>Ga0209262_10000311_pt1 | contig 24449 bp, 20 predicted proteins | sample Lowcelwee11metaG_FD_187171 | JGI IMG/M metagenome (GOLD analysis project Ga0209262, IMG submission 187171) | Freshwater pond sediment microbial communities from the University of Edinburgh, under environmental carbon perturbations - Low... | ecosystem: Environmental > Aquatic > Freshwater >...
TTACAGCGCCGTGATCGAGGAGAACGCCAATTACCTGATCAACGAGCAGGACATCCTCATCGGCCGCCTGATGTACCGCGACCACTTCAAATTCGAGGTCAAGTTCTATTCCCATTACCAGGATGAACTGCAGAACGCCTACAACGACAAGATATACATCGGCCGCATTTTCGTCGACCTGAAAAAATTCGAAAAGGACCACCTGGGCCTGCACGAGTATTTCCATTCCATACTGGATCAGAACGCCAAGATCCAGGAAAGGGCCCTGCACAAGCTGAGGTATTACGACGATTACAAGAAACCCTACCTGGACGAGATCGATTACCTGGCCAAAGAGGTCAACTGCGAGGCCATGGAGCGGATCAAGCTGATCCCCAAGAGCGACTTCAAGAATGCCCCGACCATCGCCCTGGTCGAGACCATCGACAACCTGCTGCATATCCAGAACCTGATGGTCGAGTTGAAGGACTTCACCGTGGAATTCGAGAACAAGCTGCGCCTGGGCGAAGAAACCAATTTCGTCAAGTACCTGTTCAAGTTTTCCAAGGACCTGACCAACGATATCAAGTACTTAAGCAAGCTGTATTACCTGATCAGCCAGAAGATATCCAAGTTCTCGATCCTCTGATGCTCAAATCTTCGCGCTGGATCAGGGAACAGGCCGAAAAAAACCGCCTGCTGGAGCCTTTCGTCGCCACCTCGGTCCGTTCGGGCGTCATATCCTACGGGCTCGGCCCCTACGGCTACGACCTGCGCCTGGACAAGACCTACCGGCGCCCCGCCGGCCAGCCGACGCTGATGGACCCCCACCTGGTCAAAGAGTCCGATTTCGAAACCCTGAGCGAAGAACGGATCGTCATTCCACCCGGGCATTTTATCCTCGGCCGCAGCCTGGAATATTTTCACATGCCCAAAAGGATCCTCGGGCTGGTATTCGGCAAGTCCACCTACGCCCGCTGCGGCGTGCTGGTCAACGTCACCCCGCTCGAGCCCGAATGGTCGGGGTTCCTGACCATCTCCATCGCCAACTGCGGCGCCTGGCCGGCCGCCCTGCACCCCGGTCAGGGCATCGCCCAGGTCATCTTCATCGAAAGCTCCGACCTGCCGATCATGTCCTACAAGGACCTCAAGGGCAAATACGACGGCCAGGAAGAGATCACCGTGGCCAAGATCCAGAAAGGGTAAACCCACCCCCCGGCTTCATGATGAAAGATGCCGTCCATAAAGGCGCATTCGTCAGGCACTGCCCCTGTTCGCCCGGCGCGGTGTCCTGCGGCTACATCAACCTCAACACCCAGAGCGGCTGCCCTTTCGACTGCAGCTACTGCATCCTGCAGGCCTACCTCGACGACAAGGACCAGGGCGTGTTTTACACGAACTGGGCCGACCTGGAAGCCGACTTGGCCGAATTCCTGGCCGCGAACCGGGAAGTGCGCATCGGCACGGGCGAGCTGAGCGATTCCCTGGCTTTCGAGAGCGTCCGGCCGAGCGCCCGCCGCCTGGTGGAGCTTTTCCGGGGCTTCCCGGCCGCGGTCTTTGAATTCAAGACCAAGGCCGCCGCCGTTCAATCCCTTCTGGACGTCAAGGACCCGCCCGGCAACATCGTGGTCTCCTGGTCACTGAACCCCGCCGCTCTCATTCGCGGCGAAGAGCGACTCACCCCCTCCCTGGACCAGCGCCTGCAGGCCCTGGAAGCGGTCCAGGCCAAGGGCTACGCCGTAGGCATCCATTTCGACCCGCTGATCCTCTTTCCCGGCTGGCGCGAGCATTACCGGGAGTTGGTCCGGGTCCTGTCCCGGGTCGTCCGCCCGGGCCGCGTCGCCTGGTGGAGCCTGGGCGCCCTGCGTTTCCCGCCGGAGTTGAAAAGGCACATTTTCCGCCATGGCGATTCCCAGCTGTTCTGGGGCGAACTGATCGAGGGCGAGGACAAAAAATTCCGTTATTTCATGCCGCAGCGGCTGGAGCTTTTCGCCGCGGTCCGCGACTGGATCCGCGCCGAAGTCTCGGCTCACCTCCCGCTCTACCTGTGCATGGAGGATGCCCATGTGTGGCGGGAGATCCTGCCCGGGCTGGCCCCTGATGAGAGAGCGATCAACAGCTACCTGTATGCGGCGGCCCTGACCGCGGGGCAGGGGATGAAATGAAGATAGGCTACCCCTGCCTCAACCGCTCCATCGGCTGCACGCCCGGCCGCACCTTTCGTCTGGCCTCCTATTCCGCCGAACGCCTGGCCGAGACCGTGCGCTGGAACCTCGACTGCCTGGCGCTTATCCTGAAGTTCAACCGCGACAACGGGCTGCTTTTCTTCCGCGTCACCTCCGACCTGGTCCCCTTCGCCTCGCACCCGGTGTGCGCCTTCCCCTGGAGCGAGCAATTCACTCCGCAATTCGCGGCCCTGGGCGGATTCATCCGCGGCAACGGCATGAGGATTTCCATGCACCCCGACCAGTTCACCCTGATCAATTCCCCGGACCCCGATATTTTCAGGCGCAGCGCCGCCGAGCTGGCCTACCACGCCCGCGTCCTCGACCTGCTGGGCCTGGACCTGACGGCCAGGATCCAGATCCACGCCGGCGGGGTCTACGGCGACAAGGCGGCCGGCATCGACCGCTTCTGCGCCCGCTTCGAGCTGCTGCCCGAGGCGGTCCGCCGCCGCCTGGTGGTGGAGAACGACGACCGCCTGTACAGCGTCGCCGACTGCCTGCGCATCAGCCGGCGCACGGGCGTGCCCGTGCTTTTCGACTCATTCCACCACCAACTGAACGGCAAGGGCGAGAGCGCGGCCGCGGCGCTGGCCCTGGCGGCCGCCACCTGGAAAAAGGCGGACGGCCCGCCCATGGTCGACTACAGCTCGCAGCTGCAGGACGCCCGGCGGGGCAGCCACGCTGAACACATCGACCTGAGGCACTTCGCCCGCTTCGTCAAATCGGCCTCGGGCATGGATTTCGACATCATGCTCGAGATCAAGGACAAGGAGCGTAGCGCCTTGCGCGCCCGCGCGCAACTGGTTAGAATGAAGCGCATCCGGGGTTCGTGACCGCCGATCACCCGGCCGGGAGGAAAACATGATCCATGTAATTTCCATGGCCGCGCTGGTCATTTTCATTTATATGTCCGCCGTCTTCCTCCTGGCCCTGGCCAGGAGGAACAACGGCGTCGTGGATATCGCCTGGGGGGCGGGATTCATTCTGGTCAGCGCCGCGGTCTTTCTGTTCTTCGGCCACGGCTACGCCCGGCAGTGGCTGGCCCTGGCATTGGTCCTGGTCTGGGGCGGCCGCCTGGCGCTGCATATATACCTGCGCAACCGCGGCCGGGCGGAGGATTTCCGCTACGCTGCCTGGCGCCGCGCCTGGGGAAAACATTTCGTCTTAAGGAGCTTTTTCCAGATATTCATGCTGCAGGGGCTTCTGATGCTGCTGGTCATGGCACCGCTGCTGCTGATCCTCGGCCAGGAGCAGCCGCCGCTGCATCTGCTGGATGGCGTGGGAGGGCTGGTCTGGCTGGCCGGCTTATTGTTCGAGACCATCGGCGATCGCCAGCTGGCCGCCTTCATCAGCAACCCTGCCAACCGCGGCCAGCTCATGACCGGCGGCCTGTGGAGCTATACCCGCCACCCCAACTATTTCGGCGAGGCCGCCCTGTGGTGGGGCATGGGCATCCTGGCTCTATCCGCGCCCCGGGGCTGGCTGGCGCTGATCGGCCCGCTGGCCATCACCGTTCTGTTGCTTTTCGTCTCCGGCGTGCCGCTGCTCGAGAAGAAATACGCCGGCCGTCCCGATTGGGAGGAATACAAAAAGCGCACTCCCATATTCTTCCCCTGGTTCCCGAAAAATCCTTAAGAACCAAGTTCAATAATTTATGTTGCTTCTTCAGTATAATGAGGACATTCGAGCCCATATTGAACAAATTTAATTTTTCTATAAAATAATGGTCAATTCCTCCGTGGAAGGAGCGAGCAGGTCAAATCTGAGCCTGCGACAAATCACAAGTAAGGAGAGCATATGGAACCCACCACTACGCTTATCCCCATCCATGGAGGTTATCGCCAACTGCGCAGTTTCCAAAGCGCCCAACTGGCATATGACCTGACAGTCGTTTTTTGCGAGCGCTTCATCGACAAGCGCTCGCGCACCCACGACCAGATGGTTCAGGCGGCGCGCAGCGGCGTGCAGAACATCGCCGAAGGAAGCATGGCTTCGGCCACCTCGAAGAAAACCGAGCTCAAGCTGACGGGAGTGGCCCGGGCCAGCCTGGAGGAACTCCTGCTGGACTACGAGGACTTTCTGCGCCAGCGCGGTTACGGATTTGGGACAAGAACTCTCCGGAAGCTCTCGAAGCTAGAAAACTCTTGTCAGACGAGTCAGACAAGTCCGACCGGTCCGACAAGAAAGGAGCTTCCATTCTAAAAAATTCTGATGCTGAAACCGCGGCCAACACCATGATCTGCCTGATCAACCAGTCGAGCTACCTGCTGCACAGGCAACTGCAAACCCTGGAGCGAAAATTCCTTGCGGAAGGTGGATTCACTGAAAAGCTGTACCACCAGCGCCGGGCCCAACGCGATAAGTCTTAAGGCCGGCCTACGCGTGGTTGCGCAGCTTCAGCTCCAGCGGGTGCGGGTCAAGATAATACTGGTCACCCAGGTAGGGCTCGCGGAACTTATCGATGTAGTGCTTCAACAGGGTCAGGGGCACGATGAGCGGCACCAAATTTTGGTGGTAGTTCTCAATCGTGGCCAGCAGCTCCTTTTTTTCGAAGTCATCGAGCTGCTTTTTAAAGTAGCCGAGCATGTGCTGCAGCACGTTGACGTTCTTGCGCACCGTGGCCTTCTGCTTCAGGGCGGCCAGGAAAAGCTTTTCATATTCGGGCAGGGTCCCGGCCAGCGGGCGCGCGCCGGCGCCGGCGACCAGTTTCCCGAGCTGCCGGGCTATTTCCGGGCTGTGGGCCATGAGCAGCAGCTTGTGGCGGCGCTGGAAGTCGACCAGCCGCCCGGCCGTGGCGCCGCCGGCTAAAAGCTCCCGCCAGCGCCGGTAGACGAAAATGCGCACGATGAAGTTCTCGCGCAGGTCGATGTCCTGCAGGCGGCCTTCCTCCTCGACGGGCAGCAGCGGCAGGCGCCGCATCAGCGCCCGGGCGAAAATGCCCACCCCCTTTTTGTCGGCCATGCCTTTGTCGTTGTAGACCTTGACGCGCTCCATGCCGCTGGAAGGCGATTGGCTTTTAAAAATGAAACCGCACAACTCCTCTTTTTCCAGCAACGGCAGCTTCTTTTCAATCCAGCGTTCCATCTGCGGCGTGGAATCCACCCCGCCCTGGCGGGTGAGAAGCCGCGGCGCCTCCGGGTCGCCGACCAGCCGGAACGCCTCCCGGGGCACGGGGAACCCCGATTCCACTTCCGGGCAGACCGGAACATATTCAACGAACTGGCCCAGGGTGTTGACCAGGAAAGGATCGAACTTGTGGCCGCCGTCATAGCGCACCTTGTTGCCCAGCAGGCAGGAGCTGATGCCGAGCCTGATCTTTTCTTCCATGCCGCCTCCTCTGGCCGCAGGGCCGGATCAAACGTCGGCCAGGCCGAACAGGCAGAACGTACCGGGCCCGGCGTGGGCGCCCAGGACCGCCGCGCCCACGGCCCGGTAAATGGCCGAGATCTTCAAAGGCGATCTGGCCAGCTCATCCTCCAGCAGCAGGGCCGATTGCGGGTTGTCGGTGTACACGACTCCCAGCGAATAGGACTTGCGCAGGTCCAGTTTTTTCAGGAAGCGGCGCACCACTTTTTTTTCCTTGTTCCTGGAACTGAACAGCATCCCTCTCTTCACCAGCAGCCCGCCGGCAAAAGCGACCAAAGGTCTGATCCCCAGCAGGCGCGTGACGGCGCCGGCCAGGGGGGGCAGGCGGCCGCCGCGGACCGCGTACTCCAGGGATTCGACATATCCCAGCGAAACCACGCCGTCGCGGACGGCCTCGACCTCGGCCGCGGTCTGCTCGAGGTCCCGACCCAGGCGCAGCAACCGCAGGGCCCGCAAGAGGAGAAGTCCGCTGCCGGCCGAGACATTGCGCGTGTCGATGATGCGCACCCTTTCCCGCTCGGCCGCCGGCAGCAGCCGCAGCGCCGTCAGTGCGTTCTGATAGGAACCGCTCAAACGCGAAGACAAGCTGAAACAGAGCACCTGGCGCCGCCGGGCCAGGGCCGATTCGCAAGCGGCCTTGAAATCGTACGGCGCCGGCTGCGAGGTCTTGACCACCAGGTCCTTTTCGGCGCGCATGCGGCGGTACAGTTCATCCTTGCCGATCTCGAAACGGTCGCGGACAAAGCGGTCGTTCAACATTATCTGCAGCGGCACCACGGTGATGCCCAGGGCCTTCTCCGTGGGTTCGGGGATGTCGACGGCCGAATCCATGACCAGGGCGACCGTGATCTCGGGGCCGGTCTCCTCTGGCTGGCGCAGCGAGTCGACCTTGCGGGAGACGATCTCCCCGTGCCTTGCCAGCTCGCCTTCCACGGCGTCGGGGTCGTCGGTGTGAATGTGGAGATGCATCAGGTCGGCGGCGCCGGCGATGAGCAGCGAATCGCCGCGCCCCTTGAGCAGTTCCTTGAAAAAATCCTTGCTTTGGCCGCGGGGCCGGAGGACCCATTCGGCGCAGCAGGCCAGCTCGGATTCATCCAGCGCCTGCGGTCGCTGGTCAAACGCGGCGCCGGCCTCCCCCGCTTCAAAGCCGCGGCCCTGCACGGCCGCAGCCATGCCCTTGAAGAAAAGGTAGAACCCCATGCCGCCGGCGTCGACCACGCGCGCTTTCTTCATTTGCGGCAGGATGTCGCGGGTCTTTTCCAGGATCTCCCTGGCCTTGATGATCACTTTTTCGAAGATCACGTGATACTTTTCGCCGTTCAGGGCCAGGCGCTTGAATTCCTCGGCCGTGTGCCGCAGGACGGTGAGGATGGTGCCCTCCTTGGGCGCGACGATCGACTCGTAGGTCCCGTGGACGGCCTTTTCCAAGGCCAGGCTGAAGTCGGCCGGGCCGATGGCCGCCTTGCCCTGCAGCGCCTCGGCGAAAGAGAAAAAAAACTGCGAGAAGATCACTCCGGAATTGCCCTTGGCCGACATCAGCATCAGCTGGGCCAGCTGCGCGGTCAGCTTGTCCACGCGCGCTTCGGCGATGGCGTCCATTTTTTCGTAAACCGGCTTCAACGTGTGGACCAGGTTGTCGCCGGTGTCGCCGTCGGCGACCGGGAAGACATTGATCCTGTTCAACAGGTCGCGGTCGCGGAAAAGGTGTTCCATGCCGCGCTTGATGATCTCCTTGAACTTGGCCGCGTCGATCTCCTTCATGATGGCGCTCGCATTTCGTGCATGTCGGCCCAGTCCGCCCCATGTTTCAGGCTGACTTGCAAAGGCGCTTTCAAGGCCACGGCGTGCTCCATTTCCTTCTTGACCAGGGCGGCCAGCCGCTTTTCCTCGGCCTCGGGGTATTCAAAAACCAGCTCGTCGTGGACCTGCAGGAGCAGGCGGCTCTGCATGGAGCGCAGGTGTTCATGGATGCGGATCATGGCCATCTTGATGATGTCGGCGGCGCTGCCCTGGATGATGGTGTTGATGGCCATGCGGTTGCCGTTCTCCTTGACCGTGCGGTTGGAGCTCTGGATCTCGGGGATGGGGCGCACGCGGCCCGCCAGGGTGCGCACCTCGGGATCCTGTTCCGCCTTGGCGATCACCTCGTCCATGAAGCGCTTGACGCCGACGTAGGTCTCGAAGTAGCGCTGGATGAACTCCTTGGCTTCGGCGAAGCTGACTCCGAGCTCCTTGGCCAGGGAATAGGCGCCGGTGCCGTAGATGATGGAAAAATTGATGATCTTGGCCCGACGCCGCAGCTCGTGGCGCTGGGCGAAGAGGTCGGCGCTGAACACCAGGTCGGCGGTGCGCTGGTGGATGTCCGCCCCGGCGGCGAACGCCCGCAGCAGGTTCTCGTCGCCGGAAAAATGGGCCATGACCCGCAGCTCGATCTGGGAATAATCGGCCGAGAGCAGCTTGTGCCCCGGGGCGGCGACAAAGGCCCGCCGCAGGTTGAGCCCGGCTGCAGAGCCGGCGAAAGAGAAGGTGCCGACCGGGATGTTCTGCAGGTTGGGGCTGGAGGAGGAGAGACGGCCGGTGGCCGTGACCGTCTGGTTGAACTGGGTATGGACGCGGTCCTGCTCGTCCAGGGTTTCCAGCAGGCCCTGGACATAGGTGGAATGGAGCTTTTTATAAGTGCGGTAGGCGATGATCTTTTCGACGATGGGGAAGCCCTTCAATTCGTTCAGCACCTCGAAGTCCGTGGACTGGGCCTTGGTCTTGCGCGTCTTCTTGCTCAAGGGCAGGTTCATTTTTTCAAAAAGCAGCTCGGCCAGCTGCTGGGAGGAATTCAGGTTGAAAGCATATCCCGCCAGCTCCTGGACCTGCTTTTCGCTGGCGGCGATCTGCTGGCGCAGGCGGACGTCGGCCTCCTGAAGAAAGGCCCGGTCGATGAGGATCCCGCGGCACTCCATGTCCATCAACACTCCAGACAGGGGGATCTCGATGTCGCGGTACAGCGTAAGGAGCTTCTTCTCCTCGAGCTGCGGCAGGAGCCTTTCCACCAGCCGCCTGGAGCAGTCGGCGTCGGCGAAGCAGTAGTTGCCCACGGCGGCGACCGCCAGCGAGGCCAGCGGCACCTTCGCCTTGCCCTTGCCCACCAGCTCCTCGTAGGTTGTCTGGCGCACTCCCAGAAACTCGGTGCTCAGTTCCTTCAACTGGTGGGAGCGGCGATTGGGGAAGAGCAGGTAGGACATGATCATGGTGTCGTGCTCCACGCCAACGACCTCCAGGCCGTGGTGGCAAAGGTGCAGCATGTCGAACTTCAGGTTGTGCCCGGACTTGCGGATGCGGGCGTCGGCGAAGATGCCGGCCATTTCCTTCTTGAAGTCGGCGAAGGTGAGCCGGAAGCGTCCGGCCTCCGCCGGCGGTGCCAGGAAGGGGACGTAATACCCGCGGCCGGCGACCACCAGGGTGATGCCGACGATCTCGGCGCGGAAGAACTCGAGCGCCGTGGTCTCGATGTCCATGGCGAAGCTCCCGGCCGAGCGGGCGTTCGCCGCCAGGTCCTTCAGCTGGGCCGGCGTCTCGACCAGTTGCAGGGGCCCGCCGCCGTATTCCGCCTCCGGCTTGGGCGCGGCGCCCAGCTTATTCAGCAGGCTGTGAAACTGCAGGCGGCGGTAGAGCCCCAGCAACGGTTCGTCGCTGCGGGGCTCGAAACGCGGCACCTCCAGGTCGAGGTCCGTTTCAGGGATGCGATCCAGATCGAGGAGCCGGCGCCAGGACTCGATCAGGTGGTGGTTGGCCTTGATCTTCTGGCAGAGCTTGGGGTCGAGCTCATCCAGGCGCAGCAGCAAGCCGTCCAGGCTGCCGAACTTTTCGATCAGCTTGGTCGCTGTCTTGTCGCCGACCCCGGGGATGCCCGGGATATTGTCCGAGGAATCGCCGGCCAGGGAGAGGTAGTCGACCACCTGCTCGGGGAACACGCCAAAAAGCTCTTTGACCTCGACGCGGCCAAGCTCTTTTTTCAGCTTGGGGTGGTAGACGGTGACATGGCCTCCGACCAGCTGGAACAGGTCCTTGTCGGCGGAAAAGATGACCACATCATCGCCGGCGGCGGCGAAACGTCTGGCCAGAAGCGCGATGATGTCGTCCCCCTCGAGGCCCGGTTTCATCAGGGAGTGGATGTTGCGGCCGGCGAGGTATTCATGCACGGCCGGCAGCTGCTGGATCAGCTCGTCCGGGGGCAGCTGGCGCTTGGCCTTGTATTCGGGATAGAGCTCGCGGCGGAAATTCTTTTCCTTGGAATCAAAGGCCACGACCAGCCGGTCGGGGCGCAATTCCTGGATCAGGCTCTCCATGCGGCTGATGAAACCGAAGACGGCGCCGGTGGGCTCGTTTTGCAGGGTGCGCATGGCATGGTGGGAATAGAATGAGCTGAAAACGAGGTACATGCCGTCGATGAGAAGAATTCTCTCGGCCATGGATCAGGGGTTTTCGTTCTGCAGATACTCCAGGACCATTTCGTCGAGGGTTTTGTCCTCGATATCCTGGGTGTCCATGGACATCAGGTGCGAAAAGCGTCCCTCTTTCAATTCGCCGATGACCTGGTCGTGCTGGGTCTTCATCAGGCTCTTGACCTTCTTGATCTTTTCAGGGGATTCCAGCAGGTGGGCGTAGGAGATGCGGCGGGAAAGCAATATCTCGCCGTGCAGGTAGACCAGGGTTTCGATCAGGGGATTGCCGTGACCCTTGTCCTCGGTCTGGATGTGAAACACTTCCTGCCGGTACTTGATATCGGTGTTGTAGCCAACGATCATGCGTTCATGATAAAGAATTAATATCCAACTGTCAAGGAAACACCGCGCGCCGCCGCTCCATTTCACTTTTTACTTTCCACTATTTTTGCTGTACAATCCGCAGATGCTTTCTCCCCGTTTGCAGAGGTCCATCGACCGGGCCAAGTTCAATTTACGCATCTGGCGCACCCTGAACGCCGGCCCCCCTTTCACTTCCGGACTGGACCGCATCATCATCGACCTGACTCATTGCTGCGACCTGGAATGTCCGGGCTGCAACCGTTCCTGCGGCCTGGACCAAGCCCCGGCCGCTGAATTCATCGGGCTGGACCAGATCGAACGTTTCGTCGAGGAAAGCGCCGCGGCCGGCAGACGCTGGCGACGCATCATGCTGGAAGGCGGCGAGCCCACCCTGCACCCCCGTCTGGCCGAGATCCTCGCGGCACTGCTCGGCTACCGTGAACGCTATTCCCCGCACAGCGTCATCGAGCTCTGCACCAATGGCCGCGGCCCGGCGGCCCGGCGGCTGATCGATCGGCCGCCGCCGGGAGTGCGGATCAAGAACTCCGCCAAGTCGCCCGAACGAAAAAACAGCCACATCGCGTTCAATGTCGCCCCGATCGACCAGGCCGGTTTCACCGGGGCGGACTTCAGCCAGGGCTGCTACATCCACGCCATCTTCGGCCTGGGCCTGAACCGGCACGGGTATTACCCCCACCCGATCTGCGGAGGCATCGACAGGATATTCGGTTTCGATATCGGCCTGAAAAACCTGAGCGCCGTCGCCGGCGGCATTCACGAACAGATGTCCCGCCTGTGCCGGTATTGCGGGCATTTTCGCGAATTCCGCGGCCGAGGCGACCGGCTGGCGGCGACCATGCTGAAGCAGCGCGCTGACGACTTTCCCGTGGAACGCATGTCTCCCAGTTGGATCGAGGCCTACCGCAACTACCGGCGCAACCCGCCCGAACTCGCTCTCTATTGATGATGAGACCCCGCTTGCTGGCCATTGGCCTGGATGCCGCCGATTGGACCCTGATCCGGCAATGGGGCGATCAAGGCTTGCTGCCCAACCTGGCCCGCCTGGCCGGCCAAGGGGCGGTCTATTCCCTGGAAAACGGCCCCCTGTACCGCAATGAGACGCCCTGGGCGAGCTTGCTCACCGGGTGTCTCCCGGCCCAGACCGGTTATTGGACGCCATTGCGCTTTCACGGCCATGGGTACCGGGTACGCTGCGACGGCGCGTATTCTTTCCAGCCCAACCGCCCTTTTTTCGCCATGGCGCCCGGGCGCCGGGTCACCGTGTTCGACCTGCCCCACTGCGGCCGGCTGTTCCCCGAAGCCGAGGGCGTCCAGGTCCTGGGCTGGGGAGCCCATTCGCCCATGGGCGGCGGCCGATCCCGGCCGGCTGGATTGTTCGGCTCTCTCCGGCGCCGTTTTGGAACCCATCCGGCCTGGCGCACGCAGAACCGCGGCTCCTGGTGGGACAATGACCGCCTGCAGCGCCTGCGGGCGGCGCTCCTGGAAGGACTGGCCCGGCGCGGGGCCATCATGCGAGCGCTGCTGGCAGAGCATCCGGCCGATCTGACCCTGCTGGCCTTCAGCGAGATCCATATCGCCAGCCACCACTTCTGGCACCTCAGCGATCGCCATCATCCGGCCTACCAGCGCAACCAGCCGCCTTTGCCCGATTTCCTCTTTGAAATTTACCGCGAGACCGACCGTGTGCTGGGAGAGCTGCTGGACCAGGTGCCGGCCTCCGACAACCTGCTGGTCTTTTCGCCTGAAGGCGGCGCCGCCAATTGGTGCGACCTGAACAGCATGGTTTTTCTGCCCGAGCTCATGTTCCGCTGGAATTTCCCGGGCAGATCGCTCTTGGCCGGCAGCCTCGCGGCTGACGAACCCGCCGCGCTGATCGCCCGGCCCCGCTTTAAAGACTGGGTGCAAACGGTGTGGAGCGAACATTACGCCAACCTGCCTCCCCAATGGATCCCAGGCTGGCTGCGGCCTTTTTTCAGAAAAATGGCCGCCATCCCCGGCGGTAATTTCCCGTTTTACGCCCTGCGCCGCCTGGGCGCGCTGCAATGGCAGCCGGCCGCCTGGTACCGCCCGTGGTGGCCGCGGATGAAGGCCTTCGCCCTGCCCAGCTACGGCGACGGTTGCATCCGCATCAATCTCAAGGGCCGCGAACCGCAGGGCGTAGTCGCCGCGGAGGAATATGCGGGTGTCTGCCGGCAACTGGGCGAATGGCTGCGGCGTCTCCGCGACCCGCGCAGCGGCAGGGAACTGGTAAGAGACGTCATTTTTCCCGGAGATGCCAAGGGAGGTATCGCGGCCGAGCGGCAGCCCGACGCCGACCTGGTGGTGCTCTGGCAGGACCTGGCCAACGACATGATCGAAGAAAAAACCCTGGGCCGGCTGGGCCCCCTGCCTTTTTGGAAATCGGGAAGCCATCAGCCGTCAGGGTTCGTCATCGGCCGCGGGCCGGGTATTCGCCGGCAGGCCGGCGGCCGGGCCCAGGTGACCGACCTGGCACCGACGGTACTGCATCTGCTGGACTGCCCCTTGCCACCGCACCTGTCTGGCAAGCCGCTCTTCGATTGACATGGTCGACTTGAGCATCGTCATCGTCAATTGGAACACTTGCGCCCTGCTGCGCGCCTGCCTGACGTCCATCTTCCGCCACCCGCCCCGGGCTTGCTTCGAAGTCATCGTCGTGGACAACGCTTCCAGCGACCCCAGCCCGGAGATGGTGCGCGGCGAATTCCCCGGCGTCATTTTGAAAACGAACACCGCCAACCTGGGATTTGCCGCCGCCAACAACCTGGGCAGCCGCCTGGCGACGGGACGCTTCCTGCTGTTCCTCAACTCCGACACCGAAGTCCATGCCTCCACGTTGAGCGAAGCGCTTTCCTTCATGGAGCTGCACCCAGAGACCGGCGTCCTGGGCTGCCGGACACTGAATCCCGACGGCAGCCTGCAAAACTCAGCCTGCGCTTTTCCCACCTGCCTGAGGATCTTTGCCCACGTCTCGGGTTTGAGCCGCTTCGTCAAGCTGCCTCGCCGCCGCCTGCATGAGCGTCACCGCCATCCCGACTATGTCCAGGGGTCTTTCCTTTTCGTCAGCAAGAGCGTTTTCGCCCAATGCGGCGGCTTCAATGAAATTTTTTTCCTCTACGGCGAGGAGGTGGACCTCTGCCTGCGCCTGCGCGCTCTCGGGCTGCGGATCGATTACCATCCCGGCATCGCCATCACCCATCACGGCGGCGCCAGCAGCAGGAATTCGCCGCGGCGCGTGGATCATTTCGTCACCAGCTGCCTCTTTCTATACCGGGAGCACCGCTCGGCGGCGCAAGTCGGCCGCTTGCGAAAAACCGTCAAGGCCGCGCTGGCCGTTCGCCGGCTCATGAGATTCGTCTCGGCGGCGCTGAATTTCAAAAAGCGGGGAGATGCTGCCCGGGCGCTATGCGGGCGGCCGCCTGCCGCGGCCGACGCCCTCCCCTCAGCCTGCGGGAAAATGAGCGTTCCCACGGACTCCGTCACCATCCTGAAAACCAGGATCGACAAACTCGGCATGGATGAAGTGCTGGAGCGCGCCGCCGGCATGATGTCGCAGTCATCTCCCCGGCACCTGATCACCGCCAATGTCGATCAGCTGGTGGCGAACTACAAGGGCGCCGCGTTCAGGGCGATCTACCGCGATGCCGTGCTGGTTTTGCCGGACGGCGTGCCCTTGCTTTGGGCCGCCCGCTTCCTGAACCGCCCGTTGCACGAGCGCATCAACGGCACGGACCTGATGGAAAGGATCTGCTCGCTGGCGGCGCGAAAGGGTTTCAGGGTTTTCCTGCTCGGCGGTCCGGAGGGAATGGCAGCCCGGGCCGCAGCCGCGCTGCAAAAGCGCTATCCCGGGTTGCTGGTCGCCGGCACGTACTTCCCGCGCTACGGCTTCGAGAAAATGGAACAAGAAAATGAAAAGATATGTTCCCTGCTCCGGGAGAGAAAACCATCGATCCTGTTCACTTCACTGGGTTTCCCCAAGGGCATCCAATGGATCGAAAGGCATCAGGGGAGGTGCGCCGTCCCCCTGGCCATTGAAGTCGGGGCCAGTTTCAGCTTCATTTCCGGGCAGCTGAAGCGCGCGCCGCGCTGGATGCAGGCGCGGGGGCTGGAATGGCTCTGGCGGCTCATGCTGGAACCGCGGCGTTTATGGAAAAGATACCTGGTTCGCGATATGCCTTTTTTTCTATATTTGCTCAGACAGAAATTCTCCGCTGATTGAGCGGCGGAATCCTATCAGGCCTCTTTCATGAACTCCCGGACGCGGCGGTAGATGCCGTCCGCGTTCAGGCCGCAATGTTCGAGCAGTTCTTCCCGGGACGCCAGGGGCAGGCTGTCCGAGCCGACGGCCAGGGTGAGAAAATCGTGCCCGCGCAGTCCGCTCTCCAGGAACTCCCGGTAGATGATGGCTGAGAAGCCGCCGCTGGCGGTGCCGTCCTCGACGGTGACGATCTTGCCGATCCCGGCGGCGAGTGAAAAGATCAGCTCGCGGTCCAGCGGCTTGAGGTAGCGGACGTTGACCACCGTGGTTTCGATGCCGTCCTGGACGGCCAGTTTTTCCGCCGCCTCCATGGCCCGGTAGACCAGCGGCCCGACGGCGAGGATCAGGGCCCTGGCGCCGCGGCGCAGGACTTCCGCACTGGCCAGCGGGATCTCGTGGAATTCCCCGTCCAGCGGCACGCCCCGGCCCGGTTCCTTGGGATAGCGGATGAAGACGGGCCTGGCCAGGCGGCTGCCGGTATAGATCATGTGTTGCAGCTCATTTTCATCCTTGGGCGCCATGAGCACGATGTCGGGGATCGGGCTCAGCAGGGCGATATCGTAGATGCCCTGGTGGGTCGGACCGTCCCCGCCGACCAGCCCGGCGCGGTCCAGGCCGACCAGCAGCGGCAGGCGCATCAGCGAAACATCGTGAATGATCTGATCGATAGCGCGCTGCAGGAAGGTGGAATAGACCCCCAACACGGGCTTGAATCCGCCCAGGGCCAGGCCGCCCGCGAAATCGAACATGTACTGCTCGGCGATGCCGACGTCGAAGAAATTTTCCGGGAACTCCTTCTGCACGGCGTCCAGGCCGGTGCCCTCGGGCATGGCCGCGGTCAGGGCCACGAAGCCACGGTCCCGGGCGACCAGCCGCTTGACGGTATTGCCGAAGATTTCCGAATAGGACGGGCTCTTGTCGCGGCCGAGGAACTTGCCGTTCTCGATGTTGAAGGGGGCGGAGGAATGGTAGGAACAGGGGTCCTGCGAGGCCGGCACGTAACCCTTGCCTTTCCGGGTCACCACGTGGAGCAGGACCGGAAAATCGTATTTCTTCGCCTCGGCGAACTCCTTCTGCATTTCGCGGAAGTCGTGGCCGTTGACCGGGCCGATGTACTTGATGCCCAGTTCGTCGAAAAGCGACCCGGGCACCATCATGGTGCGCATCAGGACTTCAACTTTTTTGGCCAGTTCGAAAAGCGGCTTTCCCAGGCCGGGGATGGATTTGAGGAATTTCTGGATCACTTCCTTCAGGCGGATGTAAGGCCGGCCGGAGACCAGGTAGTTCAGGTGGCGGGAAATGCCGCCGACGTTGGGCGAGATCGACATCTTGTTGTCGTTGAGCACGATGATCAGGCGCTGCTTGACCTGGCCAATGTGGTTCAGCGCTTCCAGGGCCACGCCGCCGGTCAGCGCCCCGTCGCCGATCACGGCCACGATATGGAAATCCTCGTGGCGGCGGTCGCGGGCGATGGCCAGCCCCGAGGCGAATGCGAGCGACGTCGAGGCGTGGCCGGTGTTCAGCACGTCGTATTCGCTTTCATCGCGGTCGGGAAAACCGAGCAGGCCGCCTTTTTTGCGGATGGAAAAAATTCGTTCACGGCGCCCGGTGATGATCTTGTGGGTATAGCTCTGGTGGCCGATGTCCCAGATGATCTTGTCATGGGGCGTCGCGAAAACCCGGTGCAGCGCCAGGGTCAGGTCCACTACTCCCAGGTTGGATGACAGGTGCCCGCCGTTGCGGGCGACCACCTGCACCAGCAGCTCGCGGATCTCGGCCGCCAGCTGCGGCAACTCATCCAACCTAAGTTTCCGCACGTCGTCCGGCGATTGGATCGTTTCCAGGAATGACATTATTGGCTCCGGTAGAGCATGCTTTTCATCAGGAACAGGAACGGGGGGAAATCAATGCCCAACTCGCCGATCTGCTCCAGGGCCTGGCGGTGATAGGCGTCTATGTCGGCGCGAACCTTATCCAGGCCGAAATACAAGACCGCGTTGGGGCTGCGGTTGCCGCCGTCCTTGCGCAGCTTTTTGCCGACCTTTGTTTCATCGCCGGTGATGTCCAGCAGGTCGTCGGCCAGCTGGAAACCCAGCCCCAGGGCGATGCCGGCCCGCCCCAGGATCTCCTGGCGGCCGGGATCGAGATCGGCGGCCACCGCCGCGGCCAGCAGCGATCCGCGGATCAGCTCGGCGGTTTTCAGGCGGTGAATGGCGGCGATGGCGTCGGCTTGCCCGGAAAATTCCAGGTCGAGCGCCTGTCCCTGGGCCATGCCCTCCTTGCCGATGCAGCGGCTGATGATGGCCATCACGGCCACGACCTTGTCGGGGGCCAGCGGCGCGGTTGCAACCTTTTCGAAGGCGTAGGTCAGCAGAGTGTCGCCGGCGAGCAACGCCAGGGCTTCATTGAATTTCTTGTGCACCGTGGGCATGCCGCGGCGCATGTCGTCGTTATCCATCGCCGGCAGGTCGTCGTGGATCAGGGAATAGGTGTGGATGATCTCCAGGGCGGAGGCCAGGCCGATCAGCCGCTGCCCATCCTGCCGGCAGGCGTCGAGCAGGGTGAGGAACAGCAGCGGCCGCAGGCGCTTGCCGCTGACCGTCAGGGCGTAGTGCATGGCGGCTTCGAGCGAGCCGCGGCGCGGATCGATCCCGGCGAGCAGTTCCCGGTCGACGGCCGCGGTCAGGCGTTGCAGGTATTCATTCATTTTCGGGCGCTGCGAAGTCGGTCTCGCTCAGGTCCCCCTTGGCGTCCCTTTGCAGGATCTGTACTTTCTTTTCGATCTCATTGAGCTCTTTTTTCATCTGCGCGCTCAGCTTCATCCCCTCCTCGTAGAGGGCGAAACCCTCCTGCAGGGGTACATCGGGGTTTTCCAGCTTTTGCACGATCGCTTCGAGTCTTTTCTGCGCCGCCTCGAAATCCAGCGTCTCTTTTTTCATGGCTTACTCCTTGATTACCCTGGCCGCGGCCGAACCGCGGGCAAAACGGATGCGGATCTCCTGGTCGGCGGTCAGGGCGGCCGCGTCCCGGACCAGCCGCTGTTCGAGATCGGTGGTGATGGAATATCCCTTGGCCAGGATGTTTTCCGGGTTCGTTCCGGCCAGCTTGGATTCCAGCACGCCGATGCGTTCCCGGCACGACTGCAGCCGTTCGCCGAAGCGCGAAGCGGCCTGCAGGCGCAGGTTCAGCAGCCGCAGACCGCGGTTTTTCGCCAGCCCGCCCAGATCGAAGGCGGCGAAGCGCTGAGCCGCGCGATGGCACTGGCCGGTCTTGCGGTTCAGGGTCTGCTGCAAAAGGCGGGCCAGGGCGAACTCGCCGCTGTCGAGGCGCTGGGCCAGTTCCTGCAGCCGGCCGGGAAGATCGGCCAGGGCCGACTCGTTGCGCAGTTGAGCCAGCGCCGACATTTTTTCGTGCATGCTTCTTTCCATGAGGCGCATCAGGCCGTGGCGCAAAAAATCGATATGGCGCAGGAATCCGTCCTTCTTCCCCACCACGAGCTCGGCCGCTGCCGAAGGCGTGGCCGCCCGCAGGTCGGCGACGAAGTCGGCGATGGTAAAATCGGTCTCGTGGCCGACGGCCGAGATCACCGGGATGCGGCTGCGGTAGATGGCTTCGACCACCGGCGCCTCGTTGAAGGCCCACAGGTCCTCGTAACTGCCCCCGCCCCGGCCGACGATCAGCACGTCCACCCGCTCATCGGCGCCGGCGGCGTTGAAATATTCGATGCCGGCCGCGATCTCGGCGGCCGCGCCTTCCCCCTGCACCTTGGCCGGGTAGATGACGATGGCGATGCCCGGGAAGCGGCGCTGCAAGATGCGCACGATGTCGCGCACCGCCGCCCCCGTGGGCGAGGTGACCACGCCGATGCACCCGGGAAGCAGAGGCAGCGGTTTTTTGCGCTGCGGGTCGAAATAGCCTTTCTCCATATAGGTTTTCTTGAGTTTTTCCAGGGCGGCGAAGATGTCGCCGATGCCCTGCAGGCGCATGTCGCTGGCGATGATCTGCATCTCGCCGCGCAGCGGGTAGACCGAGAGCGACCCCCTGACCACGACCTGCTGGCCGTTCTCCAGCTTCCGCAAAGCGCTTTTCAGCAGCTGGCCGCGGAACATGACCACCTTCATGGCGCCGGCGCCGTCCTTCAAGGTAAAATAAAGATGCCCGGAACTGGCCAGAACCACGCCCGAGGCTTCGCCCAGGACCGAAATGGCGGGGAACTGGCTCTCCAGCGTCAGCTTGACCAGCTGGGTCAGTTCCGATACCTTGTATACCCTTTCTTCTGTCAGCAGCATATTTTTTCAGACAGGCTTTTCCCGTTCGTTTCAAAATCGCGGGAAATGCACGTTTTCTTCATGCTCAATTATAGCGCATCCACCGCCAATCGGCAACCATGGGCCGGAAGGGACGTCCCCGGCGGGGACGGGCTTCATTTTTATTGAAAAGTATGTAAAAATAGGATAACTAAAATGAAAACCCAAAAACAAAAACCAGGCAAAAGCCATGTGAACGTCAAGACGCGCAGGAAAGACAAGGCCGAAAAGACGGTTTATGTCGGCATGAGCGCCGACCTGATCCATCCCGGCCATCTCAACATCATCCGCGAGGCCACGAAGTACGGACGGGTCATTGTCGGCGTGCTCACCGACGGTGCCATCGCCAGCTACAAGCGCCTGCCCTTCATGTCGCTGGAGCAGCGCCAGGAGATCGTCGAGAACCTCAAAGGCGTTTCGGAGGTGGTCCAGCAGGACACCCTGGATTACGTGCCGAACCTGCGCCGCCTGCGCCCTGACTTCGTGGTGCATGGCGACGACTGGCGGACCGGCGTGCAGCACGAGATCCGCCAGCGGGTGATCGATGCCCTGAAGGAGTGGGGCGGCCAGCTGATCGAGCCCGAGTACACCCGCGGCATCTCCTCCACCCAGCTTAACAACTCGCTCAAGGAGATCGGGACGACCCCGGGGATCCGCTTGAAGATGCTGCGCCGGCTGCTGGCGGTCAAGGGCCTGGTTCGCGTCATGGAGGCTCACAACGGGCTGACCGGCCTGATCGTGGAGAAGACCCGCCTGATGGTCGGCAACCAGGCCCGTGAGTTCGACGCCCTGTGGCTGAGCAGCCTGACCGATTCCACGGCCAAGGGCCGGCCGGACAACGGCAGCGTGGACCTGACTTCGCGCCTGACCACCCTGAACAGCATCCTGGAGATCACGACCAAGCCGATCGTTTTCGACGGCGACTCGGGCGGGCTGGCCGAGCATTTCGCCATCATGGTCAAGACGCTCGAGCGCATGGGCATCTCGGCCGTGATCATCGAGGACAAGGTCGGGCTGAAAGAGAATTCGCTGCTGGAGGAGAACGGCGGCCAGGAGCAGGACTCCATCGCCAACTTCTGCCGCAAGATCCAGTATGGCAAGAAAGCGCAGTTCACCGCCGACTTCATGGTCATCGCCCGCATCGAGAGCCTCATCCTGGGCGCGGGTTTGGACGACGCCCTGCGCCGCGCCGAGGCCTATATCGCCGCGGGAGCCGACGGCATAATGATCCATAGCAAAATGAAAGATCCCGGCGAAGTACTGAGCTTCTGCCGCAAATACGCGGCGTTCCAGCGCCGGGTGCCGCTGGTGGCCGTTCCATCCACTTATTGCCAGGTGTACGAGAGCGAGCTTGCCGCAGCCGGCGTGAACGTCGTGATCTACGCCAACCAACTCCTGCGCAGCGCCTACCCGGCCATGGTGCGCACCGCCGAGTCCATCCTGCGCGACGGCCGGGCCCTGGACAGCGAGAAGGAATGCCTGCCCATCCGCGAGATCCTGCGCCTCATCCCCGGGGGAAGTTAAGACATGGACGCCGCCGTATTCGTCCGCTCACTGCGCGAGTCAAGCTTCGGCCCCTTCATGGGCGTGCCCTGCTCCGTGTTCACGCCGCTGATCGATCACCTGGGCGCTCAACCCGGCGGCGAACATTTCGCCTGCACTTCCGAGGGAGAGGCCATGGGCCTGGCCGGAGGGTTCGCCCTGGCCGGCAGCTTGCCCGTGGTCTACATGCAGAACGACGGGCTGGGCAACGCCGTCAATCCCCTGTCCTCGCTTCAGCTTCTCTATCGCCTGCCGGCCCTGCTCCTGATCTCCTGGCGCGGCGAGCCGGGCCTGAAAGACGCGCCCCAGCATAAGGTCATGGGTTCCGTGCTGCGCGGCCTGCTGGAGCAGTTCCAGGTGCCGTACCGGGTCCTGGAGGAGGGCGAGGAGGAGCTGGCGCGGGCGCTGGCTCAGGCCCGGGAACACTGCCGCGCCAGCTCGACGCCCTATGCCTTCATCATCCGCAAGGGCTACTTCCCTGCCGGGGAAAAAACCGAAAGTGCCGATGAAATGGGGCTATGCCAGCGCCTGGACTACATCCGGCTATTGGCCGCCGCGGCCCGCCCCGATGACGTTTTACTTGGGGCCACGGGATTCTCGGGCCGCGAGCTGCAGCAATACACCGAACACCGGGGCCGCTTCTACATGATGGGCTCCATGGGCTGCCTGCCCGCCCTGGGTCTGGGCCTGGCCTGCCGCCATCCCCGGCGCACCGTCTTCGTCCTGGACGGGGACGGGGCATTGCTCATGAAGCTTGGCTCGCTGGCGACCATCGGCCACTACCGGCCGGCGAACTTCGTGCACGTCCTGTTCGACAACCAGGCCTACGAGTCCACCGGCGGCCAGCCCACGGTCGCGGGCGGGACCGATTTCTGCGCCGTGGCCAGCGCTTGCGGCTACCCGGCCCAGGAGAGAGTCTCTTCGCCGGCCCGGTTCCAAGAACTGCTGGCCGCCCTGCCGGCCATGGCGAAACCCCTGTTCATCCACGTGCGCGTCCGCTGCGGCACACCGGCCGGGCTGCCGCGGCCCGAGCAGACTCCCGAACGCATGCGCGACGAGCTGATAGCCTTCCTGGCCTGAACCATGTGGCGCTACGCCAATCCCGTGGCCATCCACTGGGGCGACGAGTGGTCCCCACTGCTGCGCTCCCTGCTCCCCCCGGGGCAGGGCCTGCTGATCGCCTACCCGCAATTCCAGGCCGCAAGCGCGGCGGGCCTGCTGGAGGGGATCCCGACCTACAGCGGTATCGAGACCAATCCCACTCCCGCCCAGGTGCAGCAGGCGATCGATTTCGCGCGCCCGCTCGGCCCGGCATGGATCCTGGCCGTCGGCGGCGGCTCGATCCTTGACACGGCCAAGCTGGTCCGCCTGTCGCTGGCCCATGGCGGCGCGCCGATCCTCGAGCTCCTGCAGGCCGTCCCCGCCCGGACCGGGGACGCCGGCCCGCTGCTGATCGCCGCGCCCACCACGCACGGCACCGGGGCCGAGCTCACCATGTGGACCACCCTTTGGGACAAGGAGAACGGGCGCAAGCTGTCCATCTCCCACCCGGGAAATTTCCCTGACATCGCGGCCTACTGCCCGGCCTTGACCTACAGCCTGCCCCTGCCCGCCTCCATCGCCGTCACGCTGGATGCGCTGGCGCACGCACTGGAAGCCTTATGGAACCGCAACGGCAACCCGGTCTCCGATGAGTTCGCCGCCAAGGCCATCGAGTCCATCGCCGCCAACCTGGAATTGCTGGATGCCCCGGCGCCCTATGAGGCGCGCGCGGGCCTCCTGCGCGCCTCATTGTTCGCGGGGCTGGCCTTCGCCAACACCCGGACCGCCGCGGCCCATTCCATCTCCTATCCCCTGACGCTGCGCCTGGGCATCCCCCACGGGATCGCCTGCGCCATGACCCTGCCGGCGCTATGGCGCATCAACGCGCCGCACATGCCGGCCAAGGCGGAGCGGCTGCGCCTGCTGCTGGGCGGCAGGGATGTGCTTTCCGTCCTGGAGCGCCTGCTGCGCTTCGCCGCCGCCCGCGTTCCCTTCACCCTCTCCGCCTACGGCGCCGGGCCGGGCGACGTGGAAGCCCTGGCGCGGGCGTCCTTCACCAAGGGGCGCATGGAAAACAACCTGGTCGAACTGGGCCTTGATGATGTGCGGGCGATCCTGCAAGCCCTGCTGTAAAATATCCACTGCCGGAGCCCTTTGACATTTGCGCCCTAAGACTTTATAATGACGGTCTAAATAAGGATGGTCCCCACCCCCATGAATAAAGATGACCTGTTCTACCAGTCCCAGCTGAAGAAGGACCGCAAGAGCTTCTGGGCCCGTTACCTGAACTTCGAGACCTGGATCAGCCGCCCGCTGGCATCGATGCTGGTGCGCCTGGTCTTCCCTACGGCGCTGACACCCAACCACCTGACCGTGTTCGCCTTCCTGCTGGCCATCGGCGCCGCGGCGCTCTTCGCGCTGGGGAAGCCCGCCGGGGCCATCGCCGCCGCCGGGTTGTGCCAACTCTCGCTGATCTTCGACTGCGCCGACGGCATGCTGGCCCGGGCGCGGAACACCTGCAGCCGCTTCGGCTCTTTTTTCGACCTGTTCCTCGACCGCATATCCGACTTTGCCGTCCTGCTGGGGGTCGTCGTCGGTTTTTACCGGGCGGGCGGTGCAAACAAGGACCGCCTGGTCCTGGGCCTGATGGTCATCTCGCTCTACATGCTCCAGGTGGTGCTCTTCTACATCTCCAACAGTTACAGCGAAGCGAAGAGCGGGGAAAGCGGCGAAGGACGCGCCGTGGGCATCTTCTACATCACCATCATGGGGGCGCTGAACCGCCTCGACCTGATCGTCTACGGCATGGCCGCCGAGGTGGCGGTGAACCTGGTCTTCCGCAGCGCCAGTTTCCTTCGTACGGGCTGGAAGGCAGGACACCAGCGCTCGATCCCCTGAACGGGAAGCCCAGGCCCGCGCCTTGGGCACGCCGGTCCGAGGTTCTAAACGGTCTCTGCCGGAGGAATGGCCAGAGGAGCGGCCTGTTTTTCACTTTCCGGCGGGTGTGATTTCATCCGCAGCATGGGTACGAGGCCGATGACGGCCAGGAGCAGGTTCAGCAGCCGCCGCAGTAAAATGACCGCGATGCCGAATTTCAAGGGGACCCTGAAAATGGCGAATATGGGCAGGTAGCTCAGGTCATATATGCCGATCCCAGCCGGGATCACCGGCACGATGTTGGCCACGATGCCCAGGGTGGTGATCAGGAAACTCTTCAGCAGCGTGATCTTGCCCATGCCGAGGAAAACAAAGCTCAGGTGCATTTCCGCCACCCAAAGCAAGACCATCGAGATGTAAAGGATGAAGGAATAAAGGAACGGCCGGCGGTGGCGGGAATAGAAATCGGCGATGATCTTGTCGGTTTCGATCAGGCGCCCCCGCTTCAGTTCAAAGTATTTCGACTTGATGTGCAATTTTTTCAGCGAATCCAGGATCCAGATAAAGAGCCCCTTCTTCTGTTTCCTGAAAAGCACGAATATAAAAAGGGCCATCAGCGCCGTCAGCGACAGAAATACGATCCGTTGCGTGGCGGCCATGCGAATGCGCACCAGGGTGATGAACAGGCCGAGGCTCATCATCAGGATGGTGGCGATCAGTTCGATGGTCTTGTCGATGACCACCGAGGCCAGAGCCTGGTTCTTGGGGACGGGATGGATCATCATGGAGCGGATGGCGTCGCCCCCCAGCTTGGCCGACGGGGTGAAATACCCCATGGCATGTCCGGCCAATTCGGCCCAGAACAGGGCGGAAAACGAAACCCGGTCGCGGCTGCAGCGGGTGAGGACAAGCCGCCAGGAGACGGTGCGGATGATCCAGAACACGAAGCGCAGCAGAACGAGCAGCATGAACGCGAACGGGGACAGGCGGCCGATGGTCAGCAAAAGTTCGGCGG
>Ga0209262_10000312_pt1 | contig 24440 bp, 20 predicted proteins | sample Lowcelwee11metaG_FD_187171 | JGI IMG/M metagenome (GOLD analysis project Ga0209262, IMG submission 187171) | Freshwater pond sediment microbial communities from the University of Edinburgh, under environmental carbon perturbations - Low... | ecosystem: Environmental > Aquatic > Freshwater >...
CGAGAAGATCGCCGAGCGCGGCGGTGTGCTCGGTGCGATGGAAACCGGGTACCAGCGCAGCAAGATCCAGGAAGAGAGCATGCACTACGAGATGCTCAAACACACCGGCGAGTACCCCATCATCGGCGTCAACACCTTCCGCAATCCGCAAGGCGACCAGACGCCCGAGAGCATCGAGCTGGCGCGTTCGACCGACGAGGAAAAGCAGAGCCAGCTGCAGCGCCTGCTCGACTTCCACGACCGCCACGCGGCAGCAGCGCCGGCCCAGCTGGCGCGCCTGAAGCAGGCGGTGATCGAGAACAAGAACGTGTTCGAGGTGCTGATGGACGCGGTGCGCGTGTGCTCGCTGGGTCAGATCACCCACGCGCTGTTCGAGGTGGGTGGGCAGTACCGTCGCAATATGTGACGCGGAGGGCCTTGTGGGCCCGTGGTTGTGGATTCAGCCCTGCTAGACTGAATCCAGCGCCACGCGACCCCACAACATGCCGCCCTCCACTGGTTCCCAGCCGCCTTCCGCGCCCCCTTTATCGGCTGGACGCCCGCCGGTCCCACCGGCCGAAACCGGCCCCGCCTCCGAGCGCCGGCTCCTGCAATGGCTGACCGCCTCGACCATCGGCCTGCTGCTGGCGGGCACCTTCGCCTTCGCCTGGCAGGAGCGCCAGCGCACGCTGAACGATGCGGGCGCCGTGGCGGTCCGCCGGGTCACCCGGCTGGTCAATGACGTCGAGCAGTCTCTGGCCGTGGCGCGCAAGGCCATCGAACAGGCCGAAACCCGGCTGCAATTGCGTGCGCCGGGCACCCCCCCGGATGCCTGGCTGGGCGAGGCGGCCGCCGACCGCGCAGCCCTGCTCTCCACCCTGCCCCTGCCGTTCGAGCTGCACGCGCTGGACAAGGAGGGTCACGCCAACGACCTGGTGGCCTTCGGCTCGAACCCGGCGCCCAAGTCGCTCCAGCCGATACATCACGACGTCACATCGCTGCCACCGGACCGCTGGCACGTGGGGCTGACCCAGGGGGCCCCGCTGAACCGCGTGATCCCGCTGATCTGGAAGGCTGCGCCCAACGGACACGGCATCACCGCCTACGGCGCCGACATCGCCTTCACCCCCCTGCTCAGCCGGCTGGAGGCCGAACGCGCACCCAACGGTGGCGGCGTGGCCCTGTTCCGCCTGGAACCCGATGGCAGCGCCACCGTGCTGGCGCGCGCCCCGTATGTCGAGGCCCATCTGGGACAACCGGTCGACACGGCACTCGCCCAATTGCTCGCGCGCAACGATCGTGGCGTGTTCGACACCGTGGGACAACTCGATGGCGTTGCGCGCAGGGTGGCGTTCCAGCAGCTGAACAACGGCGCCGAGCAGCTGGTCATCGTCTATGGCATCCCGACCGCCACGGTGCTGGCCGGCTGGTACGGCCAGCTGCCCTACCTGTTGGGGGCCTGTGCGCTGCTGACGCTGGCCATGGGCTATGGCAGCGCCCGGCTGAGCCGTTCGCTGGACGCCCTGTCCGAGAGCGAGCAGCGCTTCCGGCTCGCAGCCGCTTCCGGTCATGTGTGGGACTGGAACGCGCAGACCCGCGTGCTTCACATACCGGCAGCGATCTGGAACAGCCTGGGGCTGACGCCTCCGCCGCCCGGGCGCTCGCTGCTGGTTTTTAACGACCGGCTGCACCCTGACGACCAGGCTCCCGTGCGCGAGGCGCTGATCCGGCACCTGCGAGAGCACCAGCCCTTTGCCGAGACCTTCCGGCTGCGCGATGCCAGTGGCAACTACCGCTGGTTTGAAGCACAAGGGCAGGCGTCCTGGAACGAAGGCGGCAAAGCCACTTACATGGCCGGCACCGCTTTCGAGGTCACCGAACGCCGATCCCTGGAAGAAGCCCAGCGCCAGACCCTGCACCGGTTCGACACCGTGGCCAATGCCTCGCCAGCCCTCTTCTGGACCAGCGACAAGAACATGCGTTGCGACTGGGTCAACCAGCGCTGGCTGGAGTTCACGGGCCATCGCCTGGAAGACGAGCTGAACGACAACTGGACCGGCGACCTGCACCCCGACGACCAGGCGCGCTGCCAGGACACCTACGACCGCGCCTTCGCATCACGCCGGCCCTTTTCCACGGAGTTCCGCCTGCGCCGCCATGACGGCACCTACCGCTGGATGCTCGACCAAGGCGTTCCCCGGTACGACGCCGATGGCCACTTCCTCGGTTTCATTGGCAGTTGCGTGGACCTGACCGATCTCAAGGCGGCCGAAGAATCCGCGCTACAACACCGGCAAATGCTGGACCGGGTTTTCGACGTGCTGCCCGACCTGTTCTTCCTGCTGGACAGCGAAGGCACCATCCTCGAATACAAGGCCAGCGCCCAGAACCTGCTCTACGCATCGCCCGAGCAATTTGTCGGCCGGCGCCTGCGCGATGTCATGCCCCCCGAGTTCGTGGTGCCGTTCATGGAGAAGGTCGCACAGACCACCGTCGGTCAACTCGCCCGCCACGAATACACCCTGCCGTTGCCCGACGGCCTGCACCATTTCGAAGCCCGTCTGGCGTGGCTGCCCGGCAGCGACAAGCTGATGACCATCGTGCGCGATGTCAGCGAACAGACCGCGTTGCAACAGGAACGCGAGCGGCTGAACCATTTCAATGTGCTGCTCTTTCGTCTCGCCCGCAACTTCATCAACCTGTCCTACGACCAGGCCGACACCGGCATCGACGAGGCGCTGGGTGAGATGGGCGTCTACGTGGGCGTGGATCGGGCCTATGTGTTCCGCTACGACTTCGAGGCGAACACCGCCACCAACACCCACGAATGGTGTGCCGAGGGCATCACCAGTGTGAAGTCGCAGGTGCAGGGCACGCACCTGGGTGATGAGGTGCGCGAGCTGGTTCGCCAACACGAGCGGGGGCAGATCATCGCGGCCGAAGACGTGCTCAGCATGCCCCCCGGGTGGTTGCGCGACCTGCTGGAAGGCCAGGGCGTGCGCAGCTTCATTTCGCTGCCCCTGATCAGCCAGGACCGGTGCCTGGGCTTCGTCGGCTTTGACGCCGTGCACGAGCATCGCATTTACACCGAAGGCGAGGCCGACCTGCTGCGCCTGTTTGCCCAGATGCTGGTCAACGTGTACGACCGGCACGCGGCCGAGCACCGCGTAAGCCAGCTCAACGACGAACTCGAAAAACGGGTAAAGCAGAGAACGCTGGCGCTCGACACCAGTGTCAGGCAACTCAAACAGGCCAACGCCGAACTGGAGACCTTCAGCTACTCCGTCTCGCACGACCTCAAGTCGCCCTTGCGCAGCCTGGAAGGCTTCTGCACGCTGCTGCTGGAAGAACATGCCGGCCAGCTCGATGCGGAAGGAAAGGACTACCTGGGCCGGATCCAGCGCGCCGCGCGCCACATGGCCTTGCTGATCAACGATCTGCTGGCCTATTCGCGCATCGAAAAACTCGAACAGGACCGCACGCGTCTGGTGGTGGCGGACCTGGTGAACGGGGCGCTGGAAGGCTTGCGCCACGAGCTGGACCAGCACCAGGCCCAGGTGGTGTTGTCCGTGCCGGCCCAGCTGGCCATCCGGGCCGCGCCACAGGGCATGGCCATGGTGCTGCGCAACCTGCTGGACAACGCCCTGAAGTTCCGGCGCCCCGGACACCCTCCGGTCATCCGCATCACGGCGGAGCCACAGGGCGAAAAAGTGCACCTGACCATCGCGGACAACGGCCAGGGCTTCGACATGAAGTACCACGACCGCATCTTCGAACTGTTCCAGCGCCTGCACCGGCTGGATCAGGTGCCGGGCACCGGCATCGGCCTGGCCATGGTGAACAAGGCGATCGAGCGCATGGAAGGCCGCATCTGGGCCGACAGCGTGCCGGGCCAGGGCGCGGCGTTCCACATCGAACTGCCGCGCGGCTGAAGCCGGTGCCCGCAGGGGTATCCGATCAATTTGTAACAGTTACCCATGGATACGGGAGCCCCCGCGCGTCATGGCGTGACAAGACCCATCGGCGCACCTGGAGCGGGTGCGCATCCGTGGCGCTTGCCGCACAATCGCGCCATGCAACACCCCATCAGTCTCATCGGCGTGCCCACCGACATCGGCGCGGGCGCGCGCGGCGCCTCCATGGGCCCGGAAGCGCTGCGCGTGGCGGGCATCCAGGCGGTCCTGGAGAGCCACGGCCTGCGCGTCACCGACATGGGCAATCTCAGCGGCCCGGCCAACCCGTGGTTGCCCCCGGTTGACGGTTACCGCCACTTGGCCGAAGTGGCCGAGTGGAACACCACGCTACACACCGCCGTGTACACCGAACTGGCGCGGGGCCACCTGCCCATCGTGCTCGGTGGTGACCACTGCCTGGGCATGGGCTCCATCAGCGCGGTGGCGCGCCACTGCCGCGAAACCGGCAAGACGCTGCGCGTGCTCTGGCTCGACGCCCACGCCGACTTCAACACCGCCGCGCTGACACCCAGCGGCAACATCCACGGCATGCCGGTGGCCGTGCTCTGCGGCCAAGGCCCGGCGCTGCTCACCGGCATCGGCGGCACCACGCCGGCCATCGGCGCCGATGTGGTGCGCCAGATCGGCATCCGCAGCGTGGACGCGGGTGAAAAGCGGCTGGTGCACCAGGCCGGCCTGGAGGTGTTCGACATGCGCTACATCGACGAGATGGGCATGCGCCACACCATGGACCAGGCGCTGATGGGCGTGGACGACAACACGCACCTGCACGTGAGCTTCGACGTCGACTTCCTCGACCCCGAGATCGCACCCGGCGTCGGCACCACCGTGCCCGGCGGCCCCACCTACCGCGAGGCGCAACTCTGCATGGAAATGATCGCCGACACCGGGCGCCTGGCCTCGATGGACGTGATGGAACTCAACCCCGCGCTCGATGTGCGCAACCGCACCGCCGAGCTGGCGGTGGACCTGATCGAGAGCCTGTTCGGCAAGTCCACGCTGATGCGCAAGACCGCGCCGCGGGCCTGAGCCCATGAGCCTGCAGCTACTGCTGGCCTACAGCCTGATCACCTGGCTGACCGCCGCCACACCCGGGCCGGCGGTGCTGCTGGCGCTGCGCAACGGCGCCACGCGCGGCTTTCGCGCCGGGCTGTTTTCCACCCTGGGCAACCAGATCGGGCTGTTGCTGCTGGCCGGCGCTTCCATCCTCGGCCTGGGCGTGATACTGCACACCTCGGCCTGGCTGTTCACGCTGGTGAAGTGGGTGGGTGCGGCCTACCTGGTGTACCTGGGCACGCGCATGCTGCTGGCGCGCGGTGGGCTGGACATGGGCGGCGCGGCCAGCAGCGACATGGCACCGGCGGGCGATGCACAGATGCTGCGGCTGGGTCTGTGGGTCTCGCTCACCAACCCCAAGGCGATCCTGTTTTTCGGCGCGCTCTTCCCGCAGTTCGTGTTGACCGACCAGCCCCTGCTGCCGCAGTTCGCCACGCTGGTGTCGCTCAGCGTGTGCGCCTCGGCGTCGTGCCTGCTCACCTATGTGTGGCTGGCCAGCCGCGCGCGGCACTGGCTGCAGCGCCCGCGTGCCGCGCTGTGGATCAACCGCGTGGCCGGCAGTGTGTTCATCGGCTTTGGCGTTGTGCTCGCTGGCCTGCGTCGCGCACCAGCGTGAACAGCTTGGTCAGGCGGACTTGCTGACAAGCTCCATGTGCTCCACCACCGGTGGTTGCTGGAAGAACGGGCCAACGATGGCGCGCCATTGCGTGAACGCATCGGACTGGCGGAAGCCCACGGTGTGGTCCTCCAGCGTGGCCCAGTAAATGGTGAGGATGTAACGCCCCGGGCTCTCGATGCTGCGGTTGACCTTGTAGCCCTGGAAGCCGTTGGCCTGGGCGATCACGGTGCTCGCACCGCGTGTGATGGCTTCTTCAAATTCGGCGGTGCGGGCGGGGTCGATGCGGATGTCGGCGTGTTCAAGAATCATGATGTGGCGCTTTCGGAAGAGTGGTCCTCCCGAATCATATCGACGGCCTTCTCGGCCATCATGATCACCGGGGCATTGGTGTTGCCCCCCACCACGCTGGGCATGACCGACGCGTCCACCACGCGCAGCCCCGCCACACCGCGCACGCGCAGGCGCGCGTCCACCACGGCCATCGCATCAGGACCCATGCGGCAGGTGCCCACCGGGTGGTAGATGGTGTCGGCGTGGAGCCGCACGAACTGCTCGATCTGTGCATCGCTTTGCGCCAGCGCCGACGCCTGGGATTCGCGACCGCCGTGGCGCGCGAGCGCTGGCTGCTGCATCAGGGCCCGCATGCGCTTGAAGCCACGCACCAGGCGCACCGTATCGTCCGGGTCATTCAGGAACGCAGGATCGATCAGCGGCATCACCTGCGGATCGGCGCTGGCCAGGCGCAGCGTGCCGCGGCTCTTCGGACGCAGCAGGCACACGTGGCACGAATAGCCGTGCCCCAGCACCGTCTTGCGGCCATGGTCCACCAGCTTGCCCACCACGAAGTGCAGTTGCAGATCGGGAATGGCTTCCTCCGGGGCGCTCTTGATGAAGCCCCCCGCCTCGGCGAAGTTGGTGGTCAAGGGGCCGCTGCGGCTGCGCCGCCATTCGAACAGGCCCCGAACCAAACGCGCCACCCCGGCCAGGGACAGGCCGAACAGATCGGTCAGCTTCGGCGCGTCCACCACCATCACCACGTCCGGGTGGTCGTGCAGGTTCGCGCCCACGCCGGGCAGCTCGTGCACCAGGCCGATGCCGTGTTCGGCCAGGTGCGCCGCCGGACCGATGCCCGACAACATGAGCAGTTGCGGTGAACCGAACGCGCCCGCGCTCAGCAGCACCTCACCTCCTGGCTTGAGCGACAACGTCTGCAGGGGGCCACGCCCGCCGTCCGGGCGGTATTCAACCCCCCGTGCGCACGGCTGGCCATCCGCGGTTTCGGTGAGCACCCGGGTGGTCAGCGCGTTCGTGATCACGGTCAGGTTGGAGCGCCCCTGGTGGGGCGTGAGGTAGGCCTTGGCGGCGCTGAAGCGTTCGCCGTTCTTGTGCGTGACCTGGTAGGCGCCGATGCCCTCTTGCTCCGGGCCGTTGAAATCGGTGTTGAGCCGGTAACCCGCCTGCTGACCGGCTTCGATGAACGAGGCCAGAAACGGATTCGGCGAACGCAGGTCCATCACATTGAGCGGGCCACCCTGGCCGTGCAGCGCATCGGCGCCGCGTTCGTTGTGTTCGGAGCGTTTGAAGTACGGCAACACGTCGGCAAAACACCAGCCCGGGTTGCCCTGGGCCGCCCAGTCGTCGTAGTCCTGTGCGTGGCCGCGGGCGTAGATCATGGCGTTGATCGAGCTGGAGCCGCCGAGCACCTTGCCGCGCGGCTGGTAGCCGCGGCGGCCGTTCAGGCCTGGCTGCGGCACCGTGGCATAGCCCCAGCCGTTGAGCTCGTATTTCGCCATCACGGCCAGCCCGGCGGGGCAATGAATCAGCACGCTGCTGTCGGGTGGGCCGGCTTCGAGCAGGGCCACGCGCACGGCCGGGTCTTCGCTCAGGCGCCCGGCGAGCACGCTGCCCGCCGAGCCGCCGCCCACGACGATGTAATCGAACATAAGGTCTCCGTTGTCTGGCACGGGGATCGCTTGTGATCCCCATGCCGGTCCCGATGGTGTTGTTGTCATCGCCACGCAGCCCGGTGCGCGACAATCCGCAGGCAAGTTAGCACAGCGCTGGCCGCACCGGTAGGCGCGCCAGCCTAGTCCCGGCGCCTGCGCGGCGCGGCCGAGGCCGCGGGCGGTGCACGGCCCCGACAAGGGTTCTTTGTCATTTTTTCAGGAGCATTTCCCAATGAGCAGCATTCAAACCGTGGGCATCATCGGCTCGGGCACCATGGGCAACGGCATCGCCCAGGCCTGCGCCACCAGCGGCATCCGCGTGATCATGGTCGACATCGCGCAGTCCGCAGTCGACAAGGGCCTGGCCACCATCACCGGCAGCCTGGACCGTCTGATCAAGAAGGAAAAGATCAGCGCCGACGACAAGGCCCGGGCGCTCGGCCTGATCCAGGGCTCGACCAGCTACGACGACCTCAAGGGCGCGCAGCTCGTCATCGAAGCCGCGACCGAAAACGAAGGCCTGAAGGTCAAGATCCTGCAGCAGCTCGACGGCCTGCTTGCGCCCGAGGTGATCGTGGCCACCAACACCAGCTCGATCAGCATCACCAAGCTGGCCGCCGCCACGCAGCGCCCCGACCGTTTCATCGGCATGCACTTCTTCAACCCCGTGCCCATGATGGCGCTGGTGGAGATCATCCGCGGCCTGCAGACCAGCGACGCCACGCACGATGCCGTGAAGGCCATGGCCGAAACCCTGGGCAAGACCCCGATCACGGTGAAAAACGCACCCGGCTTCGTGGTCAACCGCATCCTGGTGCCCATGATCAACGAGGCCTTCTTCGTGCTCGCCGAAGGCCTGGCGACACCGGAAGACATCGACGCCGGCATGAAACTCGGCACCAACCAGCCCATCGGCCCGCTGGCGCTGGCCGACATGATCGGCCTGGACGTGTGCCTGGCCGTGATGAACGTCTACATGGCCGAGTACAACGACAGCAAGTACCGCCCGGCACCGCTGCTGAAAGAAATGGTCGCCGCCGGCTGGCTGGGCCGCAAGACCGGGCGTGGCGTGTACACGTATTGATCCCCCCGCGCCGCTTCGCGTCACCCCCCGAGGGGGCGATGCTGGCGGCCTGGCAAAGCCAGTTCCGCGGCATCCTGGGTTCGGGCACGCGCGCCGAATGAAGTCCCCGCTCTGTGCTACCCATCGAAAGCCCGCTTCGGCGGGCTTCTTGTTTGAGCAAGATCAAGTTGTCGCGGCGCAGCATTTTCATAATGACCAGACACCACCGATCAGGAGTCCGTCATGTGTGCCGCGCCCGTTTCCATCGCCGTTTTCGAGTTTCTTGACAACACCCATCAGGAAATCCAGGCCCAGATCAAGCTGTTGCATGCGCTGGTGGACGCCATTGAAAACGAGGGCCTGAACCAGGCCAACCGGGCCCAGGCGCGCCGCGTGCTCGACTATTTCAATGGCGAAGCGCGCCAGCACCATCTGGACGAAGAAAAACACATCTTCCCGGCGCTGCTGGGCAGCCAGGACGGCGAGATCGTGCAGGCCACCGAACACCTGATCCAGGACCACGGCTGGCTCGAAGAAAACTGGATCCAGATCGCCCCCTCGCTGGAGGCCGCCACCGGTGGCAACCTCTGGTTCGACACGGCGGAACTGCGCCACGCCCTGGATGTTTTCGAGGCGCTCTACCTGGACCACATCCTGCTGGAGGAGTCCATCGCCTACCCGGAAGCGAAAAAGCGGCTCGCCGCCCTCGACACCACCGGCATGGGTCGCGAAATGGCCAAACGCCGGGCCCTCAGACACGACGAAGTCCGCGCGCGGGCCTGAGCCGCCCCCATGGTCCGGCTGAACGCCCCTGAAACTGCACGGCGCCCGGGCTGCGCGTAAACTGCCCCGCTCCACAGCAAGGGCCTCGACCCCGCAGGCCGAACGGACCAGCATGAGCACCTACGACTTCGATCTTTTTGTCATTGGCGGTGGCAGCGGTGGCGTGCGCGCTGCCCGCATGGCGGCCCAGCGCGGAGCGCGCGTGGCACTGGCCGAAACCTTGGGGCAAGATGGCCTGGGCGGCACCTGCGTCAACGTGGGCTGCATCCCGAAAAAGCTCTACAGCTACGCCGCGCACTACGCCGACGCAGCCCACGAATCGCACGGGTTTGGCTGGGAAGGCCCGGAGCCCACCCTCAACTGGGGCACGCTCAAAACCAACCGCGCCACCGAGATCAGCCGCCTCAATGGCGTCTACAGCAACCTGCTGCGCGGATCGGGCGTCACGGTCTTCGATGGGTTTGCCCGCCTGCAGGGCGAACACAGCGTCGGCCTGGCCACACTCAATGCCGACGGCAGCCCCGGCCACCAGAATTTCACCGCCAGGAGCGTCCTGATCGCCACCGGTGGCACACCCCATGTGCCGCACTTCGCGGGTCGCGAACACGTCATCACGTCCAACGAGATCTTCGATCTGGAACCCTTCCCGCAGCGCCTGCTGGTGGTGGGCGGCGGCTACATCGCCTGCGAATTCGCTTCCATCTTCAATGGCCTGGGTTCGAAGGTCACGCAGCTGTACCGGGGCGAGCAGGTGCTGCGCGGCTTCGATGACGAGGTGCGCCACTTCGTCGCCGCCGAGATGATCAAGTCCGGCGTGGACCTGCGCCTGAACGCCGGCGTGGTGGACATCCGCCAGACCGCCGAAGGCCTGCGCGTCGAGCTCGAAGACGGCGGCATCGCGATGGCCGACACCGTGTTGTACGCCACCGGCCGCGTGCCCAATGTGCAGGGGCTCGGGCTGGACACCGTGGGCGTGGCCCAGGGCGCGCAAGGCGAGGTGATCGTGAACGAGCACTACCAGACCAACGTGCCCGGCATCTACGCCGTGGGCGACGTGACCAACCGCGTGCAGCTCACCCCGGTGGCACTGGGTGAGGCCATGGTGGTGGTGGACCAGCTGTTCGGCGCCGCAGCAGGCAAGCCTGCCCGGGCCATGAGCTACGACTTCATCCCCACCGCCGTGTTCACCCACCCCAACATCGGCACCGTGGGCTACAGCGAAGCCGCGGCACGCGAAAAGTTCGGCCAGGTGACGATCTTCCGCAGCGAGTTCAAGGCCTTGAAGCACACGCTCTCGGGCAGCAGCGAACGCACGCTGATGAAACTGGTGGTGGACACCGTGAGCGACCGTGTGGTCGGGTTGCACATGGTGGGCGCTGAAGCCGGCGAGATCGTTCAGGGCTTTGCCGTGGCCATGAAGGCCGGCGCGACCAAGGCGGTGTTCGACAGCACCATTGGCATCCACCCCACGGCAGCGGAAGAGTTCGTGACGATGCGCGAGCCGACCCGCAACTGAGATCGCCCACCCGTTCTAGGCGCGCACCATCCAGTAGATGCCCGCGACGCCAAGCGCCATGTGCAGCCACAGACCCGGCGCCAGCCAGGCCAGGTAGCGCCAGCCACCCACCAGTCCGGCGGTGGCGCTCTTGCTGCCGGCATGCACCAGCATGGCCAGCATCACCGCCCAGACCGCGGCACCACCCACCACGGGGCCACCCGAAGCAAACACCGCGGCCAGCGAGGCGTGCAGATCGGCCAGCGCCGCCAGGGCCGAGCCCAGCAACAAGCCCGAAGCGCCCAGCCACAGCGTCAGCGCGTGCACCAACACCTGCACGGCACTGAGCAAAGCGGCCACGCCCGCGGCACCCCAGAGGCTGAACATCCGGTCTTCGTCCGGCGCCGCCGGGGTCTCGACCAAGTCCGCCGGCGCTCCGCGCACCATCCACCAGCCCCAGGCCAGGGCCAGCAAACCAGCCGCCAGCGCCGGCAGCCACAAGACCGGCAGCCAGGCCGGTTGCACGGCGGCGGCCACCAGCAGCACCTGCAGCTGGGTCGACACGCAGGACAACAGACCGCCACCCGCCATCAAGCGCGCAGGCGAACGGCCCTCGCGCACAGCCAGCCCCAGCGTGGCGATGGTGGCGGTGCTCGACACAAAGCCGGAGGCCAGCGCCGAGAACGCCACCGCCTGACGCGCCTGCAGCAGGCGGCGACACAGGTGCGCCAGCGACTGCACCGCAAGCAGCAAGGCCAGCAACTGCACGATGACGTAGGGGTTGAGTGCCGGCCCCCAGAGTGGCCTGTTGGGCACCAGCGGCAGCGCCATCAGCACCAGCGCGGCCAGCACGATGCCGTCGCGCACCTCACCCTCGGTCAGCCACTGGCGGGCAAACTGGTGCAGCCGCTCCCGTGCCGCCAGCACCCCGGTCAGGCCCACCGCGAGCGCGGCCGCCAGGGGCAGGCTCTGCGCACAGATGACGCCGATCAGGTAGGTCAGCAACAGGGCGATCTCGGTGGTGGCGCCCGGGTCGTCGGAACGGTCGCGCCAGTAAGCGACCAGTGCCAGCACCGCCACCATCGCAGCGCCGGTGACCACCAGTCCCGGCAGCTGCGTGAGCGCCGCGGCGGCGCCCACCACGCTGGTCAGAGCAAAGGTGCGCAAGCCGGCAAACGCCCGCCCTGGACCGGTGCCCTTGCGCCGCTCGCGTTCGATGCCCACCAGCAAGCCGCAACCCAGCGCCGCCGCCAGCACCGCAGCGGCCCCGGCCATGTCAACCGACGGGTTCAGCACGGCGGCATCCAGCATGGGTATTCCGGGTGGGGGCAAGGTGTCACGGGGCGGCGCCACAATAGCGGCATGTACAAGACACCCGACTTTACCGCCCCTGTTTTCTACCGCAACCCGGCCGCCGCCCTGGCCCAGGTTCAGCGCATTTACCAGCACAACATCGACTTCCTGCGCGCGGCCATGCGCGACTTCGTGGCCGGTGCCGATTTCAAGGACGCCCGCGTGCGCGCCTGCTACCCCTTCGTGCGCCTGCACACCCACAGCGTGTCGCACCAGGGCACGGGCCGCCTGAGCTACGGCTTCGTGGCCGGCCCCGGCCGGTTCGAGACCACGATCACCCGCCCCGACCTCTACGCCGACTACATCCTGGAGCAGTTCAGCCTGCTGCTGATCAACCACGGCGGCGAGCTGGAGGTGGGCACCAGCACCCACCCCATTCCCATCCACTTCTCGTTCGCCGAACACGACCACGTCGAAGGCAGCCTGAGCACCGGGCGCCGTGCCCTGATGCGCGATGTGTTCGACCTGCCCGATCTCACCGCCATGGACGACGGCATCGCCAATGGCACGCACGAGCCGCGCCCGGGCGAGGCCCAGCCGCTGGCCCTGTTCACCGCGCCGCGGGTGGACTACTCGCTGCAGCGCCTGCGCCACTACACCGGCACCGCGCCCGAGTGGTTCCAGAACTTCGTGCTGTTCACCAACTACCAGTTCTACATCGACGAGTTCATCAAGCTCGGCCACGCCGAGATGCTGAATCCCGACAGCGAATACATCGCCTTCGTCGAGCCGGGCAACATGGTGACGCGCCGGGTGGGCCTGGGCGCTGAAGCGGGCGACGAACTGGGCAAGACACCGCCGCGCCTGCCGCAGATGCCGGCCTACCACCTCATGCGCGCCGACCGCAGCGGCATCACCATGGTCAACATCGGCGTCGGCCCGGCCAACGCCAAGACCATCACCGACCACATCGCCGTGCTGCGCCCGCACGCCTGGCTCATGCTCGGCCACTGCGCCGGCCTGCGCAACAGCCAGCAGCTCGGCGACTACGTGCTCGCCCACGCCTATGTGCGCGAAGACCACGTGCTCGACGAAGACCTGCCGCTGTGGGTGCCGATCCCCGCGCTGGCCGAGATCCAGCTCGCGCTCGAAGCCGCCGTGGCCGACGTGACCGGTGTGCCACCGGCCGAACTCAAACGCATCATGCGCACCGGCACCGTGGCCAGCACCGACAACCGCAACTGGGAGCTGTTGCCCGACAACAAGCCGCAGCGCCGCTTCTCGCAATCGCGCGCGGTCGCGCTCGACATGGAAAGCGCCACCATCGCCGCCAACGGTTTCCGCTTCCGCGTGCCCTACGGCACCCTGCTCTGCGTGAGCGACAAGCCGCTGCACGGCGAGATCAAGCTGCCCGGCATGGCCAACCACTTCTACCGCGAGCGGGTCGATCAACACCTGCGCATCGGCATCCGCGCCGTGGAACGCCTGCGCCAGGGCGGCGTGGACCAGTTGCACAGCCGCAAGCTGCGCAGTTTTGCCGAGGTGGCCTTCCAGTAAACGCCAGCGACCCGGCTTCTTTACAGAAACTTCACCATCGGGTCACAGCAGCTTCGGTTCGTTTGCGCACAATGGAACTGCAGCGTACCCCGTATGCTGAACGAACACCATGAACCTGCTGCCCCCCTCCAAATCCCGCCCGGTCCGCCGACCAGTCACCCTGATCGCCCTGGCCAGCGCCGCCCTGCTGTCGGCCTGCGCCAGCCTGGCACCGGCGGGCGGCGATCTGCCTGAAACCCCACTGCCGGCGGCCTGGGCCACCGCCCCGGCGGCCCCCGGCGCAACGCCCTCGGCCACCGCACTGGCGCAGTGGTGGCAGCGCTTCAACGACCCCACCCTCACCACGCTGGTCACGCAGGCGTTGCAGGCCAACACCAGCGTGAAGAGCGCGCAGGCCGCGCTGCTGCAGGCGCGCGCGCAGCGCGATATGCAGCAGGCCGGCATGGGGCCCACGCTGGGTGCTTCGGCCTCAGCGCAGCGCAGCAAGTCGGGCAGCAACGACACCAGCAACCGCTTTCAGGCCGGCTTTGACGCCAGCTGGGAACCCGACGTGTTCGGCGGCAACCGCAGCGCGCTGAACGCCAGCGAAGCCGATGCCCGCGCGTCCGAAACCAGCCTGGCCGATGTGCAGGTGTCGCTGGCGGCCGAAGTCGCCGCCACCTACATCGAGCTGCGCGGTCTGCAGACGCGGCTGGCCATTGCACGCAGCAACCTCGCCGCCCAGACCGAGACCCTGCAGATCACGCGCTGGCGCACCCAGGCGGGCCTGGCGTCGTCGCTCGACCTGGAACAGGCCATTGCGTCGAGCGAGCAGACCGCGGCACAGATTCCTGCGCTGCAGACCAGCATCGCCCAGGCCCTGAGCGGCCTCGCGGTGCTGACCGGGCAGGCACCGGGCACGCTGCCCACGGCGCTGAAGGATGCGCTCGACACCAGCGCCGCCATCCCGCAGGGCGCGGGCGATCTGGCGCTGGCTTTTCCGGCCGAGACACTGCGCCAGCGGCCCGACGTGCGCACCGCTGAACACCGCATCAGCGCCGCGTTGGCCCGCGTGGCCGCGGCCGATGCCGCGCGTTACCCGAGTTTTCGCCTCAGCGGTTCGCTGGGCCTCTCCGCGCTGACGCTGGGCACGCTGACCAACGGCGCCTCGGTGGTCAATTCGCTGCTGGCCAGCGTGTCAGCGCCGTTGTTCGACGGCGGTGCGGCCCGGGCCCAGGTGCGCGCGCAGGAGGCCGCGCTGGAGCAGTCTCGAGCGGCCTACCAGGGCACCGTGATCACCGCCGTGAAAGACGTGGAAGACGCCCTGGTGGCGCTGCAGGGCGACCGCGAGCGTCTGCTGCGCCTGCAGGCGGCCAGCGCCGCCGCGGCCAACGCCGAACTGCTGGCGCGCCAGCGCTACCAGAGCGGCCTGATCGATTTCCGCACCGTGCTCGACACCCAGCGCACCCTGCTCTCGACGCAGGACAGCGTGGCCAGCACGCAAGCCACGCTGAGCGCCGACCACGTGCGCCTGTACAAGGCCCTCGGCGGTGGCTGGACGCCCGACACGCAGCCGGTCAACACCACCGCCCGCTGAACCAAGAACACCGAACCCGAACCCCCATGAGCTCCAAAAAAGACGCCACCCCCGCCGACCTGCAAGCCCTGCTGGGCGCCGACCACCCGCGCCGCTGGTGGCAGCGCTCCACGCTGTGGATCGGCCTCGCCGTCATCGCCCTGGCGGGCGGCGGGCTCATCTACTGGCAGGCACAGCAGAAGACCAAGGCGGCACCGGTCTTCGTGACCGAGCCCCTGAAGAAGGGCGACATCACGCTCACCGTGGCGGCCAACGGCACGCTGCAACCCACGCGCTCGGTCAACGTCGGCAGCGAGCTTTCGGGCACGGTCAAGCGCGTGCTGGTGGACGTGAACGACCGCATCAAGGCCGGCCAGGTGCTGGTGGAGCTGGACACCGCCAAGCTGGTGGACCAGGTGACGCAGTCGCGCGCCGGTCTGGCCTCGGCCCAGGCGCAGCTGGCGCAGGCCGTCGCCACAACCACCGAAGCGCGTGGCACGCTGGCGCGTTTTGAAGAAGTGGCGCGCCTCTCGGGCGGCAAGGTGCCTTCGGCCACCGAGCTGGACAGCGCCAAGGCGGCCGTGGAACGCGCCGTGGCCAGCGAGGCCGCTGCCCGCGCCGCGGTCACCGAATCGCGCGCCGGCCTCGCCACCACCGAAACCAACCTGTCCAAGGCCTCGATCCGCTCACCCATCAACGGCGTGGTGCTCAGCCGCACGGTGGACCCGGGCAACGCCGTGGCCGCCTCGCTGCAGGCCGTGACGCTGTTTTCCGTGGCCGAGGATCTCGCCCAGCTCAAGCTCGATGTGGCGGTGGACGAGGCCGACGTGGGCGCCGTGAAGGTGGATCAGAAAGCCACCTTCACCGTGAGCGCCTTCCCGGCGCGCCGCTACCCGGCCACCATCAACCGCGTCGCCTTCGGCTCCACCAAGACCGACAACGTGGTCACTTACACCACCACGCTCAACGTCGACAACAGCGACCTCAGCCTGCGCCCCGGCATGACGGCGGCGGCCACCATCGTGGCCAAGGAAGCCAGTGGCGTGCTGCTGGTGCCGAACACCGCGCTGCGTTTCTCGCCCGCCAGCGGCAACGGCGCCGCGGTGGCCAACACCAGCATCCTGTCCAAGTTGATGCCGCGCCCGCCGCGCACCGGTGCGCCCAAGAGCGCCGGCACCGACCGCCGCGCCGGTGGCCCGCGCCAGATCTGGGTGCTGCAGGACGGCCAGCCGGTGTCGGTGTCGGTCAAGACCGGCATCAGCGACGGTCGCAACACCGAAGTCAGTGGCGAAGGCCTCTCGGAAGGCATGGCCGTGATCACAGAACAACGCGCAGCCGGAACAGGAACATGAGTGACGATCTGCCGTTGATCCGCCTGCGCGGCATCACCAAGACCTACGGCGAAGGCAACACCGCCTTCCAGGCCTTGAAGGGCGTGGACCTGGACATCCAGCAGGGCGACTTCGTGGCCATCATGGGCCCCAGCGGTTCGGGAAAATCCACCGCCATGAACACCCTGGGCTGCCTCGATGTGCCCACCACCGGTGACTACCTGTTCCGCGGCGTGCACGTGGAGACGCTCGCGCGCGACGAGCGCGCGCGCCTGCGCCGGCGCTACTTCGGTTTCGTGTTCCAGGGCTTTCATCTGCTCGCGCGCACCTCGGCGCAGGAGAACGTGGAACTGCCGCTGATCTACCGCGGCGAACCCGCCGCCACGCGCCACAGCCTGGCCCAGAGCGCGCTCGAAAAAGTGGGCCTCAAGGGCTGGGAACACCACACGCCCGGCGAACTCTCGGGCGGGCAGCAGCAGCGCGTGGCGATCGCGCGCGCCATCGTCACCGAGCCGCAGGTCTTGCTGGCCGACGAACCCACCGGCAACCTCGACACGCACCGCAGCCAGGAGATCATGGAACTGCTCTGGCGCCTGAACGCAGAACAAGGCATCACCGTGCTCATGGTCACGCACGAGCCCGACATGGCGGCGTATGCGAAACGCATCGTGCGCTTCGTGGACGGCGTGGTCGCCAGCGACGAACGCAACCCGCACCCGGTGGCTTTGCAGGCCGGACCGGCCCACGCCACCGTCAGCGACTTCAGCGGGGAGGTGGGTCATGTGGCTTAACACCCTGCTGCTCGCGCTGCGCTCGATCCGGCGCAACCTGCTGCGCTCCTTCCTCACCATCCTGGGCATCGTGATCGGCGTCAGCGCGGTGATCACCATGGTCACGGTGGGCAACGGCGCCACCGCCGCGGTGCAGAACCAGATTTCTGGCCTCGGCACCAACCTGCTGCAGGTGCGCCCCGGTCAACGCATGGGTCCGGGCGGCAGCGGCGGCGGCGCGCCCGCCTTCAAGGAGAGCGACGGCGACGCGATCGCGCTGCAGATCGGCGGCATCGCCGCGGTCGCGCCCGAGGCGCGCACCGGCTCCGTGCTCGTGGCCAACGGCCGCAACTGGAGCAGCAGCGTGATCGGCAGCACCAACGACTGGCTCACCACCGGCAACTGGAAACTGGCCGACGGCCGCACGTTCAGCAACGACGAGTTGCGCGTGGGCGGCGCGTCCTGCCTGATCGGTCAGACCGTGCAGCGCGAGCTTTTCGGCAGCACCAGCGCGGTGGGCGCGCAGCTGCGCGTCAAGGCCATGAGCTGCGAGGTGATCGGCACCCTGCAATCCAAAGGCCAGGGCGCCTTCGGCAACGACCAGGACGACATGGTGCTGATGCCCATCAAGACCCTGCAGCGCCGCATCGTCGGCCACACGCGGGTGAACACGCTGCTGGTGTCCATGAACGACGGCGCGGACGCCTCGCGCGTGACCGCCAGCATCACGCAGCTGCTGCGCGAGCGGCGCAAGCTGGCCGAAACCGACGAAGACAATTTCAACGTGCTCGACACCAAACAGCTGGCCGAGACCCTCTCGGGCACCACCAAGATCATGACCATGCTGCTCGGCGCCGTGGCCGCGGTGAGCCTGCTGGTGGGTGGCATCGGCATCATGAACATCATGCTGGTGAGCGTGACCGAGCGCACCCGCGAGATCGGCCTGCGCCTGGCCATCGGTGCGCTGGAGCGCGAGGTGCTGCTGCAGTTCCTGATCGAAGCCGTGGTGCTGGCCGCGCTCGGTGGCCTGATCGGCATCGTGCTGGCCACCGGCGCGTCGATCGGCCTGTCGGCGCTGATGAGCGTGCCCTACCAGTTCAACCTGGGCGTGAACCTGCTGAGCTTCGTGTTTTCAGCGGCGATCGGCGTGCTGTTCGGGTATTTCCCGGCGCGGCGCGCGGCGCGGTTGAATCCGATCGACGCCCTGCGCCACGAGTGACCAGGGTTTAGCGCAGGAACATCGGCCCGAATATCCAGGCCATCAGGACCAGCCACCACGCGGCCCCAGCCCAGCCGACCCAGCGGGCCGGCAACCACACCAGCAGCGGCAAGGCCGCCAGCAGCAGCCCCGTCTGACCGGCCCAAACAGCATCCTCACCGAACACGGTGACGATGCCGTGGAACCGTGTGGAGGCGGTGTGCACCTCGGTCACGATGGCCAGGGTGCCGACCGTGGCCATGACCACCGAAATGGCGGTGAACAGCAGCTTGACCGAGGTCGTCATGCCTGCGGCCTGGGTCATGGCCGCCTGGCTCAGGCCGTGCGCGGCCTGACTTTGGAGGCGGCGAGCTTGGCCTGCGTGCGCGCCACCTCAACGTCGGCGTCGTGCACCAGCGCCACGCCCATGCGGCGTTTCACAAAACTCTCGGGCTTGCCGAACAGGCGGATCTCGCTGTTGGGCACGCGCATCGCCTCGTCCACGCCGTCGAACACGATGCCCTGGGCTTCCACACCGCCGTAGATCACGGCGCTGGCGCCAGGGCTCTTGAGCGCGGTGTCCACCGGCAGGCCCAGGATGGCGCGGGCGTGCAGTTCAAACTCGTTCTGCCACTGGGTGATCATGGTCACCATGCCGGTGTCGTGCGGGCGCGGGCTGACCTCGCTGAACCAGACCTTGTCGCCCTTCACGAACAGCTCCACGCCGAACAGGCCCAGGCCCGAAGGTTTCCCGTCGTGGCCCATGCCCAGATCGTCCGTCACCGCCTTGGCGATGCGGCGCGACTCGGCCAGCGCGGTGGCCGTCATCGGGTGCGGCTGCCAGCTTTCCACGTAATCGCCACTCACCTGCACATGGCCGATGGGGTCGCAGAAATGCGTTTGAATCTGACCATCGGCACCGAGCGCACGCACGGTCAGCTGCGTGATCTCGTAGTCAAAATCGATGAAGCCTTCCACGATGATGCGGCCCGGACCGACACGCCCGCCCGACATGGCGTAGTCCCAGGCGTTTTTCACATCGGCCGGGCCGTCGATCTTGCTCTGGCCCTTGCCGCTGGAGCTCATCACCGGCTTGACGATGCAGGGGTAGCCGATGCCTGCGTCAATCGCGGCCTGCAGTTCTTCGAGCGAATCGCAGAACTTGTACGGGCTGGTCGGCAGGCCCAGCGTCTCGGCCGCCAGGCGGCGGATGCCCTCTCGGTCCATGGTCAGGCGCGCGGCGCGGGCCGTGGGGATCACACGCACCACACCGGCGGCTTCCAGCTCCTGCAGCATGGGCGTGGCGATCGCCTCGATCTCGGGCACCACCAGGTGCGGGCGCTCGGCTTCGATCAGCGCCTTGAGCTGCGCCGGATCGCTCATGGTGATGGTGCGCGCATGGTGCGCCACCTGCTGGCCGGGCGCGTTGTCGTAGCGGTCCACCGCGATCGTCTCCACGCCCAGGCGCTGCAGCGCGATCAACACCTCTTTGCCCAGTTCGCCAGAGCCGAGCAGCATGACGCGGGTGGCCGAAGGAGAGAGTGGTGTTCCAAGCGTGGTCATGGGATGTCCTGTGAAGCGATAAGGGCCTGGGGGCGTGTGTCGGGTTCGCTCTCCACGGCGCTGCCCATGGCTTCGCCCATGCGCACGCCTTGTCCGGCCAGCCATTGCGGGTTGAAATCAATGGTGTCTTTGGGCCAGAGCAGCACCACGGTGGAACCGAGCAGGAAACAGCCCATTTCTTCCCCGCGGTCCAGCAGAAAAGCCTTGTCGTCGTAGTGCCATTCGCGCACCTGGCCCGGGCGCGGTGGGTTCACCACACCGTGCCACACGGTGGCCATGCTGCCGACGATGGTGGCGCCGACCAGCACCTGAACAAAGGGGCGCATCTCGCCGCTCTCGCCGTGCGGCACATCGAACACACAGACCACGCGCTCGTTGCGCGCGAACAGGCCGGGCACGCCACGCGCCGTGGTCGGGTTGACGGAAAACAGGTCGCCTGGCACATGGATCATGCGGCGCAGGCGCGCGGCGGCGGGCATGTGGATGCGGTGGTAATCCTTGGGGCTGAGGTAGATGGTGGCGAAGGCCCCGTCCTCGAACTGCGCGGCCAGTTCGGCGTCGCCGCCCACCAGGGCCTGCGTGCTGTAGCTGTGGCCCTTGGCCTGGAAGATCTGGTCTTTGACGATGGCGCCAAACTGGCTGATGGCTCCGTCCACCGGGCAGACAAAAGCCGCGCGGGCGAGTGGACGCACTCCGGGCTTGAGCGCCCGGGTGAAAAACTCGTTGAAGGTGGTGTATCCGTGCGGGTCCGGGTTCGCGGCCTCGGCCATGTTGACCCCGTAACGGCGGATGAACCAGGGAATCACGTTGCGCGTCCACCAGGTCGCCTTCGATCCAGCGCACCAGCCGGCGAACACGGTCAGCGCCCGTTTGGGCAGCAGGTATTGCAGAACAACAGCAGGGGATAAAGACACGGCAAGACGCGTGAAAAGACCGATCGGTCCGGTGCCTGCATTGTAGGCGCCGCCCCCGGGGGCCCATGACGCACAACGGGCCAAGCGGGCGGGCACAATGCCCTTCCATGATTGCCCCCCTCTTCGAATGCCAGCACCTCGCCAAGCGCTACGGCGGCGCCACCGTGGTGGACGATCTGTCGTTCACCATCGCACCGGGCGAGTGCCTGGGCGTGATCGGGCCCAACGGCGCGGGCAAGACCACCACCATCCGCATGTGCCTGGGGCTGACAGCGCCCGACACCGGGCAGATCACCGCCTTCGGCCTGGACATGCCGCGCGACGCGCTGGCCATCAAGGCGCAGCTGGGCGTGGTGAGCCAGATCGACACGCTGGACCCCGATTTCTCCTGCGCCGAAAACCTGCTGGTCTATGGCCGCTACTTCGGCATGAGCGCCGCGCAGATCCGCCCCCGCATTCCGGAACTGCTGGCGTTCGCCGCGCTCTCGCACAAGGCCGACGCCAAGCCGGGTGAACTCTCGGGCGGCATGAAGCGGCGCCTCTCGCTGGCGCGTGCGCTGGTGAACGACCCGCGGCTGCTGATGCTGGACGAACCCACCACCGGGCTCGACCCGCAGGCGCGCCACCTGATGTGGGAGCGCCTGCAGTTGTTGCTGCAACAAGGCAAGAGCATCCTGCTCACCACACACTTCATGGACGAGGCCGAGCGCCTGTGTTCGCGCCTGCTGGTGCTGGACCACGGCCGCAAGATCGCCGAAGGCCGCCCGCGCGAGCTGATCGCGCAGCATCTGGAGCCCGACGTGGTGGAGGTGTATGGCAATGGCGCGCTCTCACTGGCTCACGCCGACGAACACGCGGCCCTGCGCCAGCTGGCGGCACGCGTCGAAGTGAGCGGCGAAACCGTGTTTTTCTACACCGCGCAGGCCCTGCCGTTGCTCGCCGCGCTGGGCACCCACCACCAGTTGCGCACCCTGCACCGGCCGGCCAATCTGGAGGATCTGTTTCTCAAATTGACCGGGCGGCAGATCCGGGAGGATGGATGACATGAATACAACAACCATGGCCACAACCCCTTCACACTGGGCTGCCCCCCGGCTTTCAAGACGCTGGTGGCCGGTGTTCCTGCGCAACCTGCTGGTCTGGAAGAAGTTGGCGGTGCCCAGCCTGGTGGGCAACATCGCCGAGCCGCTGATGTGGCTGGTGGCGTTCGGCTACGGCATGGGCGCGCTGGTGGGCCAGGTGACCATCGCCACGCCGCAGGGCGACACAGCGGTGCCCTACATCCTGTTCCTCGCCAGCGGCAGCATCTGCATGAGCGCGATGAACGCGGCCAGTTTCGAGGCGCTGTATTCGGCGTTTTCGCGCATGCACGTGCAGAAGACCTGGGACGGCATCCTGAACGCGCCGGTGAGCCTGGACGACGTGGTGCTGGCCGAGATGTTGTGGGCCGGCTTCAAGGCGCTGTTTTCGGTCACGGCCATCATGTTCGTGATGCTGGGCCTGGGCATCAGCCATTCGCCCAAACTGTTGCTGGCCTGGCCGGTGCTGCTGGGAGTGGGCATCACGTTTTCGTGCATCGCCCTGGTGTTCAACGCCCTGGCCCAGGGCTACGACTTCTTCACCTATTACTTCACGCTGTTCCTGACCCCGATGATGTTCCTCTCCGGGGTGTTCTTCCCGCGGGAGCAACTGCCCGGGGTGGTGCGTGCGATCTCTGACTGGCTGCCGCTGACCAATGCGGTGGAGCTGGTGCGCCCCCTGTTCATGGACCAGTGGCCCGAACAGGCCTGTTTACATGCAGCGGTGCTGCTGGTCTACACCGTGGCCGCCTTCTGGCTGGCCCTGGCGCTGACCCGCAAGCGGTTTGCTCGCTGATCAGTGCACAGCCGCCTGGAGAGCCGGCTGGGCTTCGGCATAAAAATTGACACCCGAGTCCATGAACTCTTCGGCGTCGATCACGGCGTCGTAGTCGCGCAGGGCGATACGGTCGATGCTGTGGGTCTTGGGGATCAGCGGCTTGTCCAGCGGGCGGCAGATGCGCTGGCGCAGGCTGCGCAGCATCTTGCTGTCTTCCATGGCGCTGATCACGGCTTCCGGATCGAGCATGAGGACGAAGGGGTTGAGGCGGCTGTGGATCGAGTTCATGGCGGTGTCCTGAGGAATAAAGGGTGAATAACAATTCGTTTGTCGATGTCACAAACTGTATTCATCCTGTTTCAAAACGTTAAGTCGGCGCACCGCCATTCACGTTGTAGGTGTTTGCCTGACAAACCCGGAGATGGGCCGGAATCACCCCGTTTTTTCCAGCCCTGTTTCCGTGAAACCGCGCGGGTGCCCAGCCCCTCAGCCTGGCCCACGGCGCAAGGCGTCCACGCTCGCGCGCACCACCCCCTGCACGCTGCCGCTCTCGGCGTATTGCCTGCGCAGGAAACTGGCGTGGTTGCCGTCGCGCGCGGCGGTGCGCTCGATTTCGTCCAGCGCTGCCTGTGAGTTCAGCGCTTCGGCGTGCGGCCCCAGGTGGCGCAGCGTGGCCAGGATGTCCTCGCGGATGCTGATCTGCTCGCGCGTCTTGGGGTTGACCATCATGCCGTCGAGGCCGAAGCGGCAGGCCTGGAAGCGGTTGTAGGTGTAGACGAGGTAGTCGTCTTCCTCGGGAGGCTGCTCGGTGCGCTCCAGCAGATGGCGGCACAAGGCCTGCAGGTAACACGCCAGACCGGCAGCGCGCTCCACCGTCAGCGGCGTGTCACACACGCGCAGCTCGATCGTGCCGTACTCGGGTTTGGGCCGGATGTCCCAGTAAAAGTCCTTCATGGACTTGACCACGCCGGTGCTCTCCATCTTGGTGAAGTACACGTTGGCGAACTCGTCCCAGCTCAGCGTGAAGGGCGCGCGCCCGCTGAGCGGGAAGGCGAACACCGAGTTCAGCCGCGCCGAGTCGAACAGCGTGTCCACGCCCTGGAAGAACGGCGACGAGGCCGACAGCGCAATGAAGTGCGGCACATAGCGGTTGAGCGAATGCAACAGGAACAGCGCCTCGTCGGGCGACGCGCAGCCGATGTGCACGTGCTGGCCGAACACGGTGAACTGCTTGGCCAGGTAGCCGTACAGGCCCGAGAGCTGCTCGAAGCGCGGCTTGGAGAAGATGCGCTGCTCGAACCAGCGCTGGAACGGGTGCGTGCCCCCGCCCGCGATCTCGATGTTGAGCCGGTCGCCGGCATGCACCAGCGTGTCGCGGATCTCGCGCAACTGCGCCAGCAGCGGGCCGTGTTCGGTCTGGATGTCGGTGGCGATCTCGATCATGCTCTGCGTCATCTCGGGCGTGACAACCCCCGGGAAGGGCTTGC
>Ga0209262_10000313_pt1 | contig 24405 bp, 24 predicted proteins | sample Lowcelwee11metaG_FD_187171 | JGI IMG/M metagenome (GOLD analysis project Ga0209262, IMG submission 187171) | Freshwater pond sediment microbial communities from the University of Edinburgh, under environmental carbon perturbations - Low... | ecosystem: Environmental > Aquatic > Freshwater >...
GCGGAATGTCGAGCACGGCCTGCAGCAGGATCAGTCCGTAGGCCACGACGACCATCAGGTCTGGTGCATAGGACGCAAGGCGCTGCTGTGCGTCCGGCGACTTCAGCGTCGGCGGCTGTTCCACGGCAAGGCCGAGCGACAGCGCACGCTGCTTCACCGGGCCAGATGCCAGGTCGCGACCGCGCCCCGCCGGACGATCGGGCTGCGTGTAGACCGCGACGATCGCGTGCCCCGCGTCGTGCAATGCCTGCAGCGCCGGCACCGAAAATTCTGGCGTGCCGGCAAAGACGATACGGAGTGCGGGCATCAGATCGCTGGAGTGCGGATGCGTTCGGGAGTCGCCGGCCGGCTGCGCTTTTCTTTCTCGAGCTTCTTGCGAATGCGGTTGCGCTTGAGTTCGGAGAGGTAGTCGACGAACAGCTTGCCGTCGAGATGGTCGAGCTCGTGCTGGATGCAGATCGCGAGCAGCCCGTCGGCGTCGAGCTCGAAAGGCTTGCCGTTGCGATCCAGCGCGCGCACTCGAACCTTCTCGGAGCGCACGGTCGGGGTGTCGAAAATGCCGGGGACCGACAGGCAGCCTTCCTCGACCTCGAGCGAGCCGGAACGTTCGATGATCTCGGGATTGACGAGCGTCATGGGCCGGGTCTTGTCCTCGCTCAGGTCCATGACCACCAGCCGCCGATGGACGTCGACCTGCGTGGCTGCCAGGCCGATCCCCGGCGCCGCGTACATCGTCTCCAGCATGTCGTCGATCAACCGCCGGAGTTCGTCGTCCACGCGCTCGACCGGCGTCGCTTTGGTACGCAGTCGAGGGTCTGGATATTCAAGGATGGTGAGCTTCGCCATTCTTTTGAAAATACTGCTAAAGTTAAGCCACGCTTGAAGTTAATGACTGACAACTGGCCGTTGGACACCCGTCGCCGTCCAACGGCATGACACGACTGAGACGTGGTCGGCAGCGGCCGCCGGGCAGCCCGGATTATAAGGCGACGGTCGCGACCCCGATACCCGATGGAGAGAGGGATGGATCGTAACCTTCGACCTGAGTCGTCCACGTCGCTGCAGCCGCGGCGCTGGATGCATGCACTGTTGCTCGCTGCTGCCGTGGCCGGCATCGGGGCAGGTATCGCCGTCCCGCCGGCAGCACTGGCGCAGGCCGAGTCCGGCCGTTCGATGTCGGTGCCGATCTCGCCGAACGCGCCCGAGCGTTATGTCGTGAAGCAAGGCGACACGCTGTGGGACATCTCGGCGATGTACCTCAACGATCCCTGGTACTGGCCGGAGATCTGGTACGTCAACCCGTCGATCCGCAACCCGCACCTGATCTTTCCGGGCGACGTGCTGAACTTCAGCTACGTCGACGGCAAGCCGCGCGTTTCGCTCGAAGCTGCCAGCACCATGCGACTGTCGCCTGAGATGCGCACCTCCGATCTCAGTGGCGCGATCCGCGCGATCCCCTACGACCTGCTGATGGACTTCGTCGGCCGCCCGAGCCTGCTCGATCGGGACGAGGTGCGGAACGCGCCGTACATCGTCGGCATGCGTGACCGGCACATCGTCGGCTCGACGACCAACGAGGTCTACAGCCGCGGACTCGACAATCCGCCGGCGGGCATGCGCTACAACATCATCAACGTCGGCGAGCAGCTGCGCGATCCGGATGACGGCGACCTGCTCGGCTACATCGGGCATTTCGCCGGCCTCGGCGAAGTCATCCAGTCCTCGGGCGCCGTGGTGCCGGGCGATGCGTCAATTTTCAAGATGCAGCGCGAGGAGCCGCTCACGCACCTGCGCGTCGTCGAGACCGGCCGCGAAATCCTGCAGGGCGACAGGGTCTTCCCCGCACAGGCGGAGTTCGGCGCGGACTTCGTGCTGACGGCGCCGTCGAACGACGCGATCCTCGGGCAGATCATTGAAATCGTCGACGGAGTCCATGTCGCCGGCAAGTACCAGGTAGTCGCGGTCAACCGCGGCAAACGTCACGGTCTCGCCCCCGGCAACCTGCTGGGTGTGTTCTACCGCGGCGAACTGGTCCGCGACCGTTTTGACCGCCAGAACTGGTCGGCCTACACCGCGAACTACGATCGGCTGCGCCTGCCGGACGAGCGCAGCGCCACGGTCCTGCTGTTCACGGTGAAGGACCGCATGAGCTATGGCCTGGTGGTGCAGTCCTCGCAGGTGATCCGCCGGGGCGATTTCATCGCCAGCCCGCGGTACGGCCACAAGGAAGGCGGCAGCACCGACTTCGCGCACTGACGCCCAGGCCGAACGCAGTTCTCTGCGTTCACCGCAGTTTTGCAGGAGCCTGCCGGGAATGACGCCCGGTAGGCTCTTTGCTTATGGACGATCCCGAACGCTGGTTGACGCTCGCCCGCGCGCCGGGCCTGCACGCGGGGCAATTGCAGGACTGGCTGGCGCTGGGCGCCTCGCCGACCGACCTGCCAGCCGAACCGCTCGCCGCGCTCGCCTCGCTCGGCCTGGCCCGGTCCGTGATCGACGCCTTGCGGCAACCGGCTGCGGCCGGCATCGCCGCTGACCTGGCGTGGCTGCAGGCCGCCTCCAACCGCTCGCTCGTCACCTGGGGCTCGCCCGACTACCCACCGCTGCTGGCGCAGATCCAGGACGCGCCGCTGGTGCTCTATGCCGAAGGCAACGTCACCGCACTGTCGCTGCCGCAGCTGGCCATCGTCGGCAGTCGCAATCCGACCGCACTCGGTCGCGACACCGCGGCGCAGTTCGCGGCGCACCTGGCGCAGGCCGGGTTCGTGATCACCAGCGGACTCGCACTCGGCATCGACGCGGCCGCACACCGTGGCTCGCTCAGGGCCGGATCCTGCACGGTGGCGGTCGTCGGCCGAGGCCTCGACGCCATCTATCCTCGCGAGAATGAATCGCTGGCACGGGACATCGTCAGCGGGGCGGGCGCGCTGGTGACGGACCTCCCGACAGGCACGCCGCCGCTGAAGCAGAACTTTCCAAGACGCAATCGGATTCTGAGCGGGCTCTCGGTTGGGACACTGGTGGTCGAGGCGGCGCTGCAGAGCGGGTCGCTGATCACGGCCCGTCTCGCCTCCGAGCAAGGACGCGAGGTGTTTGCCATTCCCGGCTCCATCCACAACCCGATGGCCCGCGGCTGCCACCGCCTGTTGCGCCAGGGTGCCAGGCTGGTCGAGACCACAGACGATATCTTCGCCGAAATTGGACCTATCATCGGCGAAATTAGACGTAACATGGTTGAAAATGATGCTTTCCCGACAGTTTCAGCCCCCCCGTTGTTGGACAAGGACTATGAAATCCTGTTAGATGCGCTCGGCTTCGAGCCGGCCGGCCTCGACTCGCTCGTGGTCCGAACGGGTCTGGAAGCCGGTGCGGTCGGCTCGATGCTGCTCATCCTCGAGCTCGATGGCCGGGTACAACAGCAGCCGGGCGGGCGCTTCAGCCGCCGGTTGCCGGGGAAGGTGTAATGAAGGAAGGCGTTCTCGACATTCTCATCTACCTGTTCGAGAACTACTTCGACGCCGAAACGGAAGATGGCTTCGAACCCGACCGCGAGACACTGAAACTCGAGCTGGAAAAAGCCGGGTTCCCGGGATCGGAGGTGGAACGCGCGCTCTGCTGGCTCGAGGAACTGGCGGCCGATCCGGACCGCCTGCACCCGGCGCCCACGACACGAGCCATCCGGGTGTTTGCCGCGCTGGAACAGGCGCGGCTCGACACGGACTGCCGGGGTTACCTGGTGCACCTGGAGCAGGTGGGCATCCTGTCGCCGACGCAGCGCGAGCTGGTCATCGACCGCCTGATGGCGCTCGAAGGCGACGAGATCGACATCGACAAGCTGAAGTGGGTCGTGCTGATGGTGCTGTTCAGCCAGCCCGGGCAGGAGACGGCGTTCTCCCGCATGGAAGACCTGGTGTTCGAGGACCGCAGCGGAGCGATCCACTGATCCCCTCCTCACCTCTCCCATGCAGACGGGAGAGGTCGCGCGCAGCGCGGGAGTGGGAAACGGAACAACACTTTACTGATCTGCCGCGGACTGCCGCGGCATGTTTTTTTGAGGGACATGACCAAGAATCTCGTCATCGTCGAGTCGCCCGCCAAGGCCAAGACCATCAAGAAGTACCTGGGCAAGGACTTCGAGGTGATGGCGTCCTATGGCCACGTGCGCGATCTCGTGCCCAAGGAGGGCGCCGTCGACCCCACGCGCCAGTTCGCGATGCGCTGGGAACTCATCGAAAAGAACAAGAAGCACGTCGATGCAATCACGCGCGCCGTGAAGAAAGCCGATGCGCTGTACCTGTCGACCGACCCCGACCGCGAAGGAGAGGCGATCTCCTGGCACCTGCAGCAGCTGCTGACGGACGCGGGAGCGCTCGAGGGCAAGACCGTCCACCGCAGCGTGTTCTACGAGATCACGAAGAACGCCGTGCAGGAAGCCGTCGACCACCCGCGCGAGATCGCGGACGAACTGGTGAAGGCCTACCTCGCGCGCCGCGCGCTCGATTTCCTGGTCGGTTTCAACCTGTCGCCGCTGCTGTGGAAGAAGGCAGGCCTGTCGGGCGCGTCGGCGGGCCGCGTGCAGAGCCCGGCGCTGCGCATGATCTGCGAGCGCGAGGAGGAAATCCTCGCGTTCAAGCCACGCGAGTACTGGTCGATCGACGCGCAGGCCGCGAAGGACGCCGCGAATTTCACCGCCAAGCTCACGCAGCTCGGCGGCCAGAAGGTCGAACAGTTCACCGTTACCGATGCCGGCGGCGCTGACGCCGCCAAGCGGAAGCTCGAGCGCGACGCGAACGGGACGCTGCTCGTCGCGAACGTCGAGAAGAAGCAGCGCAAGCGCAATCCCTCCCCGCCGTTCACGACCTCGACGCTGCAGCAGGAGGCCGCGCGCAAGCTCGGCTTCGGCGCACAGCGCACCATGCGCCTCGCGCAGCGCCTGTATGAAGGCGTCGACTTCGGTGAAGGCCCGGTCGGCCTCATCACCTACATGCGTACCGATTCGGTGAGCCTGGGCCTGGATGCGATCAGCGAGATCCGCAGCGTCATCGGCAAGCTGTACGGCGCGGCCGCCCTGCCCGACACGCCGCGCGCCTACAAGACGAAGTCGAAGAACGCGCAGGAAGCACACGAGGGCGTGCGACCCACGTCCGCCGCGCGCACGCCGGAAGAGCTTGCCGGCAGGATCGACGCCGACGAGCACAAGCTCTACACGCTGATCTGGCGCCGCGCCGTCGCCAGCCAGATGGAAGCCGCCGTGTTCGACACCGTCGCGGTCGATCTCGCGGCCGGTGCGGGCAACATGTTCCGCGCGAACGGCTCGACGCTGCTGTCCCCGGGCTTCCTCGCCGTGTATCGCGAAAGCTTCGACGACGTCGCGCTGAATCCCGACGACGACGAGAATCGCCTGCTGCCGGCGCTCGAGAAAGGCGACAAGGTGCGCTTGCTCGCCATCGACACCGAACAGCATTTCACCGAACCGCCGCCGCGCTACTCGGAAGCGAGCCTGGTCAAGGCGCTCGAAGAACACGGCATCGGCCGTCCTTCGACCTACGCGAGCATCATCCAGACGCTGCTCTACAAGAAGTACTGCGAGCTGGTGAACAAGCGCTTCATCCCGAGCGACCTCGGCAAGATCGTGAGCCGGTTCCTCACCGGCAATTTCGAGCGCTATGTCGATTACGGGTTCACCGCCGCAATGGAAGACGAACTCGACAACATTTCGCGCGGCGAGGAAGACTGGCTGCCGATGCTCGAGCGCTTCTGGGAAGACCTCAAGAAGCAGGTCGACGACGTGTCGGAGAACGTTACCCGCTCCGATGTCGCGATGGAGCGCCCGCTCGGCATCGATCCGGTCTCCGGCCGGCCGGTGAGCGTGCGCTACGGCCGCTTCGGCGCGTTTGCGCAGATCGGCACGCGCGACGACGAGGAAAAGCCGAAGTTCGCGAGCCTGAAGCCAGGCCAGCGCATGGACGACCTTACGCTGGAACTGGCCCTCGAGCTGTTCCAGCTGCCGCGCACGCTTGGGCCCTGGGAAGACGGCTATCCGATCAAGGTGGCGGTCGGCCGTTTCGGCCCGTACGTGCAATACGGCGTCAAGAAATATGCCTCGCTCAAGAAGGAAGACGACCCGTACACGGTCACGCTCGAGCGGGCGCTCGAGATCATCCGCGAAAAGCAGACCATCGAGGCGAACCGCATCATCAGGGAATTCGGCGACGCCGGCGTGCAGGTGCTGAACGGCCGCTACGGCCCGTACATCACGGACGGCAAGAAGAACGGCAAGATCCCGAAGGACCGTGATCCGAAGACACTGACTCTCGAAGAATGCCAGGCGCTGCTCGCCGTGGCGCCGGAGCGCGGCGCGAATCGCTGGGGTCGCAAGACGGCCGCGAAGCCGATCGCGAAGCCGGCGGATGCCGCTGCCGCGGCGGCGCCGAAGAAGGCCGTGAAGAAGAAGGCTGCGGCGAAGAAGAAGTCGACGGCGAAGAAAAAGGCGCCGGCAAAGAAATCAGCCTGACTCTCACCTCTCCCATGTCGATGGGAGAGGTCGGCCGCAGGCCGGGTGAGGGCTCTGGCTCGCCGAGATAGCAAGGGGAACAGGGGATGAGCACCGGCACACCGTCGACGTCCGCCGTCATTGCGTACCTGCGCGACCTCCACGACCGCATCACGAATGCGCTGGAGCAGGCCGATGGCGGCGCGACCTTCCGTCGCGACACCTGGCAGCGACCGGAAGGCGGCGGCGGCGAGTCCCGCGTGTTACGCGATGGCGCCGTGTTCGAGCAGGCCGGCATCAACTTCTCGCACGTGATGGGCAGCAAACTGCCCGCCTCGGCCACCGCCCAGCGGCCCGAGCTTGCGGGTGCAAGCTTCGAGGCGACCGGGGTGTCGCTGGTGATCCATCCGCGCAATCCCTACGTGCCGACCTCGCACGCCAACGTGCGTTTCTTCATGGCGCTGAAGGACGGGCAGCCCGCGGCCTGGTGGTTTGGCGGCGGCTTCGACCTCACGCCGTACTACCCGTTCGACGAAGACGTGCTGCACTGGCATCGCACGTCGCAAGCGGCCTGCGACGCATTCGGCCCCGACGTGTACGCAAAGTACAAGGACTGGTGCGACCGCTACTTCTACCTCAAGCACCGCAACGAGACGCGCGGCGCGGGCGGGCTCTTCTTCGACGACCTCAACGAGTGGGGCTTCGAGCAGTCGTTCGCGTTCATGCGCAGCGTGGGCGATCACTACGTGCCCGCGTACCTGCCGATCGTCGCGCGACGCAAGGACACGCCGTATGGCGAGCGCGAGCGCAACTTCCAGCTGTACCGCCGGGGGCGCTATGTCGAATTCAACCTCGTCTACGACCGCGGCACGATCTTCGGACTGCAGACCGGCGGACGCATCGAATCGATATTGATGTCGCTGCCGCCGCTGGTGCGCTGGGAGTACGACTATAAGCCCGCCCCCGGGACGCCGGAGGCCCGGTTGTATGAGGATTTCCTGCGGCCGCGGGACTGGCTGGCAGAACTCGGGACCTGACGAACCGCGGACCCGTCTCGACGCGGCGCCGAGGCACGCCGCTCGCCGCAGGTCACAGCGCAGGCGGGTCCTGGCCCGGCACCGGCGGCGCCGCACGGCTCGCCGGACAGAACACCGGATTGCCGCGGGATCCGGCGTGGTAATTCAACGCCTGCTCGCCCGCCTGCAGCACGATCTTGTACCCGGGCACGAGCGCCTGCGTGTACGTCGCGCCGGACCGCGGGCACCCGAGCGACCCGTCGGGCCAGGTCACCGCAGACGCGCTGGCGACCTTGATCTCCTCCCTGGCTGTCGTCGAGCGATTCCCGGCATCCGCGAGCGCGGCCTCGATCATCTCGGCCGGCGCGTCCCACGTCGTTGCCGGCTGCGCGGGCTGGGCCGGGCCTTCCGCAACCTGCGCATGCACGCTGGCGGCGGCCAGCACGCAGGCCAGCCATGCCGCTGCCGCCAGCCCCTGATCGTGCGTCCCGCAACGTGTCCAGTGCAGTACTCTTGTCCTCATCTCGTTAACTCCGTTGCGTGACCCGGAACCCCGGATCGGTCAGACATGAATTACCGCCACGCGTTCCATGCCGGCAACTTCGCGGACGTGCTGAAACACGTCGTGCTCATGATGCTCGTCGAGCACCTGAAGAAGAAGCCGGCGCCGTTCTTTTTCCTCGACACGCACGCGGGCGGCGGCGCCTATGACCTGAGCCTCGGCGAATCGCAGCGCAGTGGCGAGTACAAGAACGGCATCGGTCGCCTGCTCGAGTTCCCGGAGGCGGCGTTGCCCGCTGAAGTTGCCGGGTACGTCCGGCTCGTGAAGGACTGCGCCGGTGCGGGCCGCAGCGCGATCACCGCCTACCCGGGGTCGCCGACGATCGTCGCGAGGCTGCGGCGCGCAGATGACCGCCTGGTGCTGGCCGAAACGCACGCGCGGGAGGCGCAGTCGCTGCGGGCGATGCTCGGCCGGCAGAAACTCGTGTCGGTCCTGGAGAGCGACGGCTACGCGGCCGTCAAGGCGCAGTTGCCGCCACGGGAAAACCGCGGTCTGGTGCTGATCGATCCGCCCTACGAGTCGGACCTGGAGTTCGACCGCATCCTCGCCGCGGTGGAAACCGGGCATGAGCGCTGGCCGACCGGCACGTTCTGCATCTGGTACCCGCTCACCGAGCGGGCGGCGCCGCTCAGGTTTCGACGCAACCTGGAGCGCTCGGGCATTCGCAAGGTGCTCGATTGCACGTTGAGCGTGATGCCCGCGGATACGCCGGTCGCCATGCACGGGTCGGGCCTGGTAGTCGTCAACCCGCCGTGGCTGCTCGACGAACGGCTCGCAGAGCTGCTGCCTGACCTGCACCGGCTGCTCGCGCCCGACGGCGCGGGTGGCACGAGCGTGGAATGGTGGGTGGGAGAATAGTTCCTAACCGCCGCATTCCTTGTGCCTGAAGCAGGTCACGACGTGGTCATTGACCATCCCGGTGGCCTGCATGTGGGCGTACATGATCGTCGAGCCGACGAACTTGAACCCGCGCCGCTGCAGATCCTTGCTGAAGGCGTTCGACTCGGCCGTCGTGGCCGGCACCTGGCTCATCTCGCGCCAGCGATTGACGATCGGCTTGCCACCCACGAACGCCCAGCTGTACCGGGCGAAGCTGCCGAATTCCTCCTGCACCTCGAGGAAGCGCCGCGCGTTGGTGATCGCCGACTCCACCTTGAGCCGGTTGCGCACGATGCCCGGGAACTGCAGCAGCTTCTCGACCTTGCGCGAGTCGAATCGCGCGACTTTTCCCGGATCGAACCCTGCGAACGACTCGCGATAGCCCTCGCGCTTGCGCAGGATCGTTGACCAGCTGAGGCCGGCCTGTGCACCCTCGAGCACGAGGAACTCGAACAACCGGACGTCGTCATGCACCGGAACTCCCCACTCGAGGTCGTGATAGGCAACGTACTCCGGGCTCATTCCGGCATAGGACCAGCCGCAGCGCGGTCGGGAATCCGGGGCGAACGCTGGCTTTTCGGCCCTGACCGGCTGCGGACGGCGCGCTGCCGGGCGCGAGCGGACCGGAACAGGCTGCTTCGGGCGGCGGGGTCGAGTGCTCATGGGCCGATTCTGCCCGTCCGGTTGCGGCTTTTGCGTTCTTTTCGCGACCGGTCCGCGTCGGGTATAAAGTCTGGATTCTCTTCGAAAAAGCGCCATCCATGACCCGCGACGACGACCCCGGCCGGTTCCCTCGCGTCCGCATGCGCCGCATGCGCCGCGACGACTTCTCCCGCCGCATGATGCGGGAGACGAAGCTGACGGCGGACGACTTCATCTATCCGATGTTCGTCATGGAGGGCGCGAAGCAGCGCGTGCCGATTCCATCGATGCCCGGCATCGAGCGCGTCAGCATCGACGAGCTCGTGCGCGAGGCCGAAGCCGTCGCGAAGCTCGGCATTCCGGCACTGGCCCTGTTCCCCGTCACGCCACTGGAAGCCAAGAGCCTGGACGGTCGCGAGGCGTGGAACCCCGAAGGCCTGGCGCAACGCGCCGTGCGCGCGATCAAGAAAGCCGTGCCCGGGCTCGGCGTCGTCACTGACGTCGCGCTCGATCCGTTCACCACTCACGGCCAGGACGGCATCATCGACGAGACCGGCTACGTGATGAACGACGTCACGGTCGCGGCGCTGGTGAAGCAGGGCGTGTCGCATGCCGAGGCGGGCGCCGACGTGGTCGCGCCGTCGGACATGATGGACGGACGCATCGGCGCCCTGCGCGATGCGCTCGAGGCCGGCGGCCACATCCACACGCGCATCCTCGCCTATTCCGCCAAGTACGCGTCGAGCTACTACGGCCCGTTCCGCGACGCAGTGGGCTCGGCCGGCAACCTTGGCAAGGGCAACAAGTACAATTACCAGATGGACCCCGGCAACTCCGACGAGGCGCTGCGCGAAGTCGAACTCGACCTCGCCGAGGGGGCCGACATGGTGATGGTGAAACCCGGCATGCCGTATCTCGACATCGTCCGCCGCGTCAAGGAGCGCTTCGGCGCGCCGACGTTCGTCTACCAGGTCAGCGGCGAATACGCGATGCACATGGCCGCTGCACAGAACGGCTGGCTCGACGAGCGGGCCGTTGCCCTCGAATCGCTCACCTGCATCAAGCGCGCTGGTGCGGATGGAATACTTACCTACTTCGCCAAGCGCGCGGCGAGCTGGCTCAAGGAAATGGGCTAGGGGACAGGGGCAAGTCGGGCGCGCAGACAACGCGGTCCGGTCCGACTGCCTCCCCGTCCGCCAACCCCAGCGACGCATGCCCGACACCTACGCCCTCTTCGGTTATCCGGTACACCACAGCTGGTCGCCATTCATCCACGGCCTGTTCGCGCGACAGACCGGGCAGGACATGGTGTACCGCCTGCATGAGTCGGCCCCGGAACAGTTCCGCCACGACATGCTCGAGTTCTTCCTCGAACAGGGGGGATGCGGCGCGAATGTCACGCTGCCGCACAAGCGCGCCGCAACCGACCTGGTGAACGAGCTGACGCCGCGTGCGCAGCTCGCGGATGCGGTCAACACGATCATCCGGCGTGAGGGCGCGCTCATCGGCGACAACACCGACGGCGTCGGACTCCTGACCGACCTGACGCAGAACCTCGGTTTGCGGCTCGCCGCGCCGCGCATCCTGATGCTCGGCGCCGGCGGCGCCGCGCGCGGCACGCTCGGCCCGCTGCTCGAACTGAAGCCATCGACGCTCGTCATCGCCAACCGCACGGCCGCACGGGCCATGGACCTGGCCGCAGAGTTCGCCGATCGCGGCGCGGTCAGCGGTGCCGCGTTCGACGGCATCGAACCGCTCGAGCCGTTCGACCTGATCATCAACGCGACGTCCGCGAGCCTGAAAGGCGAAGTGCCGCCGATCCCGTTGCGCGCCGTGGACAGGAACACGGTCTGCTACGACATGGCCTACGGGATTGGCGAGACGCCGTTCACGCAGTGGGCTCGCGACCACGGCGCCGCCGTCGTGGCGCAGGGCTGGGGCATGCTGGTCGAGCAGGCAGCGGAAGCGTTTCGCATCTGGCGCGGGGTCAGGCCATCGACTCCGCCCGTGCTCGAAGCACTGCGCGCGCGGGCTACGTCACTGGCCGCTGCGCGTACTCGTCCTTGAGCGTCACGTAGTCGCGCGCCATCTTCGGGATGCGCGCAATTTCCGCGGGCTCGAGTTCCCGCGCACGGCGCGCCGGATTCCCGAGGTACAGGTATCCCGACTCCAGCCTCTTGCCCGGCGTCACCACGCTGCCGGCGCCGATGATCACGTCGCTGCCGACCTCCACTCCGTCCAGCACGATGGCGCCGATCCCGACCAGCACCCGGTCCGCGATCGTGCAGCCGTGCAGTGCGACCTGGTGGCCAACCACGACGTCCTCGCCCAGGATCGTGGGCCAGCCCAGGCCATTGCCCGGGTACGGCCGCGAAACGTGGATGATGCTGCCGTCCTGGACATTGCTGCGCGCCCCGATGCGGACATGGTTCACGTCGCCCCGGATCAGCACCAGCGGCCAGACCGAGACGTCGTCGCCGAGCACGACGTCGCCGATGACGACCGCCGACGGATCGACCCAGGCGCCGGGGCCGAGGGTGGGTGCAATGCCGCGATAGTTTCGGATCGCCATGCAGGAGCGCTCGAAATCGGCTGAAATGAGACGCACAGTCTAGACGCTGCCGGCCGTCGACCGGCAATCTCCCGGACTGCGGGAGCCTGCCCGCCCAGGATTCTCGACCAGGAGCCGCCCCGATGATGGTCATGTTGCTGTTGTTCCTCGCACTGCTGTTCGTCGCGGCGGTTTACGTCGTCCGCATCTACAACGGGCTCGTCGCGCTGCGTGAAAACGTGCGCAAGGCCTGGGCCAACATCGACGTGCTGCTCACCCAGCGCCACGACGAGCTGCCGAAGCTGGTCGAGACCTGCAAGCGCTACATGCAGTACGAACAGGACACGCTCGAGCGCGTGATGCAGGCGCGCTCCGCGGTGTTCAAGGCGCAGGGCAGCGGCGACGTCGCCGCCCTCGGCGTCGCCGAAGACCAGTTGCGGGCCGGACTCGGCAGGCTGTTCGCGGTCGCAGAGAACTATCCGGAGCTCAAGGCGGACAACGGCTTCCGTCACCTGCAGACACGCATCACCGAGCTCGAGGAAGCCATCGCAGACCGCCGCGAGCTCTACAACGAGTCGGTCAACCTCAACAACATCCGCATCCAGACGTTCCCTGACCTGCTGGTCGCACGCATGTTCGAGTTCAAGCCCGCGCAGCTGCTCGAGTTCTCGGAAGAACAGAGGCGCGACGTGGACCTGGGCAAGCTGTTTGGCTGACGACGACCTGTGGTTCTGGCTGTTGACGCTGGGCGTCGCCGTCATCGCGGGCGGCGCGGCGGCACTGCGCTGGCTGCGGATTGCACGCCTCATCGAAGACACGCCGACGTCGCGCATCCGGTCCGCGGCGCAGGGATACGTCGAACTCGCGGGCAGCGGCCTGCCGTTGCCGGGAACCCAGAACCCGTCGCCGCTCACGCAGCGTCCTTGCGTGTGGTGGAGCTACAGGATCTCCAAGCGCACCGAACGCGGCGCGGGCAACAGCCGGCGTGAGGGGTGGCAGACCGTCGCCTCGGGCAAGTCGTCGATCGCGTTCCTGCTCGACGACGACACCGGGCAGTGCATCGTGCAGCCCGACGGTGCCGAGGTCATCCCGACCGAGTCGACGACCTGGTACGGCGATACGCCCTGGCCGAAGTCCGGGCCCGACAGGAAGCTCGCCCTGACCGGTGGCCGCAACTATCGCTATGTCGAGGATCGCATCTACGAGCACGAGCGGCTCTACGCCCTCGGCGACTTCCGGTCCAGCGCCGCAGCCGCCGAACCCGACCACCAGGCCGACATCGCGGCATTGCTCGCCGACTGGAAGCAGGACCAGCCGGCGCTGCTTGGCCGGTTCGACCAGGACGGCGACGGCCGCATCAACCTGACCGAATGGGAAGCGGCGCGACAGACGGCCCGGCGCACCGTGCTGGAGCGAGCCGCGGAGCGACCGGCACGGCAGAACTTCCACGTGCTCTGCCGCCCGGACGGCGATCGCCTGTTCCTGCTCGCCGCGCTGCCGCCGGGCGACCTGGCACGGCGCTACCGGCGGCGGGCCGCCATCGCCTTCGCCGGCTTCGTCGCAGGGGTGTATGCGCTCGGCTGGCTGTTGCAGGGCACGTTCGGCTGAGCCACGGGCACGCCGCGCCGCTAGAATGTGGCGCCATGGACAACCCGCTGCTGCACGACGCATCCCTCCCCGCTTTTCTCTCGATCCGCCCGCAGCACGTCGAGCCCGCGGTCCGGCAGGTGCTCGACGAGAACCGGCGCGGCTTGCAGCAGCTGCTCGAGTCAGGAGCCTCCGGCTGGGACGGCATCGTCGTGCCGATCGAGCGCATGCAGCACCGGCTCGCACGCACGTGGTCGCCGGTCGGTCACCTGAACGGCGTGGCCAACGGCGACGAATTGCGAGCGGCATACAACGCATGCCTGCCGCTGCTCACTGCGTACCACACCGAGCTCGCGCAGAACCCCGGGCTCTGCGCGGCCTACCAGCAGGTCAAGGACACGCAGTACGCGCAGCTGCAGCCCGAGCAGCGCAAGCTCGTGGACAATGCGCTGCGCGACTTCCGCCTGTCCGGCGTCGCGCTCGATCCGGCGCGCAAGCAGCGTTTCCGCGAATTGATGGAGCGGCTCGCCACGGCACAGGCAAAGTTCGACGAGAACGTCCTCGACGCAACCAACGCCTGGACGCGCGCCGTGGACGACGCATCCGAACTCGCGGGCCTGCCCGCCGCCGTGATCGCGCGCGCCCGTGCCGAGGCCGAAAAGAACGGCCGCGACGGCTGGCTGTTCACGCTCGACGCGCCGAATTACCAGGCCGTGCTCACGCATGCGGAAAACCGTGGCCTGCGGCAGGACTTCTACACCGCCTGGATGACGCGCGCCTCGGAGCAGGGAGCCGCGCAGTGGGACAATTCCGCGCTGATCGAGGAAATCCTGGGCTTGCGGCACGAAGCCGCGCAGCTCGTCGGCTTCAGCAGCTTCGCGGAGTACTCGCTGGCGACCAAGATGGCGCGCGACCCGTCCGAGGTCCTGCAGTTCCTGCGCCGGCTGGCGAGGCTCTGCCGGCCCGCGGCCCAGCGTGAGTTCGCCGAACTCGAGGCGTTCGCAGGGACGAAGCTCGAGGCCTGGGACGTCGCGTTCCACTCCGAGCGGCTCAAGCACGAACGCCTGGCGGTTTCCGAAGAAGAACTCCGGCCTTATTTCCCGCTGCCGCGCGTGCTGCAGGGATTGTTCGCCGTGGCGCAACGGCTTTACGGGCTCCGGATCGAGCCGCGCACGGGGGTCGAGGTGTATCACCCCGACGTCACGTACTACGACATCGTCGACGCGAACGGCGATCGCCGCGGCGGGTTCTTCCTCGACCTTTATGCGCGCCCGAAGAAGCGCGGCGGCGCCTGGATGGACGAGTGCGTTGGCCGCATCCAGCTGGGGGGCGACGCGGCACTGCCGGTGGCGTATCTCGTCTGCAATTTCACTCCGCCGAGCGGCCAGCGCCCGTCCCTGCTCACGCACTACGAGGTGCTGACGCTGTTCCACGAGTTCGGCCACGGCCTGCACCACATGCTGACGCGCGTGGATTTCCCGAGCGTGGCCGGCATCAACGGCGTGCCCTGGGACGCGGTCGAACTGCCGAGCCAGTTCATGGAGAACTTCGCCTGGCGCGAGGAAGTGCTGCCGCTGATCTCGGGACACGTCGACTCTGGTGAGCCGCTGCCGCTCGAGACGCTGCGCAAGCTGCAGGCGACGCGCTCGTTCCAGGCGGGCATGCAGTCGGTGCGGCAACTCGAGTTCGCGCTGTTCGACTTCCGTCTGCACGCGGAGTTCGCCCCCGCGCGCGGCTCCCGGCTTGCGGCAACGATGGCCGAGGTGCGCGCAGAGGTCGCAGTCGTGCGCCCTCCGGCGTTCAACCGCTTCGCCCACAGTTTCCAGCACATTTTTTCCGGTGGCTACGCCGCGGGTTACTACAGCTACAAGTGGGCCGAAGTGCTGTCGGCCGACGCGTTCGGCGCCTTCGAGGAGTCCGGCATCTTCGACGCGGCGACGGCCCGGCGCTTCCTGGGGTCGATCCTGGAACGGGGCGGCAGCCGCGATGCGATGGAAGCATTCGTCGAGTTCCGCGGCCGCCAGCCGGAACTCGACCCGCTGCTGCGGCAACTCGGGCTCGCGGCCTGACGCACTGGAGTCGCATGAAGATCGCCACCTGGAACGTCAATTCGCTGCGTGTGCGCCTGCCACACCTGACGGACTGGCTGGCCGCCAACCCGCTCGACGCGATCGCGCTGCAGGAGACGAAACTGCCCGACGCCGATTTCCCGGTCGCGGACCTGCAGGCGCTGGGCTGGAATGCAGTCTGCAGCGGCCAGCGCACCTACAACGGGGTCGCAATCCTGAGCCGCGAGCCCGCCACGGACGTCGTCGCCGGCATTCCGGGCTTCGAGGACGAGCAGCGACGCGTGCTCGCGGCATCGCTCGGCGGGCTGCGTGTCGTCGACGTCTACGTACCCAACGGGCAGACCGTCGGCTCCGACAAGTTCGAGTACAAGCTGCGCTGGCTTGCAGCGCTGCGTGAGTACGTCGCCGCCGAGCTTGCGCGCCATCCACACCTGGTCGTGCTCGGCGACTTCAACGTCGCTCCCGAAGACCGCGACGTGCACGATCCCAAGGCCTGGGAAGGCTCCGTGCACGTAAGCCCGCCCGAACGCGCCGCGCTGCAGGCATTGCTCGGCACCGGGCTTGCCGACTGCTTCCGCCTGTTCGAGCAGCCTGAGAAATCCTATTCCTGGTGGGACTACCGGATGATGGCTTTCCGGCGCAATGCCGGGTTGCGCATCGACTTGATCCTCGCCTCGACCGCGCTCGCTCGAAAATGTGGCGGATGTCACATCGACAAGGCGCCACGCAAGCTGGAGCGGCCGTCGGACCACACTCCGGTCGTCGCGAGTTTTGACATATAGGCGCCGCGCCGGGTCGTAAGTGCCATTTTCCTGCGACTGTCGGTTTTTTTGACTCTGGTGTTTGCGGCCGAACGGACTAGACTCGGCCGCAAATCAGATCGCACCTGCCCGTTTCTTCCACCGACGCACCATGCAGTTCCGCCGCAGCGATTTCGACGTCACCAACACCGTGCAGGTGAGTTCGGTCGCGGCCGTGCGCAAGGCGGTCGAAGAACTCTTCCAGCAGACGTGGCCCGGCGCGAACAGCGATCGACTGACGCAGGCCTTCGCTGACTTCGAGCGGCTGTTTTCGGGGCAGTTCCCCGGATACTTCGGCTGCGACACCGTCTACCACGACATGCAGCATTCGCTCGACGACACGCTGGCGATGGCGCGGCTGCTCGCCGGCCACGATCGTTCGCAGGCACCGGACCAGCGGCTGGGCGCCGAGCGCGCCATGCTGGGCCTCGTCGTCGGGCTGTTCCACGATGCCGGCTACATCCGCCAGACCGATGACACCCTGCACCGCAACGGCGCCGAGTTCACGCGCACGCACGTAGGTCGCGGCGCGAACTTCCTGGCGCGCTACCTGCCGACCGTTGGCCTCGCCAACTGGGTGCCGGTCGCGACACAGGTGATTCATTTCACGGGCTATGAAGTGCCTTTCAGCGACATCCGGCTCGATGACGCGCGCGACCGCCGCGTCGGCCACCTGCTCGGCACGGCCGACATGCTGGCGCAGATGTCGGATCGCTGCTACCTCGAGAAGTGCCGCGACCGCCTGTATCCGGAGTTCGTGCTCGGCGGCGTCGCGATGTCGCGCGCGGCCGATGGCGGACTCAAGGTGCTGTACGGCTCGGGACTGGACGTGCTGCGGCAGACGCCGCAGTTCTTCGAGCAGACGATGCGCACGCGCCTCGATGGCGAGTTCGGCTCGGCCTACCGCTACCTGGAAGCGCTGTACGGTGGTCGCAATCCTTACATGGAGGCGATCGAGCGCAACCTGCGCCACCTGGACAAGGTCCTGGAATCGGGCAACTGGAACCTGCTGCGCCGTTCGCCGCCGGTGTTCACCTGGGAAAAAAACCCGCTCGAGACCATGCGCTCGCTGGTGATCAGGCACATCCGCGACGCCGTCGAAACGAACTAAATCCGGGCGGGTGCCCAGCGCCCACCCGCAGAACACTCAGAGCGCGAACGCCATGCGTCAGGACTTGAGGCCGCGCAGGAACTGCGCCGGATCGTCGCCGCGCTCGAGCACTTCGACCAGCGCCGAGCCGACGACGACGCCATCGACGTGGCCCTGCATGCGCGTGACCTGCTCGGCCGTGCGAATGCCGAATCCGGCGCACACCGGGACCGGTGACATCGACTTCACGCGATCCATGTAGTCCAGCACCTCGTCGGGCACGACCACCGACTTGCCGGTGGTCCCGGTCATGGTCACTGCGTACACGAAGCCCTGGCTCGCTGCGCACAGCATCCTGAGGCGCGTATCCGGCGTCACCGGCGTCACCATCTGCACCAGCGCGATGCCGACCCGGTCGAGTGCCGACCGCATGTCGGCGCTTTCTTCATACGGCAGGTCGGGAATGATGAATCCCGACACACCCGCTTTCCTTGCCACCTCGGGCAGCCGCTCGAGCCCGAACGCGAGCAACGGGTTCAGGTAGCTCATGAGCAGCACGGGCGCCTGCGGGCGCGGCTGCATCGCTTCGAGTTCATGGAGCAGCCACGTCAGCGTGAAGCCGCCCTGCAGCGACGCGAAGCTTGCACGCTGGATCGTGGCGCCATCGGCCATCGGGTCGCTGAACGGCACGCCGATCTCGACGACGTCCGCCTCGGTCGCGATCGCGCGCAGGTTCTGCGCAAAGTGCGCAAGGTCGGGGAACCCTGCCGTCATGAATCCTACGACTGCAGGGCGGCCGCTTGCGGCCGCGTCCCTGATCGCCGTGCTGATGCTGTCGCGTGGTCGTGCGGTGCTGGTCGTCATCAGATCTGCCCCTTCAGCAACGTGCGCTGCAACGTCGGCATGTCCTTGTCGCCGCGGCCGGAAAGGCCGATCAGGATGCGGCAGCCAGGATTCTTCTTCGCGTACTTGCGAGCACCCGCGAACGCATGCGCCGTCTCGATGGCCGGCAGGATGCCTTCGTACCGGCTGCACTCCGACAGCGCCTCGAGCGACTCCTCGTCTTCGGACGCGGCGAAGCCGAGGCGACCGATGCTCGCGAGCAGCGCGTGCTCCGGCCCTACGCCCGGGTAATCGAGTCCGGCCGAGACCGACTGCGTTTCCTGGATCTGGCCGTGCTCGTCCTGCAGCAGCAGCGAGTAGCAGCCCTGCAGCACGCCCGGCGTGCCGTACGCGAGCGAGGCGGCGTTCTGTCCGAGACCCGGGCCGATGCCGCCGGCCTCGAAGCCGAGCAGCTTCACCTCGGTGTCCGGCACGAACGGGTGGAACAGGCCGATGGCGTTCGAGCCACCGCCCACGCAGGCGACCACGACGTCCGGCAGTGCTCCTGCCTGCGCGAGCATCTGCGCGCGCGCCTCGACGCCGATCACGCGCTGGAATTCGCGGACCATGTAGGGATACGGATGCGGGCCCACGGCCGAGCCGAGAATGTAGAACGTGCCGTTCGGGTCCGAGACCCAGTCACGCAAGGCTTCGTCGATGGCGGCACGCAGCGTCTTGTCGCCGCCCGTGACCGGCACGACTTCGGCACCCAGCAGCTTCATGCGGCCGACGTTCGGCGCCTGCCGCTCCATGTCGATCGAACCCATGTAGACCGTGCATGGCATGCCGAGCCGCGCGCACGCGGCGGCGGTAGCCACCCCATGCTGGCCGGCGCCCGTTTCCGCGACGATACGCTTTGCGCCAAGGCGCTTGGCCAGCAGGCCCTGCCCGATCGCGTTGTTGATCTTGTGCGCGCCGGTGTGCGCGAGGTCTTCACGCTTCAGCCACACCTCCGCGCCCCAGCGCTGCGACAACGTCGCCGCATAGGTGAGAGGCGTGGGCCGACCGACCCAGGTGCGCAGCTGCAGGTCGAGTTCGGCCTTGAACGCGGGATCCGGCAGGATGTCGCGAATGCCTTGCTCGAGACGATCGAGCGCGGGCACCAGCGTCTCGGGCACGTACCTGCCGCCGAACGGCCCGAACCGCCCGCGCGCGTCCGGAAACTCGCCTTTGAGTGTCTGCGCCAGCAATGCCTCGCGATCGATCTTGAGGGCCTGAGTCTTCATGTCTGCATGTCTCCCATCGACGACGACGCGAGCCGCGCATGGGCTGCGCGTGCCGCGTTCACGAAATCCCTGATCTTCGCGGCATCCTTCACGCCGCGACTCGCTTCGACACCCGAACTCACGTCCACGCCGAAGGGCTGCACGGTGGCAATCGCCGCGGCGACGTTCGCCGCATCGAGGCCGCCGGCCAGGATGAGTTCGCCTTGCGCGTTCCAGCGCACGGCCTCCGCCCAGTCCGCGCGTTCACCCGAACCGCTGCGGCCGCTCTCGAGCAGGAAGCGGCGCGGCAGACTCGCCCGGGCTGGAAGTGGTCGATCGGTGCGGTACACGGGCAGCGCCCGTTGGCCGGCGGGCAACTGCAGCCGCGAGAAATCCTCCGCATCGGTCTGCACCCAGTCCGGCCGCACGGCATCGATCGCCGCGTCCACCTGCGCCTGGGTGGGATGCAGGAACACCGCCACCTTCCCGATCCCGGCGGGCACGGCCGCTGCAAGTTGACTTGCTTCGTGTGCTTTCAGGTTGCGCGGCGAGGCATCGTGGAAGACGAAGCCGACTGCATCGGCTCCTGCCTCGGCGGCGGCGATCACGTCCGGCACGGTGCGCAGTCCGCAAACCTTGATCCACAGCGCGCGGTGCGCGACGCTCATCGGAGCGCTCCCCGTCCTGCCGCAAGCAATTCGCGCACGGCCTGTGCCGGATCGTCCCGCTGCATTAGCGTGGTGCCGACCAGCGCCAGCCGGTACCCGAGCGATGCGACCCGAGCCGCGTCCTCTGGCGTGAGCACCCCGCTTTCCGCGACGGCCGGCCACGCGGCCGGCAGGCGGTCGCGCAGCTGCTCGAAGCGTGCGAAGTCGATCTGCAGCGTCTGCAGGTCACGGCAGTTGAGTCCCATCAGCACCTGCTCGTCGCGCCCGTGCCGTTCCGCGGCCAGGCCTGCAGCGACGGCAAGATCGTCGGCGTCGAAAGCCTCGAGCAGCACGAACAGACCCTGCTCCGCCGCGGCGTCGAGCATCGCCACGAGACGCTTGCGCTCGACCATGCGCACGATCAGCAGCACGCCGCCCGCGCCGTGGGCGCGCGCCTCGAGCACCTGGTAGGGATCGACCAGGAAATCCTTGCGCATCGCCGGCACCCGGTACGGGGCAAGCGCTGCGGCAGCGGCGCGCAAGTGCGAAAGATCGCCGTCGAATCGCGCAGGCTCGGTGAGGATCGAGCACACGGCCGCGCCGCCTTCGGCGTAACCGCGAAGCCGCGCGAGCGGGTCCGACGTCCGCGCGGAGAGATCGCCCAGCGCTGGCGACCGCAGCTTGAGCTCCGCAACCAGGTCGAAGCCGGCTGCGGACAGCGCAAGCCGCGCGGCACGCGGCAGCAGCGCGCACTGCTCCCGCAGGGCGGCTTCACTCACCGCCGCACGCGCAGCGACCAGGCGCTGCTCGCTGCCGGCCGCCATCTCGGACAGCAAGCCCATCAACCTGTCCCGCCGATGGAGCGGCCAAAGCTCGCGAGGCGCTGCAGGAAGCCGGCTCCGTCACCGCGGTCGAGCGCGTCCTGCGCAGCGCGCACAGCGGCAACAGGATCGGCGACCGCCCCCGTCACTTCGAGAGCGAGCGCGGCGTTCAGCACCAGCGCGTCACGGTGCGGGCCGCGATCCTGTCCGGTGAAGACGGCCTTCAGCTCGAGGGCGTTGTGCGCGGCATCGCCGCCCGCCAGCGCCGTGGGTGAACACTTCGCAAGGCCGAGGTCCTGCGGGTCGCGCTCGGTGCGTTCAACGCGACCGGGGCTGACGTCGTACAACTCGAAGGGACCACAGGGCGTCGGCTCGTCCCAGCCCGGTTCGCCGTGCACGACGAAGACACGCTGGATCGGCATGCCGGCGAGCGTTTCCGCCATCAGCCTGGCCGCGTCACGGCTGTACGCACCGATCAGGCCGAACGGCGGCTCGGCCGGATTGGTGAGCGGCCCAAGCAGGTTGAAGACGGTGCGCACGCCGAGTGCGCGCCGAACCGGCGCGATTTCCTTCATGGCCGGGTGATAGTGCGGCGCGAACAGGAACGTGAACCCCGTTGCCGCAAGGCACTCACCGGCGCGCTTTTCGTCGAGTGGCAGCGGCAGACCGAGACACTCGAGCAGGTCCGCACTGCCGGAGCGGCTGGAGACCGAACGGTTGCCGTGCTTCACGACGCGCACGCCCATCGCGGCCGTCAGCAACGCAGCGCCCGTCGAGATGTTGAAGCTGCCGGACGCATCGCCGCCGGTGCCGACGATGTCGACGGCGGGCGGGCCTGGCGGCAGCGACGGTCGCCGCGCAAGCGTGCGCATCGCAGAAGCAAAGCCGCGCACCTCGACGGCAGTGAGACCCTTGCTGCGCAGCGCGGCGAGCAGCGCGCCGGCCATCGCGGGCGCCGTCGACGCGTCCGTGAGCGCGACCAGCAGCGCCGACGCTGCGGATTCGGGCAGGTCCTCGCGGTTGAGCAGCCGTTCGAGCGTGTCGCGCAGTTCGGCCATCGTGCGTCAGGCCTCGCGTCGTCCGCCTGCGAACTTCAGGAAGTTGCCCATCAGCAGCGGGCCCTCCGGAGTCAGCACGCTTTCCGGGTGGAACTGCACGCCTTCGACGTTCAACTCGCGATGACGCACGCCCATGATCTCGCCCTCGGCAGTGCGGGCCGTGACTTCGAGCGCGGCCGGCAGCGTCTCGGGCCTGGCGATCAGCGAGTGATAGCGACCCACCTCCAGCGGTTGCGGTGCTCCGGCAAACACGCCCTTGGCGTCATGGTGCACCGGCGAGACCTTGCCGTGCATCAGCCGTCCCGCGCGCACGACGTCGCCGCCGAAGGCTTCGACGATCGACTGGTGGCCGAGGCACACGCCCAGCACGGGAATGGACCCGGCAAAGGCGCGGATCATGTCCATCGACACGCCGGCGTCACGCGGCGTGCCAGGGCCCGGCGAAATGCAGAGATGCGTGGGCTGCAAGGCCCTGGCCTGCGCGACGGTGATTGCGTCGTTGCGGTGCACGAGCACGTCGGCCCCGAGCACCAGGAACGCCTGCACCAGGTTGTAGGTGAAGCTGTCGTAATTGTCGACGAGCAGCAGTCGCGGAACCGGCTGGTGCATCACAGTCCCTCCCGCGCGATCTCGAGCGCCCGCCGCAGGACGTCGCTCTTGGCGAAGACTTCGCGGTATTCGTTGAGCGGCACGCTGTCGGCGACGATGCCGGCGCCCGCCTGGAAGCTGTAGGTGTCGCCGTGGAACACCATCGTGCGGATCGTGATCGCGTGATTCATGTCGCCGCCGAGGCCGAAGTAGCCGACCGTGCCGCCGTAGAGCCCGCGACGCACGGGCTCGAGTTCATCGATGATTTCCATGGCACGCACCTTGGGCGCGCCGACGAGCGTGCCGGCCGGAAAGGCTGCGGCAAACAGGTCGAACTGGTCCTTGCCCGGCGCGAGCCGGCCATTGACGCCGCTCACGATGTGCATGACATGGCTGTAGCGCTCGATCGAACGGTAGGGGTCGACGTGCACGCTGCCGGCCTCGGCGACGCGACCGAGGTCGTTGCGTGCAAGGTCCACCAGCATGACGTGCTCGGCATTCTCCTTCGGATCGGCGAGCAGCCTGGCTTCATTCGCGAGGTCCTGCTCCGCGTCGGCGCCGCGCGGCAGCGTGCCCGCGATCGGGCGCAGGTGCGCGACGCCGCCCTCCAGCTTGACCAGCGCCTCGGGCGAAGAACCGACGATGACGCGGTCACCCAGTTCGCAGAAATACATGTACGGCGACGGGTTCAGCAGCCGGAGCGCCCGATACGCCTCGAACGGGTCCATGTCGCAACGGCCCGAGAAGCACACCGACAGCACGAGCTGGTAGACGTCGCCGGACGCGATGTATTCCTTGGTGCGGGCGACGTTCTGCAGAAACGCCGCCTCGGACAGGCTGGCCGTGGCCGGCCCGAACTTCGTCGCACGCACCGGACCGGGCAACCCGCCCCGCAGCGCCTGGATCACCTCGCGACGCAGTGCCAGCCGCTCCTGCTCTGGCCCGGCGTGGAGCAAGGCTGCGCGGCGCGTGAGGTGGTCGAACGCCAGGACCGAGCGCGGCGCGACGTAATGCGCGTCCGGCACGTCCCCTTCGATCCGCGCCGTGGACGGCAGCCGCTCGAAATAACGCACCAGGTCGTAGCTGGCCGCCCCGACCAGGCCGCCGAGCAGCGGGAACCCCGCCTGCGTCACGTCGGGCCGGGGTGACCGCGCCAGGGCCTGCCGCAACGAGGCCAGCAACTCGGCCTGGCCAGCGGGCCGGGGCTCGCGTAACCCATTGACCAGCAGGCCGCCGGCGTCGAGCCGGTACTCCATGCAGTCGCCGAAGCCGATGAACGAGTAACGGGCGAGACGCTCGCCGCCTTCGACGCTCTCCAGCAGGAAGCGCGGGCGAAAAGGTTTCAATTTGAGATAGGCCGACACCGGTGTGTCGAGGTCGGCTGCAATATCGAACAAAGTCGTCGTCACCTACGGCTCCTCTGTCGCGGGGGCCCGGGGGACGGACAACAAAAAACCCATCCCACGGTGCTGCGCGGAGATGGGTCCTGGAATCCTGCGAAAGAGACTGACGCGG
>Ga0209262_10000314_pt1 | contig 24316 bp, 22 predicted proteins | sample Lowcelwee11metaG_FD_187171 | JGI IMG/M metagenome (GOLD analysis project Ga0209262, IMG submission 187171) | Freshwater pond sediment microbial communities from the University of Edinburgh, under environmental carbon perturbations - Low... | ecosystem: Environmental > Aquatic > Freshwater >...
GCCTGCTGCGCCAGGAGCCCGCCGAGTTCCGCAGGCGGGTCGACGAATCGCTGGTGCGGCAATATCGCCTGATCCAGCAGATGGCCGCGCGCGGCACCCGCTTCTGGGATTACGGCAACGCTTTCCTGAAGGCGGTTTTCGACGCCGGCGCCATTGACGTCGCGGCCAACGGCCGGGACGAGAGCGACGGTTTCATCTTCCCCAGTTACGTCGAGCATATCATGGGGCCTTTGGGCTTTGATTTCGGCTACGGGCCGTTCCGCTGGGTTTGCCTGAGCGGCAAGGCGGAGGATCTGGCTGCGACCGACCGGGCGGCCATGGCTTGCCTCGACCCGGGTCGCCGGGCCATGGACCGTGACAACTACGAATGGATCAAGAACGCCGGCCGGAACAGGCTGGTGGTCGGCACCCAGGCCCGCATCCTCTACGCCGACGCCGCCGGGCGTGTCGCGATCGCCCTGAAGTTCAACGAGATGGTCCGTCAGGGAGCGATCGGCCCGGTCATGCTGGGCCGCGACCACCACGACGTTTCCGGGACCGACTCCCCTTTCCGCGAGACGGCCAACATCCGCGACGGCAGCAACGTCACCGCCGACATGGCCGTGCACAATTTCGCCGGCGACGCCGCCCGCGGCATGTCCATGGTCGTGCTTTCCAATGGCGGCGGCGTGGGCATCGGCAAATCCTTCAACGGCGGTTTCGGATTGGTGCTCGATGGCAGTGAAGCCAAGGACCGCATCATTGCTTCGGCCATGGAATGGGACGTGATGAACGGCATCGCCCGCCGCGCCTGGTCGCGCAATGAAAACGCCATGCAAACCGCCGGAGCCTGGAATCTGCAAAACCCGGGACGCGGCCATATCACCCTGCCGCATTTGGCCGACGACGGGTTGGTCAGCGAGCTGGTCGACCGCAAATTCCCGGAAAAAAACAAGTAGGGGCGACCCGATGGGTCGCCCTGATATCCAGGGCGTTCCAGCGGAACGCCCCTACCGAAGAATCCTCCGAAAAAACGATTGAACCAGGGGCGGTTTTGCCGTATAATTGAGCTTGCTCGCCGGCTGGAGCAAGGAGAAACGCCCATGGGATTAGTGAAAAAAGGCAAGGAACTCTGGTTCTTCGAGGACCTATACACGGACGCCACATACGGGTTCAAGGTTTCCAAGGTGATCGTGCCCGAGACCGAAACCGGCTTCCAGAAATTAATGATCCTGGAAACCGACCGTTTCGGCCGGGTGCTGGTCCTGGACGGCATCGTCCAGCTGACCGAGGAAGACGAGGGGATATACCATGAATGGATCGCCCATTGGCCCCTGTTTTCCCTGCGCCGGCCGGCGAAGCACGTACTGATCATCGGCGGCGGCGACTGCGGCGTGGCCCGCGAAGTGCTGCGGCACCGCTCGGTCGAAAAAGTGACCATGGTGGAGATCGACAGGCTGGTTTGCGACCTGTGCCGCCGGCATATGCCCTCGGTGTGCGCTGGCGTGTACGAGGATCCCCGCTTCAAGCTCATCATCGGTGACGGCGCCGAAGTGATCCGCCAGATGAAAGGCAAGTGCGACGTGATCGTGATCGATTCCACCGATCCGATCGGGCCGGCCCGCAGCCTTTTCAACACCGATTTTTACCAGAGCGTGTACGATGCCCTGACCGAGGGCGGTATCACCATTCACCAGACCGGGGCGCTGATCCTGCAGCCTTTCGAAGCTCCGGGCAGCTGGCGGCAGATCGAACGTTCTTTTGACGACGTCCGCGTCGTCCAGTTCTCCAACGTCAGCTACATGGGGGGACCGTTCAGCCTGACCGCCGGCTCCAAGGGAAAGGGCGTGTTCAAGAACGCCGAGCGCAACGCCCTGAAGAGCTACAAAAAAGCCGGCTTCAAGACCAGTTGGTATTCTCCTCATATTTCCTCCATCCCGTATCCCGAATTTCAAAAAAGGCTGGAGACGGATAAGTACGGCGAAGAGATCGTAATGAATATCGAACTTCCGGCCGGCGGCCGGCCCAATGCCCGGCAGGTCGAAAAGTGGGCCACCCAGACCTGCGCGGCGATCAAGATGAAGGCTTTCGGGGACCCGACTTTTGCCAGCGAGAAACTGGATGATGGGGAGACCCTGGTGCAATACGTGGAGACCAGTGCCATCAACTACCGGCGCTACGGCCGCATGGCCGCGCTGAATTGCTTTACCTGCGCCTCCCTGCCCGTGGACGACGCCATCCGCTCGTCTCTCGATTTCTTCAAGTCCGGCAAGGCCCTTTGCTGGCACTTGCCGCGCGGCTCTTTCTCCGACATAAAAAAAATCAGGAAAAATACGAGGATTTTCGAATACCACCGGGCTGCCGGCAAAATATCCCCTGTGTTCCAGCCGCGATTGGTCGAAAGCACCGAGGCCTTCTCTTCCGGCTTCCCGTTTTTCAAGAAAAAGAGCGCGGCTGAGTTCGAGTTGGTCATGGATATCTATAACTGCGAATATGAGAAGATCGCCTCTCCGGCCGCGGTCGCCCGCTGGGCCGGAGTCGAATTTCCCAAGGTGACCGGGCTGCGCCCGGTCGGCAAGGCCGATGCCCCGGATTTCGGGCACGCCAAGAAGAAAACAGCCGGGCCTTCGGTCGTGCAGTTGCTCAGAGGGGGCTCGAATATCAGCCACTACTCGGTCAACTGGCTCATGATCGTGGTCAATGTCGTGGCCGACAAGGAGTTCCACCTGGAAAAAGCGGTTCGCCAGACCATGAAATATTTCAAAGGGAAATATGCGGTTTGTTGGCTCTTGCCCCGCGGTAACGCAGGACTCCCTTTGAAGGAGATCGCGGACAACACCTTTGTTTTCGCGGTCGAGAGCAAGTAACGTCCAGCGATCTGGATTTTCCACCCCGGTTTTTTTGGAGAGCATCCCTGAAGGTCGAAAAACATCGCCAGAAAGTTGATAATAACACACTAAAGTAATTATTATAATTCTGTTATTAACATGTTGACAAAACCCGAATTCTGAAATATATTTAGAATAACATTAAACTTAAGGAGTTAAATATGGGAAAAATAATCGGTATCGATTTGGGGACAACCAATTCTGTCGTGGCGATAATGGAAAAGGGCGACATCAAGATCATCACCAATTCCGAAGGCGGACGCACCACCCCGTCGGTGGTCGGTTTTTCCAAGGATGGCGGGCGGCTGGTCGGCCAGGTGGCCAAGCGGCAGTCCATCACCAACCCGGAAAACACCGTTTACTCCATCAAGCGTTTCATGGGGCGCCGGGTATCGGAGGTCAGCGACGAGGTCAAGATGGTCCCTTTCAAGGTGGTCAGCGGGCCCAACGATGACGCCCGCGTCAGCATCAGCGGCAAGCTGTATTCCCCGCCGGAGATCTCGGCTCTGATCCTGCAGAAACTCAAGGAAGCGGCCGAGGACTACCTGGGGGAAAAAGTGACCGAGGCGGTCATCACCGTCCCGGCGTACTTCAACGACGCCCAGCGCCAGGCCACCAAGGACGCAGGCAAGATCGCCGGCCTTGACGTCAAGCGCATCATCAATGAGCCCACCGCCGCCGCCCTGGCCTACGGCATGGACAAAAAAAAGGACGAACTGATCGCCGTTTACGATTTCGGCGGCGGTACGTTTGATATTTCGATCCTGGAGATCGGCGAAAACATCGTCGAAGTCAAATCGACCAACGGCGACACCCACCTGGGCGGCGACAACATCGACCAGAAGCTGATCGATTGGATCGCCGAGGAATTCAAGAAAGACCAGGGCATCGACCTGACCAAGGACAAAATGGCCCTGCAGCGCCTGAAGGAAGCGGCCGAAAAGGCCAAGATCGAGCTTTCCACCGCCCAGGAGACCGAGATCAACCTGCCTTTTGTGACCGCCGACGCCTCGGGCCCCAAGCACCTGATCATGAAGCTGACCCGCTCCAAGCTCGAGCAACTGGTGGGCGACGTCATCGAACGCTCCATCGCCCCCTGCCGTCAGGCCGTCAAGGACGCCGGGGTGACCGTCGCCGACATCAAGGAGGTCATCCTGGTCGGCGGCATGACCCGCATGCCTTTCATCCAGGAACTGGTCAAAAAGTTTTTCGGCAAGGAAGGGAACAAGAGCGTCAACCCGGATGAGGTCGTCGCCGCCGGCGCCGCCGTGCAGGGCGGGGTCCTGGGCGGAGAAGCCAAGGACATCCTGCTGCTCGACGTCACGCCGCTCTCCCTGGGCATCGAAACCCTGGGCGGCATCACTCACAAGCTGATCGAGCGCAACACCACCATCCCGACCAAGAAAACCGATATTTTCACGACCGCCGAGGACAACCAGTCCACGGTGGAGATCCACGTGCTGCAGGGCGAAAGGGAAATGGCCCGTGACAACCGCACCCTGGGCAAATTCCACCTGACCGGCCTGCCGCCGGCGCCGCGCGGCGTCCCGCAGGTGGAGGTCACGTTCGACATCGATGCCAACGGCATTCTGAACGTCTCGGCCAAGGACCTGGCCACATCCAAGCAGCAGGCCATCACCATCACCTCCTCGAGCGGTCTCAACGAAAAAGAGATCGATAAAATGGTCAAGGACGCGGAAAAATTCCGCGAAGACGACCAGCGCAACAAGGAGGTCATTGAAAACCGCAACAAGCTCGACCAGCTTTCCTATGCCCTGGAAAAAGTGGTGAAGGAGAACAAGGAAAAGGTCCCCGCCGACATGGCTTCCGAAGTGGAGGCCGCGGTCAAGAGGGCCAAGGAAGCCGTGGAAAAAGGGGATAACCAGAAGATCCTCGATGAGATCGAAAACATCAACAAGCTGTCCAGCAAATTGTCGACCGAGATGTACAAATCGGCCGGCGCCCAAAAGGAATCCCAGCCCGAAGCGGACAGCGGCAAGGCGCCCGAAGCCGACGCCGCCGCCAGCGAAGGCGAGGTCATCGACGCCGAATTCGAGGACCTGGGCAAGAAGAAAAAGTGATCTGATTTTCGTTCTTGATACTCATCTCTCCTCGAGGCGAGAGGCGGCCGCCGCGGCCGCCCCTTGCCGTTTTCAGCCCCGGACCGATTTGCTTTTTTAAGGCGAATATGTTAAATTTCACTATTCGCTCGAGGAGGCTAACATGAAAACGAAAATCAGCGCCCTGCTTCTACCGATAATCCTGTTGACCGGTTTCTGCGGGAAAAAGATCGATCGCAAAGGGGTCGACCTGGTCCTTACGCTTTCGCCGGAGACCGTGACGGATTCCCTTTTCTTGAAAATGGATTATGAATTCAAGACCAGCGGCGCGTTCAAGAAACTGAGCAGCGACTATTCGGTCTTCGTCCATTTCTGGCGGGTGAGCAGCAAGGAAATGCTGCTGCAGGACGATCATCTGCCGGTCAAAAATACCGCAGCCTGGACCGCCAAAGACGACATAAAATATTCGCGCATCCTGTATATCCCCCAGTTTCTGAACGAATTCGACGTCGATTTCGAAGGCTATGAAGAGTTGAAACTGACCGTCGGCCTTTACAACGCGAAATCCAAGGAAAAAGAGATCGTGCTTTTCGAAAAGAAGATCAATATCCAGCCGGCTTCGATCAATGCTCCCGAGATCGTCTATGACGAAGGCTGGAATGAGATCGAAACCGACGTCAATGCCAAGGACCCCTTTGCCAAGAGCTGGCGCTGGACCACGGCCAAGGCGGTCTGCATCATCGAAAACCCCAAGAAGGAGTCGACGCTGATCATCAAGGGCGGCGTGAACAAGACCGCTTTCCAGGATCAAAAAATGATCGTCAAGATCAATGACGTTCAGCTCGACGAATTCATCCCCGCCGAGGACAACTTCTCCCGGGAATACACCGTGACCCCGGACATGATGGGACCGGCCGATGAATTTTCCCTTAAGCTGGAGACAGACCGGGTCTTTGTCCCGGCCAAGGTTTTTCCCAACAGCAAGGACAACCGCGAACTCGGCGCTCAGATATTTTTCATCTATTTCAGGGAAAAGCTTAAGTAGAACCGGCTGAATTCCCGCCCGGACGCGTGCCGGAGGGCAACATGAACGAGAGCGAACTGAAGGAACTTATGGCGGTCGAAGGCAGCCTGGAGGCCGATATCATCAAGTCCAGGCTGGAGAGTTTCCAGATCCCGGTCCTGTTGCAGTACGAAGCGGCCGGCCGCATCTTCGGCATCACCATGGACGGCCTGGGCAAAGTGAAGATCCTGGTCCCGCTGTCGCTTTTTGAAGAGGCGAAAAAGATAATGGCCGATGGATCGGGTGGTTAGCTCGCTATAAGCTGAATTTGCTGAATGTTTCGGCCAGGCGGTCCAGTTCTTCCTTGGCGTTCAGGTCGTATTTGATGATGCTCAAGGAAATGAACCCTTGCTGCACCGCGCAGATATCGCTTCCCTCGCAGTGGGTGTAATTCGGAGTCCCGGTCCCGATCCAGTAATATTTGCGGCCGCGCGGATCGGTGCGCTCGATGATGTCGGGCGTATAGTGCTTATTCCCCAGCGTGGTCAGGGCGATCTCGCCGCGGTTGGGGAAAGGAATGTTCAGGTTGTAGATCACGTTGTCGTGGCTGCAGCAGAGAAGCTTGTCCAGGACCTTGGCGGTGATGCCCGCTCCTGAAGCGAACTCGAATTCCTGCTGCTGGTATTGGCCCAGGCCGGCGATCAGCGAGACCGCCAGGGAGGGAATGCCGTAAAGATGCCCGGAAAAAGCGCCGCCGACCGTTCCGGAAAAAAAGATGTCCTCGGAAAGGTTTTCGCCCAGATTCATCCCCGAAACCACGAAATCGGGCTTGGCCGGCAAGATCTTCTGCAGGGCGATATTGACGCAATCGGAGGTGGTGCCGTTGACGGCAAAGACATCGTCCTCGACCTGGGTGATGCGCAGCGGGTGATTCAGGGTCAGGGCCATGCTGATGGCGCTTTTTTCCCGATCCGGGGCCACGAGAACGACCCGGTGCTTCTTTTGCAATTCGCTTTGCAGGGCGCGGATTCCCTTGGAATAGAAACCATCGTCGTTGGTCAGTAATATTGTATTCATTATTGATTTGATTCTTTAATAAAAAGTCGGGGCGAGTGGATTCGAACCACCGACCACACGCACCCCAAGCGTGTACGCTAACCAGACTGCGCTACGCCCCGGCTCACTCAACTTTTATCATCTTTAGCGAGTAAAGTCAATATTTCCTTCAGGCCGCGGCGGATCTTCTTCAATTTATCAGGGTCGACCGCCTCGGCGTTGACGCCGGGCCGGGCAGAGGCCAGGTCGCCGTAATTCTGCAGCAGCAGTTCCCGGATCCGGCCCTTGTCGTGCTTCTCCTGGACCAGCCATTGCTTTATGGAAAGAATGACCTCCACGTCGCGGCGGCTGTAGAATTTCTCGCCGCTCTGGTTGATCACCGGCACGAAGGCGCAAAATTCCTTTTCCCAATAGTCCAGCACGCGGCCGTCCAACTTGGCCATCTGCATGACCTCTTTGCGCTTGAACGTCAGTTTTTCCGGGATTGTGCTTTCAGCCATTCCTTGTTTTTACCTTTGACTCCAGAAAGATTATAACCAACTTCGCTTTTTTTTTAAAGAATTTCCGGCGATTATCTTTTTTTAAAAATTGACCGCAAAACCGCCGCCGAAGTAGAAGCCGTTCTTGAATCCGGCTTCGACCCTGACCAGGAACCGGTCATGGATGTTGGCGATGATGCCGACCGGCAGGTGGCCGACGGGCACGAAGGTTTTTTTTACATAGGAATCGCTAATGGTGCCGAACTCGTTCTGGTACGAGCCCTCGGCCCAGATGCTGATGCGGCCCACGCCGACGCCAATGCCGAGGTAAGGATGGACGGGCGATTCGGGAAAAATATGCATCAGGATGGAGGCGGTGAAATTGACCTGGGTGGCTTCAGCGGAACCGGAGAGGCGGGGGTCGGACTCATCCACCCGCCAGAAGCCTTCACCCTCTAAACGGCTGTATTCCAGGCAATAGACGCCGCTGAAAACCGAACGCGGGCCTTTTTTGCCGTAGCTGTGGAGCTCAAAGGAGTAGGCGTTCCCGCTGAACCGCGGGTGCTCGAACAGCGCCAGGTCCAGCAAAGCATTGGGCACGCCGAAGGAACTGAACCTGACCCCGGCGCCGTAACGGAATGTACCGGAGGCGGCGGCGGGCAGGGACAGTGCCGCGAACAGAAGCGCGATCGCGGCCGCCCATGGTTTCGCTTTCATGCTTGCCATCAGTCCATCCGGTAGTTGGGAGACTCCTCGGTGATGATCACGTCGTGGACATGGCTCTCTTTCAATCCGGCATTGGTGATGCGGATAAAGCGGGCCTGCCGGTGCAGTTCTTCGATGCTGCGGCAGCCGGTCAGTCCCATGCCGGCCCTGACGCCGCCGATCAGCAGCGGGACCAGGTTCATGACCGAGCCGCGGTAGGGGACGCGCCCCTCGATGCCTTCCGGGACCAGCTTGGATTCCGCATACTCGTCTTCCTGGAAGTAGCGGTCGCGGCTGCCGGCTTTCATGGCGGCGATCGAACCCATGCCGCGGTATTTCTTGTAGGATCGCCCCTGGTAGATCACCATTTCGCCCGGGCTTTCGTCGGTACCGGCCAGGATGGAACCGATCATCACCGCGTCGGCGCCGGCGGCCAGCGCCTTGGTGATGTCCCCGGAAAATTTGATGCCGCCGTCGGCGATGACCGGGACCCGGCCGGCGACCTCGCGGGCCACGTCCATGATGGCCGTGATCTGCGGCACGCCGGCGCCGGTAACCACGCGGGTGGTGCAGATCGAACCGGGACCGATGCCGACCTTCAGGCCGTCCACGCCCAATGCCAGCAGGTCGCGGGCCGCGGCGGCGGTGGCGATGTTGCCCACGACCAGGTCGATATCGCCGATTTCGTTCCTGACCTTTTCGATGGTTTGCAGGACCTTGCGCGAGTGGGCGTGCGAGGTGTCGATGACGATGGCGTCGACCTTGGCGGCGACCAGGGCCTTGACCCGCTCCAGGGTGTCGCTGGCGGTCCCCACCCCGGCGCCTACGCGCAGCTGGCCCTGGGGGTCCTTGGACGCGGCCGGGAACTTTTCGGTTTTGACGATGTCCTTGAACGTGATCAGCCCTTTCAGAAAATTATTCTTGTCGACCACGGGCAATTTCTCGATGCGGTTGATGTGCAGGAGCTGCTTGGCTTCGGCCATGGTGACGTTCTCGCCGGCCGTGATCAGTCCCGCGGCCTTCATGATGGTCGAGATCTTGTCGCTGAAATTGCCGGCGAAGCGCAGGTCGCGGTTGGTGAGAATGCCGACCAGGCGGCCCTGGTCATCGACAATGGGCAGGCCGGAAATTCCTTTTTCCCTGACCAGCTGCAGGGCCTGCTGGATGGTATTGTCCGGGCGCAGCGTGATCGGGTTGACGATCATCCCCGATTCCGAGCGCTTGACCCTGAGGACCTCGCCCGCCTGTTCTTCGATGGAAAGGTTCTTGTGGATGATGGCCATGCCGCCCAGCTGGGCCATGGCGATGGCCATCCGCGACTCGGACACGGTGTCCATGGCCGCGGCGACCAGGGGGATGCGCAGCCTGATGCGCCTGGAAAACGGGGTGGACGTGTCGGCCTGCGCTGGCAGGACCTCGGCGAACCCCGGGACCAGCAGCACGTCGTCGAATGTCAGGCCTTGCTCGCTCACGATCTTTTCGTTAGTATTCATTTTCTCTTCTTGTGTTTGCCGCCCGGCATCTTGAACGCCGGCGCCGACATTTTGGGCTTCTTTTTTTTCCGCCAGTCCTCGATCTCCGCGTCGCTCACCGGGCGGAACAGGAAAAGGAAGCGCAGGACCTCTTCGTCGATGCGGTTCAGCAGCGCTTCATACATCGAGTAGCTTTCCTTCTTGTATTCGATGAGCGGATCCTTCTGAGCGTAGCCGCGCAGCCCGATCCCCTCTTTTAAATGGTCAATGCTGAGCAGGTGGTCCTTCCACTGCGTGTCGATGACCTGGAGCAGGATCATCCTTTCCAGCTCGCGCATCTGCGCCTGGCCGACCAGTGTTTCCTTCTCCTGGTAGGCGCTCTTGATCTTCTGCAGGACGTTCTCCTTCAACAGCAGGGGCGGCGTATCGCGCAGGTCGCCCAAACCGGCCTGGCGGATGTCGAGGCCGAACTGCAGGAGGATCTCCTTCTGGAAGGCGTCGACATCCCACCCGTCCGACTCCTTGTTCTCGTCGATGTAAAAGGAGAACATCTCGTCGTAGAGGTCACCGACCAGTTCCTGGATATAGTCCTTGAAGTCCTTGCCGAAAAGGACGTCGCGGCGCAGGGAATAGATGTGCTGGCGCTGCTTGTTCATCACGTCATCGTACTCGAGCAGGTGCTTGCGGATGGAAAAATTCTGCCCTTCGATCTGCTTCTGGGCATTTTCGATGGCGCGGGAGACCAGCCTGTTTTCCAGGGGAACGCCGTTGCTCATGCCGGCGCGGACCAGCATGCCGCGGATGCGGTCCGAGCCCAGTATTTTCATCAGGTCGTCTTCCAGGGAGATGAAAAAGCGAGAGGAGCCGGGGTCGCCCTGGCGCCCGGAACGGCCGCGCAGCTGATTGTCGATGCGCCGGGCCTCGTGGCGCTCCGTGCCCAGGATATGCAGGCCGCCGCGCGCGATCACTTCGTCGTGCTCGCGGGTCACCTGGCCGTTGATCTCGGCCAGGGCCTTGTCCCTGACCACCGGCGGCGCCGTTTCCAGGCTGAAGCCTTTCTTCTTCAGGTCTTCCCGGAGCAGGGATTCCGGGTTGCCGCCGAGCAGGATGTCGGTGCCGCGGCCCGCCATGTTGGTGGCGATGGTCACCGAATTGAGCCGGCCGGCCTGGGCGACGATCTCGGCTTCGGATTCATGGTACCTGGCATTGAGCACCACGTGGCGGACTTTTTCCTTATGCAGCCGCCGGCTGAGCAACTCGGAATTCTCGATGGAGATGGTGCCGACCAGCACCGGCTGGCCTTTTTCGTTCAGGGAGGCGATCTCCTTGGCCACGGCTTCCCACTTTTCTTCCTTGCTGCCGTAGATCACGTCGGGGAATTCGGTGCGGATCAGCGTGCGGTTGGTCGGAATCTCGGTCACGTCGAGGTGGTAGATGTGGGAGAACTCGGCCGCTTCGGTCATGGCCGTGCCGGTCATGCCGGCCAGTTTTTTGTACATGCGGAAATAGTTCTGGAAAGTGATGGTGGCCAGCGTCTGGTATTCCTGCTCGATCTTGACGTTTTCTTTCGCCTCCAGGGCCTGGTGCAGCCCGTCGGAGTAACGGCGGCCGGGCATGATGCGACCGGTGAATTCGTCGACGATCAGCACCTGGTCGTCCTTGACCAGATAATCCACGTCGCTGTGGAAAATAAGGTGGGCCTTGAGCGACTGGTAGATCTGGTGCAGCAGGTCCATGTTCGGCAGATCGTAGAGGTTTTCCACGTGAAAGAATTTTTCAGCTTCGCTGATGCCGCTCTCGGTCAGGATCACGGTCTTGGTTTTCTCGTCGTGGTCGTAAAATTCCTTGCTGCGCTTGATCCGCGCCACGAATTCGTTGACGCGGTAAAAAAAGGAGGTGGATTCGTCCGTGGGGCCGGAAATGATCAACGGCGTCCGCGCTTCGTCGATGAGAATGGAGTCCACTTCGTCCACGATGGCGAAATTGAATTCGCGCTGGCTCAGGGTCTCGACGTCGAATTTCATGTTGTCGCGCAGGTAATCGAAGCCGAACTCGTTATTGGTGCCGTAGGTCACGTCGCAGGCATAGGCCTGCCGACGCTGCTGGTCGTCCATTTCGTGCTGGATGACGCCCACCGACAGGCCGAGGAAACGGTAGATCTTGCCCATCCATTCCGAGTCGCGCTTGGCCAGGTAGTCGTTGACCGTGACCACGTGCACGCCTTTGCCGGCGAGCGAGTTCAGGTAGGCGGGCAGGGTGGCGACCAGGGTTTTGCCTTCTCCGGTCTTCATCTCGGCGATCCGGCCCTGGTGCAGGACCATGCCGCCGAGAAGCTGCACGTCGAAATGCCTCATGTTCAGCGTGCGCCGGGCCGCTTCGCGGGCCACGGCGAAGGTTTCCGGAAGCAGGGCGTCCAGGTCTTCGCCGTTTTGCACCCTGGACTTGAATTCAGCGGTTTTGGCGCACAGTTGTTCGTCGCTCAACTGCAACAGGGGGGGTTCCAAGGCGTTGATCCGGGCGACCAGGGGTTGCAGGCGCTTCAGGTCCCTCTCGTTCTGGGTTCCGAAAATTTTGCGCAGTATGAATTTAAACATGATGCCGGTATTATACAAAGATACCGCTTATTTATCAATGGGCAGAGCGCGGGCGGGAAGGGCTACTTTTTATCGGCCTGAATGGCCGTATCCAGCAGGTCGGCCATGGTGCCGCTGCCGCTTTTCTGTTCCTGGTCCTGATCCTGTTTCAGCCGAGCCAGTTCGCCGCTGAGATCTTCTTCGGGTTCTTCCATGGTCAGCGAAAGGGTTTTGCGCTCCGGATCGACCGCCAGGACGCGCACGCGCACTTCGTCGCCCACGGTGAGGATCTCCTTGGGGTGGCTGATCCGGCGCTCGGCGCCCAGGCGGGAGACGTGCAGCAGGCCGGTCACTCCGGGGAACAGCTCGATAAAAGCCCCGAAAGGCTTCAGGTGCATGACCCGGCCCGCGAGCTCGCTGCCGACGGCGAGCTGTTCGGCGGCCGCGGTCCAGGGATCGGCCAGCAGCGATTTGAGGCTCAGAGAGATCTTGCCGGTTTCCTGGTCGAGCTTGATGATGGCCACCTGCAGCTTCTGACCGGGCTGCAGGGCTTCCTTGGCGCTCTGGATCTTCTGGTAAGAGATTTCCGAGACATGGAGCAGCCCCTCGGCGCCGCCGATATCGACGAAGGCGCCGTAATCGTGAACCGAGGTGACCGTGCCTTCGCGCACCTGTTTCACTTCGAGCTCCTGCCAAAGCAGCCTGGATTTTTCGCGCTCCTCGGCCTGCAGCAGCTCCTTGCGTCCGACCACGATGTTGCGGCCGTCTTCTTCATACTGGGTGATCAGGAACGAATAGGTCTGTTCCAGGTGGACTTCCGGGTTCTGGCAATAATTCCTTTCGATCTGGGAGATCGGGCAGAAAACCTTCTGGCCCATGACCTGGACGTCGAAACCGCCCTTGTTCACGCCTTTGACCCGGCCCTCGACCGGGATGCGGGCCGTAAAGGCCTCGCGCAGCATGGCCAGGGAAGGCGAGTCCTTGGCTGAGCGCGAATCGCCGCGGCCGGCCTGGCGCAGCCTGGAAGTGCAATGGAATATTCCGTCGCGGAACTGAGTCACCAGCACCTGGATGGGGTCGCCCGGGCGGACGGTCAACTGCCCCTGGCGCACGCATTCATCGCGGTCGATCATGCCTTCGGCGCGGGTGCCGAGGTCGAGGAAGATATTGTCCTTGCCGATGGAGATGACCTTGCCCGAGGCTACTTCGCCGACCTTGATGTTCATGGCGGGCTTGAAGGAGGCCTTCAGCAGGTCGGCGAAGCTCTCCTCAACTTTTTGGGACGGCGCTTTGCTCTGGTTGTCTGTCATGGATTGTCCTTGTCTGATCTCAGATTGATTTGGATTACCAAGATTCTTGCCCTAGTTTAATCCGCATCGCGGTAAATGTCAAGTGGAGGTCCTCCCGATCCGTGGCGTGGAGAGTTCTCCGGCTTGCCTGTTCTCCCCGGGCGTGGAGGGGTGAGCTTGGGTTGGATCCGGATACTATGGAACGGGTCTTGCCCTATTTCGCCGGCAGCAGCAGGTCCTTTCTTTTTTCGCTGAAAACTTCCGGGGTCAACGGCTTGCCCATGTGGGTATGCACTTCGCCGTCCAGATGGGCGTTTTCGGCGATGGCGATGCTCTGGCAAACGAGATCCCCCTGGATGTGGGCCGATGAGCGGATCTCGATCTTGCCCGCCACCGTGACCCGGCCCTGAACGTGCCCGGCCAGGATCATGTTCCCTGCCGCGACTTCCCCTTGCACCGAGCCGTTTTCCCCGATGAACAGCAGCCCTGAGATCGCGATGTCGCCTTTTATCCTGCCGTCAAGGAAAAGATCTCCCGGGCCGGATACCTTTCCGGTTATGACCGTGGCCGGCTTGATGGTCGTCTGGTTTTCGGGATCCACAAGATTGTCGACGGTCCTCTGGTTTTCCATGAATTCTCCCTTGGCATTGGTTTGTTGCTGGCTTGGCATTTCAGATGAAATACGAGCGATTGTCGCTCATGGTGAAAAAACGTTGGAAAGCGTCCGCGCTTGCGGCCAGGATCGCCTGCCGCTCCTCATCATCGGGATGGAAGAACAACACCTGCAGAACGTCGAGACTGGACTGCTGCACGCTGGCCCGCAGCGAATCCGCGGAGGGGTTGCCGAAAGCACCCTGATCGTCGCGCAGCACGATCTTGCCTTCGAAATTCAAGGTTTCCTTGCGGATCCCCTGGTACTGGTCGCCGGCAGTGCCCAGGGTGATCTGCACGGGGCCGTGGATCCGCTCCAGATCGTACAGCCCGAAGCAGACCTGGAACCTGAGCGACAGGAGGTTGGTCAGGTCGACCTGCGGGTTGACCGCGGGAAAGTCGCCCCGGTCGCGCAGGCGGCGCCAGAGGGCTTCCGCCGAAGGGCGGTGCTTGGTGGGATCGACGCGAAAGGATTTGTACAACCGGCGCGAAAAGGCGAAGCCCGGAGGCAAAGCCGTGCTGAAGGTCCTTTGAATCTCCGGGGTCAGCTCGCTGATATGGCGGTTCAACAACTCGCCGGAGCGCAAAGAGAGCCCGCGGTAGACGTTGACGCCGGCGCTCAGCCTGCCGGCCAAAAGGTTGCTGATCACAAGCGGGTTTGCCATTTTAGTTTGTAAATTCTAGCACAATGTGGTAAAAAAATCTCCCAGGCGTCCCTGGTCCGGAAACGACCGCCGCCAAGGAGTGGCTCATGATGAAATTCCTGTTGTGGCTGATCCTGCTGATCCTGTGCTGGCCGCTGGCCCTGCTGGGCCTGCTGCTCTACCCGATCGTTTGGCTGCTCCTGCTGCCGTTCCGCCTGCTGGGCATGACGGTCAACGCCGTCTTTGAGCTGTTGCGGGCGTTGATCACGCTGCCGGCCCGCATCCTGCGCGGCCCCGGTCGCTGAGTCGCCCGCGGCCTCCCGTGACCGCTGCAGAAGCTCCCTGCCCTGAAGGCACCGGGCCGGGGCCCTCAGGGTCCCAGGCCGGGAAGGGGCGCCGCTGGTTGTTGTTCGCCCTGGGCGCGCTGGTTTTTTTCGGCCTCACCAATTTTTCCCTGGGCTTTATCGCGGAAAAGAGCGCCGGCGATCCGGGCGCGAGCGTAAAAGCCGCCATGATCCTCTGGCTGGGAACGGGGCTGCTCGGCGTTGGCGGCGCCGTCTTTTTATTGTTTTCGGGCCGCGGCTTTTCCGGCCTGTCCGGAAGCTCCGCCCTGCTCCTGCCCGTGGCCGCCGGCCTGACCCTGGCCCTGGGCATGCTCTTGCTCAAGGCCAGCCTGGCGGCCAACCCGCTGGCCAAGGGGCCGATCGTGGCCATCACCTCGAGCAATTCCCTGGTCGTCGCCTTGCTGGCCCTGGTCTTTGTCGGCGAAAAACTTTCGCCGTGGCAGTGGGCGGCATTCATGACCATCGTTGCCGGCATCGTCATGGTCAGTCTGGGCGGCGCCGACGGACGTTTCGAAATGGTCGGCTATGCGCTGGCGGCCATGCTGCTTTTCGGGCTGACCAATTTTTTTCTGAAGCTCGCCGGGGCGCGCGGCTGCGATTCGCTTGCCGCCGCGGTCGTCCTGTGGCTGAGCGTGGGCGTTTGCGGCTTGCTGGCCTGCGCTTCGTATTGGCTGGCCAGGTCGCGCTGGCCGGGGCTGGAACATTCCGGCCTGGGCTGGCTGGCCCTGCTGGCCGGGGTTTTCCTGGGCCTGGGCATGCTGGGCATCAAGAAGGCGGTCACCCGGGGTCCGGCCGGGCCGGCCGCCGCCGTTTCCGGTTCGAACGCCATCCTGGTCAGTCTCCTGGACCTGGGGCTGCTGGGCCACTGGCTTTCCCCGCTGAAGCTGGCCGGCATGCTGGCGGCGGTCGCGGGTATCGTGATGCTCGCCCTGGCCCGGCCGTTGGCAAAAGGCCGGGATTCCTGAGACAGGAGGAACGCGACATGCGCGTGATACGGCAATTGCTGGAAAAAGAGGGATGGCATCTGGCTGAAGCCGGGCTGCCCATCCAGGTCGGGGTGAAGTTCGGCGCTTCCCCGTTCGGAAAAAAACACCTGCACCGGACCATGGCCGAGTATTTCCTGCTGCTGGCCGGCGAGCTGAGCTTGCGCGTGAACGGGGAGATACTTAAGGTCGCCCGGGGGGACCTGGTGGCGGTCGAATCCGGCGAAGCGCACGAGGTGCTCCACGCTTCGCCCGACGCCCTGCTCCTCCTGCTCATGCCGCCGCCGGTACAGGATGACAAAGTGGAGATGGAAGAGTAAAAAGGAAAAAGTAAGAGATAAAGCACCAAGCTCCAAGCACCAAACAACAAATAAATTCCAAATCGCAAATTTCAATGTCCAAAACGAGAGCTTGCAGTAGGGAACGCAAATTTGCGTTCCCTACCCCCACGGAGATCTAATGAGTTTCTTTGTTTGGGTCATTGGGTCATTGGAATTTGGTGCTTGTTTGGTGCGTGGTGCTTGTGATTTGGAATTTTAATTTTACCTAGTCACCACGTGACTTGTCACGATCGTTCAGTTCATTTGCGAAGCCTGAACAGGGGCTGGCCGACTCGGATAGTCTCTCCCTTTTCAGCCAGTACTCTCTCCACTCCGGCGGCCGGCAGAAGCAAGATCACGGTCGAGCCCATGGCGAAGTGGCCCATCTCGGCCATCTGGCTCACGGGGATGTCGAGCTCCCGCCACTCGTTCTTGGCGGGCAGGCCGCCCGGCAGGTAGGTCATGGCAATGCTGCCCACGAAGGTGGCGCCCACGGCCACGGCGTAGAGGGGACCCTGGGGAAACTCGATGCGCGTGACCAGGCGTTCGTTCTTCACGTAGAGCCGCCGGACGCGCGTGCAGGAAAACGCGTTGACCGGAAAGAGGCGGGTTCCGCCGTGAAAGCAGCCGCTGATGCGGCCGGAGACCGGGAAGTGGTAGCGATGATAGTTGCTCGGGGCCAGGTAGATTGTGGCCACGTACCACCCTTGCGAAAAATCGACGGGAGCGGCCAGGAAGCGGCCGAGCGGATAGGTCTTGCCCTTGACCTGGGTGGCCCGGTCCTCATGGATGAGTTCGATTTCGCTGAGACGGCCGTCGGCCGGGGAGAGAAGGAATTTCTCGTCGGCCGGCAGCGGGCGCTTGGCCGGATCGAGCGGCCGCAGGAAGAAATCGGCGAGCGAGGCGTAGTCCTCGGGTTTTCCCTGGAACTCATCCATCGTGATCCGGTAACTTTTTTGAAAGCGGCGGATCATCCACAGGGCCAGCCAGCGCGGCCGGCGCAAACGCATGAGCCGCCCATAGAGGCGGCTGATCGGGATCCACGATATGGGGACCAGCAGCGCGCGGCCGACGAGTCGGGAAATGTTGTTCATGGGGTTCTCGCTTGGCAGGGATTGTACAATCAGCCTCAATGAGTGTCAATAAGACCTTGGCCTGGTTTCGGCAGGTTCTGAACAGCCCATCAAAGAATCGGTAGTGACAGGTCGCGACCTGTCACTACGGATTGAACAGACCATCAAAGAATCGGCAGTGACAGGTCGCGACCTGTCACTACGGATGCTTGGGAGCATTGAGGAAACGACGCTTTATTCTCTAACTGTGGAATGGCAGAGCACCGTGTTCCTCTGCGGATTTACTCCCTTGCCGGTCGGGCAGGATCGTGATATTCTTCATCTTGAATCCCCAAAATCCCGAACTCACCCGCAGGAAGATCGCTTTATTCTGGCTCCCGCTTTTCTCCACCTGGCTGATGATGGGGGTGGAGGGGCCCTTCATCGCCGCGGTCATCGCCCGCCTGGCCGCGGCCAAATTCAACCTGGCCGCCTACGGAGTCGCCTTTTCGCTGGGCATGTTCTTCGAGTCGCCGATCATCATGATGCTCAGCGCGGCCAACGTGCTGGTCAAGGACCGGCGCACCTACCTCAAGCTGCGCCGCTTCAACAACCTGCTGAACCTGCTGATCACCCTGGCCATGGCGTTCGTGCTGCTGCCGCCGATCTTCTATTGGCTGACCGAGGGGCTCATCGGCATGCCGCCGGCGGTGGCGCGACTGACCCGCCAGGCCACCCTGCTCCTGCTCCCCTGGCCGGCGGCCATCGGTTACCGCCGCTTCTACCAGGGCATCCTCATCGGCAACCACCTGCCGCGCCGGGTGGCCTATGGCACGGTGGTGCGCCTGGCGGCCATGGCCGCCACCGCCCTGCTGCTCTACCTGTTCTCGGCATTGCCCGGAGCCTGCGTGGGCACGGCCGCCCTGTCGACCGGGGTGGTGATGGAAGCGCTGGCCAGCCGTGTCATGGCCGGGCCGCTGGTCAACAAGCTGCTGGCCATGCCGCAGGCCGCGGGAGCGAAGCTGCTGTCCAAGCGCGAGCTGGCCGCCTTTTATTTTCCCCTGGCCCTGACCTCGCTCCTGGGCCTGGCCGTCCACCCCATGATGTCGTTCTTTTTGGGCAAAGGGCGCCTGCCCCTCGAGTCGCTGGCCGTGCTGCCGGTGGTCAACTCCCTGGCCTTCGTTTTCCGCAGCGCCGGCCTCTCCTTCCAGGAGGCGGCCATCGCCCTGCTGAAAAAAGGAGACGAAAGCCGCGGGAAACTGCGGCAATTCGCCTGGCTTCTGGGCGGAGCCAGCTCGGGGCTTCTGGTCCTGCTCGCTTTTTCTCCGGCGGTCACCTGGTGGTTCCGCGACTTGTCCGGGTTGTCCGCGGAGCTTGCCGCGCTTGCCGTCCTGCCCATGCGCATCTTCGCTCTCATCCCGGCCCTGGAGGTGCTGCTGGCTTTCCAGCGCGCCCGCTTCGTCGTGGGCCAGGAGACGCGCCCGATTACCACGGCCACGGCCATCGAAGTGGCGGTCATCGCCCTGGTGCTGCTGCTCACCGTATCGGGGACCGCCCTGGTCGGAGTGACCGCCGCCGCGCTGGCGGCCATGAGCGGCCGCATCTGCGCCATCTCCTACCTGCATCTGGCCGGACGCGCAAGGGAACACTCGCCGGGCGCGAAGCTTGCGGCCTGATCCCCGGCTGGTCTCAGCCCGCGGCCAGCAGGTCGTAAAGGATTTTTCCGAATAGCAGCAGCAGGGTGAAGATGAAGACCGGGCGGATGAGGGCGCCGCCGCGCCGGATGACCAGCTTGGCGCCCAGCAGGTTGCCGGCGATGCCGGCGACGGCGGCCGGGATGCCGATGGCGAAAATGACCTTGCCGTGAATGATGAAGGTGACCACGGCCGCGATGTTGGACGCCAGGTTCACCACCTTGGTGTTGGCGTTGGCCGTGACGAAGTCATATTTCAGCGCCAGGGTGAAGAAAAGTATCAGGAACATCCCCATGCCGGGCCCGAAGAAGCCGTCGTAAAATCCGAGGAGCAACGCCGCCAGTGCGGCCAGGGAGTATTTCCGCCGCCGCGTTTGCCGGTGCGAATGGTTCTCCCGGCCCAGGGAGCGGTTGGCCAGGGTGAGAACGGCCACTATCGGGATCAGCACCACCAGCAGGACGCGCAAAAAATCCGGGCTCAACAACAGCACGGCGCTGCTGCCTGAAAAAGAGCCGATCAAGGCGAAAAAGGCGCTGAGCAGGGCCACGCGCACATCGATCATTCCGTGCTGCTGGTAGCGCAGGGTGGCGAACAGGGTGCCGAAACTGGAGGAGAACTTGTTGTTGCCCAGGGCGAAATGCGGAGGCAGGCCGGCCGCGAGGTAGGCGGGGACCGAAAGCAGGCCGCCGCCGCCGGCGATGGAATCCACCAGGCCGGCCAGGAAAACAGCCGGCAACACGATCAGGTAGATATGTAGCAGGTTCATGACATGGAGTTGCGGCCGCGGCAGGGCACGAGCTTATCCTTTTCCGAAATGATCGTGCCAGAGGTGGAACTGGATCAGCGCCCACAAGCGATGGGAGTGGTTTTCCCGGTTCTGCAGGTGTTCCCGGATCATGGATTGGATATAAGGATAGGAAAAATACCCCATGGAGCGGATCTTTTTTTCCGAAAGGGTTTCCAGCATCAGTTCTTTCAACTCGTCCTTGAGCCAGTTCTTGATGGGAATGGAAAAGCCCTGTTTTTGCCGGTTGAGTATCCTTTCGTCAAGGATCCCGGCCATGGCTTTCTTGAAAAACCACTTGCCCGTGCCGCCCCTGACCTTCCAGTCGGCAGGCAGCGAGAAGGCGAATTCCACCAGCCGGCGATCCAGCAGCGGCGCGCGCGCTTCCAGCGAGGCGGCCATGCTCATGCGGTCGACCTTGACCATGATATCGTCGGCCAGGTAGGTTTTAAAATCCAGGTACAGGTCCTGGTTGATCCCGGGAAACGTCCGGCTGCGCTGAAAGAATGTCCGGAACGGCTCCCGCTCGGGCAGATCCAGCAAGAAGCCGTCGTTCAGGAATGAGGGAGCGTAGAGCTGGGATTTTTGCAGGGCGGTCAGGAAAAGCATCCAGCGGAAATGGCGGTTGGCCGGTGCGTTGGCCAGACCTTCGGCGAAGCGCTTGCCGCGGTTCACCAACCCCTTTTTCAATTGCGAGGGGGGCAGCAGGCGCTGCGCGCCCGCGATCCATCCCTTGATGGCGCTCAAGGGGGGGTGGTCGATGAAGCGGGCGATCTTTTGCGCCAGGTAATGCTCGTAGCCGCCGAAAATCTCATCGCCCCCGTCCCCGGACAGGGCCACCGTCACTTTCTCCCTGGCGGTGCAGGCCACCAGGAAGGTGGGGAAGTTGGAAAAATCACCGAGCGGTTCGTCCAGGCTCCCGGCCAAACGCTGCACCAGGTCGCGGATGTCGGCATGGAGTTTCTTTTCGTAGTGGTCGGTCTTGAACGCCGCGGCCACCATTCTGGCGTAGGGCAGTTCGCTATACGACTTCTCCTCGAAGCCGATGGAGAATGTCTTGATCGGGACCTGCGAGATCCTGGCCATCATGGCCACGATGGCGCTGGAGTCGATGCCGCCGGAAAGGAAAGCGCCCAGGGGCACGTCGGCGATCATGCGCATGCGCACCGATTCCTCGAGCAGGCCGAGGAATTCATCGCGGGCGGCGGCAAAGGAGCGCGGGGGGGCGCCAGGCCGGACATCCCAGTACTCGCTCAGTCTGACGGCGCCGTTCTCGTAAACCAGCAGGTGCCCGGCCGGCAGTTTTTTTACGGCGGCCAGGATGGAGTAGGGGGCCGGCACGTATTCCAGGGTCAGGAAAAGATCCAGGGCCTCCGGGTCCACGTCGCGCTCGATGCCGGGGAACTGCAGGATGGCCTTGATCTCCGAGGCGAAGACCAGGGTGCCGTTCTTTTTCAGGCAGTAGTACAGGGGCTTTTTCCCGACATGGTCCCGGGCCAGGACCAGGCGGCGGTTCTTCTGGTCGTATATGGCGCAGGCGAACATGCCGCGCAATTTTTTCACGAAGTCCAGACCGAATTCCTCGTAGAGATCGACGACGACCTCGGTATCGCTCTGGCTGCGGAATGTGTAGCCGCGCTGGATGAGCTCCTGCCGCAGCTCGGGGAAGTTGTAGACCTCGCCGTTGTAGGTGATCCAGGAGTTTCCCGACTGCGAGGGCAACGGCTGATGGCCGGTGGTCAGGTCGATGATGCTCAGGCGCCTGGCCGCGAGCCCGACGTTGTCTTTTTGAAAAAAGCCCTCGTCGTCGGGACCGCGATGAACGAGGCGGTCGTTCATCCTTTTCAGGGTTCCGGCATCGGCCTCTTTTTCACATTGAAAAAAACCGCATATTCCGCACATGGATCCTCTAGCGCGGCCCGCCGGGGAGGGCGACGGCAGATCGGGTTCCGTGTGCCCTGGGAAGACCGTTCAAAAAAACCAGGAGAAAAAAATTCGCGTGTAAAATAAAATGCGGGCTTCGCGTTTCGATTTCGTACAGCGCCGGGTCGGGCGACTGTTATTTGAAACTGTCTACGGCCTCGTTTTCACTATTGAAGGTTTCAAAGACCGTGATCAGCTTGGTCACGATCATCAGGTCCTTGACCTTGTTGGTCAGGTTGGCGATCTTGACCGTCCCGCCTTCTTTTTTCAAGGTGGTGTAGGAGCGGACGACCTCGCCCAGGCCGGTGGAATCCAGGTAGGGGACTTCGGCGAAGTTCAGCACCAGCTGTTTTTCGTTGTCCTTGATCGAAGCGTTGATCGACTGCCTGAGCTCGTCGATTCCGTCGCCGAAAAGTATTTTTCCCTTGAGGTCAAAGATGGTGACGTTGCCTTTTTTTCTTTTTTCTATCTTCATTTTTTTCTCCTTTTGCGGCCTCAAAAATAATCTATATCATATTGGAAAAAATATTTCAACACTTTTCGTTATCCGCGGCAAATTTTACCCGATTTGGACCAGCTGGTAATCGGGATTGCCGAAACCGATCTCGCGGGCGTAATCGATCTGAACGCGGTGGGGAATATCGTAAGCCAGGGCGGTGAGCGGCCGCCCGGCGCGCTGTTCCACCAGGTCCAGCGAGGCGGCGTCCAGGGCGACGGGATCCATGGCCATGAGCACGCCGATATCGGGGACGATTTTATTGAAGCCGGGCATGCAGTCGCAATCCTTGCTGATGCGGGTCAGGAAATTGATATAAACCGCCTTGTCCTTCTTGGCCGCGGCCACGCCCCAGGCGTGCTCCACGATCTTGCGCTGCAGCTGTTCGTAGGTCGCCGACCAGTTGTAGCCGATGGCGTCGAAACGGCAGACGGTCAGGCATTCGGCGCAGCCGATGCAGACGAGCTTGTCGATCTGGGCCACGCTCTCGGCCATGGTGATGGCCTGGACCGGGCACCATTTGGCGCAGGCGCCGCAGGCGGTGCACTTTTTTTTCGTTACCGAGGGCTTGGCGGTCGAATGCTGGGCCAGCTTGCCGCGGCGGCTGGCGCAGCCCATGCCCATGTTTTTCAGGGCCGCACCGAAACCCGAGGCCAGGTGCCCGGTGAAATGCGAGACCACGACCAGGGCCTGCGCTTTGACGATCAGCGAGGCGATCTTGACTTTTTGGTAGATTTTGCCCGGGATCGGCACCTCCAGCTCTTCGTCGCCGGTCAGGCCGTCGGCCATGATCAGCGGCATGCCGGTGTTCTCGAAACCGAAACCGTGGCGCAGGGCCAGTTCGATGTGGCTGACGGCCTGGTTGCGCATGCCGCTGTACAGGGTGGCGGTATCGGTCAGGAAAGGCAGTGCCTGCCTCTGCTTGGCCATGGCGCCCATCATTTTGAAATAGAGCGGCCGCACGTACCCTTGAGTTTTTTCCTCGCCGAAGTGGGTCTTGAATGCCACCATGTCCCTGGCCCGGATTGGCGAAAACAGGTCGTTGGCCGTGAGCGCCGCTTCGACTTTCCGGCAGATCTCTTCGTCGGGCTCGTTGTCGGCCACCGGGATAAAAAATACTTTTTCTTTCATGTCTTGCCTTCCTGCTCGCGAAACAAGTTGTTTTAACCACTCATATCGGCGTTCTTCGAATAAACCCGCACCTGACGCCGATAACTGGCTGCAGCGCGCCCCTGAAATGGTACCATCCGGGGTGAAAATGTCAATCGCGGCCGTTTGAAAATAGGGCGGCCGCTTTTTGCTTTGGCGGCGGCAACTGTTTGAAATGCTCCATAACACTTGACTTTTCATTTTCCGTATGGTACATCTTTTGACAAGCAGGAGGCCGATATGAATAAAAAATACCTGGCCGAGGATATCGCCAAAAGGATCTCCATCAAAAAGTACGAAGCCTACAATTTCATTGACCTGTTCATCGAGGTCGCCCTGGACAATCTCGGCAAGGGGCGCAAGATCGTGCTTTCCAAATTCGGGACCCTGATCATCAAGAAGAAAAATAAAAAGCGGGTCATCAACCCCATTAACCGCGAAGCCATGATCATCCCTCCGGCCAAGATCGTCAAGTTCATCCCTTCCGAGAACTTGAAGAAAAGATTCGAGGGCAATGGCTGACCTCAGCGAAGAGCAGCTAAAAAGGATCTCTTTTCACCTGCTGACTTTCCAGAACCCCAAGGCCCGGCAGCACGTGCTGCGCCACCGCGTCAAGATCGCCGATTTTTTCCGCCTGGAACCCCGGGAGCTCCAATTGACCGGGCTTTTCCCGGAGGAGATCAAGGCGGTGCGCGAGCGGAACTGGGCGGCGGCCGAGAAGGAAGCGGCGCGGCTGAACAAGAACCATATCGAGATCATCTTCAGCGACGAC
>Ga0209262_10000315_pt1 | contig 24215 bp, 18 predicted proteins | sample Lowcelwee11metaG_FD_187171 | JGI IMG/M metagenome (GOLD analysis project Ga0209262, IMG submission 187171) | Freshwater pond sediment microbial communities from the University of Edinburgh, under environmental carbon perturbations - Low... | ecosystem: Environmental > Aquatic > Freshwater >...
GACGGCCACGGTCATCTGCTCGACGCCCGGATGGTGCTTGCGCCATTCCGGCATCCGGTGGCGCAGGTGTGACTGGATCTTCTGCGCCAGCTCCTGGAAATACGTCGACGTCGTGCGCCCGCAGCCGGGGCAGGCGATCACCATCGGGGTGAAGGAGCGCAGGCCCATCGTCTGCAGGATCTCCTGCGCGACGATGACCTCCTGCGTGCGGTCGCCGCCCGGTTCGGGCGTGAGCGAGACGCGAATCGTGTCGCCGATGCCTTCCTGCAGCAGCACGGCCATCGCCGCCGTCGAGGCCACGATGCCCTTCGAGCCCATGCCAGCTTCGGTGAGCCCGAGGTGCAGCGGGTAGTCGCAGCGCCCGGCGATGTTCCGATAGACGGCGATCAGGTCCTGGACGCCGCTCACCTTGCACGAGATCACGATCCGGTCGTGGCCGAGGCCGAGTTCCTCGGCGCGCCCGGCGCTGTCGAGCGCCGAGACGACGATGGCCTCGCGCATCACGTCGTTTGCATCGAGCGGCTCGGCGAGCCGCGAGTTCTCGTCCATCAAACGCGTCAGCAGGTCCTGGTCGAGACTGCCCCAGTTGACGCCGATGCGCACTGGCTTGGACCAGCGGCAGGCGATCTCGATCATCTCGGCGAACTGCGGGTCGCGCTTGCTGCCGCGCCCGACGTTACCCGGGTTGATCCGGTACTTCGCGAGCGCCTCGGCGCAGGCCGGGTGCTCGCGCAGCAGCTTGTGCCCGTTGAAATGGAAATCGCCGACGATCGGCACGCGCACGCCGAATTGCCCCAGCCGGTCGACGATTCGCGGCACGGCGGCGGCGGCCTCGTCGGTATTGACCGTCACGCGCACCAGTTCCGAGCCGGCCGTCGCCAGCGCGCGCACCTGCAGCGCCGTCGCTTCCACGTCCGCTGTGTCCGTGTTGGTCATGGATTGCACGACGACCGGCTGGCCACCGCCCACGGTGACGTGGCCGATGCGGACGGGCGTGCTGTGCCGTCGAGTCGCGGTGCTCATCATCGCACCTTGCCGGCCTGCCACGACGTGACGTTGGCCTCGAGCACGTCGAGCGGCACGGCGCCGCTGCCGAGCACGACGTCGTGGAACTCGCGCAGGTCGAACTTCGGCCCGAGCTCGGCCGTCGCGCGCGCGCGCAGATCCTTGATGCGCAGCTCGCCGATCTTGTAGGCGAGCGCCTGCCCGGGCCAGGAAATATAGCGGTCGATCTCGTTGACGATGTCGTGCTCGCTCTTCGCGGCGTTTGCCTTGAAGAACTCGATCGCCTGCTCGCGCGTCCAGCGCTTGTGGTGCAGGCCGGTGTCGACGACGAGCCGCACGGCGCGCCACATCTCGTAGGTGAGCTGGCCGAACTTGTCGTACGGATCCGCGTACAGGCCCATTTCCTCGCCGAGGCTCTCGCTGTACAGCGCCCAGCCTTCGATGAACGCCGTCGCCTGGAGGCTGCGGCGGAACTTCGGCTGCTCACCGAGTTCCTGCGCCAGCGCGATCTGCAGGTGATGCCCGGGCACGGCTTCGTGGATCGACAGCACCGGGATCTCGTAGGTCGGGCGTTCCTCGGGCTTGTAGAGGTTCACGTAGTAGTAACCGGCACGCCGGCCGTCGAGCGCGGGCCCCTGGTAGTAGGCCGTCGTCGTGTCGGGCGCGGACTCCGCCGGGATCGGGCGCACGCCGTAAGGCATGCGCGGCAGCCGCCCGAAGTACGCGGGCAGCAGCGGGTCGATGCGTTTCGCCATGACCTGGTACGCCTGCAGCAACTGCTGCGGATCCGTGTAGCGGAACTGCGGGTCCGTGCGCAGGAAGTGCAGGAACTCGTCGAAGCTGCCTTTGAAGCCCACCCGGTCGATCACCTTCTGCATCTCGCCGCGGATGCGTGCGACCTCGCTGAGGCCGATCGCGTGGATCTCGTCGGCGGTGAGCTCGGTCGTCGTGAACCAGCGGATCCGCTGCTGATACCACTCCGCGCCGCCCGGCGTGTCCCAGATGCCCACCGTGTTGCGGGTGGCCGGCAGGTATTCCTTCTTGAAGAATTCTTGCAGCCGTCGGAAGGCGGGGACGACCTGCAGCTCGATCGCGTGCAGGGCATCGAGCCGCAGCCGCTGCTGCGCGGCGGCCGGGATCGCTTCCGGCATACTCGCGAACGGCTTGAAAAAGGGGCTTGCGGCCGGTTCGTCCACGATCTGTCGCGCGATCTGCGCCGGCACCCGCTCCATGACGATCCGCGGTTGCACGAGTCCCTGGCGCATGCCCTCGCGCATCAGGTCGATCGTCTGATCCAGGTAGGGACCGAGGCCGTTCAGCCGGGCGGTCCAGTTCTCGTAGTCGTCGATGGTTGCGAACGGCAGCAGCTCGGCCAGTTCGTGCGCTGACTGCACGCCGTCCCGTTGCGTGATCGGCAGGTATTGGAGCCCCCACGCGTACTCATCCAGCTTGCCTTGGTACATCCGTCCGAACAATTTCTGGTTGAGGCGGTCGCTCTGGGAGAGCGAGCCGGACGGGATGGCGGCGAGGTGATCCAGCACGGCCCGATCCGCCGCATGGCTGCGGGCCAGCGCGGCCGGCGAAAGGTCCGGCCAGCGGTCCTCGTACCGGCGGTCCCCGAGATAGGTCGCGAGCAAGGGATCCTCACGCACGCTGCGCTCCCACTCGGCCTCGAATAGCTGGTGCAGGGTCGCCTCGGAGCTGCCCGCCGCGGGCGCAGCACGGACGGACGCGATGGCGGCAAGGAAAGACAGGCTCAGGACGAGGAGGCGCATTGGCAGGACCAGTCGGGCCATCGGGGCGGGAATCTTCGGGCGCTGACATATAAATGACAAGCCGGCCGGCTGAGGGCCAGCGCTGGCTGGTTTGGCGACGCTCGGGTAACATGCCCAGACCCATCTCAAGGCCCGTCCGGAGAGAGGACAAAAGGGGGACGCCCCTCTGTTTGTCCCGCCGAAGGCGCAACCCGCCCGGAAACGCTCAGGCAAATGAACGGCGTCGCCTGATGGGCTCTGGAGAGCGGCCCCGCAAGGGGCCCACCGAAGGGGTGAGGCGCCGGTTTCCCGGTACCCGATCTCTCAGGTCACAGGACAGAGGGGCGGCAGGCCGGTGAGGCCCGCCGCCTTTTTTATTGCTTGGCTGCCAGGAAAAAAATAATGGGATTGCGCACACCACTTTTTGACGTCCACGTCGCCGCGGGCGCACGCATCGTCGATTTCGGCGGCTGGGACATGCCGGTCAATTACGGGTCCCAGATCGAGGAGCACCACGCGGTCCGCCGCGATTCGGGCATGTTCGACGTTTCCCACATGTGCGTCGTGGACCTGCGCGGCGCACGCGTGCGCGACTACCTGCGCCGGCTGCTCGCGAACGACGTCGCCAAGCTCACCCAGCCGGGCAAGGCGCTCTACTCGTGCATGCTGCGCGAGCACGGCGGCGTCATCGACGACCTGATCGTCTATTACATGAACGACCAGTGGTACCGGATGGTCGTCAACGCCGGCACCCGCGACAAGGACCTCGCGTGGTTGCGCGAGCACGCCGGTGCATACGATGTGGCCGTCGAGCCGCGTTTCGACCTCGCGATGGTGGCCGTGCAGGGTCCGAACGCGCGCCAGAAAGCGGCCGGTCTGCTCGAGCCCGGTCTTGCGGCCCGGGCACTCGAACTTGGCAATTTCTTCGGCATCGCAGCAGACCAGTGGTTCGTTGCCCGGACCGGTTACACCGGCGAGGACGGCTGGGAAATCATGCTGCCGGCCGACGCAGTCGCGCAGTTCTGGGGCCGGTTGCGCGACGCCGGCGTCACGCAATGCGGTCTCGGCGCCCGCGATACGCTGCGGCTCGAGGCGGGCATGAACCTCTATGGCAGCGACATGGACGAAACCGTCTCGCCGCTCGAGTCCGGTCTCGGCTGGACGATCGCGTGGGATCCGCAGGATCGCGACTTCATCGGGCGCGCGGCGCTGGCCAGCCAGAAGGCGAGCGGCGTGGCGCGCAAGCTCGTCGGCCTGGTGCTCGCCGACCGGGGCGTGCTGCGTTCCCACCAGAAGGTCGTCGTGCCAGCGGTGGGCGAGGGCGAGGTCACCAGCGGCACGTTTTCGCCGACGCTCGAGCGGTCGATCGGTCTCGCTCGCGTCCCGTCACAGACCGCCGATCGCTGCGAGATCGAGATTCGCGGCCGCCTGCTGCACGCGGCGGTGGTGCGTCCGCCGTTCGTGCGCCAGGGCAAGGCCGCGATCGCACTTTGAGAGCATTTCCACGGAGCAAATCATGAGCAACGTTCCAGCCGACCTGCGCTTCCTCAAGTCCCACGAGTGGGCGCGCCTCGAGGCCGACGGCACCATCACGGTGGGGATCTCCGACCACGCGCAGCAGGCACTCGGCGACCTCGTGTTCGTCGAGGCTCCCGAGGCCGGCCGCCAGGTCGCGGCGGGCGAGGCCTGCGCGGTCGTCGAATCCGTCAAGGCGGCCTCCGACGTATATAGCCCGGTGGGCGGCGAAGTCGTGGCCGGCAATGCCGCGCTAGGCGGCCAGCCCGAATTGATCAACCAGGATCCCTACGGCGCGGGCTGGATCATGCGCATCCGCCCGGCCGACAGGGCGCAGTTTGCCGCGCTGCTCGATGCGAAGGCTTACGAGGCGGCGCTCGCGGCGGAAACCCACTGAACGGACGGCGGTACGATGCCCTTCATTCCACACACGGCGGATGACGTCCGCGACATGCTCGAGGCGATCGGCGCGCCGACGACGGAGGCGCTGTTCGACGAGATCCCTGCGGAGTTGCGCGCGAAGTCCCTCGGCGGCATTCCGGCCGCACTCTCCGAAATGGAGGTCGGCCGGATGATGCTGGAGCGAGCCGCCTCGGACGGCCTCCCGCTCAACTTCATCGGTGCGGGCGCCTACGAGCACCACGTTCCCGCCGCGGTCTGGGCGATCGTCACGCGCGGCGAGTTCTACAGCGCCTACACACCGTACCAGGCCGAGGCGAGCCAGGGCACGTTGCAATTGCTCTACGAATATCAGTCGATGATGTCGAGCCTGACCGGCATGGCGGCCTCGAACGCATCGCTGTACGACGGCGCGACGGCCGTTGCCGAGGCGTGCCTGATGGCGGTGCGTGCGCACCGCAAGTCGAAGTCGCAGCGCGTGCTGGTGCCCGCCGCGCTTAACCCCGCCTACCGTGACGTGCTGCATTCGATCGCCGGCAACCAGAATCTTGCTTTCGAGTTGCTGCCGTACGATCCGAAGGGCGGCCAGACGACCGTTGCGAGCCTCGAGAAGTACCGCGGCGCGGACATCACCGCGCTCGTGATCCAGCAGCCGAATTTCTTCGGCACGCTCGAGGACGTGGACGCGCTCACCGATTGGGCTCACCAGGCCGGCATGCTGGTGATCGCGGTGGTCAACCCGGTGTCGCTCGCGGTACTGAAGCCGCCGGGCGAGTGGGGCCAGAACGGCGCGGACATCGTCTGCGGCGAAGGACAGCCGCTCGGCGTGCCGCTGTCCTCCGGCGGCCCCTACTTCGGCTTCATGACGACGCGCATGGAGCACATCCGGCAGATGCCCGGCCGCATCGTCGGCCGTACGGTCGACCTCGACGGCAAGACCGGCTTCACGCTGACGTTGCAGGCCCGCGAGCAGCACATCCGCCGCAGCAAGGCCACGTCGAACATCTGCACCAACCAGGGGCTGCTGGTCACCGCGGCCACGATCTACATGTCACTGGTCGGGCCCAAGGGACTCGCGCAGGTGGCAGCCACGTCGATGGAGCGCGCGTCGCAACTCGTCCAGGCACTCATCCGGGTGCCCGGCGTGCGGCTCGCGTTCGACGGGCCGCGCTTCCACGAGGCGGTGCTGCTGCTCGATCGCCCGGTCCGCGGCGTGCTCGAAGCTCTCGCGGCGCGGGGCATCGTCGGCGGCTGCGACATTTCCGCAGACTACCCGTCCCTCGGCAATGCGCTGCTCGTCTGCGCGACCGAGACGCGTACGCCGCGTGACATCGAGACCTATGCCCACGCGCTCGCCGAAGTGATGCAGAGCGCGGCCGCGGCCTGAGCCGACTGCGAGGATGACGACATGCACGAAAAGCTGATCTTCGAACATTCACGGCCGGGCCGCAGCGCCGAAGCGCAGTACCCGCTCGACGAGGCCACCCCCGCCATTCCCGCCGCGCTGCGCCGCACCAGCATGCCGCTGCTCCCGGAGGTCTCGGAGCTGCAGGCCGTGCGTCATTTCACGCGCCTCTCGCAGCTCAATTTCTCGATCGACACGCACTTCTACCCGCTCGGGTCGTGCACGATGAAGTACAACCCGCGCGCGTGTAACCAGTACGCGATGCTGCCGGGATTCCTCGGCCGGCACCCGCTGGCGCCGGAGTCGACCGGCCAGGGCGTGCTGCAGTGCCTGTACGAGCTGCAGGAGATGCTCAAGGAAGTGACGGGCATGCGCGGCGTCTCGCTGACGCCGATGGCGGGTGCGCAGGGCGAGTTCGCCGGCGTCGCGATGATTCGCGCCTACCACCGCGCCCGCAACGACCTCGCCCGCACCGAGATCATCGTGCCGGACGCCGCGCACGGCACGAACCCGGCCACGGCGACGATGTGCGGTTGCACCGTCAAGGAGATCGCCTCGCTGCCGAACGGCGACATCGACCTCGACGAGCTGCGCCGGGCCGTGGGCCCGCAGACGGCGGGCATCATGCTGACCAACCCGTCCACGCTCGGCGTCTTCGAGCGACGCATCGGCGAGGTGGCCGGCATCGTCCACGAGGCGGGCGGGCTGCTGTATTACGACGGCGCCAACCTCAACGCGATCCTCGGCAAGGTACGGCCGGGCGACATGGGCTTCGACGTCATCCACATGAACCTGCACAAGACCTTCTCGACGCCGCACGGCGGCGGTGGGCCGGGGTCGGGTGCGGTGGGCGTCAGCGAGCGGCTGCTGCCGTTCATGCCGCTGCCGGTCGTGGGGCTCGACGGTGGACACTATCGCTGGCTCGGCGCGAAGGACCTGCCGCAGAGCATCGGGCGGCTCTCGGCGTACATGGGCAACACGGGCGTGCTGCTGCGCGCCTACGTCTACATGCGGATGCTCGGGCGAGAAGGCATGCACCGGGTCTCGGAGTTCGCGACGCTGAACTCGAATTACCTGATGGCGCGCCTGAGCGCCGCCGGGTTCGAGCTCGCCTACCCGGGGCGGCGGGCGGGACACGAGTTCATCATCACGCTGCGCCGCGAGGCACGCGATTACGGCACGACGGCGATGGATTTCGCGAAGCGACTGCTCGACTACGGCTTCCATGCGCCGACCACCTATTTCCCGCTGCTCGTTCCCGAGTGCCTGCTGATCGAGCCCACCGAGACTGAGTCGAAGCAGGAGCTCGACGCGTTCGTCGACGCGATGATTGCGATCCGCGAGGAGGCGCAGTCCGACCCGGCGAAACTGAAGGGCGCACCTTACACGCTGCCAGTCCGGCGGCTGGACGACGTGCGCGCAGCGAAGCAGCTCGACCTGGCCTGGAAGGCCGCCTGATCCACGATCCGCTCCCCCCTATGACTGCACTGATCTGCGGCTCGATGGCCTTTGATACGGTCATGGTCTTCAACGGCCGTTTCCGTGACCACATCCTGCCGGACCGCATCCACCTGCTGAACGTCTCGTTCCTGGTGCCGAGCCTGCGACGCAACTTCGGCGGCTGCGCGGGCAACATCGCCTACAACGTCGGGTTGCTCGGCGGCGCCGGCGCGCCGATGGCGACCGTCGGGCACGACTTCGGTCCCTATGGTCACTGGCTGCGCGAACGCTCCATCGATCTCACACACGTCCGCGTCATCGACGGCGAGTTCACGGCGCAGGCTTTCATCACCACCGACCTCGACGACAACCAGATCACCGCTTTCCACCCTGGAGCGATGAACCACTCGCACGTGGCGCAGGTGCCGCGAACCGACGGCATCACGCTCGGCGTCGTGGCTCCCGACGGGCGCGAGGGCATGCTGCGCCACGCCGAGCAGTTCGCCGCGGCGGGCATCCCGCTGCTGTTCGACCCGGGCCAGGGCCTGCCGATGTTCGATGGCGAGGAACTGCTCGGCTTCATTGGCCGGTCGACCTGGATCGCGGTCAACGACTACGAGGGCCAGATGCTGCAGGAGCGTACCGGCCTCTCGCACGCCGAGATTGCCCGCCGGGTTCGCGCGCTGATCGTGACGCGCGGCGCGGAGGGCAGCGTCATTTACGCCGACGGGAACGAGATCGTGATCCCGCCGGCGCGGCCGGATACCGTGGTCGACCCGACCGGTTGTGGCGATGCCTACCGGGCCGGCCTGATTTTCGGACTCCAGAACGGCCTCGACTGGCAGACCACCGGCCGCGTGGCGTCGTTGATGGGATCGATCAAGATCGCCCATGCCGGCACGCAGCAGCACCGCTTCACGCGCGACGAGTTCGAAGACCGCTTTTTGGCGTCCTTCGGACGGCGGCTCTGATGATCCGCCGCGTGCTGCCGTCGATCGTCCTGTTGCTCGTCTCGGCCACGGCGTCGATCCCAATCACCAGCCACGCTGCGGAAACCCCGCTCTGGGACGAGACCCTGTCGCGCATCGCGTCGTCGGTGGTCACGATCGAAGTCGACCAGGCGCGCGCGTTCGATACCGAGTGGAACCAGTCCACCCAGGCGACCGGTTTCGTGGTCGATGCCGAACTCGGACTGATCCTGACCAACCGCCATGTCGTCACCCCGGGTCCGGTCGTCGCCACCGCGATCTTCCAGAACCGCGAGGAAGTCGAACTGCGCGCCGTGTATCGCGATCCAGTGCACGATTTCGGCTTCTACCGGTACGATCCGGCCACGTTGCGCTACGTGCAGCCCGTGGCGTTGCCGCTCTATCCGCAGGGCGCTCGCATCGGCACCGAGATCCGTGTCGTCGGCAACGACGCGGGCGAGCAGTTGTCGATCCTGGCCGGCACGCTTGCACGCCTCGACCGCGCGGCGCCCGAGTACGGGGCCGGCAAGTACAACGACTTCAACACGTTCTACATCCAGGCGGCGTCGGGCACCTCGGGCGGCTCGTCCGGCTCGCCGGTGATCGACATCCGCGGTCGCGTCGTCGCACTGAATGCCGGCGGCAGCAGCGGCGCAGCTTCGAGTTTCTACCTGCCGCTCGCCCGCGTGCAGCGCGCGCTCGAGCTGCTGCGAGCGGGGCTGCCGATCACCCGCGGCACGCTGCAGGTGACGTTCACCTACACGCCTTACGACGAGCTCGAGCGGCTCGGGCTGCGGCCGGCAACCCAGGCTGCCGCGCGCCGGACCGCACCGGACCGCACGGGCATGCTCGTCGTCGACGACGTGCAGCCGGGCTCGGCGGCCGAGGGCGCCCTGCAGCCGGGTGACATCCTGGTGCAGGTCCAGGGCCAGCGGATCACGACCTTCGAGCCGCTCGCTGCGGTGCTCGACGACTCGGTCGGGCGCACGATCGACGTCGAAGTCGAACGCGGCGGCCAGCGGATCGAAGTGCGGCTCGAGGTGCAGGACCTGCATGCGATCACACCCGCGGAATACCTCGAGTTCGGCGACGCCGTGGTGCACCGGCTGTCCTACCAGATGGCGCGCCATTTCAATGCGCCGATCCAGGGCATCTTCGTCGCGAATCCCGGCTACGCGCTCGGCGCGTCCGGCGTACCCCGCGGCGCGGTCATCACCAGCATCGGTGGACAGGTCGTGGCGACCCTCGAGGAATTCGAGGCCGCGCTGGCCAGGCTTCCCGACGGCGCGCGCACGACGTTGCGCTACAAGACGCTGGACGACCCGCAGGGCACCCAGACCGGAGTGTTCCGCATGGATCGCCGTTGGTACCCCGCCGCACGCTGCCGGCGCGACGATTCGACGGGCTACTGGCCGTGCCGTGAGCTCGCGGCGCCGCCAGCCGCCGAGACGGCAAAGCCTGCCCTCACTTCGTTCGTGATGTCGGGTGATCCCGTCGCGGACCGACTGGCGCCCTCCCTGGTGCTGGTCAATTTCGAGATGCCATTCTCCGTCGCCGGCGTGACGGAACGGGTCTATCACGGCACCGGACTGATCGTGGACGCGACCCGCGGCCTCGTCGTCGTGGATCGCAACACGGTGCCGGTGTCGGTCGGAGACGTGCGCATCACGGTCGCCGGGTCGATCGAGATCCCGGCGCAAGTGACCTACGTGCATCCGCTGCACAATCTCGCGCTGCTGTCGTTCGATCCGGCGCTGCTCGACGGCACGCCGATCAAGGCTGCGCGCCTCGAACCGCGCGATCTCGTGCCCGGAGAGGCGGTCACCGTCGTCGGTCTCGGCAGTGATTCACGGGTGCGCTCGATTGCGACCACCGTCGCCTCGATCGACGACGTTAAGCTGCCCCTGTCGCGCACGCTGCAGTTCCGCGAAGCGAACCTGGAGGTCGCGACGCTGGTCAATCCGCCCGTCGACTTCGACGGGGTCGTGGTCGGTGGCGACGGCCGCGTGCGGGCGCTCTGGTCGAGCTTCGCGACCGAGAGCGGCCGCGACATGGTGCAGGTCAATCGCGGCGTGCCGATCGACCTCGTCGTGGAACTGATCGAGACCGCGCGCGAGGGGCGGCCGTTGTATTCGCTGGAGGTCGAGTTCGAGGCGGTGCCGATTTCCGCTGCACGCAAGCGCGGGCTGCCGGACCGATGGGTGCGCAACCTCGAGTCGCTCGACGGCGCCCACCGCCAGGCCTTGAGCGTCGCGCGCCTCGTTGCCGGCTCGCCCGCCGCCGACGTGCTGCGCGAGGGGGATCTGCTGCTGGCGATCGACGGGCGCCCGTTGAACCGCGTACGTGACGTCGAACGCGCCACCCGGGCGCCGCAGGTGAACGTCACGATCCTGCGCGACGGGGCGGAGCGCAGCTTCGACGTGCAGACCGCCGCGCTCGACGGCGGCGACATCGATCGGTTGCTGCTCTGGGCCGGCGCCGTCCTGCACGCCCCCCATCGGGCCATGTCGGCGCAGCGCGGGATCCCGCCCGAGGGTGTGTTCGTCGCGTATTTCTCGTACGGCTCGCCGGCGACGCGCCACAAGCTGTTCGCCGGCCGCCGCATCGTCGAAGTGGACGGGGTCGCCACTCCTGATCTCGACGCATTCGTCGCCGCGGTGCGCGGTCGACCCGACCGGTCGTCGCTCCGGCTGAAGACGATCACCTGGAATGGCTCGACCGAAATCATCACGCTCAAGCTCGATCGGCACTATTGGCCGACCTACGAGTTGCGTCGCACGCCCGCCGGCTGGCAGCGCCAGGCCATCGACTGATCGCCGCGACTCCTGTCGCGCCTGGGCGACAGCAGTAGCCGGACGAGATCATGCGTGACAATTCGCCGTAGCGCCTGAATCATGCGTGATCGAGGACGCCACCGACCGTCTCGTCGATTTCGGGCCGAGATGTTGGATCTTCGCGACAGCTTGGGTAGTATCCCGCCGACGACCGTCTGAGGAGGGGAGCGTCGACAGGGGGAGGTCATGGGCGCGCGCGACGCGCGCTGCTACCCGCCGCTCGGCGCACGATTCTTACCAACTAGAAAATCGTGAGGTCCGCACGCATGCCATGTCATTCACGCTCTGCGCTCGTCGGTCTTGCCGTCGCTGCCGCGCTCGGCCAGGTCTCGACACGGGCTTCGGCCCAGGCGCTCGAGGAAGTCATCGTGACAGCGCGCAAGACCGAGGAATCGTTGCAGAGTGCGCCGGTCGCCGTTTCGGCCTTCACGGCCCGGGCCATCCAGGAGCAGGGTCTCGTCAGCATCAATGACATCGCCCAGTTCACCCCGGGCCTGTCGTTCTCGCAGGCGTTTGGCCGCACGACCGACCGGCCCGTGATCCGCGGCCAGTCGAACGTGCTCGCCGGGGTGCAGTTCGGCGTCGAGTCGGGCACGGCCTACTTCATCGACGGCGTCTATTTCCCCGGTGACGTGCAGGCCATCGACTTCAATTCGCTCGAGCGCATCGAGGTGGTCAAGGGCCCGCAGAGCGCGCTGTACGGTCGTAACACCTACGCGGGCGCAATCAACTTCATCACTCGAGCGCCCAGTGAGGACGTCGAGGCGCACGTCAAGGCGGTGCTCGCCGAATTCGGCGAGCAGGACTACTCGTTTTCGGTCGGCAGCAGCTTCATGGACGACAAGTTCGGGCTGCGCATCAATGCCCGCAGCTACGAGTACGACGGCGAGTACACGAACACGCTGACCGGCCAGAAGGTTGGTGACGAGTCGACGAAATCGGTCGGGCTGTCCGCCTACTGGCAGCCGCTCGACGACCTGAAGCTCCAGGCGACCGGCTTCTACCGCGAGGACGACGACGGCCCGCTCGCGCTGTTCCTGCAGGGAGCGAGCCTCAACAACTGCTTCCCCGGCTATCGCTCACAGCGCTACCGCGATACGAACCCGGGCCCGGCGGTCGTGCCCGGCACGAACGCGAACCAGTATTTCTGCGGACGCATCCGACCCGGCACGGTCGCGCTCAATACGGATCCGCTGACCGTCTCGGTGGGCGGCGTGCCTCAGGTACGTGACGGCACTGCTTTCGACGGCGTCGAGACGGACGAGTACTTCGGCACGCTGCGAGCCGACTGGGACGTCGGCGGATCGGGCTGGGTCGTGACCTCGCTGTCGGGCTACCGGGACTACGAGAACCTGTTTGGCACCGATAGCGATCATTCCAACGCGTTCGTGCTGATTCCCTCATTCATCCCGGGGACCGGACTCGTGTATCCGCCCGCGACCGAGGAGCCGCTGTTCGCCAACACGAATCGCAACGACACGCGCAGCATCTCGACCGAGCTGCGCCTGGCCAGCCCACAGGATCGCCGGCTGCGCGGCCTGGTCGGCGGGTACTATTTCGACCAGGAAGATGACGGCAGCGACCTGACGTTCGCGCATCCGCGTGGCGGTGGCACTGCGGACTACACGGAGACGGTCACCAATGAAGCCATTTTCGGCCTCGTCGCGTACGACATCACCGACCGGGTGACCGTGACCGCGGAAGTCCGCTACATGGAGGAGGATAAGGAGCGCACGGAGTACTGCTCCACGGTCAATTACAACTGGATCACGCAGCGCTGCTCGAACGCAGCGAACGTGCCGAATGCGCTGCCGTTGGGCGGGGTGCGCTACCAGGACGAGGCGAAATTCGACTCGACGACGCCGCGCCTCACGCTGGACTGGCAGGCGACCGACAACCTGATGGTCTACGGCATCTTCGCGCAGGGTGCGAAGCCGGGTGGCCTGAATGGCATCGCGGGGCAATCGATCGGACTGGGAACCTACGAGCAGGAAGAGTCGGACAATTTCGAGCTCGGTTCGAAGTATTCCATGTTCGACAATCGGCTGCGCCTGAGTGCGGCGGCGTACTTCACGCAGGCGACCGACGTGCAGTTCACGCAATCCGTGCCATCGGCCACGGGGCAGGGCGCGGTCACCTCCGTCGCCACGAACCAGGGCGAAGGCGAGATCATGGGCCTCGAGTTCGAGATCGAGGCGGCGATCACCGAAGCGATCACGCTGTCCGCAGGGTACGGATACACGGACACCGAGATCACCAAGGGCTGCGACGACTTCGAATACACGCTCAACACCGGTGGCCTGATCTACGACCCGGCGCTCGGCAACGTGCCGGAGTGCAGCATCAAGGGCAATCGCTATCCGCTCGGTGCGGAGGACAACGCCAACTTCGTGCTCAACTACGATGCGCCGACCCAGTTCGGCCAGGGCCTCTCCTGGATCAGCAACTTCTCCGTGACCTATGAGGGCAGCAAGTACGTGCAGGTCCACAACCTCGCGGAGACTGGTGAGACGACGCTGGTCAACCTGCGACTCGGGATCCGCAGCGACGACGGATGGTCGATCGTCGCCTTCGGCCGCAACCTCACGGATGAAGACACGATCCCGCTCGCGACCCGATGGTTCGACCTGCGGACCGGCAGCACGAACATCACGCCCGGGGTTCCGTGCAATCCGGCGACGGCGACGGTTCCCTGCGGCCCGCCCGCAACTTCGCCGGCGGGCTACCCCGTGACCGGCGCGCCGGGAACGGCTGGTGGCGCAGACACAGGATCACCGCGCGCGTTCTTCGGCGCACTGCGCCGTGGGCGGACCTTCGGTATCGAGTTCAACTACGACTTCAAGCTCTGAGCGGAACGGTTCCGCAATTCACGGGGCCGCGCAAGCGGCCCCGTTTTTTTGCGGCTATCATTCGCGGATGGTCACGGCCCGCCTGCCCCAGGACGAGATCGACGTCGCCGTCGATGCATTGCGCGACGGCGATCTCGTCGCGTTTCCGACCGAAACCGTCTACGGTCTCGGCGCCGATGCGCAGAATCCCGACGCCGTGCGCAAGGTGTACGAGGTCAAGGGTCGTCCCGCGACCCACCCGCTGATCGTGCACATCGACCACCCGCGGCTGCTCGAGCGATGGGCCCTGTCCGTGCCGCCCGCGGCGCAGGCGCTGGCCGACCGCTTCTGGCCGGGCCCTTTGACGCTCGTTTTGCGCCGCGCGCCCGCGGTCGACCTCGCCATTACCGGCGGACAGGACACGGTGGCCGTGAGGGTGCCGGCCCATCCGGTGGCCCAACAGCTGCTGCGTGCCTTCGGTGGTGGCATCGCCGCGCCCTCGGCCAATCGCTATGGTCACGTCAGTCCCACGCGCGCCGACCACGTTCGCGACGAGTTCGGCGATGCGGTCAAGGTGGTCCTCGACGGCGGTGACTGCAAGATCGGCCTCGAGTCGACGATCGTTTCCTGCGTGGACGCGGTTCCGCGCCTGCTGCGGCCGGGTTTCATCACGCTCTCGCAGTTGCGTTCAGTGGTCCCCGACGTCGTTACCGGCAGCGATGCGCCGGCGCCGCGCGCGCCGGGTTCCGACGCAAAGCACTACGCGCCGGCGACGCCGCTCAGCATCGTCAACAGCCGAACGCTCGAGGAGGTCGTGGCCCAGCTCACCGCGGATCACGAGAAAGTCGCCGTGCTCGCGATGCGGCCGCCGCGGCTCGCCAACCGTTACATGACCTGGATCAACGCGGGTCGTCGCGCCGACGTCTACGCGCGCGAGCTGTACGTCAACCTGCGCACGCTGGACAAATCCGGCGCCAGGGAGATCCTGGTGGAGGAGGTTCCGCCAGGCGAGTCGTGGGACGCGGTCCGCGACCGCCTCCGGCGCGCGGCTTCCGTCGAGAATCTCGTCACCGTCGATCCCGACATCGCGGCGCTGCGCGCCGACTTCGGCGAGGACATCGGGTTGCCATGAAAGGCGCGCGCGGGGCCACCATCGGGCGGCTGACGAACGCCAGGCTCGCCGGGCTCGCGGCCCGGCACGGCACGCCGCTGCTGGTGATCGACTGCGAGGCGATCCGCCGGCAGTATCGCAGCCTGTCGGCTGCGCTGCCCGGTGTCGGACTCTTCTATGCACTAAAGCCACTGCCGAACGCCGCGGTCGTCGCGACGCTGCGCGCGCTCGGGGCTGGCTTCGACGTCGCGACGACTGGCGAAATCGAGCTCATTCGCGCCCAACGCGTCGCTCCCGGGCGGTGCATCCACACCCATCCGATCAAGCGTGATGCCGACATCCGCGCGGCATTGAGCTTCGGCATCCGCACGTTCGTGGCGGACAACCCGGACGAGATCCGCAAGTTCGAGCGCTATCGTGGCCAGGCCGAGCTGCTGTTGCGCGTTTCGTTCCGCAATCCCGCGGCCGTCGTCGACTTGTCGCGCAAGTTCGGCTGCGAGCCCGGCGCCGTGCCGCCGCTGCTGGAACTCGCGCGCAAGCTCGGCGTGCGGGTCATAGGACTCAGCTTCCACGTCGGCTCGCAGGTCGCGGACCCCGGTCGTTACGTCGAGGCGATCGACACTTGCCGCGAGCTCATGCTCCACTCGGCCGAGCGTGGCCTGGCACCGCTCGAAGTGCTCGACATCGGCGGCGGCTTTCCGATTCCGTACGGCGGCGGCGGCGAGCCGATTGCCCGCTTCTGTCGCCCGATCCGCCGCGAGCTCGCCACGTTGCCGGAGCACGTGCGTGTGATCGCGGAGCCGGGTCGGTTCATCGCAGGCCCGGCCGGCACCTGCATCACGGCCGTGACGGGGCGAGCGCAGCGCGAGGGACGCTGGTGGTACTACCTCGACGACGGGCTGTATGGCTCCTTCAGCGGGCAACTCTACGATCACGCGTTGTACCCGATCGAGAGCCTCGGCAAGCGGGGCGCGCGCCATCCGAGCGTGCTCGCGGGACCGACCTGCGACAGCATCGACGTGATCCGGGAGGACCTGCCACTGCCGCAGCTCGAGCTCGGCGACCTGCTCGTCGGCCGCATGATGGGCGCGTACACGTCCGCCACGGCGTCCGACTTCAATTTCATACCACGCGCCACGGTCGTGGCCGTGAACCAACGCCCGGGAGTCCATCGTGCAAGTTGACGTCCTCGATCACGTGGCCGGCGCACGCGAAGCCAGGGGCATCGCCGTCGTCATCGACGTGTTTCGCGCCTTCTCGGTCGCACCTTATGCATTCGACGCGGGCGCAGCCCGTGTGCTGCCCGCGGGGGAAATCGACGATGCGCTCGAGCTCGGACGTCGCTTCCCGGGAGCGCTGCTCGCGGGCGAGCGGCACGCGCGCAAGCTGCCCGGCTTCGATGCCGGCAATTCGCCGACCGAGATCCGCCAACTCGACCTGCGCGGCAAGACGCTGATCCACACGACTCACGCCGGCACCCAGGGTCTCGTCAACGCAGCGGCCGCCGACGAGGTGCTGACCGGCGCATTCGTCAACATTTCCGCGGTCTGTCGCTACCTGCGCAGCCGCTCGCCCGGGCGCGTCTCCCTGGTGCGCATGGGCCACGAGGCGCGCGAGCGCTGCGCCGAGGACGATCTCTATGCCGAGTGCCTGCGACTGATGCTGCTCGGCCGGTCGGCGCCGCTCGGGGAAGTGCGTGATCGCCTGCGCGGATCGCCCGCGGCGCAGAAGTTCTTCGATCCGACCTGCGACTGGGCGCCGCTCGAGGACTTCGGCTACTGCACGGACGTGGATCGATTCGACTTCGTGCTGCGGTTGAAGCGCAGCGCGGGCGAGCCAATGGAGCTCGAACGACTGGCGGGCGCCGCCTGAGACGCGCAGGGGGGCGCATGATCCGCAACGTGGTTTTCGACGTCGGCGGCGTGCTGTTGCGGCTGCGTTACCAACCTTTCATCGAGTACCTCGGCGGGGCTGGCGTCGACATGTCCGACCTCCCGGCCTGGCTCGCCGAGGTCGACCTCGCGGCCCACGAGCGCGGCGAGATCACCGGCGAAGAGCTGCTCGAGCGGGTCGCGGGGATGGCCCGCGAGCCGCTCGACCGCAGCGAGCTGCAGGCGCGCTGGCTCGACATGTTCGATCGCACGCACGAGATGTTCGACCTCGCGTCCGGCCTGATGGCGGACTACCGGGTCTACCTGTTGTCGAACGTCGGCGACCTGCACTGGCGGCATCTCGACGCGCACTATGGCCTCGACGACCTGGTGCACGGCACGCTCGCCTCGTTCCGCGTGGGCGCGATCAAGCCGAGCGAGGCGATTTACCGCGAGGCCGAGCGGCGCTTCGAGCTCGAGCCCGCGGCCACGGTGTTCATCGACGATCTCGTGCCGAACGTGGCCGGCGCGCGGGCTTGCGGATGGCAGGCCATTCACCACGTCGATCCCGCGGAGACGCGGCGGCAGCTGCGCTCGCTCGGGCTCCGGCTGCCGCCGCCCTTCGACGCGGCCTGAACCATGCAAGCCATCCCGCTCAGCATCCTGCTGCTCATCCTGTCGAACGTGTTCATGACGTTCGCCTGGTACGCGCACCTGAAGAACCTGAGCGGCAGCCCGTGGTACCTGGCCGCACTGGTCAGTTGGGGCATCGCGTTCTTCGAGTACATGCTGCAGGTGCCGGCCAATCGGATCGGCTATACCGCGATGACGCTGCCGCAACTGAAGATCGTCCAGGAGGTCGTGACGCTCACGGTCTTCGTGCCGTTCGTCGTGTTCTACATGCGGCAACCGCTCAAGCTCGACTACCTCTGGGCCGCGCTCTGCATGCTCGGCGCCGTGTATTTCATCTTCCGCAGATGAAGTGCCCGCCATGACCACGGCCATTCACCGCCGCGTCATCGCCTGCCGTGCGGGCACCGACCCGACCGTGGTCGCGCGGATGCCTGGCGGCTGGGCCGTGATGGGCGATCCGCAAGTGCTCCGCGGCTACTGCCTGCTGCTGCCCGATCCGGTCGTGCCCCATCTCAACGAGATGGTGCCGGAGGCCCAGTCGGCGTTCCTCGCGGACATGGCGCGCCTCGGCCAGGCCGTCCTCGAGCTGACCGGCGCGATCCGCATCAACTACGCGATCTTCGGCAACGTCGAGCCGGCACTGCATGCCCACGTGCTGCCACGCTTTGCCGACGAACCGGAAGCGATGCGCACCGCGAACCCCTGGGGCTACGAATGGAACGCCGCGCGACGCTTCGACGCCGACCGGGACGGTGCACTGCTTGTGGCCCTGCGCGAGCGGCTGCAATGCGCGTGATTTTCGTGATGTAGATCGGATATCCGGGCGAATGCACCGCCTTTGAGGCTGGCCGCGATCCGTGCGGCCGGTAACCTGTCATCCATGATCCAGCAGTGGCTCGTTGCGGCGTCCGTGGTTCTGGTGATGTGCAGCCTTGCGGCCGTGCCGTCACCGGCGCAAGCCGTCTACCGTTACAAGGATGCGCAAGGCCAATGGGTCTATACGGATCGCCCGCCGTCCAGTCGACAGCCGGCGGAAACGTTGACGCTCTCCGCAACAGTGGCATCGCCCCGGATCCTCGTCGAACCACGCTCCGGGGCCAACGGCATCACGCTCGTCGCGGTCAATGAATGCCGCTGTGCGGTCGAGTTCGGCGTCAAGACCCGCAGCTCGGATGGGAGAGAGCACGCCGGCCGGGCCGTGGTGGCGCCGCGCTCGGAGCAGGTGCTGATCGAAGTGCCCGCCCCGCCTGGAACCGGCGAGATCCGCTTCGACTACGGCTACGTGATCGGGGATCCGGCAGCTACCCACACACCGCACGCGCCTTACCGGGCACCGTTTGCGCTGACGCAGTCCTATCCGGTGAGCCAGGCGCCGCCAGACGAAGTGACGCACCGGGACGCCGGCAGCCGCCATGCCATCGACATCGCGATGCCAGTCGGCTCGGCCGTGCATGCGGCGCGCGAAGGCCTCGTCATCAACGTCGCGCACAAATTCTTCCGCGGTGGCACGACTCAGGAAGTCCGCGACGAAGCGAACTTCGTCCAGATCCTGCACGACGACGGGACGACCGCCGTCTACGCCCACCTGCAGCTCGATACGGTGCGCGTGCGGCCCGGGCAGCGCGTGCAGCGCGGCGAATATATCGCGAACTCGGGCAACACGGGCTACTCGAGCGGCCCGCACCTGCATTTCGTTGTGCTACGCAACGCGGGGCTGCGCAGCGAGTCGCTGCCGGTCACGTTTGCCGGGCCCGGCGGCGCCAGCGTCGTGCCGCGGAGTCGCGAGTCGCTGACGGCTTACTGACCGCTTTCTCTGCACGTGCTCGATATTGGTGGCAGGCCGGGTTCTGCTCGGGCAGGCATTCCCAGGGACGTCGTGAACCCATCCCTGGGGACTCCGCGCGCGACGTCGTGTCGCGCGACGGCCCTGGGAATGCCTGCCCGAGCAGAACCCGGCTGACACAGTGCAGGCGCGATGAGAACCGTAGGGCAGTTCGTCGTCAGCGACGCGAGACTCCGCGATGCGCCCGCGGCGACCCCGCGGATGTCGATCCAACCGCAAACTGGCCGGCCACGGACATCACCGCTCGAGCAAGCGAGTCAGTGCTTCAGCGCCCGAACGAGCTCGCCGAGCGTGCCGAGCGGTGCCGAGCACGTCGTGCCGCGGCAGATGTAGGCGATCGTGCTCGCGCCAGCACGTTTGTCGGCGAGGGCAGCCGGCAGGTCGGCCGCGTCGTGCGGGATGGCGATTGCCATGCGCCGCGGGTCGTAAAGCTTGTCGAGTTCGGCGCGCCAGACCGCGAGATCGTCGTCCGCGCCGCGCAGCACGACGATCGTCGGTGGCTCGGTGAGCTCGTCGAGCGCCATCAGCAGGCTCGTGTGGGCGTGCGGGTAGCGCTCGAGCAGGGACCAGCCGGCGCGCAGCGTACGCTCGGCAGCGTCCAGGTAACGCGGTTCGGCGAGCAGGAAGCCGAGCCGCAGCAGGAGCCGCGCCGCAACGCCGTTGCCGGCCGGCGTGGCGTCGTCGCCGAACGTCTTGGGCCGCAGGATCAGCGTCTCGTGGTCGTCCGCGGTGAAGAAGAAGCCACCGGCCTCGCGGTCCTCGAAGTGCCGCAACAGCGCCTCGGCGAGCTCGATCGCCCAGGCCAGCCACGGTCCGTGCCAGCGCGCCTGCAGCAGCTCGAGCAATCCCCAGGCCAGGAAAGCGTGATCATCCAGATAGGCGGCAAAGCGTGACCGGCCGTCCTTGTGCACGGCCAGCAGGCGCCCGTCGAACCAGCAGTGCCGGCGCAGGAACTCGACGGCTCGCGCCGCGGATTGCACGTAATCGTCGCGATCGAGCGCGCGCGCCGCCGACGCAAGTCCCGCAATCGCAAGCCCGTTCCAGCTCGTCAGGATCTTCTCGTCGCGCGCGGGCCAGACGCGTCGGTTGCGCACGGCCAGCAGCTTCGCCCGGGCGGAGTCGAGCGCAGCTTCCGCCTCGTCCTCGCTGAGCCCGACGGCCTCGGCGACGCCCGACAGCGGCTCGAACGCGTGCAGATGCCAGCGCTCCTCGAAGTTCGCAGCGCGATCCAGACCGTAGCGGCGCGACAGGACGGCGTACTCGCGCTCGTCGAGCAGTTGGCGCGCCTCGTTCGGCGTCCAGACGTAGAACTGGCCCTCGTGACCCTCCGAGTCTGCGTCCAGCGTCGAGTAGTAGCCGCCGTCGCCGTGCTCGAGATCGCGCAGGATCCAGTCGGCGGTCTCGCGGGCGACACGGCGGAACAGCGCGTCGCCCGTCGCGACCGCGGCCTGCGCGCTGACGGCGAGCAGCTGCCCGTTGTCGTAGAGCATCTTCTCGAAGTGCGGAATCATCCACCAGGCGTCCACCGAGTAACGGCAAAAGCCGCCGCCCAGCTGGTCGTAGAGGCCACCTTCGGCCATCCGCGTCAGCGTCAGCGTCGCCATGTAGAGCGCCTGCAGATCGGGTTGCTCGTCGTCAGCGGTTGCCCGCCACTGGCGCAGCAGGAATTCCATGTTCATCGGGTGCGGGAACTTTGGCGCGTCGCCGAAGCCCCCGAAACGCCCGTCGAAGTCACGCTGCAGCGCTGCGCGCGCGGTTGCGATGGGCGCTCGGGAGAGCGCGGCGTCGGCGGGAGCCGGGGCGGGCAGCAGTTCGCCGAAGACCTGCACCAGCGCGTCGCCCTGGCGGCGGATGTCGTCGGCGTGGTTGCGGTGGTACTCGGCCACTCGCGCAAGAACGTCGCGAAACGCCGGCATGCCGTACTTCGCCTCGACCGGGAAGTAAGTGCCGCCGAAGAACGGCCGCTGGTCGTGCGCCGTGAGGAACATCGTGAGCGGCCAGCCGCCACCGCGCTGGGTCAGCATCTGGTGGGCGGTCTGGTAGATCCGGTCGAGATCGGGGCGCTCCTCGCGGTCCACCTTGATGTTGACGAACAGTTCGTTCATCGAGGCAGCCGTCGCCTCGTCCTCGAACGATTCGTGGGCCATCACGTGGCACCAGTGGCAGGCCGAGTAGCCAATCGACAGCAGGATCGGCTTGCCTTCGACCTTCGCGCGCTCGAGTGCTTCCGGTCCCCACGGGTGCCAGTCCACGGGGTTGTCCGCGTGCTGCAGCAGATAGGGGCTCGTTTCGCCAGCGAGCCGGTTGCGGCGCGTGCGGTTCGACTCAGGTTTCATGGGGTGGGGCCGGGTGCTCGGATAGAATGCGCAACTATATCGGAACGAGGCTCCCGCGATGACTCATGCCCCCGAGGCGCCTGGCGACGGGCTCGCCCTGCCCGAACTGCGCCTGAAACCGCGGGAAGACCGGCGCCTCGGCGCCGGCCATCTGTGGGTGTTCAGCAACGAGGTCGACACCGAACGCACGCCGCTCTCGGGCTTCGCAACCGGCGCACTGTGCCGCGTGATCGGCGATCGCGAGCGGTTCCTCGGCTACGCTTACGTCAATCCGCACGCGCTGATCTGCGGGCGCATCCTTGGCCGCGACGGACGCTATCCGCCGGGACGGCCGCTGTTCGTGCACCGCTTGCAGGTCGCGCTGGCGCTCCGCGAGCGACTGTATGCCGCGCCGTTCTATCGGCTCGTTCATGGCGAGTCCGACGGGCTGCCCGGACTCGTGCTCGACCGGTACGGCGACGTGGTCGTCGGCCAGATTGGCACCGCCGGCATGGAGGGCCTCAAGGCTGAGATCGTCGGCGCGCTCGAGAAGGTGATCGCGCCGCGCACGATGCTGTGGAAGAACGACTCCGGCGCGCGCGAGCTCGAGGGACTGCCGTCGTACGTCGAAACCGCGCACGGCGAGGCGATCGATCACGTCTGGGTCGAGGAAAATGGCGTCCGTTTCCGCGTGCCGATCGGCGCAGGGCAGAAGACCGGCTGGTTCTACGACCAGGCCGCGAACCGCCGCTCGTTCCTCAAGTACGTGAACGGCGCCCGGGTGCTGGACGTATTCAGTTATCTCGGCGCCTGGGGCCTGTCGGCCGCTCGTGCCGGAGCCAGCGAGGTGCTGTGCGTCGATTCATCGGCGCCCGCCCTCGAGCTGCTGCAGCAATCCGCGGCCGAGAGCGGCCTCGAGGTTCGCACGCAGCGCGGCGACGCCTTCGACGCGCTCGCGGCGCTGCGGGAGGCCGGCGAGAAGTTCGACGTCGTCGTCGTCGATCCGCCCGCGTTCATCAAGCGCCGCCGCGACATCCCGAAGGGGCAGGCCGCTTATCGCAAGTTGAACCAGCTGGCGATGCAGCTGCTGCCGCGGGACGGTTTCCTCGTTTCCTGTTCCTGCTCGCATCATCTCGCGCAGGACGAGTTGATCGGCACCGTGCAGCAGGCGGCCCGCCACCTGAACCGCTTTGCACAGGTCGTCGAGGTCGGCGGCCATGCGCCGGATCATCCGATCCACCCGGCGATCCCCGAGACTCGCTATCTGAAGGCGCTGACCTGCAGAGTGGTGCAGGAGTAACCGGTCGCGCCGGTTTCCCGTTCCACGTCGGGCACCAGCGCACCGGACGCAACCGGATGGTCGTTGGCTAGAAAAGCGCCGCCATCGCCAGCGCGCCCGCGACGGCGCCCACGACCGCGCAGGTCACGCCGAATAACACGCTGTCAGTCGAAGTCTGCGCGGGCCGAATGATGATCATCGGGTCGAGCCATTCGGCAGTCATATCGTGCTCGGCCATTGCGTAGTACTTAACGTTCTGTGACGTAGTAAGCACCCGCTCAATCGCGCTTTTTGAATCGACCCTCAGGTAACTGGTCACGCCCGGCACGGGCGGACTAGTGACCGGATCCGGTGGCGGGCTCGGGGCGAACGGCCAGACGGGATCGCCCGTTGTGAAATCGTAGAACCAGACGAGGTAGGACTCGTTGGAGTTCTTGCATTGCCAATGGATCGTGTTCCCCGTGTCCACCACGATGTCGCCACCCTTCCGACTGAGCTTGCTGCTGCTCGGGTCGTAGGCGATCACGATCTGCTCTTTGGCTTTCTTCGTATCAAGTTCGATCGTATTCATTTCCCCCTCCTTGCATGATGGCCGTCGTCACGCTCGCGCGTGCGTCGACCGGATGATGATCATCGGATCCAGCGGCTCGACGCCGCTGTCCCGACAGTTGCAGTTCGTCATGCGTGCCAGTATCCCGTCGTGCGATCGACTAGGGCGAAGCTGCCTTGCCAGTCGCCGCCATCTTTGTTGCCAGCCCCGGATCGCGCAGGATCACCGCAAATTCCGGGTCGGCACGCAGCAACGTAGCTGGGTAGCCACCCTCGACCGCTTGGCCGGTCTTGGCGACGGCCGCTTCGAGGTTCCCCAGGTCCTTATAGACGAGTGCAGCATAGTAGTGCGAGTAAAGGTCGTCCGCGGGAGCCGGACCGGCGGTCTCAAGCTCGGTCGCCGCCAGCGCAGTTTCGCCCTGCCGGACGAGGTAGTAAGCAAGTTGCGTACGGGTCGCGATCGATT
>Ga0209262_10000316_pt1 | contig 24179 bp, 30 predicted proteins | sample Lowcelwee11metaG_FD_187171 | JGI IMG/M metagenome (GOLD analysis project Ga0209262, IMG submission 187171) | Freshwater pond sediment microbial communities from the University of Edinburgh, under environmental carbon perturbations - Low... | ecosystem: Environmental > Aquatic > Freshwater >...
CATCTGGCGCAATTTGAGGAAGAGTTGAAAGCGCGTGGCCAATGCAAGACATCGCGAAGTGGAGCAAGCGAAGGGCAACATCACTGGCTTGAATTGGATAACAATCCGTCGGAATCCTATATTGCAGCATTCGACGAGTCGAAAATTGTCTTCAATGAGACCTCAAAACGATTACATGCTTATTTTGATACGGATAAAAACGTCATCAACAAAACAGGATTCATTATACTCACGCCTGATGCACCGTATGTTCTCGCAGTGTTAAACTCAACTCTAATGGATTGGTTTTACCGGTCAACATTTCCATCATGGGGTGATCCGTGGAGTTCTGGACGCATCCAGTTCAGAGGGGACCGGATGCATCAAGTCCCCATTCCATTAGTAACTTCAGTTGACAAGTCGCTCCTTATTAAGCTTGTTAAATGTGCAACCAACAAGGCAAAGATAGTAGACGTTGAGGGCCTGAGGAAGACGGAATATGAAATTGACAAGATTGTCTATCGGCTTTTCGAAATGACACCAAATGAAATTGCATATATTGAGAAATCTTTGGCAAATACGCAGAGCAAAAGATCGGTTAATAAGAACAGTGAAGTTGATGTTTAAATATTCTTGCATATTCATTTAATTTTATTGGGGAGGAAATATAATGGCAATGATGAATCACGAGGAAATGATGTTTGAATTTCAAATATTTAGAGTTCAGGTTTCTTTTGCAAGTAAACCTCGACTTTTTGATGTCCAATTACAGCCACGAGATATTTTAATAAAAGCAATTAATGAACATCCAGTTGGGACACTCTGGGGAGGTGTAACATGGCATATTGGAAATATTGAATCAATAAATAGTGAAGGGTTGTTTTTTAGATTTGGAAAAACCACAAAATCAACAATAGAAATGTTTTCAAATGGACAATTTCAAGACCAGGAATTTGAGACTTCTCCTTATACAAACATAATTCTTGATACTAAATATGAAATAGTCGCAATTGCAAAAAAGAATAAACTTGCTATTGAAATAAAAGGGATTGCTAATCAATTAGCTCGATTACTTAATTTATCAAAAAATGTTAAAGAGAATGATGCGAAAATTGAAATATATGAAATCCAAGATCCGAAAGATTTTGTTTCTTACTTAAAAAGTGCTTATTTAATATCTTCATTTTCAATGACATTTTCTAGACCTAATGCTTTTGATGTTAATAAGGATTTTCATAAACCATTACAAAAAATGCTTGAAGAAATCAATGGGAAAAAGGGGAAAGTTGATATAAAGGGGGATAATTTAAAAGAGGAGAACTTAGAAGAATTAGCAAAATCTGTTGCTTCAACTGGAAATAATGCTAGTGCGCGAATTAAACAAGATGAGATAAGTAAATCAAAAATCATTCATTTGAAGGGAAAGAGTGTTTTTATTGAATTTGGTAGCATTGATGATGTTAGTCAAAAAAGGGAATTATTAAATAAAATAAGAGAAATATATTTGAATCTCCGAGGAAAAGTATTATGAAAAATATATTAAGCTATTGGAATTGGTTTTTTTGTGCCAAGAAAGGTAGCCAGGGTTTTAAAAAAATCCTTAATTTGTATTTAATACTGCATTTTATTGTGGGAATAGGACTATCTGTGATTGTTAGGCAAAGTTTGCAGCAATCAGGTAATACTGTTTTGCTTCCACTTGCTGGTATTTTTATTGGCTTATCATTTGCTTGGATTGGAAATGCATTAGCTTTGTTGCAGAGCCCAGAAATGTATGGCGTTTCAAGTAAAAAAGAAGGAGGATTTATTGATTATGCTTTTACTTTTCAGACAGCGGTGTTAGTGATTCTTATAACTATCATTTTATGGAGTTTGGCAGGTTTGGGTATTTATGATGAATTATGGCCAAAAAACCAAAAAACAAAATCATATTTTATTTTAAAAACTATTCTTTTTAGTTTTTCAAGTATGACACTTCGAGAGTGTTGGCAAGTTGTCTTAGGATCACAATGGATGCTTATTAGTCAATATCTTATTAAAACCGAAAAAGAAAAATAGGGAGATTAATCAGACCTCGGAGGCCAATAGTGCCAGGTCTTATTTTATTACATTTGATTTGATATGATGCGTTCATGTCTAGGCCGATCTCCCAGCCGGAGGGCAAGCTGGCTAATACCAGCATGCAACGGACGGCGCTGCGCGCTGCTGCTGATGATAAGTGCATCCGGGGTCAGGTCTTTCATTATTACAATTGATTTGATAAGATGGCATTATGGTCAGGAAAAAGAGAATGAAAAGTAATAATGTAAGACCTGGCACCAATTGTGTAGAGTATGCCGCCAATGTGCACCGGCGAATTTGGTCAGCCGGGAGCCATGTCTCAAAGCAGACAAAGAAATCCCAGCAGGTATGTGTGGAATGGCAAAACGCGGTGCTTGAAAAATATGGCGAGCGATTCGAAGCCGAGGTGTCGCTAAAGGAATCCGGCCCGGCCCAGAGGATTGATTTGGTGGATTGGAAAACCCGCACGGCCTACGAACTGAAGTCGTCCCCGAACAATGTCCACATGGAGATTTATCGCGATGTTTTCAAAACCTTGGTCTACAACCAACGGAATCCTCGAAAATTGATCAAGACTCTCGTTTTCATTGCACCCAAGGCCGGCATTCAGAAGCTAGGCGAGTCATTTACTGGGGACGTGAAAAAGATCGCCAAAGGTCTCAAGTTGAAACTGATCCTGGAGGGCATTTGATCGGGAAGCATTGGTGTCAGGTCTCACATTATTACATTTGGCCAGAAACCTATTTTCCTTTCCAATCCCAATTGTTTTCAACCAGGTTATAGTCGGCTAGTTTTGCTCTGTTGATGATCGTTGTTTGCCTTATCGGCTCGCCCATTGTCCAATAATAATTCTCATCCAGAATATAGTATTTGCCTGGATGGTCCTTGTAGTAAGCCTCAAAGCCTGCAGTCCTGATAAAACAAACTACTTTCTCGTATGATATCTGCAACTCCGGATCCCGCATATTTTTGACAATATACTCGTGAGGGCAAATGTCAGCATAAGTTTTGCGAACGTCCAATCTAGGTTATTTGCAAATGCTCGCATTTCATCTTGATTCATTAATGAGTTTAATTGGGCGAACTCAGCTTCACCCAGTGCTTCCAAACGATGACCATGGACATGGTATCGAGCTTGCAGTAACGCAGTAATTTATCTTTCCAAGCATCGCGCTCGGCAGGTTTGTTGATGTGCTCCCCGAAGACCATGTCGTGGTAGGCGCTCATGGCGCCGGTGCCGTCGCGGACCACGGTGAAGTCCTCTTCAAGCTCCCTGACGTCTCCGGGCAGGGTGTCGCAGGGATCCAGGATCTTCCCGTCCTTGAACTTCACATAGTCTTTCTTGAACAAGGGGTTTTCCCAGAGATCAGGATGGTTCATCCAGACGGCCGGGAGCACCTTTTTTGAACGAGTTGCTCCCTTGACAGCTAAGTGTGTCAATGCTAGGGTTCATAGCAGGTGCATTGGCAGTGGATTTAATACTCGAAAAGGATGAAATGACCACAATGAGGTAGTTTCGCTATGAATGATAAATATTTGGATTTACTGCATCGCAGAATCGCTAAGACATCCATTGGCCCATCAACGGCGCGAGGAATGGGTCCCGGAGGTACCATTAAAAGCGCGCAGGATTGGCTCTATAAGATGCCGCTCCTCCGACTGAAAGTGAATGACCAAGCCGGTTTTCAAAGCGTGCTTGACCAGAGCACGGAAGAACTTCAAAATGCGCTACCTTTCGATGGCCAGCATTGGGGTAGTGCTCGAAAGTTTCTGAACATCTTTCTTCGAAGCGTTGTCTACAATAAATATCTGTGCGAGTATTACGGTATTAGCCATATTGAGCCTTGGTTGGAAGTTCCCTTGGATAGTCATGTGGCCAAAGGATTGGGAGAAGAAGCGGGTGGAGAGAACCTTCCCAAGTTCCGAACTGTCATCAGCCTTAAAAAAGAGGATAATAAGAATTATCAAGATTTTGCGTTAATAGTTGCGGAAAAAGAAGGTACCCAACGCGTGCACCTTGATCTGCTATATTGGCGAGGTCATCATTTAAAAATAAAAACGGTTGACGCCCGATGAATTGCTGTTGAAATTATTTATATGAACCGGATAGATAACTGTATTATCAAAGCATCTCCCGCCAGGCCTCGTAAATCATGACCATGGCAAAGGTATCCAACTCGCAGTATTTCAAAAGGGCGTTCTCCAGCTTGTCGCGCTCATATCCACTCATCTCGGTGAATTGCATCCGGCAATAGGCAGTCATGGCGGCGCCGCCTTCCTTGAGTTTTTCATCATCCGAGAAACGCTCGATTGATTCGTCGGTATCCTTGTCAAAGACGTGGGGGAGGAGGGTATATGGGGCCAGGATTCTGCCGTCTTCGCCACCTCGCACCCATGTCCAGTCCTTATAGTTCAGGCTCTTTATCTCGCCCGCCTTGCCGTAAATTGGTTGGGAGTATTTCTCTTGGAGGTACGAAGACGAGTTCATTATCGCAGGAAGGACATCCTTAATCGAATTCGAGCCGTTGGTCGCAGGGTCATAATAATATTTCTTAACTAGTTCCCACAGGTCGACCATGGAGCGCTCGCCTTTCCGCCCATCGGATTCAGTGACGGCCAGAATGAATTCGCACAGGGAGTCCCTGTCCGCCGGCGGATCCCGATCCTCAAGGAGCTGCCTGCGCACTTCCAGGAGATAAGAATTTTCATGTGCGGCGTACCGGAAGATCGTCCCATTGTCGTTTTCCAGCTGCCTCTTCAGCTCGCGCACGCACTCATAGTTGGGAAATACGCCGGGGACGGCATTAAGGTACTGACCTGCGTGCTCGACTAAACCGTCTTTATGGACAATATGATGCGAGAACTGGAAGATGATCCCTTCATAGGGTTTCCTGCCCTTTAAGAAAGGTATCGCCACCCTGGATGTCTCGAAGTCGATGTGATGAAGCGGGAACTTCCATTTCTTCATTTCCGCTTTCATCCCGGCCGCATCGAAGTGGGGCGAGGCGTCTTTGTTCTTCGCCTTCTCGACCTGGAGCCATTGCCTCCTGGAAGCGGACAATCCCGGCGCCTTGCCTGCTTTTATTTCGATGTCTTCCCGCGTCAGGTCGTTCAGCTTTGTCTTGCCCGCCTTGATGCATGCGTCTTTCTTCCGGAAATTCCATAGATCCAGAATGCTAGGCTCATCGAAGTCGCCATCATTCCAGCCGAGCGCCTCCTTCCAGCATTCCTTGAAGCCGCTCTGGTGGCCTGCTGCTTCATCGGCTGTGTCGCATTTGAACTCGCAGCCTTTGCATTTTGCGCCGATCTCCGGAGTGATCTTATCGTCTTTTTCATAATGGCTGGAGAGGAATTCGACCAGACTGGAAAAGCTCATTTCCCGGCCGCAAAATTCGAACGTCCCCTCGTGGATCAGCTTGACATACTCATCGACCGGGACCTCAATGAGTATTTTGCATCTCAGGTCTTCCTCTGCAAGCGAGTTGGAAACCTTTACTCCCTTCCTACCTTTTGAATCTTTCATGATGCGGAACTTCTGATTCAGGCCATCGACCGGGCATGAGACGTTCTTGTCCGCCATCATCAGGAAGGAGCTTATTTCATATCCAGGGCAGGCTTTTCCCAATACGTATTTTTGAAACGCAACGTCCTGTAGATAGGATTCCCAACCAGAGGATATCTTGCCGGTTTTGGTCAGGAAGGGATTGTCTTCCATACTGTCAAACGACTTGGATTTGACCTCGATCAGGCGCAGGTCCTTCCCGTCCTTTACCAGTATATCTAAGCGGATGAATAAGTTATTATGCCGGAATGCCGGCTCATAAATGACGATTTGGTCCTGCGCCATCAGCTCCTCAGTCCTGGCCACCGCTTCGTCATGATCGAGGGTCTCAATGTTGGTGCCGCCCTTGTAATACTGCCTGGCAAGCTCTCCGACCTGAAAACCGCCCTCGGCAAGGGCTGCAAGGAACTCATTTTCTTGGCGTTGATCAGGATATTCTTTCTTGCCTGTATAGAATAGCTTGGTGGGGCACTTGATGCCCAACTTGAACCTGGTTTTTGTCAGATATCGCATTTTTCCTTGACCTAATACAATAGTACTCCTATTACCAAGCCCAGAAGTCAAAAAGTAAGCGAGTGCCTCCTGCTATTATGGCGAATTCGGATATCAATCCCTGGCAGAACTCGTAACACTTTTCGTCTTTTATATGCCCCATCGACGGATTCTGAATTGGCATGAATCCGGAATAGCACTCATTGAGACGGGTCAAGCTCTTGCGATCCAAGGGAGAATTGGCATGTTTCACCACAATATCGAGAAAATGGTTGTTCTGAAAGTTGTGTTCGCTGATCCATTTGATAAATAAGTCGACAAGTTTATTGTTTTGCGGGAAAATTAGCGGCTTTTTTTGTTCCTTCACCCAAAAATCCTTTAACGATTTAAACAACCTGTCACGCCATTCCCGGAATGATTTTGGGGAATCTTCAGGCAGGGAGGATTGATTTTCCGTAATATCATTGACTTGATATTTTGCCCACTTATGATAAGTTTCGCCGGGATTTATGAAGCCGCGGAAAGCGCGCAAGGTGTTCCCGCTAACGCCATAATCATCATTCTGAGTGAACAGAACCACCCCGATCCTTCCTCTCAGTTCTGACAGGCACGCTGAGAACCTTTCTAGCTGTTTTTCATCGATGAATTGTTCTGTATTCATTTAGAAGCTTACAACTCCTTTTTTTATTTATCTCTTTTTAAGAAGCATCTTTTTTATTTTATTAAATCGACTTCCCTTCATTAGATTATCGCGAGAAATCGACGACGCCCTTGGATTTTTTAGATAAAATAAATTTTTGTATTTAGTCAATTCCGGAATGGCTCCTAGCCAGTACTCCTTGCCTCTGGCGCAGATTATGCAAGCCCCACGTTCAATCGCCTGCCTGACAAGATGGAAGGAATAGCCTTGTGAAGGCAGTCGTAACGCCCCGTGGGCGAATTTTTTCGAGTGATAAGGAAAATACTCTATACAGAATAGATTCTTAGCGATGATCCTATAATTGTTCCTGATCTCTTCAGGTCCCCACTTGGGATTTACTCGCTTTTTCTCTACTGCAACTCCCCTGAGGGCTTTTTCCCACCACTTCCGTCCCTTGCAGTTAAATTCGTTGGCCAAATAGAAGTGGTTCTCAGGTTTTTTGATGGTTTTAAGCAGCTTTTCCCTGAAATCACGCTGCTTATGGAACTTGACTTCTTCTTCCTTGTAACCGGGATTTAGGGACAGATAAATGACATCCGCATTTGGATTGCCCAGAAAGGGTTCGGGAATGACGTCCAATCTGATAATATGATTTGCTTTTCCGATAGCAAGATTGTTGTTGAAGGCTTCAATAAACGGCTTGTCACATTTAAGCGCACTGCATTTTTTTGATGCCATCAGTTGTGACCAAGGGTTTTTCATATGTGCTAAGTATCGCCCAAGGAAATTTGAATAGCAAGCAATTTAGAGGAGAAGATGCGGGCAGTTTTACGAACATATATGAATAAACTGCGCCGAGATAATAGAAGTTACTTGAACAGGTTTTTGAGCCAAGTGAAGATTTCGGGGTAATAAGCGGCATCGATGACGAATTCTTGGCCGCGACCGACCGACTTCAACCCGGTCCATTCATTGGATAACTTCGTCCAGCGATTCAGGTTAGAATGATAGCTCAATGCAGGTTTGCTCTCTGTTGGATGAAAACAGGCGGGCAATTTCCAGACGGACCGGTTGTTTTGGCTTGAATCGGTCAAGATGCGCTCATTTCCGATTTCTTTGAAAGCACCGAAACCCGCCTTATTATTGCCGATTTCTGGCGGTAGGGAATCACTCCCAATGTAAATGGTATTTCGCTTTTCGTTGAACTCGTGCAGATGAGGGTGCCCTTGGAGCCATGGGTGTTCTTTTAAAATTGCGCTCTCGTTTCCAGATATCGGGATCATGTCTTCAATGACCAGCCATCCGAATATCACGTGAAGATTGGGAGAATGCCGCCTGTATCTCCATTCTCCTGCTTCTTTCTCGACTTCCCTGAACCAGCCGAAAAAAAGAAACAGATCCACCTTTCCGACTCCCTGATTCTTCAAGTGCCGTTGCGCCGATGCCGCCTGTCCAAAAGCCCCCCTCCAATAGGATGGTCGAGTTCTTAGTAAACCGGGATCAATGTCGGGATCCAAATGCACATGCCGGCCGCCTTGGATCCGGCCGTGGCTGAGATCCGAAACGACTTTCGCCAGATCGAAGCCAGGGACGATCAAATCGCGGATCCTCGTCTGGGAGCATTCAACCGGGATCGGCAGGGAAACAAGTCGGCCATCGGGGAAAATCGGGCTTGGCATGCCTCCATTCGCTGAATCGAATCCCTTTCTGCTCAGGACTAGTTTCATTTGCACTTATCGGGTACTTCACCTGCCGCTTGATAAGCCTGCGAGGGGGGGCAATTTTCGGCAAGCTTTAGTATTTCCCGAGCATTTGAATAAACATCTTCGGGAAACAGGTGGGACAATACTATGCGCCTTTTACCTTCATACATGAATTCATATAATGCCTCCCATTTTTTAATAAATTCTCCCTGATCTTCCTTCAGCAAAAAATGTTCAAAGCAGACATATTGCCCCCTATGTTTTGGCTTGCACTGGAATTTTTTTTGCCCGATTCCTATCCAATTGATCTTGAAGGCAATGGATTCGTTGCCCTTGTCCGGCCGTTTCCCGCCGATGCCGATGACGGCGTCAAATTTCCAATCTTTAACTCTACCCATGCAATCATGAATTCCAAAGATTCCCCGCTCATCAGGGTCTCCTTTGTGTGTTCGCTTGTAGATCAGGATGACAGGGAGGGCGGTTTTTGAATTCATATCCTGGGTTTCAATCTCCATGAACGAATTCTCGAGATATCTGCATGGAATGTCAAGAATGACCGGAATAAAAGTGAGTGGTTCCGGTGAAGATCGCTAGAAATCATGGTGAATAGAACTTGTGGGACCACCGTGTCAGCAACTGATATAGGAAGGGCCGACGACAAACTGGAGGGATATTGGGGATGGTGCTTGACTTCATGACTTTGAGCGCTGCGGCCGATCTCATTTACTAAAACAGGTAAAAGATAAAATCCTTACTCTGTCATGGGATGATAGGGTAAAGGAATTATAATATTGGTATGGAAAAAAAGAAAAAACCCATCAAGAATGATTGCACCCACATTTCCGTGATCCTCGACCGTACCGGCTCCATGGATGAGATCCGCGACGACACCATCGGCGGCTTCAACACCTTCCTGGGGGAGCAGAAGGCCCAGAAAGGCAAGGCGACCCTGACCCTGGTGCAGTTCGACTCCAAGGATCCCTACGAAGTTGTCCACCGCTTCAAGCCCATCAAAGAGGTGCCGGAGCTGACGCGCGAGACTTATGTGCCCCGGGCTTCCACGCCGCTGTTCGATGCTCTGGGCCGGGGGATCAACGACCTGGAAAAATGCCTGGCCGATATGGTCAAAAAGGACCGGCCCCGGAAGGTGGTTTTCGCGGTGGTGACCGACGGCCAGGAGAACGCCAGCCATGAGTTCAGCAAACAGCAGGTCGTGAAGATGATCAAGGACAAGACCGAGAAAGAAGAGTGGCAGTTCGTCTTCCTGAGCGCCGACCTCGGCGCATTAGAGGAGGCGGGCGAAGTGGGCTTCCAGGCATCCATGAGCATGGCCTTTGTAAAGGATGCGGCCGGTACCAAAGACGCCTGGGATTCACTGTCCAGGAACGCTTCAGAATTCCGCTGCAGTCTCAAACCCAACATGGCGTTCGAGGAGAAAGACAGGAAGCATCCTGGAGACCCAACGAAGAAAAGGAGGTAGGTTCGAAGTTCGATGTTCGAGGTTCGAAGTAGAAGAAAAAGGCACAGAATCTGTAGGGGCGGTCCCCCGTGGCCGCCCTTCTTAACGACGTTCGAGGTTCGATGTTCGAAGTTGTGGAAAAGGGCAAATGAACTGAGGGAGAGCATGGCGGTCAAGATAGAGTTCATCAGCGTGATCGTGCCGGTGCGGGCGATAGAGGACAGGTTCAGGGGCGGGATGGCCGGGTTCAGGGATGCCTGCGGCGAGCCGGCGACCGACGGCGAGCTTGTGCGCATGGGAGCGATGAGCCCGATGGATGTTTTGGATATCGTCCATACCCTGGAGCGGGGCGGCATGAAGCGGACCTGCTGGCGGAACGGCAGGGAGCATTGGCTCGATTTTTGCGTGGTCGACCGCTGCACTGGCCCCACACTGCCGTGCGAGTGGATCGAGGTGGACTTGGAAAGGGGAGAAGCCAAGTTGAAAAGATGAGGTTCGAAGTTAAAGAGATATTACCAGGCTACTCATTCAATCCGTTCCCGGACTTGCCGTAAAAGCCCGTTATGTCGAAATAGAAATCTTCCTGCTGTCCGTCTTTAAACTCGATGGTCAAGATGTCATAGTGCTTCCCACCGTTGGGGAGTAAGGCCTGGCGCACCACGTTGAACTCCTTGCCCAGGCTGGCGAACCTCAAGCGCAGGTAGGCATATTCGGCTGCGATCCCCTCGGCGGGATCTACGGCATTGATGATCTCGATGGCGTCGGCGACCGACTCGCCGCTGTGCGGGCTGAAAAAAATGGATTTTTCGCTTCCCTCTGGTTTATATGAGATCACGCCGCGATGGAGCGATCTTTTTCCCTTCCTGGTGAACGTCATATCGGCTATGGTAGCGTTCGGGGCCCGGATAGCGTCTTTTGCCGCGAAGCGATATGGCCCAAGGAGGTGATCGCCTAGATGGATGAATAAACGCCCCCTTTGGCGGTATACGCAGATGAAAAGGCCGTCCTCCATGAATCCAGCTTCACTTATCTTGAAACGGCCGTATTTGAAGCCGTCCAATATGAAGGAATGGGGCCGGTCTTCATAGCCGCTATCCAGGGTGACGAACCAGTGGCGGCTGTCGGGACTGAAGCGCGGCACGAAGAACTGGTAAGGAAAGGGGCCGTATTCCACGCCGTCGACCAGGAAGCCATTCCACCCCTTCTTTTTCCTTACGTCCAGTCCCCAACGCCTGCCGTCGGGGCTGAAGAAAGGGCCGAAGACGTCTTCGTAGGGGCCGAAGAACTTCACGCCGTCGAGAAGGAGACCGTTGCCCAGGTCGTTGCCGCACTTGCAGGCGCATGTCTCGACGCCGCCGCTGAATTCCGCTGCGCCTACATATTTGAAAGGTCCGTATTCCTTGCCATTGAGCAGCAGGAAACACTGTCTGTCTTCCCGCCAGACTTCGGCCGCCCATTTTTTGCCGCTCTGGGAGAACTGGGGAAAATGGATGTCCCGGTAAGGGCCGAAGCGCTTGCGGTTGACGATGACGAAGCTTTCGCCGGATGGCTTTTCGACGATCCGTCCCTTCTTCAGGATCTTGCCTTCGGCGAGCAGCATGAATTCGTTACCGCGCCGGGCCGTGAAAACGAAGGCGCCGCGGGCGGGGTCGAAACTGAGCTGCCGGACGGAATGATCGAATGGGCCGTATCTGCCCATGTCGCAGAGCACGTAGTGCCTGCCGTGCAGCCTTCCCCGGATGGCCCAGCGGGAGTTGTCCGGGGAATAGCGGAACTCTTCATTCAACTCGTCCCAGGGGCCGAATTGCTTTCCGCGCCAGCAAACGAATTTCCTTTTGCCGGATTTGTCTTTTTCGATCACAGGCAGGTCACGATTGGCGGGGGCGGCGTTTTCCATAAATAAAGTATATATGTCGAGGTGTAGCAGATGGTGATAGGGGAGGATAGCGGCGTAGGGCGTAGGGCGTAAGGCGCAGGGGGAAGACTAAAATCCCAAATTCCAAGCACCAAATTCCAAATAAGCACCAATATCCAATGACAAAATGACCAAAACAGAAATCGAGTAATTGAAAGGGCCTTCGTTTGGGTCATTGGAATTTGGGGATTGGAATTTATTTGGAATTTGGAATTTGTGATTTGTTATTTAAGTCCTACCTTACACCTTACACCTTAGACCTTACACCTTGTACCTTTTACCGTTTACCAAGTTTTCATATTCATATACAATGTCCCTATGGCCAAGAAACTCACCTATACCCGTTATATCTGGTTCATCGACCGGGCGAAAAAGGGCAAGCATCCGAGCACCAAGCACCTGATGCAGCAGTTCGAGATCAGCCTGGCCCAGGCGCAGCGCGACATCGAGTACATGCGCGTGTTCCTGGGGGCGCCGCTGGTCTACGTGGCGGCCGAAAAGGGTTACGAGCTCAGCGACCGCGCCTTCTCCCTGCCCTCGGTCTGGGTGGAGGACGACGAGCTGCTGCTCCTGGCGGTGGCCAAGGAGCTGATCCGCGACCCCGACTCCAAGAAGATCCTGGCCGAGCTGCTGCGCAAGATCGCCGTCAACAGTCGCAGCGGCCTGGGCGCGGTGGCGCGCGCCGTCTCCTACAAGGGCATGGGCGCCTACCGCCAGCGGCCGGGGATCCTGGGGCCGCTGCTCGACGCCATCCTCAACCGGCACCCGGTGGAGATCCTGCACCGGGAGATCTTCGGGCCGGCCTGCGACCCATCCTGGCGCAAGGTGACGCCGCTGCACCTGCTGTTCTATCGGGCCAACTGGTACCTGCTGGCCATCTACAAGGACGAGTGGCGCACTTTTTCGCTGGCGCGCCTGGAGGCGGTCAAAGTGCTGCCGGGAAAGGCAAAGCGCGTGAGCCAAAAGGCCGTCCGCGACAGAATCGCGTCGGCGTTCGGCATCTATATTACCGACCAGCATCACCCGGTGCAGACGGTCAGGCTGCGTTTCATCCCGGATCTGGCGCGCTTCGTGCGCAGTGTCATGCTGCACCCGGGGCAGGAATTTTGCGACTGCGCCAACGGCTGCCTCGATGTCTCTTTCCCATCCACCCTCAATCGCGAGCTGATCGGCGAGATCCTCAGCTTCGGCGAGCAGGTAGAGGTGCTGGAGCCGAAAGAGCTGCGCAAGGAGATCGCGGCGATCGCGAAGAAAACTGCGGGAATCTATAATGGGCAGAAAGAACAATCGGAAGTGAAGAAGGAGGCGAAATTGCCATGATCTGTGCAAAATGCAGCCAGGAGCGGGTCGGCGGAGAATATTCATTCTGGTGCTACAAGAAGGATGAATTGCCGGCAGTAGAGGGCACCGTGCCCATCCACAGTTTTTCCGTTTTTGTTTGCGACAGCTGTGTCAACAAGAGGCGGGCCTCAGTTGTTATTCTGTTCAGCATCTTCATGATGCTCCTTGGTTTTATTATCCCAATGACTATTTTCAATCATAGTCCGGTCCTATGGTCCTTACTTCTATCTGGAATGATGCTTTTCATTTCACTCGTGGCTGGATATTTCCAAGCCAAGAAAGAGCTTTTTGGCTCGAGACTGGCGTTCGACAGCCGGAAAAGGCAATTGCTCGAGGATGGATTCGAGGGATTCTATCCCACTAAACCCCAGGCGATAGTGCGTTATCGTTCCTAATTTGGTTATTCATGCTGAAAGCGACGATGGATGGTATATGGGAAAAAAGGTCGCGACACGATCCCAAAGGAGAAATGGCAATGATTTTTGGTTGGTTTAAATCAAAAAAGAAAGCGGGCAATCTGAAAAAGCGGAGTTATGAGGACGTGATCCTTATGGTGACTGATCCGACCGCCGAGGAGTCATTGTCGTTGTCGGCGATGGATGAATTAAACGAAAGGATCAATGCTCTTTTTACCGCTGTTTATCTTCACCAATTGAACCCAAAAAAGTTCAACCCGGGGAATGTTGTCCGTTTTTTGGATCAGGGTTGTGCCGGCTTATGCAGCCGACTCAAAGTGTCGGGCAGCAGTCCGGCAGTACGGATGAAAGCCGCCGCCACTTTATCTTTTATCATGCAGCTCCCGGTCGAGATGGACGACAGCCGGGAAGTGGCCAAACTATTCGATGCCAACATCAGTAAGAAAGCGTTGCCGATTCTGGAAGCGGCAATGCTTGAAGGGGATGCAGACGTCGCCTATTTTGCTCAGAAGGCCATCGACAGTATTCGCAGACGCAAATTATAGGGACACTTGAGGGACGCCCATCAGAAGGCGCGTGTCAAGTAGGCGGAAATATATTTTATAATATTTCTTGGCATAACATATTTTGATTTGATGCTGCGCCCGTCGATTTCGATCGTTATAGGTTACAGAACCTTGTTGTTCTGCACCAGACACCCATCGAGATCAAGCCCGTCAGGAAAGAGATCCTTCGGGCCCTGGCAATACTATTGCCCCAGAAATCGTTCGGTTCCGTGGCATGCCCAACTGCAAAGAGAAGCGCAGTTTAAAATGGCTCTACGTCCAGTCCCTGGTGGTTCATGCCGCGGGCAGAACATCTTGACTGTTGCAAAAACTATTTTGCAGCTATATGATCGAGTTGGTTCGGTGCTGCGCCAGCCATGCCAATCGGTGCTGATGGTTGGTAGCCCAGTCCCCGTTTTGGTTCCCTGGCGCAGCCTTTTTCAACCTTAGAGGGCTTAAATATCTTGGTCTCGTCGAAATCCACTTGATCGCGCATGATGTAGAAGCACGCCCGGGCCAGTTTGTGGGCCAGGGCTTTGGTGGCCACGATCTTGTTGGTCTTGATCGACTTGCGCAGAAAAGGCCTGAGCCGGCGGGCAATAGCGTCGAGCCTTCTGCGCCGCCTCGACGAAGGCGAAGGAGAGGTACTTGTTGCCTTTCTTGCGGTTGTTGCTGCCCTTGATCTTCTCGTTGGAGATACGGCGGCTGTTGACGCAGCGGCAGTAGGAGGCGAAGTCGCCGACCGAGGGGAAGCGCTGGATGTCGCCGGTCTCCAATGCGATGGTCATGGCCAGTATGTTGCCGATGCCGGGCACGCTCAACAGCTTCTCGAACTGCGGCTTGAGCTTGGCGGCCTTGATCGCCACGCTCTGGATCTCGTTGATCTGCCACTTCAGGCTGTTCATGGCGCCGATGTTGACTTTGGCTGACAGGGCCAGATGCTGGTTGTCGAACCAATCAGACATCTCGTCCTCTTCGAGCTTCTTGACCTCGTTGGATGGCATGGTGAAGCCGAGGTTGCGGCTGAGCAGGCTCTTGAAGCTGAGGATGTGCGTCGAGCGCTGCCGGACCAGCTTCATGCGCTTGCGCAGCAAGTCGCGCAGCTGCCGCTCCTCCCTGGGCATGATGTACCCCTCTGGCAAGATGCCCAACTTGAGTAACTTTGCCAGGAAGAACGCATCATGCTCGTCATCGGTGTGCTTCAGCCCGCTGTACTGCTGGAAGGCGGCCGGATGCGCCAGATGAACCTTGTAGCCATTGTCCATCAATCCATCCACCAGCCAGTACCAGTTGTAGGTCGACTCGACCACCACGCCGACGACGTGTTCCCGGTACGGTTCGAGTACCGCCAAAAGCACCTCAAGCTTGTTGGGAAACTTGCCCTTCACGACCCGTCGCTCCTGCTCGTCGATGACACCGACATAGGTGTTGTTCGAATGCAGGTCCAGTCCCACGTAAAACTCGGTTTGCATCGTTCACCTCCTTTTGCAAACTCATTGCCTACATGAGATTACCTCGCCGGGTGACTCTTGAAAACACTCGCTGGAATAGTCAAAGATCTCAACCTTCTATATGATTATCAGTACTTGCAAATATGGATTCAGCATTATTGAAGGAATAATCAATCGAATTTCTAAGGGATTCCCGAAGATTGTCTGTGGTTTTATGAATTGCCGGGGGGCATTGAGTGCCGGTCTTGAATAACCAAATTAATTATGATAAATTTCAACGTGTGTTATGGTTTTGACAGGAAGAGTGAACAGGAGAAAGAAGGAAATGATCCAGCGACGATTTGAAAACTGGGAATATCATACCATACGGCAGATCGAGGAAGGTTGCCTGGAACTTCCTGTTCTGTCCCGCAGCCACGCCGTGGCTTTCTTTAAGCAAGCAGGGGATTTACTAAAGCAGGATTTAAAAGCAGTGGAGCGTCAAAGAGGTAGTGTTTTTGAAAGCCTGGGGGGCTTCATCATCTCGTCTAACCGCCAGGATTTCATGATAACTACTGATTTTCCGGTCGATAGTTCCCTGCATGGGCTGTTAATGCTTGAGACATTTGATGATGTCCTGGGGGTCCTTTTTTGCGTGGCCCGCGTCTCCGAGAACGCATTCCTGACCCACGGCTTCACGCAAAGACAGAAATCAGCCGTCAAGGACCTCATCAACTCCATGCCGGAAGGCTCGCCCGTCGCCAAGGCGCAGGCCTTCGCGGCAAATAACTCCGCATCGCCAATGGACAGGCTCTGTGCGAGCGCGCTCGACCTGGATGCGACGAAGGAGGTCCGCGAAGCGGCCTGGAAGACCCTGGAGGAACAGGGGAACACCGTCCTGGGTTTTATCGCGGGCCTGAAACACAAGGACCTGGAGATCCGCCGGGCCATGGCCTTCAATCTAGGGTATGTAAATGATGCGCGTGCTTTGGAGCCCCTTCTTGAAGCACTGAAAAATGAAGATGAGAATATTCGCTGGGGAGCTGCTGAATCCCTTGGCAAGCTTGGCAAGTTCGCTGATGCACGGATCGTTGCAGGCCTGAATGTGGCTCTTGCTGATACAGATCAATCCGTCCGCAAGGCTGCTGCACAAGCACTGAAGGTTATCGCTGGGCCAGAGGCATAGGGGCCATGGCCTTGCATTTTAGCATTAGGCCTGGGTATTGTGGACAGGGAAATTATTGAGGAGGAGTTGCCATGGAAAATTTCGTCAAGTTATTTCCCTTCGGGATGGGGATTTTGGCCATTTTCGTCAACAGGCTTTTTTTTAAAGTGATTACCATCAAGAACCCTTTAGGGGAGGGGTTTGTCGTTGGGTTGATTGGTTTCGCCTTTGGATGGGCAATTCTGGGCCTCGTCTTTCTTTTCGGCCGGTTCTTTGCGAAAAGCGGCAAGTCCCCATTGCATGATCAGGTCATACAGTTGCTTGTATCGGCGTACCTGGAAGATCAGAAAAAAAATATTGCTGAGGCGAGAGCTTTCTATGAAAAGGCGTTCCTCCTTGAACCGCAGTACAAGGACGGTATCCTTCAGTACGCGAGTTTTCTTAACAGGATAGGGGCGTTTGACGATACGCTGCGGTTAATAGAAAACCTGCAGGGCGACGATCGTTACCACCGTATCCGCGGCTTTACCCTACTTGGCCAGAAAAAGACCAATGATGCATTGCCCGAACTGCTCGAGGCGAACCGGATCAACGGCAGCGACACCGATATTCTGAACGCCCTCGCTGATTGTTATCTGCAGCTTGGCAGGAAGGACGATGCGAGAAATGCCCTCAATGCCTCGCTCAAACTGGACCCCAAGCAACATGCCGTCAGAAAGCGCCTGCAGGAAATGGACTCCTAAGGCGCTGGTGTCAGGCCTTGCATTATTACATTTGACTTGAAACCTGTTTCCCCTTCCAGACCCAATTGTTTTCAACCAGGTTATAGTCGGCTAGTTTTGCCCTGTTGATGATCGTCGTCTGGCCGATGGGTTCGCCCATTGTCCAATAATAATGTCCATCCAAAATATAGTATTTGCCTGGACGCCCCTTATACTGAGCCTCAAAGCCTGCTTCCCTGATAAAGCCGACAACTTCCTCGAATAGTGCCTGGCAGACTGGATCCAACTTGTCCTTGACAATATATTCGTGAGGACAAATATCGGCGTAGGTTTTGGCAAATGTCCAGGCAAGGTTATTTACAAACTCCTGCAATTCTGTTTTCCCCATGGTTTTATACTGATGATAATTGCCTGCAATGTCAATGGAAAAGTGGGGGGCTGTTGGTTCGGCTGAAGGAGTTAGTTTTTCGAGCGGTTTATCTATTGCAGCGGTTGCGAATGCCGGAGTAGCGATTCGTAATCCTTCAGTGACAGGATGGAGTACCCCTCGGTGCGGGTGACGAGGCCGTTGCGATCGACCCAGCCCACGGCCCTTTCCGGGTTTTTCAGCAAGCGCGGCGCCTTCCCGGCCGCGACCGGCCTGAGAAAGTTCTCCGGGCGATGGATGCGGAAGATCCCGGCCACGTTGCGGAAAGTGCCCTGGCGCAGGTTCTTCATGTTCACCAGGGTCGCGGCCAGGTAAAAAACGAAAGCCAGGAACAGGATCGACGTCAGCGCGATCAGCCATGGGTCGCCGACGGCGAGCGTGAACACCAGGAACAGGAGAAAAAAGAAAGCCAACAGGCCGCTCATGCCTGCCAGCCCTTTCCTGAGCATCCCGGCCGAGCAGGAGCCGCACACGGAGACCGGCGCCGGCACGAAATTGCGGTGCTTGGTCGTGGTCGTGATCTTGCCCCCCGACTGTTCGCGCACCGTGTCCGTCTCCGCCAGGACGTACTCCTGGGTGATCATTTTTTCGGCGCTGAAACTCCCTCCGCAGCAGTCGCATTTCGCTTCCGGCATGGCATGCCCTCCTCGAGCGACCGAACCTGGTCCTCGAACAAAGGAATACTAGGGATTTTGCCCGGGCTTGTCAAGGAAGGATGGGGATAGAAGGGAGCTTAAGGACGGTGCTGGACTTTGTTACTTTGGCGGCCATGCCTTTTCCCCCGCCGCGCTTTGAGATCTTGCCGAAGCCTGATAAAATTCGGCTTGACGATATATCCATGAAGTGAGGGCACCATGAAACTTCGCCTGGCTGGCGCGGCCGACCTGGCCGTCATCATGCATCACCGGCGCTCCATGTTCCGCGAGATGGGCTACCACAACGAGGCGGACCTCGACGCCATGGCGGCAACCTCGGCGCCCTTTATCCAGGCCGGCCTGGCCGATGGCTCGTACCGGGGCTGGCTGATCGAGGCCGCGGCGGGCGTGGTCGCCGGCGGCGGCATGGTGATCGCCGGTTTTCCTTCCCATCCCATCGACCCCCAGCCGCGGCGGGTATGGATCCTGAACATGTACACCGAGCCGGAGCACCGGGGGCAGGGGCTGGCCAGGACGATCATGGAGACGATGATCGGCTGGTGCCGGGAACAGAAATTGGCGGTGGTGGCGCTGCATGCCAGCGAAGCCGGCCGCCCGCTCTATGAGCGTCTGGGCTTTGTGCCCACCAACGAAATGCGCCTGAAACTGAAATAGCTCCATGATCGGGAGGCAAACCTTGGGGGTGATCGGCGAGATCCTCGGCGTCACTGCCCGTAGCAGATCCTGCCGTCGGGGAGATGGTTGTTGCTGAGGGTGTTCTTCAGGGTCTCGAAGACCGCCCGGGCCGCGGTCGAGGAATAGATATAGGGACAGACATCAGCGTGTCCCGCCCCGTCCTGCAGCGAATAGTGGAGGTGGCAGTATCCCTGCTCGCCGACCAGGAGGGTGCCGATCACCGTGCCCGCCTGGACGCGGTCGCCCTTCTTGACCAGGATGGCGGCGACCTGCTGCGCCTTGAGGGCCGCGCTGGTGGTGCCGGGCTCGATGGCCAGCGAGACCGTCCGCTTGCGGTTGATGTAGATGTCGATGCCCAGGATCAGCTGCCCGGCAGGGTGGGAATAGGGATTTTCCTTGGTCTTGATCTCGGAAATGGTGCCCGCCGTCGGCGAGACGATCACGGCCGGGGATTCGACGATCAGGTCGATGCCGTTGTGGGGCTCGCTGCCGCTCCAGTTGGGCACGCCGAAGGCGGCCATGCGCTTGACCTGGTGCCAGTCCTGGAAGGGAAATTCCAGGGGGAGAAAATCGAGGTTGGGGCCCGGGGCGAAGAGGGTGTCCTTAAGCAGGAACAGCGCGCCGCCCACGACCACGACCCCGGCTGCCGCCAGGAGCCAGGGAAATTTTCTTTTTTTACGGCCCTGGCCCTGACGGGGATCCTCGCGGGTGACGAACTTGGGCGCGTCGGTCTCCGCTCCCGCTGCCGTCGGCTCAGCCGCGGCGTCCCCTTGGGAGGGTGCCGCCTGCTCGCCCGCAGTATCCCCATGGGGGGCTGCCGGCGGCTGGCTGGGCATGTCGGGGCGCATGCTGAAGAGAAAAAAGGCGATCACGGCCAGGGTCCTGGCCACGCGGACGGGGCGGCTTTGCGCTTGCATGCCCTCCATTCTAGAGGATGGCCGCCATTTTTTCAATGCAGCGGAACAAGGGGGCTGGTCTTCATGGGTGGATGAATGGGAGGGGTAAGCTCGGTGCTGCTGTACTTATAATGCTACACGGACGACTGTTTTCGTCCTAAAAAAATGACAGTGACCACCTGAAATATTGGCAATGGAAATGCTCTCCAAGCGGGAGAGAGATGCTCATAAAAAACATTTTCCACCCGCCATTAGTGGATGCTGAGGCTCAGTGCTCGTCATCCCCCGGAATGAAAATAAACGGAAAAAAGGAGGGAAGGTGAAAAATCATGTAATTTTATTGATGTTGCTCAATTTTGCAATGGCTGCATTCGCCGCTGAGAAGGGGACCAAGATGCTGGGCGGCACGGTGTCTCTTTCGCGCAGCAGGTCTGAAATCATAACCCCGGTCACCGAGTTGGCTGTCACCTCCAGCCTGGGGTACTGCGTCATCGATAACCTGATGATCGAAGTGAGCCCCAAATTTACGCTGACCATGCAGGAATATGAACCGCCATACTCCGGCCATACGAGCAGCATCGTCTTCGGCATCGGCGTCGGCGCAAGATTCTTTATCGGCAAGTTTTACCTGGGATCCATGTTCAATTATAACTCCCATGGCGCGGCGGAAGCCTATGCGAAGGGAAACCAATACTACTACAAGGACATGGATCTGAAGGCCGGCTGCCTGCTGCCGCTGGCCAAAAACATTTATCTTGACCTGGCCGCCATCTACAATTTCGGAGTCGGGGAGGCCCGGGCATTCACGTTCGGCGCCAACCATTCATCCGCTTATTCCATGTTCATAGGCATCGCCGCCTTTTTAAAAAAGGCGCCGCCGCGTTCCCCTTTGGGTGCGTGAGGGGCCGGTGCTTTTTCATATCGGCAGCTTGAGGATCGGCGGCAGAGAGGAGGAAAAGTGAAAAAACAAGTGATTTTCATGCTATTGTTCAGCTTGGTGATGGCTGCATTCGCTTTTGAGAAGGGGACCAAGGCGCTTGGCGGCACGCTGTCTCTTTCATACAGCAAGTATGACAGAGACGCGGATGGGATCACCAATTTGAATGTCGCCTTCGACCTGGGATACTGCGTCATCGACAACCTGATGGTCGAGGTGAGTCCCAGAATAAGGCTCATGGCATTTGAAAACGGGCCGACCTACAACTGGCTCGGTCTTGGAGTCGGTGCAAGATATTTCATCCGCAAATTTTATATGGGTTCCCAGATCAATTTTTTCTCCAGTGGCTTTTCAGGACATAAAAATACCTGGGATAACCTGGATCTGAAGGTCGGCTATCTCCTGTCGCTGGCCAAAAACATTTATCTCGACCTGGCCGCCATCTACAATATACCCATCCCGCATGGCGGCAGCGATTCGTCCGTATTATCCCTATCAATAAGTGTTGCCGCTTTTTTTAAGGGAGAAAGGCTGAGGGATCGATCGTGAAAATATGAATTCGATTGATATATGGAGTACGATGCGTTCCTGGGCGGGAAACAGCCGGGGTCGGGCGGCGCAGAGTGAATTGCGCATGCTGGATTAAAGTCAACTGAGGCGGGGATGGGAACGGCAAGCGCATGCCGCCGTCGACTCCAAAGGGACGTTGCTTGTTTATATGGTGTCAGGATCCCGATTCTGACCTTCAGGCGCGAGCGCCTGCGTCCATGAAAAAAGTATAGCACAGCTCCTTTTTATTTTGAATCAAAGAACCGGGGCCGCCGCAGCGGCCAGAAAATAAGGCCGAAAAACGGGGCCGGATGTTGCATTTTCAGCGGATTATTCCTACAATCCAGCAAGGAGCCGGCATCCCGTGACGCTTCGGGAGACCTCGGCATGGGAAAGTTGAAAAGGAGGGCAAGCGTGGCGGCAAAAAAAACAGAACCCCAGGTGACCTCCCCCGAGCGCCTGAAAACCCTGGCCGACGGCGTCTTTGCCATCGTGATGACCCTGCTGGTCCTCCAGCTCGGCGTTCCGGTCGCCAAGGGATTGTCCCGGGAAGCCGAGCTGCTGCGCGAACTGGGCAGGCTGTGGCCCGAATTTCTCATCTATGCCCTGAGCTTCATGATCCTCGGGGTGTTCTGGTTCATGCATCATGCGGTCTTCAGCGTCGTGCGCAGGTTTGATTCGACCCTGGTCTGGCTGAACATCCTCTTCCTGATGTTCGTCTCCCTGGTCCCCTTTTCGACCGCCCTGGCGGCCAAGAACGGCTTCGGGACCGTGACCGCCGTGGTTTACGGCGTCAACATGCTGCTCATTTTCAATCTCGGCTGGGCCTCATGGGCCTTCATCACCGGCAAGCGCCGCTTGGTGGACGAGAGCATCGATGCGGCCATGATCCGGGGCGGGAACCGCATGGGACTGTTCTACGCCGTCGTCATGTGGGCTTCCATCGGCCTGGCCTTTCTCATCCCGGGCGTGTCGTTCTTCATTTACAGCGTGGTCGTCCTGGCCTTCATCGTCTTCACGCTCATGGGCAAGGGCGAAAGGGCCCTGATCCTTCCTCTCCCGACCCATGACAAAAAGGACGCGAAGCTCCCGCGCTGACGGAGGAATATGACCATGGATCAGTTTCCATTGTCAGGCATCAACTTGGTGGCGGTTCTGGCGGCATGGATCGTTCATATCGTGCTGGGGCTGATATGGTTCCGCCCGGAATTGTTCGGGAATGAATGGTCGAAGTTGACCGGCAAAGAACTCAAACCCGCAAAAAAATGGCTGCTGCCGGGCTTATTGGGCCATCTGCTGATGATCTTCGTGCTGGTCATACTGATCCGACTTGCCCACGCCGACAGCGGTTTGAGCGGCATGGGCATCGGTCTTCTCGCCTGGCTCGGTTTCGTGGTGCCGTTGGAAAGCGGCGAATTGGTCTGGGAGAAGATCCCGTTCAGGTTGTTCCTGCTGCGCACCGGGAATCAACTCGTCGGCATCGCCGTGTCGGGCTTTATTCTGGGCGCGTGGCAATGACGAGCCCTGGAAAGCCCGCTCCGGCCGCCTCGGCCCTGCTCCAGCGGACGAAATGGATGTATCGCCGCCGCGGCTTCTCCAACCTGCTGAAGATGGGCCATTGCGCTCCTGCCGTCATGCAGACCTTTCTGGACCCGGGAGACGGGAAGGAAGAATGGCTGGTCAGGATGACGGCCGGCCTGCCGGGCGGCATTGGGAATACCGGCTTTGAATGCGGCGGGATCACGTCGCCGCTGATCCGCTTCGGGCTGGAGCATGGCCTGCGCCAGGGCCGCGACGGACTGCCCCTGGTCATCCACGCCGGGCACGATTATGACCGGCGCTTCCGGCAGCGCCATCGCTCGCTCCTGTGCAAGGAGATCCTCGGCAAGCGCCGGGTCCCGCTGCCATGCATCAAGGTCGCCTGTCTTGCCCCGGAGCTATACAGGCAAACCGACTGCGAGGGCGGCGGCGAGGCCATTTCAGGCGCGACCCGGGATGCCTTTCTGCTTTTGCATGCGCACCTGCGCGCCAGTGATTTTCATTGCGCCCATGCCGTGCTGAAGCATTTGCAAGGCACCATTCCCGCATCCCGGGAACTGCTGGATGGGACCAGCGGTTTCATCGGCGGGACGGCGTTCAACGGCCTGACCTGCAGCGCCTTCAGCGCCGGCCTGATGGCCGTCGGCCTGAAGCTGGGCGAGATCGAAGGCAGTTACTTGCGGGTCATGCGCATGCTGGCGATCATGATCGCCGGCGGCAATGCCCTGGCCGACCATTTGAACAAGTTCAACAGGCTGGTGAACATCGGCAACAGGATGGCGAAGTGGTTCAAGGGAGAGTTCGGCAGCACCTTGTGCCGTGAAGTCGTCCAGTGCGATTTTTCTTCCATGAGTGACGTACAACGGTATATCGAGAAGGGTTCCATAGCCACCTGCAGGGTTATAGCGGAAAAAGCGGCCAGGCAGGCTGAACGGATCATTCAACAAAATGGAGTTTGGCCTTGAGGGACGGAGCCAGCCCCGCGATTTGACTTTCAAACCAACAGGACGTAGGATTTCTCCAGGCAGGAAAAATCTGCCGTATCAGCCCCTGGACTGAGGAGTGGACAT
>Ga0209262_10000317_pt1 | contig 24166 bp, 19 predicted proteins | sample Lowcelwee11metaG_FD_187171 | JGI IMG/M metagenome (GOLD analysis project Ga0209262, IMG submission 187171) | Freshwater pond sediment microbial communities from the University of Edinburgh, under environmental carbon perturbations - Low... | ecosystem: Environmental > Aquatic > Freshwater >...
GGCTTGCGGCGCCTTGGTCATGTACACCTGCTTGAGGTAGCTGTGGCAGGCGTCGCAGGCCTCGGCCTTGACCGCGTCGCTACCGCCTTCCACGGCGAAAAAGCCGAGGTTCTGGGTGTTGCCGCAGTTCGAGCACTGCACGCGTGGCATGTGCCACTCGGCGTCGCACAACGAGCAGTGCAGGTAGCGCAGCCCCTGCTCTGCGCCGCCGATCCGCACGATGCTCGCGACCGGCGCACTGCCGCACACCGGGCACAGGACCGGCGACGGACCGCTGGCGCGGAACTGGCTTGCGTCCAGCTGCGCGGCGAGGGCGTTCCAATACACCTGGATTGCCGCAGCGACGAGTGGTGCCTGGCCCGGATGCTCCGCCCCGAGTTTCCCCGCCAGCAGGCGTTCAGCGAAAGCTTCGACGTGCTCCGTGGATGCGACGCCGAGTTCGCGCACGGCCAGGCTCGCGGCTTCTTCCTTGGACAACTGGCCGAGGATCAAGTCGAGCGCTTGCCGCCACACGGGATCACGGGGCCAGCCGAGCGCCGGGTAGACAGGTTGCCCCTCCGCGATGCGCCGCGCCACGTCGTCGGCTTCGGCCGCAGGAACCCGCCCGGCCAGCGCCTGCGCGGCATGGGCCTGCGCCTCGACGAGGTGCGCCATGAACTTAAGGTAGTCGCCGAGCGAGTGGCCCGCCGCCAGCGTGTGCAGCCGACGGGCCCGGTCCCGGAATGTGTACTCCCCGCCGGGGGCGCGCACGAACGGCGCGTCCTCGGCAGGTGGTCGCGGAGCCTCGGGGGTCGCGACCTCGCTCACTTACGCGTGGCCTCGTCGTGCCACTGCGGGTGGTGCGCCTTGGCCCAGGCGCGCGACACCTTTCCGCTCAGCATGCCTTCAGTCGATCCCTTCACCCAGAACGACGAGTAGACGTGCACGATGATGAGGAAGATCAATGCCAGCGCGCTCAGCGCGTGCATCAGCGCTCCGAACCGGACCGTGCCGATCGAGAAGTTCGGCGCGAAGTACGGTTGCCAGATCGCCACGCCCGAGACGAGCAGGATGATCATGCTCGCAAGCAGCACCCAGAACAGGAGCTTCTGCCCCGGGTTGTAGCGGCCGATCGGCGGCATCCTGTCGTCGCGGTTGGCGATGACGTCGCCGATCTTGCCGAGCCACGCCCGGTCATTCCCGCTCAGCACGTTGTGGTGCCAGAAGCGCACCGCCATCATGATGAACGCGACGAACATCACCACCCCGATGAAGGGATGCAGGACGCGCGCCCACGTGCCGCCGCCGAGCAGGTTCGTCAGCCAGAACATCGAGGGGTGGAAGAAAGCGAGCCCGGACGCCGCCAGCAGGATGAAGGTGATGGCCGTCACCCAGTGCAGGATGCGTTCGCCCGAAGTGTAGCGATCGATCATGGATTGCTGACTCATGGCTCAGGCCTCCCCTCGCTGGCCGCGCTCGCCGCCGGCTTCTGCTTCGTGCTCGATCTCCTTTCGCCCGTACTTCAGGTAGTGGATGAACGCGCCCAGGGCCGTCAGGCCGAGCAGCGCCAGGCCGACGGGTTTCATCGGCCCCTTCCACGCGCCGACGCTCGCCGCGATCGTCGGGTCCTTAGGCAGGCCGCTGTAGTCCTCGGGTCGGTCGGCGTGCGGCAGCACGTACATGACGTGTGTGCCGCCGACGCCCTGCGGGTCGTACAGCCCTGCGTTCGCGAAGCCCCGCCCCTGGAGTTCCGCGACGCGTCCTTCGGCGTGGTGGGTCATGTCCTCCTTGGTGCCGAACAAGATCGCGCCCGTCGGGCAGGACTTCACGCAGGCCGGCTCGAGCCCGACCGCGACCCGGTCGGAGCAGAGCGTGCACTTGTAGGCCTTGTTGTCCTTCTTCGAGATGCGCGGGATGTCGAACGGGCAGCCGGCCACGCAGTAGCCGCAGCCGATGCAGTGCTCCTGGTGGAAGTCCACGATGCCGTTGGAGTACTGCACGATGGCGCCCGGCGCCGGGCACGCCTTCAGGCAGCCCGGGTCCGCGCAGTGCATGCAGCCGTCCTTGCGGATCAGCCACTCGAGGTTGCCGCCCTCCGGCTCGACCTCGGCGTAACGCATCACCGTCCAGCTGTGCTCGTCGAGGTCGAGCGGATTGTCCAGCACGCCGACGTTGTGCCCGATCTCGCTGCGCAGGTCGTTCCACTCCTGGCAAGCGACCTGGCAGGCCTTGCAGCCGATGCAGCGGGACACGTCGAGCAGCTTCGCGACCTGCGGCTGCTCGCGCGCGCCCGGAGGCGGTGTCGTGGTCGCCGAACGTCGCTCGATGTCAAGCGATTGCAGTGCCATGGTTCACCTCCTCAGGCCTTCTCGATGTCGACGAGGAACGACTTGAACTCGGGCGTCTGCGTGTTCGCGTCGCCGACGAACGGAGTCAAGTTGTTGGCGAGGTGACCCTTGCGCGCCACGCCGGTGAAGCCCCAGTGGATGGGGATGCCGACGTGATGCACCACCTTGCCGTCCACCTCGAGCGGCTTGATGCGCTTGGTGACCACAGCCACCCCCGTGATCTCGCCACGGTTCGACGAAACCACCACCCGGTCGCCCTTGGCGATGCCCTTCTCCTTCGCCAGTTCCTCGCCGATCTCGACGAACTGCTCCGGCTGGGTCGTCGCGTTGAGGTGCGAGTGCTTGGTCCAGAAGTGGAAGTGCTCCGTGACCCGGTAGGTCGTCGCCGCGTACGGGAAGTCTTTCGGCTTGCCGAAGCTCGCCCAGTCCTGTTTGAACACCCGGGCTGCCGGGTTGTTCATGGCCTTCGGGTTGTCCGGATGCAGCGGGTTGCGGTCGAGTGGCGACTCGAACGGCTCGTAGTGCTCGGGGAACGGGCCCTCCGCCATGCCGCCGAGGGAGAACAGCCGTGCCACGCCCTCGTTGCACATGATGAACGGGTTGACCCCTTCCTCCGGCGCGGCGTTTGGCCGCATGTCCGGGACGTCCGGTCCGGCCCACTTCGTGCCGTTCCAGTACAGGACCGCACGCGACGGATCGAACGGCTTGCCGTCCGGTGCCGCTGAAGCGCGGTTGTAGAGGATGCGGCGATTGGCGGGCCACGCGAATCCCCAGCCAGGGTATACGCCGAGCCCCGACGGATCGGCGGTGTCGCGCCGCGCCGTGAGGTTGCCCGTGGGTCCCCAGCATCCGGAGTAGATCCAGTTGCCGCAGGCCGTCGAGCCGTCGTCGCGCAGCATCGCGAACCCCGCCACCTGGTCGCCGCCCTTGGCGAGCACCTTGGTCTTGTCGGCCGGGTCGGTGACGTCGGCGATCGCGTAGCCGGAGATCTCCTTCAGGATTTCCGCCGACGACGGTGCCGCGCGCATGGCGTAGTTCCACGTGAGCTTGTACATAGGCTCGGGGAACGCGCCGCCTTCCTTCTCGTAGAGGCCTTTCAGCTCGAGGAACAGCCGTGCCATGATTTCACGGTCGCTCTTGCCGTCGCCCGGTGGATCCGCGGCCTTCTCCTTCCACGCGATCACGCGGCCGGAGTTGGTGAACGTGCCGTCGTCCTCGGCGAAGCACGCCGTCGGCAGGCGGAACACCTCGGTCTTGATTTCGGCCGTCTTCACCTTGTTGAACTCGCCGTCGTCCTTCCAGAACTCCGACGTCTCGGTGGCGAGCGGGTCCATGACCACGAGGAACTTCAGGTTCTCGAGCGCGGCCGCAACCTTGGCGCGATGCGAGACCGCGGCCAGCGGGTTGAAGCCCTGGCAGATGAACCCGTTCATCTGGCCCTGGTGCATGCGCTCGAACATGTGCAGCACGTCGTACGGCTTGTCGATCTTCGGCAGCCAGTGATAGCCGAAATCGTTCTCCGCGGTGGCGGACGCGCCGAACCAGGCCTTCATCAGGCTCACGAAGAACTTCGGGGTGTTCTGCCCGTAGTTCATCTGGTTCGGGCGCAGCAGCTTGGGCGTGCGCGCCTCGAGGTAGGTCTTCAGCTCCTGTTCCTTGTCGCCGCCGATCTTGATGTAGCCCGGCAGGGTGTCGGTGATCAGGTTCTGGTCCGTGATGCCCTGCACGTTGGCGTGACCGCGCAGCGCGTTCACGCCGCCGCCCGGCCGCCCGATGTTGCCGAGCAACAGCTGGATCATGGCCATCGTGCGGATGATCTGCGCGCCGGTGGTGTGTTGCGTCCACCCGAGCGCGTACATGATGGTCATGACCTTGTCGGGCGCCGCGGTCTCCGCGATCAGCTCGCAGACCTTCAGGAAGCGGTCGGGAGGCGTGCCGGTGATCCGCGTCACCATCTCGGGCGTGTAGCGCGAGTAGTGCTGCTTCAACAGCTGGTAAACGCAGCGCGGGTTCGTGAGGGTCTCGTCGACCACCGCGAAGCCGTCCGGGCCGATCTCGTACCCCCACTTGCTGCGGTCGTAGCTGCGTTTCTCCTCGTCGTACCCCGAGAAGATGCCGTCGTTGAATGCGAAGTCGTCCTTCACGACGAACGGCGCGTTCGTGTAGGCACGGACGTACTCGTGGTGGATCTTGTCGTTCGAGAGCAGGTAGTTGATGACGCCGCCCAGGAAGGCGATGTCGGAACCGGTGCGCAACGGCGCGTAGAAGTCGCTGACCGCGGCGGAACGCGTGTAGCGCGGGTCGACGACGACCAGCTTCGCGTTGCGTTTCTCCTTGGCCTCAACGACCCATTTGAACCCGCAGGGGTGCGCCTCGGCGGCGTTCCCGCCCATGATCAGGACCAGGTCGGCATTCTTGATGTCGACCCAGTTGTTCGTCATCGAACCGCGACCGAAACTCGGGGCCAGACTGGCCACCGTCGGTGCGTGTCAAATGCGCGCCTGGGTGTCGATCGCCGCCATGCCGAGCGAGCGGACCACCTTGTGCGTCAGGTAGCCCGACTCGTTGCTCGCCGCGCTGCTCGCGAGGAAACCGGTGGTGATCCAGCGGTTCACGAGCTCGCCCTTGTCGTTCTTCACGACGAAGTTGGCGTCGCGGTCGTCCTTCATGAGGCGCGCGATCTTCGTGAGTGCTTCGTCCCAGGAAATCGCCTGCCACTTGCTATCGCCTGGGGCGCGGTATTCCGGTTTCTTCAGGCGGCCCTCGCTCTTGATCATGTCGAGCAGGCCCGCGCCCTTGGGGCAGAGCGTGCCGCGATTGACCGGGTTATCCGGGTCGCCCTCGATGTGGATGATTGAGGAGTGCGCGTTCTTGGCGCCGCTCCCCATCGTGTGCATCAGCACGCCGCAGCTCACCGAGCAGTACGGGCAGATGCTGCGGCTCTCCTTCGTGTGCGCGAGCTTGAACGCGCGCACCTCGGCGAGGGCCGGTTCGGGCGAGAAGCCCAGGTATGCGACGCTGGACGCCCCCAGTCCCGCCCCGCAGATCTTGAAGAATTGCCGACGTGTGACTTGCATGCTTCGCCCCCTTGGAGAACGCGGTGGACCGAGTCCATCCCCCGGTCACGCGACTTTATACCCATCGCCGCGGAGAAATCAGCCGTTTCGGAAAACCCCTAGTGGGCCTTGGTCGCAGCAGAGAACTTGCTGCGGTGCGGCACCGGACGGGAAACTGCGCGCACGACGAGCCTGAGCGCAAGGTGCCCGTAAGGTGGCGTAAAGTGCCGGTGTTACGGTTTCGGAATCCAGGCCAGCCACTGATGCCCGATCCGCAGAGTGCGAACGTGCATGCTGCAAGCGCGGCCGTCGATGGAGCGAATCCCGTGGCCAGTCCGCCCCCGATCCCGGTTTCCTATTCGCTGCCGAAGACGAACGCGAAGGTCCTGGCGCTGCTGGAGCCCCACCTCTCGTCGGCGGCCGTGGTGCTGGACATCGGCGCCGGCGAAGGTTACCTCGCGCAGCGAGTGCATGCGGCCATCACCGAACGCGGCCTGGGCGCGAGACTCGAGGCGTGCGACCTGTTTCCCGACAATTTTCACGTCCCCGACGTGCGTTGTCGCCCGATCGACCTCGACGGTGGGTTGCCCTTGCCGGACGCGAGCGTCGATCTCGCTTACTCGGTGGAAGTGCTGGAGCACCTGGAAAATCAGTTCGGCTTCCTGCGCGAGGTGCAGCGGGTGCTGAGGCCTGCCGGACGCTTCGTCGTCACGACGCCGAACGTGCTCAGCCTGACCTCGCGCCTGCGCACGCTGCTGGTCGGTTTCCCGGAGCTCTTTGGGCCGCTGCCGTTGCGGTCCGAGGACCCGCAGCACCTCGGCGGACACATCCACCCGGTGTCGGTCTATTTCATTGCGTACATGGCCGAGAAAGCGGGCTTGCGTGTGGCTGGGCTGCACATCGACCGGGTGAAGTCGGGTTCGGTCGGCGCCCTCGTACTCTGGCCGTTCGTGGCCTTGGCCTCGCTGCTCGTGGCGATGCGGGTGCGGCGCAAGGAGCCGGTGATCTACGCCGAGAACCGCGCACACCTGCGACGAATCAATTCGCTGCAGGTGCTCACCGGACGGACCATCATCCTCGAACTGGTCAAGGACGGTGCCGGTGTTACGGTTTCGGAAACGCGGCTCGGCAGCACCGCTGGTCCGGCAGGACGCCCGACGGACTTACCGCAACCGTAACACCGGCACCTCTGGCTCAATCCTCGAGGAACGACCGCAGTTGCTCGCTGCGACTCGGGTGCCGCAGCTTGCGCAGCGCCTTCGCCTCGATCTGCCGGATGCGCTCGCGGGTGACGTCGAACTGCTTGCCGACTTCCTCGAGCGTGTGGTCCGTCGTCATGTCGATGCCGAAGCGCATGCGCAGCACCTTGGCCTCGCGCGGCGTGAGGCCGGCGAGTACCGAGTGCGTGGTCTCGCGCAGCGACTCGGTCGTCGCCGACTCGATCGGCGATTCCACCGAGGTGTCCTCGATGAAGTCCCCGAGGTGCGAATCCTCGTCGTCGCCGATGGGCGTCTCCATCGAGATCGGCTCCTTGGCGATCTTCAGCACCTTGCGCACCTTGTCCTCGGGCATCTCCATGCGCACCGCGAGTTCCTCGGGCGTCGGCTCGCGGCCCATCTCCTGCAGCATCTGCCGCGAGATGCGGTTCAGCTTGTTGATGGTCTCGATCATGTGCACCGGGATACGGATCGTGCGCGCCTGGTCAGCGATCGAGCGCGTGATCGCCTGGCGGATCCACCAGGTGGCGTACGTCGAGAACTTGTAGCCGCGACGGTACTCGAACTTGTCCACGGCCTTCATCAGGCCGATGTTGCCTTCCTGGATCAGGTCGAGGAACTGCAGGCCGCGATTCGTGTACTTCTTCGCGATCGAGATCACGAGGCGCAGGTTGGCCTCGACCATCTCCTTCTTCGCGCGGCGTGCCTGCGCCTCGCCGACCGCGATCTCGCGGTTGATCTCCTTGATCTCGGCGATCGTCAGGTGCGAGCGCTTCTCGATCTCGCGCAGCTTGTTCTGCTGCCGCTCGATGTCCTCGCGCAGCCGGCCGAGCGCGGCCGAGTGCTTGCGCTTGGCCCGCACGTGCTTGTCGAGCCAGCCGAGGTTGGTCTCGTTGCGCGGGAAGGTCTCGATGAAGTCCGAGCGCGGCATGCCGGCGTCGCGCACGCAGATCTGCATCACGGCCTTCTCGATGCTGCGGATCTCGTTGAGGTGCCCGCGCAGCTGCACGATCAGCTGCTCGAACATGCGCGGCGAGAGCTTGAGCTCCATGAATTCGCCGGCGAGCTTCTTGCGCAGCTTGAGCGACTTCGGGTCGCGGCCGCCCTTATCGTCGAGCGACTTGACGACCTGCCCGTAGAGCTTGGCGATCGAGGCGAAGCGCCGCGCCGCTTCTTCCGGGTCCGGACCGGTGTCGACGACTTCCTCGTCCTCGGCGGCGTCCTCGACGTCCTCGGCTTCGTCGTCCGCTTCTTCCTTGGCGGCCGCAGCCAGCTTCGGGTTGATCGGCTCGGCGATGACGTCGGGAGCGTTCGGATCGACGAAGCCCACGATGATGTCGACCAGGCGGCCCTGGCCGGCCTTGACCGGCTCGTAGGTGCGCAGGATCAGGTCGTAGGTCGGCGGGTAGACGGCGAGTGCGCGACGCACGGAATCGAGGCCTTCCTCGATGCGCTTGGCGATCGCGATCTCGCCCTCGCGGGTGAGCAGCTCGACCGTGCCCATCTCGCGCATGTACATGCGGACGGGGTCGGTGGTGCGACCGAACTCGGCGTCGACGGTCGTGGCGAGCGCCGCAGCCGCTTCCTCGGCCGCTTCCTCGTCGGCCACGACGGGCTCGCGCAGCAGCAGCGCTTCGGCATCCGGCGCCTTCTCGTACACCGGGATGCCCATGTCGTTGATCATCTGCACGATGTCTTCGATCTGCTCCGGATCGACGATCTCGGATGGCAGGTGGTCGTTGACTTCGGCGTAGGTCAGGAAGCCCTGTTCCTTGCCGCGCGCGATCAGCAGTTTCAGCTGCGATTGGCGGTCTTCGGGCGTGCTGGCCGGCAGCGCGATCTCGAATTTCTCGGCGCCCGCCTTGGCGCCCTTGCCGGCCTTGGCCGGCTTGCGCAGGGCCGGGGCGGCCGGGGCGGGCGCATGCGCCTTCGCGGCAAGCGCGGGGGTCGCCTTGACGGCAGCGACTGCCGGCTTCGCTGCCGGCACGTGCTTCAGTGCCTGGGCCGGTCGGGCCGGGGCCTTGGCGCCGGCCTTGGCACCCGCCTTGAGCGGAGCCTTGGCCGCGTGCTTCGCGGTCGGCTTGACCGCGGGCTTGGCCGCCGGCTTGTGCGCCGCAGCCTTCGCTGGCGCGTGCGCCGTCTTGTGCGCCGACTTCTGCTGCGTGTGCTTCGCCTTGGCTGCGCCCGGCGCCGGCTTGTGGGCCTTCGCCTTCACGGGCGCGGCGGCCCGCTTCGGGGCCGGCCGGGCGGCCGGAGTCTTGCGGGCAGGGGCTTTCTTGGCCTGCTTGCGTACCGTCTTGCTCAAGATGGGCGCCTCAGGAAAGGAGGTGGGTTAACAAAAGAGCGGAAATATAGCACAGGACGGCCTGCGACCCACCGATCATTTCGCGGGCGGGAGCCGGTTGGATTGCCCTTTGGTGCGCAGAAGTGCCTGAAGTTCCTGCTTTTCTTCCGCAGTCAGCGGGGCCTCGCGGGCCTTTTGCTCGAGGTCGTGCAGGCGGGTCATCAGGTGCTCGGCCTGCAGCCGCTCGAGGGCCGAGCGGATCTCGGCCGCCGCGGCCGCGGCATCCGGAACCAGGCATTCGCCGGTGGCCAGCTTCGACAGGGGAGCGTAGTCCGGACGCTCGCGCCAGCGCTCGAGCAACGCTGCGGTATTCGGCGGCGGGTCCTCGCGCAACTGCGCCAGCAGCTCGACCAGCAGCGGGATCCCTGGCCGGTTGACCTGCTCGAGGCCATTCGACCACTCGACCGCGCGTGCCGCTTCCGGGAAATGCACCAGCAGGCCGATCGCCTGCCGAACCAGGTTACCCCGGCCAGCCGCCGCACCGCCGCCGAGTCGAATCGGTCGCGACGCGGCCGGCTCGGCGCGCGTTGCGCCGGGCGCCGGAGTGTCGACCTCGAGCAGTTCACCCAGCCGTCCCGCTGGCATCCGGATCGCTTCGGCCAGCTGCGCCACCAGCAATTCCCGGTAGACGTCCGACGGGATGCGCCGCACGAGCGGTCGCGCCAGTTCGACCAGCTTCGCGCGCCCGTCCACGCTGGCGAGATCGGCGCGTGTCGAAAGTTCGCGGATCAGGTAGTCGGACAGCGGCAGTGCATTCGCGAGCCGCGCCTCGAAGGCCTCGGCGCCTTCCTCGCGCACCAGCGTGTCGGGATCGTGGCCCTCGGGCAGGAACAGGAAGCGCACCTGGCGGCCCTGTTTCACTTCGGCCACTGCGTTCTCGAGCGCGCGCCAGGCGGCAGCCCGTCCTGCGCGGTCGCCATCGAAGCAGAACACCACTTCGCCGACGAGCCGGAAGATCCGTTGCAGGTGATCCGGCGTCGTCGCCGTGCCGAGCGTCGCGACCGCGTAGGTGATGCCAGCCTGGTGCAGGCTCACGACGTCCATGTAGCCCTCGACCACGAGCAGGCGCTGCAGGCTGCGCGTGGCCTGCCGTGCCTCGTACAGGCCGTAGAGCTCGCGCCCCTTGTGGAACAGCTCCGTCTCGGGCGAGTTCAGGTATTTCGGTTCGCCGGCGTCGAGCACGCGCCCGCCGAAGGCGATCGTGCGGCCGCGCGTGTCGCGGATCGGAAACATCACGCGGTCGCGGAAGCGGTCGTAGAAGCCCGCGGTGTGCGCGCGTTCGGCGTCCGGCTGGCGCTCGATGATCAGGCCCGCCCGCAGCAGGATCTGGCGCTCGTCCTCGGTCGTGCCGTAACGGTCGAGCAGCGCGTCCCAGCGCGCGGGCGCGTAGCCAATGCCAAAGCGCTGCAGGATGTCCGGGCTGAGGCCGCGCCTCGCGAGATAGTCGCGCGCCTTCGCTTCGCCGCTCAGCGACTGGCGGAAGAACAGCGCGGCGCGTTCCGTGGCGACGTACAGCTCGTCGTGCGGCTGTGCCGGCGCTGCCGCACCGCCTTCGCGCGGCACCTCGAGCCCCGCCCGGGCCGCGAGATCCTCGACGGCCTCGACGAAGCTCGCGTGGTCGTACTCCATGATGAAGCCGAGCGCCGTGCCGTGCGCGCCGCAGCCAAAGCAGTGGTAGAACTGCTTGTCCGGGCTCACCGTGAACGACGGCGACTTCTCGTCGTGGAACGGGCAGCAGGCCTTGTATTCGCGCCCCGCACGCTTCAACGGGACGCGGCTGCCGATCACCTCGATGATGTCGGTGCGGGCGATCAGCTCGTCGATGAAGTGCTGGGGGATGCGGCCGGCCATGGGCTTAGCGGATAGCGGATAGCGGATAGTGGGGTTGGGAGGCGGCGGTCGCAAGACTTGGCCTTACGGAGTGTCGCCGCTGATCGGCCTGCAATTCAGCTTCGGCGGCGGGTGGCGGGCGTTCGATCCGGGTCCGCCCGGCTCGCGAAGAAATATGCTCGCCGGAACGGACCCGGATCGAACGCTCGACACGCCGCGCCTGAGCGACTTTTCGCCAAAGCGCGAAAACTCGCACGGCGCAAGCCGCGTTGGCCGGGTCCAGCCCCACCAGTGCAGTCAGCCGCGAACCGGAAATCGCTGGACGCAAACCTCGGGCAGTGCAAGCTGTCCCGTACGCGACCCAACGATCGGGACTTCCTGCGGCCGAATCAGGCCGCTTTTCGCGATCTGTCCGCCTGCATGCGCCGTGCGACTGATCGGCGAAAGTCGGTGGCCCGACTTTCCGCGCCACCGCGCCTCGCCGAGCAGTCGCTCAGGCGCGGTACCAAGGGCGGCTTTCGGGTCCTGTTCCGGCGAGCATGTTTTCTTCGCGAGCCGGGGCAGGACCCGAAAGCCGCCCTGGCCACCACCTCATGAGCAGTTGTACGACGAGCAGCGCGACGCCGTGGAAGAACGGGAACCGAATCTAAAGCCGAGCAACGCCCGGCAGCGAGCAGGCGGTCAGCCCGAAAGAGCCGCCTTGATGCGGGCGCTCACCGCGCCCATGTCGGTCCGCCCTGCGGCCTTGGCCTTCACGGCGGCCATGACCTTGCCCATGTCCTTGACGGACGCAGCGCCGGTGGTGGCGATGGCTTCGTGGATCATTGCGTCGACTTCGGCCGTCGAGAGTTGCGCGGGCAGGTAGGCCTGCAGCAACGCGATCTCGCTCTTTTCCTTGTCGGCGAGGTCGGCGCGGCCGCCCAGCTCGAACTGGACGATCGATTCCTTGCGCTGCTTGACCATCTTCTCGAGCACCGCGATCACCTGCGCATCGTCGAGCGCGATGCGCTCGTCGACTTCACGCTGCTTGATCGCGGCCTGCACCATGCGGATGGTCGAGAGGCGCTCCTTCTCGGAGGCCCGCATGGCGGCCTTCATGTCCTCGGTGATGCGCTCCTTGAGCGTCACGGGACGACGAACTCAGTAGCTGCGGGCGCGGGGGGCCGAGAAGTCGCGCATGCCGCGCTTCTGGTGACGCTTCACCGCCGCCGCCTTCTTGCGTTTCCGCTCCTGGGTCGGCTTCTCGTAGAATTCGCGGCGCCGCAGCTCGGTCAACACACCGGCCTTTTCGCAGGCACGCTTGAACCGGCGCAGGGCGGCATCGAAATATTCGTTCTCACGAACGCGAACGCTGGGCATCGCTACCTCGTCGAGGGTCTGGTCTGGGCACCCGGCCGTGGCCCGAAGACGCACTGCCGGTGAAAAGGACCGCGAATTTTAGAGATCGCGGACGGGAATTGCAAAACATGCGCGTGCTGGGCCTGGAAACCTCCTGCGACGAGACCGCGGTCGCCGTCTACGACGCCGCCGCCGGCCTGCTTGCGCACGAGGTCTACAGCCAGGTCGAGCTGCATGCAGCCTACGGCGGCGTCGTGCCGGAGCTTGCGTCGCGGGACCACCTGCGCAAGTTGTTGCCATTGTTGAAGAAAGTGCTTGCCGAGAGCGGTGGGGCGGTCGCGATCGAAGGGGTGGCGTACACCAGTGGGCCGGGACTCGTCGGCGCACTGCTGGTCGGGGCCGCGGTGGCCCGCAGCCTTGCCTATGCCTGGCGAGTGCCGTGCACGGGGGTCCACCACATGGAAGGGCACCTGCTCGCGCCGCTGCTCGAGCCGGACCCGCCGCGGTTTCCGTTCGTCGCGCTGCTGGTCTCCGGTGGCCACACGCTGCTCGCGCACGTTCACGGCGTCGGCCGGTACGAGATCCTCGGCCAGTCGCTCGACGACGCGGCGGGCGAGGCCTTCGACAAGACCGCGAAGCTGCTCGGCCTCGGCTATCCGGGCGGTCCGCAGCTCGCGGCGCTGGCCGAGCGCGGGCGCCCCGGCGTGTTCCGCTTCCCGCGCCCGCTGACCGAGCGGCCGGGGCTCGATTTCAGCTTCAGCGGCCTCAAGACGGCGGTGGTCGTCGCGTTGCGGGATCGCGACCTCGATGACCAGACCCGTGCCGACGCTGCGCAGGCATTCGAAGAGGCTGTCGTCGAGACGCTGCTCATCAAGTGCCGGCGCGCGCTCGCGGCGACCGACGCGCGGACACTGGTCGTGGCAGGCGGCGTCGGTGCCAATCGCCGCCTGCGCGCGCGCATGCTCGCCATGGGCGAGCGCGACGGCGTGCGGGTCGTCTACCCGCGCGTCGAGTTCTGTACCGACAACGCGGCGATGATCGCGCTGCTCGGCCACCTGCGCCTCGCTGCCGGCCAGCGCGACGACCTCGCGATCCGCGCCCGCGCCCGCTGGCCGATGACCGAACTCGCCCCGCCCGCGCGATCCGCTTAGCACTGGCGGTCAGCCGCGAACCTCTTCACTATCCCCCATCCGCTATCCGCTATCCGCTATCCCCCTCCCCATGGACGTCATCTTCCTCACCGGCCTCGCCACCGACTGCATCATCGGCATCTGGGACTGGGAGCGCCGCGTCAAGCAAAGGGTCGTCATCGACCTCGAAATGGCGTCCGACATCCGCAAGGCCGCCGCCAGCGATCACATCTCGGACACGCTCGACTACAAGCGTGTCTCGAAGCGGCTGCTGCAGTTCGTCAGCGAGTCGCAGTTCCAGCTCGTCGAAACGCTGACGGATCGGATCGCGCAGATCGTGATCACCGAGTTCGACGTGGCGTGGGTCCGGGTCCGGCTCAACAAGCAGGGCGCGATCCGCGGCTCGCGCGACGTCGGCATCCTGATCGAGCGCCGCCGGGAGGACTACGCGGGCGGGCAGGCCGCGCAGTGACGCAGGTCCTGGTGGCGGCGGGCAGTAACATCGAGCCCGTGGCGAACCTGCGCCGCGCGCTCGACGTGCTCGCGCGCCACTATCCCCGGCTGCGCTGCTCGCGCGCCTACCGCAACGCGGCGTTCGGCTTCACAGGCGAGGACTTCGTCAATCTCGTCGTCGGCTTCGACACCGGCGACGACGTCCAGTCCGTGCTGGCGCACTTGCACGAGGCGGAGGCGGAATGCGGTCGCGAGCGCAACGCGCCGAAGTGGGCGCCGCGCTCGATGGACCTCGACGTCCTGCTGTTCGGCGACCGGGTCTGCGACGAGCCCGGCCTCGTGCTGCCGCGACCCGATCTGGTGCGCCGGGCCTACATGCTCGGACCCGCCGCGGAGCTCGCGCCGGAGACCGTGCATCCGACGCTCGGCCGCACGCTCGCCGACCTGTGGCGCGACTTCACCCGCGATGGGCACCCGATGCACGCGGTGGACATCGGCTGGCCGGACGACCGATCCTGCACATGAGTGGCGCGGCCTCCAGCCTGTCGCGGGTCGTGCCGCGGCGGTCGGCGTCAGAGGCTGCGGCCGCCGTCCACGGCGATGATCTGTCCCGTGACGTAAGGCGCCTCGGTCGCCAGGAACAGGGCCGTGCGCGCGATGTCGTCGGGCGAGCCGCTGCGGCGCAGCGCGGTCTTCGCGACGATCTCGGCTTTCAGCGCTGCGTCGAGGTCGCGCTCCGGCCACAGCACCGGGCCGGGCGCGATGCCGTTCACCCGCACGTCGGGACCGAGCTCGCGCGCGAGCGACTTCGTGAGCATCACGAGGCCTGCCTTCGCGACCGAGTACGCCGGGTGCGCCTTGAGCGGGCGCCGGCCGTGGATGTCGACCATGTTGATGATCAGTCCCTGGGTCGCGCGCAGCGCCGGAGCCGCCGCCTGCGACAGGAACAGCGGGGCGCGCAGGTTGGTGCCGATGAGATCGTCGAACTGCGCGTGCGTGATCGTGCCCACGGGGGTCGGGTAGAACGTGGACGCGTTGTTGACCAGCACGTCGAGGCGGCCGAAGCGCCCGAGCGCGGCGTCGACCAGCGCCGGCAGGCGATCGGCGTCGTGCAGGTCTGCGCAGACGGCCAGCGCGGAGCCGGCGCGCGCATTCTCAAACTCCGCGACCAGAGCGTCGGCCGCAATACGCGACTGATGGAAATGAACGACGATGCTGGCGCCGGCTGCGTGCAGCTTGCGTCCGATCGCGGCGCCGAGGCGCTTGGCGCCGCCGGTGACGAGCACGCAGCGGCCGGCGAGGGGCAGGTTCATCTCCATGACGTCCAGGCGGTCCGCCGGAGGCGGGGTTGCAGCGTGACGATACCGGACCTCGTTCGCGCTGTCGCGGCAGAGGGATTCGGGGCATGAGCCTGGCCCTCGAGCTCCCGCAGTTGACGCCCGACGAGGCCGCGCACAGCGAGCGCCTCGCGGAGCGGGTGCGCGAGGAAATCGCGCGCGCCGGAGGCTGGATCAGTTTTGCCCGTTTCATGGCGATGGCGCTTTACGAGCCAGGGCTCGGCTACTACAGCGCGGGCGCGCGCAAGCTCGGGGCCGCGGGCGACTTCGTCACCGCACCCGAGGTCGCGCCCGTGTTCAGCCGCTGCCTGGCCGTGCAGTGCGCCGAGATCCTGCACGGGCTCGGCGGCGGCGAGGTACTCGAACTCGGCGCGGGATCCGGCGTCATGGCGGCCGCGATGCTGGCCGAGCTCGATCGGCGTGGCGCCTTGCCGGCCCGCTACCGAATCCTGGACGTCAGCGCCGACCTCCGTGAACGACAGCGCGCGACGCTGGCGCAGGCCGTGCCGCAGTGGCTCGATCGCGTCGAATGGCTCGACCGGTTGCCCGAACGCTTCAGCGGCGTGATCGTCGCCAACGAAGTGCTCGACGCGATGCCCGTGGAGCGCTTCGCACTGCGCGGCGGCGGCATCAATGCGCTCGGCGTCACCTGGCACTTCGGCCGTTTCGAATGGTCCGAGACACGCGCGCCGGCGCCGCTGCGCGAGGCCATCGGCGCCTTGCGGCAGCAGGTGGGCGACGCCTGGCCGGAGGGATACGTCTCCGAGGTCAACCTTGGGCTCGGGCCGTGGCTCGCCGCGCTGGGCAGCGCCCTCGAGCGCGGCGTGATGCTGTTCGTCGACTACGGGCTGCCGCGGCGCGAGTATTACGCGCCCGAGCGCAGCGACGGCACGCTGCTCTGCCACTTCCGCCATCGCTTCCACGCCGACCCGTTCGCGCGGCTCGGCTTGCAGGACATCACGGCCTGGGTCGACTTCACCGCGGTCGCCGAGGCGGGCGAGGCGGCAGGCCTGGCGCTGGCCGGCTACGCGACGCAGGCGCATTTCCTGATCGGCAACGGCGTCGGCGAGTTCGTCGCCAACGTGGCCGATCTCGACGTCGTGCAGCGGGTCAACGTGTCCCGGCAAGCGATGGTGCTCACACTTCCGGGCGAGATGGGCGAGCGTTTCAAGGCGATTGCGCTTGCCAAAGGTTACGATTCACCCCTGCGCGGCTTCGCCGTGCGCGACCTTCGACACACGCTGTAGGCAACCATGGATCTCGTCCAGGCCATCATCCTTGCCATCGTGCAGGGGCTCTCCGAATTCCTGCCGATCTCGAGCTCGGGTCACCTGATCCTGATCCCGCACTTCCTCGGCTGGTCCGACCAGGGGCTCGCGTTCGACGTGGCAGTCCACGTCGGCACGCTGCTCGCACTGCTGGCGTATTTCCACCGCCAGCTCGGCACGATGGCCACCGCGTGGCTCGACTCGGTGTTTCGGCGTCGGCACACGCGCGACAGCCGGCTCGCATGGCAGATCCTCGTCGCGACCGTGCCGGTCGGGCTCACGGGCCTGCTGTTCGCCGACTTCATCGAGGCCAACTTCCGCAATCCGCTGTTCGTGGCTGGCACGCTGACAGTGTTCGGCATCCTGATGTACGCCGCGGATCGCTTCGGCCGCGGCACCAAGGACGAGTTCGGCCTGACCTGGCCGCAGGCGATCGCGATCGGTTGTGCGCAGGCGCTAGCGCTGATGCCGGGCACTTCCCGCTCGGGCGTCACAATGACGGCGGGCCGCGCCCTCGGGCTGACGCGGTCGGCGGCCGCGCGCTTTTCGTTCCTGCTCGCCGTGCCAGGCATCGGCGCCGCTGGCGCCTACGAAGGGCTCAAGCTCGTCACGTCGCCGGAGCCGGTGCAGTGGCTGCCGATGCTGGTCGGCGTCGCATTCGCCGCGCTGTCGGGCATCGCCTGCATCCATTTCCTGATCCGCTTCATCGAGCGGATCGGCCTGCTGCCGTTCACGGTGTACCGGCTGATCCTCGCCGGCGTGATCGTCTGGCACTTCGGATAAATGGGCGGGTAATTGGGGACATTCTCCTTTTCCGATACCGGAAAAGGAGAATGTCCCCAATTACCCGCGCAGCTTGCGGATCGCCTCGATCCGGGCCGCCCGCATGCGCTCCGCGATGATCGGGCCGGCGTCGCGGGCCAGCACCTCGGGATCGAGCTTGACGGCCGCCGCCGCCGCGCGCGCCTGCCGCAGCAGGTCGGCCTGCGGGTAAGGGGCCGCACGCCGCGCCGGGCCGCGGCCGCGGGCATCGGCTTCGCAGGCGAGCAGCAAGCGCTCGAAGCGGTCGGGACGGCGGAACGCGTCGGTCCGCTCGAGCAGTTCGAGCACCGTGGCCGGCCGCTGCTCGGCCACGCGATGCACGCCGGCGTGGTAGCGCGCGACCAGGATCGCCAGCTCGCGGTGCTCGGTCGGGATGCGCAGCCGGTCTGCGAGCTTCTCGATCAGCCGGGCTCCGGCCTCTTCGTGGCCGAAATGGCGCGGCCACGCATCGCGCGGCGTGAGCCCCTTGCCGACGTCGTGCACCAGCGCGGCAAAACGCACCGTCGTGTCGTGAGAGAGCTCGGTCGCGACCTCGAGCACCTGCATCGTGTGCACGCCGGTGTCGATCTCGGGGTGCCACTTCTCCGGCTGCGGCACGCCGTCGAGTGCCGCGATCTCTGGAAAGACCTCCGCGAGCGCGCCGCAAGCGCGCAGCACCTCGAAGTAGACCTGCGGGCGATCCTCGCCGAGCGCGCGCTCCGTCTCGACCCAGACGCGTTCCGGCACGAGCGCGGCCATCTCGCCGGACGCGACGATGCCGCGCATCAGCTCCATCGTCTCGGGCGCCACCGTGAAGCCGAGCGGCGCGAAACGCGCGGCGAAACGCGCCACCCGCAGCACGCGCAGCGGATCCTCGACGAAGGCCGGGGAAACGTGGCGCAGCAGTCGGGCCTCGAGGTCGCGTCGTCCGCCGTACGGGTCGATGATGGTGCCGCCGTCCGCCTGCGCCATCGCGTTGATCGTCAGGTCGCGCCGGGCGAGGTCCTCTTCGAGCGTGACGTCCGGGGCGAAGCGCGTCGCGAAGCCGTAGTACCCGGGGCCGGTCTTCCGTTCGGTGCGGGCGAGCGCGTACTGTTCGCCGGTCGCGGGGTGCAGGAAGACCGGGAAGTCCTTGCCCACGGGCCGGTAGCCAAGCGCGCGCAAGTCTGCCGGCGTGGCGCCGACCACGACGAAATCGCGCTCGACGTGCGGGCGTCCGAGCAGCTGGTCCCGCACTGCGCCGCCGACGAGGTAAATCTTCATGCGCTGCATGCTATCGAAACCGCCCCGGTTTGCGGGAGATGCCGAGCACGAGGGATGCGTGTGAGGTCACGGTCCGTGCCGCCGACCAGGTTTCCGCGCCGTTTGCGTGCGTGGACGCTGCTCTGCGCCTGCGCGCCGCTGTCCGGCTGTTACCTGCTGCAGGCCGCGTCCGGCCAGGCGGACGTCATGGCGCGCAGCGAGCCGATTGCGCAGGTGATCGCCGATCCGGCGACGCCGGACGCAGTCCGCGCGCGGCTGCAACTCGCGCAGGAAGCCCGCGAGTTTGCCGTGTCGAGCCTCGACCTGCCGGATGGCCGCAGCTTTCGCAAGTACGCCGACCTCGGTCGCGACTACGCGGTCTGGAACGTGGTCGCGACGCCCGAGCTCTCGGTCGAGCCGCGGCGCTGGTGTTTTCCGGTCGCCGGCTGCGTCGCGTATCGCGGCTACTTCGACGAGGCCGGCGCACGTGCGCAGGCGCGACGTCTCACGCGTCAGGGCGACGACGTGACCGTCGGCGGGGTTGCAACCTACTCGACTCTCGGGCGCCTGCCCGATCCGCTCTTCAATACGATGCTCGGTTGGCGCGAGACGCGCTTGGTCGGAACGATCTTCCACGAGCTTGCGCACGAGCGACTCTACGTGCCGGGCGACAGCGCGTTCAACGAGGCGTTCGCGAGTGTCGTCGAGGAGGAAGGCGTCCGGCGCTGGTTACTCGCGCGCGGTGAGGCTGCGGAGCTCGCGGCGTACGAAGCCGCGCTCGTCCGCGAGGCCGACTTCGCAGCGCTGCTGCGTGAGGCACGCGAACGGTTGGCGAGCCTGTATGCGTCGGGCCGGCCGCCCGCGGAGCTGCGCGTCGAGAAGCAGCGCGAGTTCGGCCGACTCAAGTTCGAGTATTCGCTGCTGCGCGCGCAGTGGGGCGGCCATGCTGGTTACGACGCCTGGTTCGCGCGGACCTTGAGCAACGCGCATCTGGCGGCCGTGGCCACGTACCACGACTGCGTTCCGGGGCTGCGGCGCGAGCTCGCCGCGGCGGGTTCGTTGCCGGCGTTCTACGAGCGAGCTGCCGTGCTCGCCGAGCTGCCGATGGTGGAGCGGCATGCAGCCGTTTGTGAGGGGTTGCCGCCTTGAGCGTCGGCGGTCGCTCGTTCGCTGGTCCCTGCCCACCGGTCGCCGTCTCGTTCGAGTCGCGCGCGGGGGCGCGCTTTGTCGAACGAGGCAGCGACCGGTGGGCTGATGGACCGCGCCTGAGCGAGCTGCCGGCGCGACGCCGTCAACTCGCACGGCGCATGCAGCGCCCACCAGCAGCTGCTGAAAGGCCAGATCACGTCGACTTTCTTGGCTGCGATGGACGCGCAGCCTGGTCCCGGCTACCTGCGCCGTGCGACTTTGCGTGCTCGGACGCAAAGTCGCTCAGGCGCGGTGTTACCAAACCGCAGCGGGGGAAAATAGGGGACATTCTCCTATTTTCGTGACTGCGAAATAGGAGAATGTCCCCTATTTTCCCCCGCTGCGGTTGGGAACCAACCCCGCCCTCGCGACCTCAGCAGCCGAGAGGGCAGGGGTCGAACGGTCAGCGAATCGGGATCACCAGCACCGCGTTCCCGCGCCGGATCTGCAGCACGAACGCCGCCGCACCCTCGGTCGCGCTGCGGAACTCCGCGAGGTTCGCGACCCGCGACCGACCGACGCCGACGATGACGTCGTTGGCGCGCAGGCCGCGCTGCGCGGCCGGGCTGCCTTCGGCGACGGTGCGGATCAGCACGCCGCCGCCCTGCGCGTCGGCAAGCTCGGCGCCCTCGAGGCCCGGGTGCGTGCCGGCCGCGGCCGCTTCTTCCGCGGCATCGCGCTCGCCGATCACGGCCGTGACGCGGCGCGGCTTGCCGTCGCGCAGCAGGGCCACGTCGACGCGGTCGCCGATGCTCAGCATGCCGATCGCATTGCGCAGGCCGGCTGCGTCCTTGACGGGCTTGCCGTTGACCGAAGTGACGATGTCGCCCGCCTTGATGCCGGCCTTCTCGGCCGCCGAGCCGTCGACCACCTGCGAGATCAGCGCGCCCTGCACGTTGCCGAGGTCCATGCTCTCGGCGATGTCGGGCGTCAGCGTCTGGATGTTCACGCCGAGCACGCCGCGGCGCACCTCGCCGTACTTCAGCAGCTGGTTCATCACGGTCTTCATCATGTTCGCCGGGATCGCGAAGCCGATGCCGATGTTGCCGCCGGACCGCGACAGGATCGCGGAGTTGATGCCGACCAGCTGCCCGTCGAGGTTGACGAGCGCACCGCCGGAATTGCCCGGGTTGATCGACGCGTCGGTCTGGATGAAATCCTCGTAGCCTTCCGGATTGATGCCCGAGCGGCCGAGCGCGCTGACGATGCCCGAGGTCACCGTGTGGCCGAGGCCGAACGGATTGCCGATCGCGACGACGAAGTCACCGACCTCGGTGCGGTCGGAATCGGCAATCGGCAGGTCGGTCAGGTTCGCGCCGTCGACCTTGAGCAGCGCCACGTCGGAGCCCGCGTCCTTGCCGACCACCTTGGCAGTCAGCGAGCGGTTGTCGAGCAGCGTCACGGTGATTTCCGTGGCGTTCTCGATCACGTGGGCGTTGGTGATGATGTGGCCGTTCTTCGCGTCGACGATCACGCCCGAGCCCGCGCTCTGGAACTGCCGCTGCCGCGGCGCGTTCGGCACGTCGAAGAAGCGGCGGAAGAACGGGTCGTTCAGCAGCGGATTCTGCTCCTGGACCGTGCCCTTGGTGGCGATGTTGACCACCGCCGGGGAAGCGCGCTTGACCATCGGCGCGAGCGACGGCACCGGCGCATCCCCGACCCGGGCGGGCAGCTGGGCCGAGGCGAGCGGAGCGAATGCGCAGAGCAGGGAGGCGGCGAGGCCAAGGGGCAGCTTCATGTGGATTTCCTGGGATTTTCCGGGTCGCACGGCGGCCGGGGAGTTTAACAGTCGAGTGGGCCGCGCCCGATGCCGGGCGTGGCATTGCCGCGTCAGACCGGCAACCGGTCGCGCGAGTTCCCTGCGCTGCCGGTGCACAAGCTGTGGATTACCGGTGCCTGACTGGTGGACACAACATGTTGTGTCCCCACGGCAATCCGAGACTTGACGCGGAGGGTTTTTCAGGCATCCTTCGGGCCTCCGTCAGCGTCATCATAAGTCATTGTTTATAAATAACTAAATTATGATGCGGCGCGGCAAACAAAGCGGTTGACGGGGGTGGGTCGGGTGCCTAAAGTTCCCGCCCTGACCCTACATGTTGTGTCTGGCACGACTCGTTCCCTGGGGGCCAGGAGGAACGGTCCGAGCCGGTCTTTTCTTTAGGGCCAGCCAGGTTTCGTTGGTTCCCGGCGATCGTGGCCGGGGCACGACCTGAGTAGGGGGACTTTCCGTCCGTTGCATACGCAGATGAAACCGGAGCCGCGTCGTCGCAATGAGTACTGCCGTGAAGATTGAGTCGCGGGATGCCCGCAGCATCCCGTACCAGGAAGCGTCCCTGGACATCTGGGACAAGAAGTACCGCCTGACCGCCAAGGACGGCACGCCCATCGATCGCACGATGGACGACACGTACAAGCGCGTCGCGCGCGCGCTGGCCGACGTCGAGAAGGAAGAGGTGCGCGAGCACTGGTACGAGCAGTTCCTGTGGGCGCTGCGCCGCGGGGCGATCCCGGCCGGCCGCGTCACCTCGAACGCCGGCGCGCAGGAGCACAAGCCGGCCACCTCGACGATCAACTGCACGGTCTCCGGCACCATCCGCGACTCGATGGACGACATCCTCGGCAAGGTCCACGAGGCCGGCCTCACGCTCAAGGCCGGTTGCGGCATCGGCTACGAGTTCTCGACGCTGCGGCCACGCGGCGCCTACGTTTCCGGCGCGGGCGCTTACACGTCGGGCCCGCTGTCGTTCATGGATATCTACGACAAGATGTGCTTCACGGTGTCGTCGGCGGGCGGACGCCGCGGCGCGCAGATGGGCACGTTCGACGTCGGCCATCCCGATGCCATGGAGTTCGTGCGCGCGAAGCGCGAGGCGGGCCGCCTGCGGCAGTTCAACCTGTCGCTGCTCGTGACCGACGAGTTCATGCAGGCCGTGCGCGAGGACCGTGACTGGCAGCTCGCCTTCCCGGTGCGCGAGGAGGAGATCGCCGGCCAGGACACCAGCGATCCCGGCAAGTACATCTGGCGCGAATGGCCGGTGACCGACAGCTACGTGCGCAACGACGAGGGCCTGGTGCTCTGCAAGGTCTACAAGACCGTGCCGGCGAAGCGCATGTGGGACGTGATCATGTCGTCGACCTACGACTTCGCGGAGCCCGGCTTCGTGCTGATCGACCGCGTCAACGAGATGAACAACAACTGGTGGTGCGAGAACATCCGCGCGACCAACCCCTGCGGCGAGCAGCCGCTGCCGCCCTACGGCTCCTGCCTGCTCGGCTCTGTGAACCTGACGAGCTTCGTGCGCGACCCGTTCACCGAGCATGCCCGCTTCGACTGGGAAGAATACCGCAAGGTGGTCAAGATCTTCACGCGCATGCTCGACGACGTCGTCGAGGTCAACGGGTTGCCGCTCGAGAGGCAGCGCGACGAGATCATGCGCAAGCGCCGCCACGGCATGGGCTTCCTCGGGCTCGGGTCGACGATCACGATGCTGCGCATGAAGTACGGCTCGCGCGACGCGGTCGCCTTCACGGAACGCGTCTCCAAGGAACTCGCGCTGGCCGGCTGGGAGGCGGGGCTCGATCTCGCCAAGGAGAAGGGCCCCGCGCCGATCATGCTCGAGGAGTTCGAGGTCACGCCCGAGATGCTGCGCAAGCGCCCCGAGATGCGGCGCGACGGCATCCGCGCCGGGCAGAAGCTGCCGGGGCGCATCCTGCACACCCGCTACAGCCGCTACATGCAGCGCGTGGCCGAGGTCGCGCCCGAGCTCGTCGACCAGCTCGCGGCGATCGGGGCGCGCTTCACCCACCACAGCTCGATCGCGCCCACCGGCACGATTTCGCTGTCGCTGGCCAACAACGCCTCGAACGGCATCGAGCCATCGTTTGCGCACCACTACTTCCGCAACGTGATCCGCGAGGGCCGCAAGACCAAGGAGCGCATCGACGTGTTCTCGTTCGAGCTGCTCGCCTATCGCGAGCTGGTCAACCACAACGCGATGCCCGACGGCACGGGTCCCGGCGACAAGCTGCCGGAATACTTCACGACCGCCGACGACATCTCGCCGCGCGAGCACGTGGATATCCAGGCCGCCGCGCAGAAGTGGATCGACTCGTCGATCTCGAAGACGGCCAACGTGCCGACCGACTATCGCTACGACGATTTCAAGGACATCTACCTCTACGCGCACGAGCAGGGACTCAAGGGCTGCACGACGTTCCGCTTCAACCCGGAGGCGTTCCAGGGCGTGCTGGTCAAGGAAGAGGACCTCAAGAACACCACCTACGTGTTCACGCTCGAGGACGGCACCGAGGTCGAGGTCAAGGGCGACGAGCAGATCGAGTACGACGGCGAGATGCACTCCGCCGCGAACCTGTTCGACGCGTTGAAGGAAGGCTACTACGGCAAGTTCTGAGGCGCCGCTGCGAGCGGGGCCGGGGTACAGGAAGATGAGCGCGCAGAAGATCGACAAGAAGATCGTGAAGTACCGGGTCGTGAAGCCCGGCGAGAAGGCCGAAGCCGAGGCGAAGGCGAAATCGGAGGCGAAGCGCGAGGCGCTGCAGGCCGAGGCCCGCGACGACGCCAAGGTCATCCGGATGCACGAGCGTCTCGAGCGCCCGGAGATGCTGATCGGCTCG
>Ga0209262_10000319_pt1 | contig 24146 bp, 28 predicted proteins | sample Lowcelwee11metaG_FD_187171 | JGI IMG/M metagenome (GOLD analysis project Ga0209262, IMG submission 187171) | Freshwater pond sediment microbial communities from the University of Edinburgh, under environmental carbon perturbations - Low... | ecosystem: Environmental > Aquatic > Freshwater >...
CGATGATCTCGCCCTTCTCGTCGGCTGGGGCGATGTGGGTGATGCGCGTCACCGCATCGATGATGGCTTGCTGGAATTCGGGCTGCGGGTTCTGCGTGTCGTCCACCAGGTAGAAGCCGTCCGGGATGGTGCAGGGCCCGAAGGCTTCGCCGTCGCGAGCGGCCTTGGCGGGCCTGAACTCGGTCTCGTCGGTATCGGTGGTTTCGTGCAGGTCGATGTGGGCGGCGAGCTGGCCTTGCAACGGCAACACCAGCCGCATCAGCGCAGCGGCTTCGGGCGCCGCGCTGGCTTGCTTGAATGAGCGGTTCGGGTCGACGGCATCGAAGTTCCAGCGGTGGATGCGCTCGTAGGCCCAAGGGCTCACGCAAGGCGCGACCAGCAGGTTCACCCTGCCTGCATAAGCCTCGGCGTGCTGGTCCAGAAAACGCAGCGCGCCGTGCACGCCGCTGGTTTCGTAGCCGTGCACGCCGCCGGTGACCAGCACGCCGGGCCGGCCGGGCTGCCAGTCGCGGCTGCGCACGGCGAACAGCGGGTAGTGCTCGCTGGCGTAGTCGATGTCTCCGTAGGGCACGACGTCGAAGCGCGAGCGCAGCCGGTCAACGGCGCTCAACACATCGTCCGCATAGCTGCGCTGCCGCACCTGCCGGGCGCGCCATGCCGCGACGTCGGCGGGGCTCCACGCCTGGCCGGGGGTGCCGATGGGATAAAAACGCGGCTGGTTCGACATGCACACCTCTTCAATCGGGGGTCAAAGTCCCATGTTCCGGTCGCTTCTTGCGGCGGAGGGTCTGGTGTCGATTGTCGGCCGTGCTCCACGCGGGTGCACCCGCCGATCTGGCAACATCGCGACCTTTTCCCCGAGAGACTCGCCATGAACTTCGCCGACCGACTGAAGACCCTGCCCGCCACCACCCAGCTCGCCGCCCTGCAACTGCTGGACGCACAAGGCCAGGTGCTCGCCACGATTGAAAACAAGCCGGGCCAGGCCGGTTCGCTGGCGGTGTACGCGGCGCTGGCCGCACAGCACAGCGGCACCATCACGCCCGCCGCGGCGGCGCTCGGGCTGGACTGGTACGCGGAGCACACGGCCGATGCACGCGCCCATCCGGGCAAGCACCCGAACATCGACCGCTTGATGGCCTGGGCGCAAGGCTCGGCGAGTTACGCGGTGCGGCTGGTGCCGGTAGCGGGCGCCTGAACGCGTGGTCAATCGACCCAGCTGACCACCGGGCCGAGCTTGCGTTCGGCCAGGAACACCGCCTCGCGCAGCGAGAGGGCCGCGCCGCCGTCTTGCCAGGGCGCGGGCGTGTGGGGTTTGTCGAAGCGGATGTAGAAACAATCCACTTCGTGATCGGCGGCGAGTTCGGGCGGGTCGTCGGCGTTGCCGGTGCCGTACAGGGTGTGGTGGCGCACGATGCGCACATGGCAGGTGGTCACGCCGCCGTAGAACCACAGCCCTTGTTTGACGGGTGAAAGTTGGTCAACATCGTTCATGTTGCTTGCCCCCATGAAAGTGAACACCTGGGACACCGGCCAGGCCGCGATGACCATGATATGCACAGGTGGTCGCTCCCGCCAAGATGGGTAACACGGGGTCTGTCGAAACCGGCCACCCTGGTTCGTCGTACGCTTGTGGACGCGCAAGTTGTCCGCAGCCTTATCTTTCACACCCCGAACCACCACACTCAGGAGATTTCCCATGACCACCGGCACCGTCACCCTGCACCGCGTATTGACCGCACCGCCCGAGCGCGTGTACCGCGCTTTTCTCGACCCGGACGCGATGGCCAAATGGCTGCCGCCGCACGGCTTCACCGGCCGCGTGCTGGAAATGGACGCGAAGGTGGGCGGCATCTACCGCATGCAGTTCACCAACCTGAGCAGCGGCCACGTGCACGCCTTTGGCGGCAAGTACCTGGAGCTGGTGCCCAACGAGCGCATCGTGAACACCGATGTGTTCGACGATCCGAACCTGCCCGGCCAGATGATCACCACCATCACGCTCAAGGCGGTGTCGGTGGGCACGGAGCTGACGGCGGTGCAGAGCGGCATTCCGGCCATGATCCCCACCGAAGCCTGCTACCTGGGCTGGCAGCAGTCGCTGCAGCTGCTGGCGCAACTGGTGGAGCCAGAGATTCCGGGCTGAGCCCGGACCGCCCGCGCGTCAGCGCGCGGGCACGGCCAGCGCCTGCAGCCGTTGGTGCGCGTCGCTCGCCCAGTCCAGCGGCAGCTGCCGCTTGATGCTGAGGTAGTGGTCGGTGAACACATCGAGCCATGCGGCGAGTGTGTCGGCGGCGCGCTGTTCACCGGCCAGCTCGAAACACAGCGCGGCCACTTCGGAGGTGCAGAAGTGGTGTTCGTGCGTGGAGCGGCGCAGCCGGTAGTTGGAGCCCTGTTCGGGGTGCAGGCTGAGCACTGGCAGGCGGTCCAGATACGGGCTCTTGCGAAACATCTTGCGCGCTTCGGACCAGGTGCCATCGAGCAGGATGAACAGCGGGCGCTTGCCGCCCTGCCCGGCTGCGTTGACCTCGGCCGGGGGCAGTGCGGTCAGCACACGCTCGGGCGCCACGTAGTCGCCGGGGAACACCACATAAGGTTGCCACTGCGGGTCGGCCAACAGGGCGAGCAGGGCCGGATCCACCGCAGTGCGCGACCAGCCAAAGGCCCAGGTGTCGGCCACCACGTCGGCAATCAGCCAGCCCGTGTTGCTGGGCTTGAGCGCTTCGATGTCGCCCATGATCAGGCACACGCCCGCGCGCGTGGGCACCTGCGGGCGCAGCGCGCAGATGCAGTGGCTGGCGGCAATGAGGCGGCAGCAGGGGCAGCGCCCCAGGCCGGAGCCGCGGGCCACGTAGGGCTTGGAGCTGACGGCCAGGCGCGCGGTGCGCAGGCGCGAGACGGCGTGGGTCATTTGAATACCTTCGCCCTGTGGGCTGGCTTGGGGCGGCCCGGCGCGGCGCTCATTGGAATACCTTCGCCCTGCGGGCTGCGGTGCGAGCTGGCTTGGGGCGGCCCGGCGCGGCGCTCATTGCCCGCTTTGCTGAAAGGGTGATCGGGGTGGTCATGCGGGGACTGTATGCCAGTGGCGCGCCATGCCCCGCCGGCACAGCGCAAGGGGCGTTGAAATCTGCCATCATGCCGCGCATGAACGACGCCACCACCCCGCCCGACACCGTCATCCACGGCTGGCACGCCCACGTCTATTTCAACGCCGACACGCTGGCGCAGGCACGCACTCTGTGCGAAGCGGCGGCGGCGCAGTTCCCGCTGAAGATGGGCCGCGTGCACGAGAAGCCGGTGGGCCCGCACCCGGACTGGAGTTGCCAGCTGGCCTTCAAGGCGGCGCTGTTTGGCGAGGTGATTCCCTGGCTGACGCTGCACCGCGGCGGGCTGGTGGTGTTCATCCACCCGATCACCGGCAACGACCTGGTGGACCACCGCGACCGCGCGCTGTGGATGGGCGCGGTGCGCCCGCTGGACCTGAGCGTGTTGCCCGAGCGCTCGGTGACCTACGACCTGTGAGCCCCGAACCGCTCATGAACGTCACGACCCTTGAAGCGCTGCGCGCGCTGTACGACCCGGTGCGCGAGCGCTCGGCCAAAAAAGAACTGCCTCAGCTCGACGTGCACGCCACGCGCTTCATCGGCCTCTCGCCGCTGGTGGTGTTGTCGAGCGCTGGCGTGAACGGTGCGCTGGACGCTTCGCCGCGCGGCGGTGAGCCGGGCTTCGTCAAGGTGCTGGACGCGCAGACGCTGTTGATCCCCGACGCACCGGGCAACAACCGGCTCGACACACTGGAGAACATCGTGCAGACCGGCCAGCTCGGCCTGCTGTTTCTGGTGCCGGGCGTGGACGAAACACTGCGCGTGAACGGGCGCGCGGTGCTCAGCACCGACGCCGCCGACCGCGAGCGCTGCACCGACGTGCGCCGCGTCCCCAAACTCGTGATCCGCGTGACGGTGCAGGCCAGCTACCTGCATTGCGCCAAGGCGCTGATGCGCTCGTCCCTCTGGGATGCGAGCCGCCACGTACAGCGCTCGGTGATGCCGAGCATGGGCGAGATCCTGCGCGACCAGATCGGCGACCGCATGGGCACGGACGCGCCGGTGGAGACGCAGGAACAGATGCTGGAGCGCTACCGGCAGACCTTGTAGCGACATCCGTGCAAGCACGCCTTGGTGGCCATGTGCTCCGCGCGTTGCAGCTCCATCACTGATCTGTGAAATGCCCTCCATTCGCGTTGCAATTCGGCAACCATAATCAACCGCATGCCTGTTTTTGAAATCGCCATCTGGTCGGCCATGCTCGGGGGTCTGTTGACGCTAGCAGCGCTCGCGCTGGGCGACGCGCTGGGCAGCCGCAGCCGGGGTTCGGTGCGCAACCTGGTGTTTGTGTTGATCACCGGCGCGAGCTGCGTGGTCATGACGGGTTTGCTCGAAGCCCTGTTTCCGTCCCTGCCCGGGCATCCGCTGAGGGTGCTCAAGGCCAGCCTAGGCCCGCTGGCCGGCGGCGTGGCCCTGTATTACCTGGGTGGCTGGCTCGGCGGTGCGCGCGAGGACAAGCTGGTGCACCGCCTCACCGCCTGGGGCGGCGCGGCCGTGTTCATGGCCGCCATGGTGCTGGCGCTGCTGGCCAGCCAGCTGTCCAGCGAGCACTTCCGGCCGGTGCTGCTGGCGGCGGCGGTGGTCAACATGGTGCCGGTGTTGCTGGCGCTGGTTGCGGTCATCCGGGCCACCCAGCGGGGCGACCCGCTGGCGCGCTGGATGGTGCTGGCGATCGTGTTCCTGGCGGCCATGGTGAGCGGCCTGTACCTGCGTGGCCTGGACGCAGCGGGTCTGGGCTCGGGCTTCTGGCTGCTCACGGCCCTGATCACCATGGTGTATTTCCTCACGGCCGCGGTGCTGGGCTTCTTGCGCGACCGGCAAAACCGGCAGCTGGCCCGCCTCTCGCGCCTGCAGCAGGGTGCCGACCCGGTCACGGGGCTCTACACCGGCTCGGCGCTGCTCGCCGAGGTGGAACACGTGTTCTGGCGCACGGCCCGCCAGCAGGGCGAGTGCTCGGTGATCTGTGTGCACGTGAGCAACCTCTATGAGCTGACCGATTCGGCCGGGCCGGGTGTGGAACACCAGATTCTGGTGACGCTGGCGGCGCGCGTGCGCCGCGCCGCCGGTTTTCGCTGTGTGGTGGGCCAGTACCACCCGCGCTGTTTTGTGGTGGTGATGTTCACCGACAAACACGCTGCGCCGCTGGCCGACACGCTGGCCCATCTGCGCTACATGGTCGGTGAGTCGCTGTCGGTGGTGGACGAACACCAGGCGCACCACCTGTTCCAGCCGCGCCTGGGCATCGGGGTGGTCACGCACGCGCCCGCACACGCCAAGCCGATGGACATCCTCAACGAGGCCGAGCGCCTGGCGCTGGCGCAAATCGCCAACTGGTCGCGCCCACCGGCGCCCGATACGTCCATCGAGCACGAGATCGTGACCGCGCCTCAGCCGCTGCGCTGAAGCTCGCGGACCGCTGCTTACTTTTTCTCGACCGGGTTCGCCGTCAGCCAGTTGGCCGGGTAGGCGCGCAGAAACTCGCGCGCCTTCTCGGGGTGGGCGGCGTTGAGCCAGGCGTCGTAGCCCCCTTCGTTCAACACCGCGGGCATGCGTTTTTCGCTGCCGGGCTGCTGGTAACGGTGCATCAGGGCGTGGCTGTTGGCGTTGACGGTGAGCAGGGTGTAGCTCACGATGGTTTCGCCGCCCGCGCCCGTCCAGCTTTCCCACAGCCCCGCCACGCCCATGGGCTGGCCGTCCACGCGGCTGATGCGCGTGGGCACGGCCTTGCCGCTGCGAAAGTCGTCTTCAAAAAACGCCATCATCGGCACGATGCAGCGCTGCCCGGCGAGCCAGGCTTCGCGCAGGTTGTTGGACGTGGTCACGGTTTCCGAGCGCGCGTTGACCAGCTTGGGTGAACGCAGCTTGGCATCGGACGCCGACTTCACCCAGCGCGGCACCAGGCCGAACTGGCCGGCCACGAGCTCGCGCACCAGCGGGGGCGCAGGTCGTGGTTCCAGCGATTCCTGCGGTTCATTCGTTTCCGCGGGATTCATGGGCTCCTCGGGCTCGGCCACAGCCGTGGCCACAGCGGCCGCCGCCTTGCGAATGAACACCCCCGGCATGCGCGGCCAAAGGTCGTGTCCCAAAGGGGAATCGGGGGCCTCGACATGGAAAACATCAGGGAACAAGGAGGCGAGCCGCAGGCTCTCGGTATGAACGGTCATGCGGCCATGCTAGCCGACCGCGGGCTCGCCTCCGCACCAGACCGCCCGCGATGCGCCGGCGGCCCGATCGGTGGCATGCTTGGCGTGCCCATCACGCCCTGCCTTTCACCCCAACTTGTGCTCTTGCGACCCATGCTTCGAAACCCCCTTGTGCTACGTCCCATGTGGACCACGACCCGCCGCTCGGTCGTGCGGGCCGTGGGGTTGCTGCTATTGGGGAACTGGCGCGTGGCCTCGGGAGCCGGGACGGCGGCCGCGGAGGTGAGCGGGCCCGCGGTGGCACCGGTGCCGGGCGGCATCGTTCGCCTCTCGCTGGGCCCATCGCCAGAGCGCCCACGGGCCTGGGCGGGCGACGTCCCGTTGCTGGTGCTGGGCGACCCAATCGAATGGACCGCGCTGGTGGGCATTCCGCTGTCGGCCCCGCCGGGCGAGGCCCGCATCGTGGTGCAGATGGACGGCCAGGCGCCGCGCGAACAGGCGTACACGGTGAACCCCCATCGCTACGCTGAGCAGCGCTTGAAGGTCGAGCCGAAGACAGTGGACCTTTCACCACAAGACCTGGCGCGTTTTGAACGCGAGCGCGACCACCAGTCGCAGGTGATGGCCGCGTTCAGCGAACCGCTGCCGGCGAGCCTGCGCATGCAGGTGCCCGCGCCGGGGCGGCGCTCCAGTTCCTTCGGTTTGCGGCGCGTGTTCAACGGCCAGGCGCGCAGCCCGCACAGCGGCATGGACATCGCCGCGCCCACGGGCACCCCGGTGGTGGCGCCGCTGGCGGGCCGCGTGATCGACACCGGCGACTATTTTTTCAACGGCCAGACCGTCTGGCTCGACCACGGCGGTGGGCTGCTGAGCATGGTCTGCCACCTGAGCGCGATCGACGTGAAGACTGGCGATGCACTGGACGCGGGCCAGCGCCTGGGCGCCGTGGGCGCGACCGGCCGTGTGACCGGGCCGCACCTGCACTGGGGCGTGATGCTCAACCGAGCTATGGTGGACCCGGCGCTGTTTCTGCCCGAATGATGAACCCCAAATCAGCATGCTGATCCGCTTTAACAAACCCTATGGCGTGCTCAGCCAGTTCACGCCCGAGGGGCGCTGGCGCGGCCTCAAAGACTTCATCGACCTGCCCGGCGTGTACGTGGCCGGCCGGCTGGACGCCGACAGCGAAGGCCTGCTGCTGCTCACCGACGACGGCCAGGAGCAGGCGCGCATCGCCGACCCGCGCCACAAGATGGAAAAGACCTACTGGGTGCAGGTGGAGGGTGTGCCGGACGAAGCCGCGCTGGCCGCGCTGCGCCGCGGCGTGACGCTCAACGACGGCCCCACCCTGCCGGCGCGCGCCCGCGCGATGCCGGAGCCGCCGGCGCTGTGGGAGCGGAATCCGCCGATCCGCGTGCGCAAGGCCGTGCCCACGGCCTGGATCGAACTGGTGATCCGCGAAGGCCGCAACCGGCAGGTGCGCCGCATGACGGCCGCGGTGGGCCTGCCCACGCTGCGCCTGATCCGCGCCGCCATCGGCCCGCACAATCTGGATGACCTGGCCCCGGGCACCTGGCGCTGAAGCCGGTCACCGCAAAGCCCTGCCCCGTCCCTCCCTCTGGCGACCCACCGAACACCCCCGATGAACCCCACCCCGCCGCCACCAACACCCCGCAACGCCTCGGCCACGGTGGACCCGCTGTTCCTGGCCGCGCCGCGCGTGTCCACGTTCCTCGACCGCTATCCGCTCACCAACGCCAGCGGTTTCTTTTTCCAGCGCGACGAGCGCCTCTACCTCGTCACCAGCCGCCACGTGGTGATCGACGAAGCCTCGAACCACCTGCCCGACCGGCTGGAGATCGAGCTGCACCTGGACGCCAGCAACCTCACCCGCTCCACCGGGTTTTCGATGCTGCTCTACCACGAGGGTGCGGCGGTGTGGCGCCAGGGCCGCGACGGCGGCAGCGAGATCGATGTGGCCGTGCTGGAGCTGGACCGCCGCCAGCTGCCGGCCGGCGCGATCATCCGCGCCTTCACCCCGGCCCACCTGCAGACCTCGTTTGCCAGCGTGCCGGTGGACGCCTCGCTGCTGGTGGTCGGTTTCCCGCTGGGCTTTCACGACGCCGTGCACCACCTGCCCGTGGTGCGCCAGGCCGCGATTGCTTCGCCCTATGGCATTCGCTTCCAGGGGCAAGGCTATTTTCTGACCGACGCGCGCACCCATCGCGGCACCAGCGGCGCGGCGGTGGTGATGCGCGACACCGCGCCCACCGCCGAGACGGCCGCGCTGCCCTGGAAGCTGCTGGGTGTGCATTCGTCGCGCATGGACATGGGCGACCGCGACCTCGTGCTCGACGAGTCGCTGGGCCTGAACTGCGCCTGGTACGCCGACATCCTGCTGACCCTGACCGCGCCCGAAACGGCGGGCAAACCTGGCTGACGTCCGATCTGCGGTTCCCGAACGCCACCCTGCGGTACTGGCGGAATGTCATGGCATGGTGATAAATTGGCAGGCTGCCCCGCCCCCACGCAACACCCATGGCCACCCTGCCGTTCAGCCCCGCAGCCGACCGCAACAAGCAACCGATTCTGGAAGCCTTGCGTGAGGTGCTGCCGGCCCGGGGCCGCGCACTGGAAATCGCCTCGGGCACAGGGCAACACGCCGCCTGGCTGGGCGCCGGCCTGCCCGGGTGGGAGTGGCAGCCCACCGAAGTGAACAGCACCGCCCTGCCCACCATCGCGGCCTGGGTGCGACAGGCTGGGGCCGGCAACGTGCACGCGCCCTGTCTGCTCGACGTGATGGAGCCGCTGTGGCCGAGCGACGAAGAGACCCTGGCGAGCGCTTTCGCGCTGCCCTTTGACGCCATCTTCTGCGCCAACATGCTGCACATCTCGCCCTGGACCACCTGCAGGGCGCTCATGCAGGGCGCGCGCCGGCATCTGGTGAAAGACGGCGGCCTGCTGCTGATCTACGGCCCGTTTCTGGAAGACGATGTGTCCACCTCGCAGGGCAATCGGGACTTCGACGCCAGCCTGCGCACGCAGAACCCGGTCTGGGGCCTGCGCCGGCGCGAAGCGGTGGAAGAAGAAGCCCGGTGCAGCGGCCTGCGACTGCGCCAGCGGCTCGCCATGCCGGCAAACAACCTGTTGCTGGTGTTCGGCTTTCACTGACGCCAGCGTGCCCACCCGGTGGGCCGAGCCGGAACAAAGGAGACGAAGCCCCACCGGAACTTCCCGCCGCGCGGGCCGCTCCCAGACAGGCTGTCCTCTGGATCGGACCCCGCGTGCACACATCGCAACCGCCTTCGCCAGCCCTCGCCGCCCCGGAACGCCGCCGGTGGCTGGCCGCTGCTGCCCTGCTGGCAACGGGCCTGCCTGGTGGGGCCACGCGTGCCACGGCGCAGCGCCCCCTGACCCGACCCATTCCCGCCAGCGGCGAAGCGCTGCCGGTGGTGGGGCTGGGCAGCTGGATCACCTTCAACGTGGGCAACGACCCGGTGGCGCTCGATGCGCGTGCCGAGGTGGTGCGGGCATTTTTTGCCGAGGGTGGCCGACTGATCGACAGCTCACCCATGTACGGCTCCGCGCAACCCGCGATCGGTCACGCGCTGGCGAAACTGGGCCACCCGGCCGCGCTGTTTTCTGCGGAGAAGGTGTGGGTCGGCGACGGGACGCGGAGCGGCGAGCAGATCGAGGCCTCGCGCGCTTTCTGGGGTGTGCCGCGCTTTGACCTGATGCAGGTGCACAACCTGCTGGCCTGGCAGGAACACCTGCCGCGGCTGCTGGAGATGAAGGCCGCGGGCCGCCTGCGCTATGTGGGCATCACCACCTCCCATGGCCGGCGCCACGCCGATCTGGAGGGCATCATGCGCACGCAGCCGATCGACTTCGTGCAACTGACCTACAACCTGCGGGACCGCGAGGTGGAGCAGCGCCTGTTGCCGCTGGCGCAGGAACGGCGCATCGCGGTGATCGTGAACCGGCCGTTTCGCCAGGGTGGTCTGCTGGACCGGTTGAGCGGCCACCTGTTGCCGGCGTGGGCGCGCGAGATCGATTGCGACAGCTGGGCCCAGGTGGCGCTGAAATTCGTGGTTTCGCACCCCGCCGTCACCTGCGCCATTCCCGCCACCAGCCAGGTGGCGCATCTGCGGCAAAACATGGGCGCGGCGCGCGGACGCCTGCCCGACGCCACCCTGCGCGCGCGCATGGTGCGGGACGTGGCGGCGCTGTGAACACCTCCGCGGCCCACCAACCCGTCAACGCGAGCCAGTCATGAGCGAGTGGTGGACCTACAGCCCGGCGGATCTGCTGATGTTCGCGCCGCGCACCTATTGGCGCCTGTTCGAACTGCAGAACCAGGCGCTCTGGCCCTTGCCGGTGTTGACCACGCTGATTTTTCTGGCCGTGGGCCTCGGCCTGCTCCGGCACAGCAACACAGCGCTGCGGGCCGGCACCGCCGCGCTGGCGCTGTGCTGGGCGCTGGTGGCCTGGAGTTTTCTCTTTCAGCGCTACGCGGCCATCAACCCGGTGGCCACGGTATCGGCGGGCATCTTCGCCGTGCAGGCCCTCGGACTGCTCGCGCTGGCGGGCGCCGGCCAACTGCGCACCACCGCCCACCCGCTGCGTTGCGAGATCGGCCTCGGCTTGCTGACCTGGGCGCTGCTGCTGTACCCGCTGCACGCGCTGGTCGCCGGCCGGTCGCTGGTCCAGGCCGAGGTGTTCGGTTTTGCGCCCGACCCGACAGCGATCGGCAGCCTGGGGTTGTTGCTGTGTGCGGACGCCAGCGGCCGATTCGCGCGCGGTCTGCTGGGGGCGCTGCAGTGGCTGGCAATCGCCTGGTGTGCCGTCAGCGCGGCCACGTTGTGGACCATGGGATCGCAGCAGGGCTGGGTGCCGTTGATCGCAGCCGTGATCGCGCTGGCCGTGCGCTGGCACTGGCCCCACCGCGTGGACCAGCGACCAACGGGCTTGGCCAGCCACCGATGAGGGGCGGGCGCTGCTGCGCCGCGATCGGGCTATTTGGGGGCGGCCATCGGCGCTGGCGCCGGCACCTCGATCACCAGTTCCCGCAACACACCGCCGGCGGCCACGGAACCCGTTGTGCTGCCTTCACCCCGCACCCGGCGTTCGCAAAGCAGTTTGTCGTCGGACGGCAACTCCTGGCAGCGCTGGAGGGCGTTGCGGGTCAGGTCTTCGGGTGTCGGCCCAGCCAGCCGGCGGCCCCGCAGCGCATCGGCGCGCACGGCACCGGCCTCGCGCAGGCAGGCCGTGCGTTCGTGCATCGACGCGCTGTCGAGACAGGCTGCGCGGTCTTGCTGGTAAGCGGCATCGATCGCCGCACGCGACTGCGCGGGCTGGGCGAACGCGGCTTGCGACAACACGAGCAGGGCGGCAGAGGCCAGCAGACCGCGGGGAATGGAGTGGGACAAGCGGGACATACGGTCTCCTTTGAAACAGGGGTGAATGCGTGCGGTGACAGGCCACCGCATCACCGGGCCAAGTTAGCGCTCGCGCGGCGGTCCGTCTGTGCAGCAGCGCACACTGCAGGGCAGGCACCGGGCCGCTCGCGGCAGTGGTTCAGGACGGCCGCTCATGCAGGGCCGGCGGCGCCTGGATTCCGAACACCTGCTGCAGCGATTTGTGTTCTGGCAACACGTAGATCACGGCACGCCGGCCCGAAAACGCCGGGCGGATGTGCGTGTCGTAAAAATCGGCCGGCACGTTGATGCAGCCATAAGAAATGCGCTTGGCGGCAATGGAGGGCGATGCGAGCCGTTCCAGCCGGTGCTCTTCGGGTTGGGTGGTGCGCACCCGGTGCATGGACACGGCGGCTCCGTGATCGACCCACACCACGTCTTCGCCGGTGTGGTTGCGCCCGGGTGTGCCCACGAAGCGGCCCGCGGGCGTGGTGCGCTCTTCGGGCCTGACCTCGGCGATGGGCCGCGAGCCGATGCCCGGCACGGTGTCGTCGCCCGGCGCCGAGCCGAGCAACACCGGCGTGGCATCGCGCAGGCGCGCAGTCGCGTCAAACACATAGAGCCGGGCCGCCTTCTTGTCGATGACGACGAAAGGCTGGCCGCCATGGTTGCCGGTGCCGGCCACCCAGCGCACCACCTGGCGGGTCTCGGCCGAGGCCTCGGTGGTGCCAAAGTCGGGCAACAGCCTCGCGCTGACCGGAGCGGCTTGCAGCGGGAGTTGGTGGCCTGGCGGGATCACCAGCGCCAGGATGGCCACGCCGGCCAGCACACCGCGCCGGACGTCCTCGACCATGGCCCAGTGGACCGCGTCAGGCGGTCCGGGTGATGGGGTCTGGGCGGAGGTTCCCATGGTGAAGCGGCGGGTCACGCCAGGTCGAACCGGATCGGCCTGGCGTGATCATCCGTCGGGTCAGTTGCGGTCGGCGCGGGCCACCGGTTCGCTCATCGCGGCGCCGGGCGCTGCGGCGTCCGGTGCGGGCGTGGCGGCGGCGGGGGCTTCCGCAGGCGCCGTCATGGGTGTTTGCGCCTCGGCGGCAGGCGCGGGGGTGGTCTGGGCATAGGCCCAGCCCACCGCGCCCACGATGGCCAGGGCGGCCACCGATGAGGTGAGAAGTCTGGATGCAATCATGACAATGTCCTTCAGCGTTGCTGCACATGGCAGGGGATGGGTGAACCCGGCCGGAATTTCCGGCTGGGTCTCGCTTGGAACCGGGGCATGGGGCCGTGGTTCGCCCTGAACAAAGGTGGTTACGCGTGCTGCTCTTTGAACAACGGCAATTACAAAAAAGTACACGCCCGGTGGTGCGAAAACCGGGCCGGGCCCTCAATACTCCGGCTGAAGGTCTGGTCTTGTGGGCGGGGCACACCGGTGAACGCCCGGGTGGGTCAAGAATGTCCCGGTCTGTCCGGCAACGCACAGACCCGGGTTTCGCCCCTCGGCGAAGCTGCTCGCATCACATCCAGAGGGCATCCCAGATGGCACAAACCGCACGCATTGTTGGCAAGGTCGAGTACCGCGAAGGCGACGGCCCGAACATCGTCATCCGCCCGGGCCCGGTGGAGGTGAATCAGGGGTTGAACGACGTCACGCTCAGCTGGATCGACGAAGAGACCCACGGCGCCGCCGCGATGCCCCTGGTCGACTTCAAGCGCTACGTGGCCGAAGGCCAGATCCGGCTGGACTGAGTTGCTCGCAGAGCTGATCCATGTCGGGCCGCGCTGAGGGGTTCGGCGCCAGGCAGGTTTCGGCCATGTGGCTCAGCGCGTGCAAACACCCTTCATCAGGGTCCTGGGCACGCGCCACCAGTTCCTCCAGCAAACAGCCGAAGGCGCGCACGTCCAGCGCCAGCAGGGCTCGACTGAGCGCAGGCTGATCGTCGGGCAGCAGCGTGGCGCCGCCGAGATCGCTGAGCATGGCGTCGCCGCTGGCCGGATTCCAGAGGATGTTGTGCGCGTAGAAATCGCCGTGCATCAAGCCACGGCGGTGCAGGTGGGCCAGCGCGCCGGCCATGCTGCCGGCGAGGCGCAGCGCGGCACTGGCCGACAGGGCAAAACCGGGCGCATACACATCGCGTGTGCAGCTCTGAAAGCTGGGCGGGCCAGCGAGGTTCACCAGCGCCGGGGGCATCAGCGGCAGCAGCATGCCGTGTGTGCCGTCGGGGTGCTCGCTCAAGGTGGCGCTGGGGGTGCACAGCGCCGGGTGTTGCCCGGCGGCCTGGCAGGCGGCGAGCTCGTGTTCGGGCAGGCCGTCGCTGGTGACCGCGCCCTTGAAGAGCTTGAGCGCCAGCGCCTCGCCCGCGCCACCGTCCACGTGCACGCGGTGGATGTGGCCAGAGGCGCCCTCGCCCAGCCGTTCGGCCACACGCAGCCGGCTCCAGGCGATGCGCGGCAGCGGCGCAGGTGCCGTGCGGTGCCAGCCCAGCGGGTTGCCCGCCAGCGCCAGCCATGCGAGCCGCGGCAGTTCGGTGAGCCAGCCAGGCAGCGCGGAGAAGCGGTTGGCCGACAGGCGCAGCAGCTCCAGCCGCTGCGCGTTCGCCAGCCCCGGCGGCAGCGCTTCAAGCCGGTTGCCCGCGAGCATGAGCTTCTGCAGTGCCGGGCGCTGGCCCAGTTCGTCGGGCAGCTGCCCGATCGCGTTGTCGGTCAGGATCAGCCAGCGCAGCTTCGGCGGCAGCGCCGCGGCGGGCACATGCTCAATGCGGTTGGCCTTGAAGCCCACCATTTCCAGCGCAGCGCAGTCGCCCAGGGATTCGGGCAGGTGGGTGAACCGGTTGCTGGAGCAGAAAACGATCTTCAGCCGGTGCAGCCGGCCCAGATCGGGCGGCAGCTCGCGCAGGTGGTTGCCGGTGAGGTTGAGGATTTCCAGCGTGTCGGCCAGGCCGAACACCTCGGGCGGCAGTTCGGTCAGGCCGCAGGACAGGTCGAGCCGGTGGGTGCCGGCGAGTGCGCCGCTGCGCAGTTGTTCAAGGGTGTGCATGGGCAGGGGATTGGGTCGCCCATTATCGGGCGGCCCCTGCCCATGTTCCGCTCAGGACAGCACGGCAGCGAGCGGGCGCACCCTGGCTGGCGCGGGCTGTGCGCCCAGCGCGCGGGCACGCCGCAGGAACCCGCGGTTGACCAGGCTGTGCGGCCGCAGCGCCAGGCGTTCGTGGGCCAGGGCTTCGGCCATGCCGCGCTGGCCGGCGCGCAGGGCGGACTCGGTCAGCGTCCAGTCGATGATGTCGCGTTGCGCGTGGCTGCCGCCGAAGCGGTTGGCGATGTGCCGCGCGCGGTAGAGGTGTTGCACCGCGCGCTCGTGCTCGCCGCGCCAGTGGGCGACAAAGCCTTCGATCAGGTCGTGCCCGGTGTCGGCCGCCCAGCGCGAGACCTCGCTGGCGCCGTCGGCGTTGCGCATGGCGTCGCGCAGGCGCTGCACGTCGTGCGCGCGGTCGGCGCCGAGGTAGGCCATCACCGCGTGCCAGTCGTTGAACGGGTAGAGGTGGCCATCGGCGTGCGCATCCCAGGTCTGCGCCAGCTCGGTCCAGCGCCCTCCCACGTCCACCCCCGTGAGCTGCAGGCGCCACAACAGGGCCGAGGCGTCCACCAGGTCCAGCGCCACGGCGCTGGGCGTCTGGCGCACGGTGCCGTCGTAGAGCGCGAGCGCGGCGTCGGTCTGGCCCAGCTCCAGGTGGCAGAGCGCGCCGTGCCAGGCGTTGTGCACCTTGAAGAAGTTGTCGTCGCCCGACCAGTAGGGCTGGCGCGCGTTCATCCAGCCGATGCCGTCTTGCGCGCGGCCCTGCATTTCCATCACGTGCGCCACCGCGTGGTGCGCCCAGCAGTCCAGCGGCTGCGCGTCGAGCGCCTCGCGCCCCACCGCTTCGGCGCGCGCGTAGTCGCCACTTTCTTCGAGACCAAACGCGTACATGCCCAGCACGATGGAGTGCCCCGGCATGTCGGAAGACCAGTGCGGCAGCACGCGCGCGATGCGATCGCGCAGGTTGCGGGCGCTGGCGCGGTAAAAGTCGATCAGGTGCCCGGCCTGCAGCGCCACGATGTCGTAGGGGTGTTGCATGTGGTGCAGGTCCATGGCCAGGGCGGCCTCGGTCCATTCGCCTTGCAACACGCGCTCGATCACCGCCACGTGCGAAGCCTCTCGCTCGTTCATGGGCAGTTGCCGGATGGCGTTCATCAACTCCTGCGCCATGGCGACAGCCCCGGGCTCGGTGGCCAGCGCCAGCATGTGGGCCTGCAGGATGTGCGCCATGGCAAAACGCGGTGCGGCGGCGGTGGCCTGCGCCAGGGTGGCCATGGGGTCGCCGCGGTAGAGCTGGAAGGCCGTGACGGCCTGTTCGTAGAAGGGCAAGGCTTCGGTGGTGGCGCCGCTCAGCGCATGGCCCTGGGTGTCGGTGATCATGGGGTTGCTCCTTGGATGGTTCTCGCTCGGTGCCGGCCGGGCGCAAGAGTTGGGTGTTGCGTCTGCGGGGCCGGTGGAGGTACTCTAGAAGTCCGTCGGCGTGCGGACAATGTCCAGGGCGCCGGCATTTGTCGCCGAAACGCCGCCATGCTGGACGATCGACCCACCGATCCCCTGACCGACATCCTGCGCGCCATGCGCCTGACCGGTGGCGTGTTTCTGGAAGCGGCCTTCACCTCGCCGTGGTGTGTGGTGTCCCGGGTCACACCCGAAGAATGCGCGGGTTACCTGCCGCTGCCGCGCCACATCATTGCCTACCATTTCGTGTGCGAGGGCGAGCTCTCGGTGCAGGTGGACGGTGGCACGCCGATCTCCGCGCGCCGCGGCGAAATCGTGATCCTGCCGCGCAACGACCCGCACCTGCTCGGCAGCGATCTGGGCATGGCGCCGATCGACGTGAACGACCTGTTTGAACCCGGTGACGCCAGCCAGCCCGGGCGCCTGTTCTACGGCACGGCCGCCAGCGCGGACACGCGCTTTTTCTGCGGCTTCCTGTCGCACAACCAGCCCGACGATCCACTCATCAGCGCCCTGCCCCGTGTGCTCAAGTCGCACATGGAAGACGCGGCCGCGAGCGACTGGGTCGAGAGCTCGCTGCGCTTCGCCTCGCGCCGCCCGACGCCGGACGAAAAGCTGTCGCCGGCCGTGCTCGGCAAGCTGGCCGAGCTGCTGTTCATCGAGGCCGTGCGCCAGTACCTGCAGGACGACCCCGCCGCCAGCGGCAGCGGCTGGATCGCCGGGCTGCGCGACCCCCGGGTGGGTCGCGCGCTGGCCCTGCTGCACGGCCAGCGCGAGCGCGCCTGGACCACCGAAGACCTGGCGCGCGAGGTGGGCTTGTCGCGCTCGGCCTTTGCCGAACGCTTTACCGGCCTGGTGGGCGACCCGCCGATGCGCTACCTGGGCAAGTGGCGCCTGCAGCACGCGGCGCGCCGGCTGGTGGAAACCACCGAGCCCATCGCCCGCATCGCCGGCGAAGCGGGCTACGAGTCCGAGCCCGCGTTCCACCGCGCCTTCAAACGCGAACACCGGATGACGCCCGCCAGCTGGCGCAAGACCCAGACCGAGTCGCAAGTCCGTTGAGCGGTCGTGGCCATCGGGCGCCACGGGATAATTCCCCCATGGACCTTTCGATTTCCCTCTTTCCGCTCGGCTGGCAGCACTACCTGCTCGGCGGCGTTTTCATCGGCACCGGCGTGGCGCTGCTGTTCGTGTTCACCGGCCTGGTGGGCGGCATGAGCTCGGTGTTTTCTTCCACGTGGTCGTACCTGCTGCGACAGCCCTATTTCCAGCAGGCGCGCTACACCGGCTCGCGCGGCTGGCGCCTGGTGTACGCAGCCGGTTTGATTTTGGGTGCGCTGGTGTGGTGGCTCGCGTTCTCTGACGGCACACCGCTCACCACCGACGTGCCGGTGTTGGCCTTGCTGGCGGGCGGCTTTTTCGTCGGCTACGGCGCGCGGCTGGGCAACGGCTGCACCTCGGGCCACGGCATCTGCGGCCTGGGCTCGCTGCAATGGCCTTCGCTGCTGGCCGTGCTGACCTTCATGGCCACGGCCTTCATCACAGCCAACCTCGTCGCGGGGTGGATGGCATGAGCGTTTCGCCAAAAATGACGCCTTGCCAATTCCTTGCGGTGCTTGCGGGCGGCGCGCTGTTCGGCTTTGGCCTGGCGCTCTCCACCATGGTGCGGCCCGAGGTGGTGCTGAGCTTCCTGCGTTTCCAGGACTTCGGCCTGATGCTCGTGATGGGCGGCGCGGTGCTGGTCACCCTGCTGGCCTACGCGCTCGCGCCGCGCCTGCTGGGCCGCCCGCTGCTGGGCGGTTATTTCCACCAGCATGTGGCGCACTGGAACCGCGACACGTTGGTGGGCTCGGCACTGTTCGGCGTGGGCTGGGGCCTGTGCGGCGTGTGTCCCGGCCCCGCCATCGCGGGCCTGGGCACCGGCAACTGGAGCCTGCTGTGGGCGCTGGCCGGCATCGCGCTCGGCGCCCTGGTGCAGGGCCTGCGGGCGAAAGCCTGACCTGCACGTCCCGCTGCGCGGAACCAAAGCGCTGCCGCGCGGCTCCACCTGTCCTCTATTCTTCGCCACCTGCCGCCATGCTCAGAACCCTCAAAGACCTGTTCGATGCCTTCACCGCGCCACCGGCTGGCCAGTCTCCCGCCGACGAGGCACACGCCCTGCAGCTGGCCACGGCGGTGCTGCTGGTCGAGGTGATGCGGGCCGATCCGGCCATCACCGACGCGGAACGTGACGCGGTGCTGCTCGCGCTGCGCGGCAAGTTCTCGCTCAGCGACGACGAGCTGGAACGGTTGCTGGAGCTGGCACACGCAACCGCCCACACCGCCTACGACTACCAGCGTTTCACCAGCCTGCTCAATGAGCGCTTCAAACAGGCACAGAAAATTGCCGTGGTCGAAGCGATGTGGCAGGTCGCGTACGCCGATGAGCACCTGGACGCGCACGAGAACCACGTGATCAGCAAGGTGGCCGGGCTGCTGCACGTGACCCACGGCGAATACATCGCGGCCAAGATGCGTGCGAAGGAAGCGGCCCTGCCAAGCCACTGAGGCGCGTGGCCAGACGAACAACTGGCTACCCGGCTTTGCACATCGAGAGCCCCGCCTTTACCCGGGCGACACAAGCGGCTGTCAGGATTCGCTCACCCCAACCCACCGGAGTTTTCCATGAAATCCAGAACCCTCATCAGTGCCCTTGTGGCCGCCACGCTCGGACTGAGCGCGGTGTCGGCCTTCGCCCAGTCACACGACAAGCGCGGCGAAGGGCGTGGCGACGTGCGCGTCATCGTGCAACCGGTCCAGCAAGCCGAACGGCGCGACGACCGCCGGGACGACCGTGTCGAGCGCCGCGATGACCGTCAGGATGACCGCGCGGAACGCCGGGACGATCGCCGCGATGACCGCTTCGATCGCCGCAACGACCGTCGTGATGACCGCTTCGACCGTCGCGACGACCGCCGCGATGCGCGCCACGACCGGGACTTCCGGCACCACCACTACTACAACGCGCGCAGCCCCGAGTTCCGCCGCGGTCACTACATCCCCTACGAGTACCGCCATCGCCAGTACGTCGTGGTGGACCACCGTGGACACCGCCTGGCACCGCCCCCGCGGGGTCACCAGTGGGTCCAGGTGGGCTCCGACTACGTGCTGATCGCGATCACGACCGGTTTGATCGCCAACATCATTCTGAACCACTGACGCACCCCGGGCGTCTGGGCACCGGGAGCCACGCCCCCGGTGCCCGATGTCTGCGATGATGTTGGCCCCGCCAGGCAACACCTCGCCAAAACCCATGAACCTCAGACACCTCTCTCTCGCCGTTCTGGCCTCCTCCACGCTGCTGCTCGCCGCGTGCTCCAAAGAAGAAGCCGCAGCGCCGGCCGTGGCCACCGTGGCACCGGCCCAGGCCTACGACGCGGTCGCCGCCAGCGCCAAGGGCTTCACCGTGGGCGCGCTGATGGGGGCCAACCCGGTCTATGTGCTGTTTGATCCGCAGTGCCCGCACTGCAGCCAGCTCTGGAAGTCCAGCCAGCCGCTCAACACCAAGGTGAAATTCATCTGGGTGCCGGTGGCCATCATCGGTCCCAAGAGCCTGCCGCAAGGCGCGGCGCTCATGCAGGCCAGCGACCCCGTGCAGAGCATGAGCGCCCACGAACAATCGCTGCTCGCCGGACAAGGCGGCATGTCGGCCTCGGCCGATGTGCCCGCCGACGTCGAGGCCGCGATCAAGGCCAACACGCAGCTGCTCGACAGCCTCGGCGCCGACTCCGTGCCCTTCATCGTGGCGAAGAACGCGCGCAACGGTCAGGTGGTGACCAAGGCCGGCGCGATGGCCACGCCCGCGCTGGCCGAGTTGCTCGGCGTGTCGGCCCCCTGACGCTGCCGCCCGGCCTGCCAGCCGGGGCACCGGTGGCTTAACATCGGTGTCTACCCGCCGCACACAGCGGTCATCAACGGAGATCCCCATGGGCAAAGAACAACGCAACGAAAAGATGTCGAAAAAACCGAAGAAGGACACGTCGGCCCCCAAAGGCCCGGCCACTTCGGACCGCCCGACGCCACCCGTCACGGCCGTGGTGCCGCGCGGCAAAGAAAAGAACAAGTGACCCGGGCTTTCGCATGAAAGCCACGTGGAACGGCGTCGTCGTGGCCGAGAGCGACGACACGGTGATTGAAGAAGGCAACCACTACTTCCCTGAAAGTGCGCTCAACCGCGCTTACGTCACCTTCAGCAACCACCGCACCAGCTGCCCCTGGAAGGGCCAGGCGAACTATTACTCGCTGCTGGTCAACGGCGAACTCAACCCCGACGCCGCGTGGTACTACCCGGACCCGAAACCCGAAGCGGAGCACATTCGCGGCCGGGTGGCGTTCTGGAAGGGCGTGAAAGTCGAAGCCTGACGGGCTGCTCCGTCCCCCTGCTGCCGCACAACGCGGCGAGGGGTTTCAGGCGACCGGGAGACTTGACTTGAACAAGGGCCAGCGCTGCAACAAGGCGCTCAGGGCTTCCGGGTCGGCCGGTTTTCTCAGATGGCCCAGCGTGTTCAGGCCGTGCGCGCGTGCCAGCCGCTCGGCCGTGTAGAGCACCCGCGGATCCGGGCCCACCACCAGCGCCAGGGCGCCCGCAAACTGGATGCGCGCCAGATGGCCGATCAGTTCAACGCCGTCCATGTGCGGCATGTTGAGGTCGATCAGCAGCAACATCGGCGTGGTGTCGATCGGGCCCAGGCGTTCCAGCAGCGTGCCGCCCTCGGTGAAGCCCTCGCATCCGTGCAGGCCCAGCGCATGCAGGTGCTGTTGCAAGGCACCGAGCTGCACGGGATCGTCGTCCACACAGATCACCTGCGCCACCGGATCGGCACCGCCGGTTTGCAGGCGCCGGAAATGCCGGTGCACCGCGTCCACCGCCGCGCCCAGCTCGGGCATCAGGCGGCGCACAGCGGTGCCGTCGTTGTCCCGCCCCGCTTGTTCCATGCCCTCAAACTGCTGCCCGAGGCCCAGCGCCCCCATCGCCCGCGAAGACGACTTCATGCGGTGCGCCGTCATGCCCGCGGCGCGCCAGTCTTCGGCCGCGACGGCCTGGGCGATTTCGGCCATGGCGGCGTCCAGACTGCCGAGGTAGCGCTGGCGCAGTTCCAGCAGCACATCGGCTTCCGGCCCGACCAGGCGTTCCAGCGCCTGGTCATCAAACGCGGGCACTTCGGTGCCCGGCGGCGGCACGGCAAACAGGTTGGGCTTCGACGCGGGTGGCGGCGGCGCGGCCGTGGGCTGCGTCGCCTGACCGAGCCAGTAGCGCAGCGTGTCCTGCAGCAAGATCATGGGCACGGGCTTGCTCAGGTAACCGTCCATGCCCGCTTCCAGATAACGCCCGTCTTCGCTGCCCATCTGGTTGGCGGTGAGGGCGATCACCGGCAGGCGCCGGCCTGCGGGTTCTTCGCGGCGGATCGCGGCGGTGAGATCAAACCCGTTGAGCAGCGGCATGTGCAGGTCGGTGAGCAGCAGGCCGTAGCGCGCCGGGTCGGCGCGCCAGCGCGCCAGCGCTTCTTCGCCATCGCCCACGTGCTCCGAGGCCAGCCCCATCAGGTCGAGCTGGTGGCCGATCACCTTGCGGTTGATCTGGTTGTCTTCCGCGACCAGGATGACGCGACCCTGTGCCGCCGCGAGCACGCTGTCAACCGCCTCGGGGTTGGGCACGAAGGCGCCTTGCTCCGGCTCGGACAACGTGTCGGGCAACTCCCGCCCCGTAGCCAGCAGCACCGAGCGCATCAGTTGCATGCAGCGCAGGCCTTCGCCGTCCAGCTCCACGCGCCCGGGCCCGAGTTCGCGCGGTTCGGTCTGCATGCCAAGGCACACTTCGACGCGCGGCAGGCTGGCGACCAGGGCCCAGGCCGCTTCGGAGCCGGGCACCATCAGCGCCCGCTCCACGATGCACACCATGTTCTCGCTGAAGCTCAAGGCTTTCCGGGGCAGCGCGTTGTGCACCGTGGCTGTCGCGCCAGCGGCCATCAGGTAGGTGGCCCAGTCGCTGGCGCGCTGGTTGTCATCGAGCCAGATATGACAGTGCAGCCCAGGCAGCTCGACGCGGCGTTGCTCGCCGGGCACACCCGTGAGGGGCAGGTCAACGCAGAAGGTCGCGCCGGCCCCGGGCTCGCTTTGCACAATGATCGATCCGCCCATGGCATCCACCAGTCGCTGGCAGATGACGAGCCCGAGACCGGTGCCGCCGTAGGTGCGCGTGGTGGCGGCTTCGCCCTGCACAAACGGTTTGAAAATGCGCCGCTGCACGTCCTCGGACATGCCGATGCCGTTGTCCGACACCAGCAGGCGAACGCCCCCGGCCGGGGCCGACAGCGCGCGCAGGGAGACGCGGCCGGGGCGCCCGAGGTCGGCCGAAAACTTGATCGCATTGCCCACCAGATTGAGAATGATCTGGCGGATGCGGGCCGCGTCGCCCAGCACTTGCGCAGGCAACGCCGGGTCGACGAAAGCGTGCAGCCGCACGTCGCGCGCCGTGGCCATCGGGCTGAGCACATCGCTGGCTTTTTCCACCAGGCGCCGCAGCACCACCGGCACACACTCCAGCTCCAGGCGACCGGCTTCGATCTTGGAGAAATCCAGGATGTCGTCGATCAGGGTCAGCAACACGAAGGCGGACTCGCGCAGCGTGTCGGTGAGGTCCTTCTGGTGCGGCGTGAGGCCGGTCTCCCGCAACACGTCGGCCAGGCCGATCACGCCGTTCATGGGCGTTCGGATCTCGTGGCTCATGGTGGCCAGAAACGCGCTCTTGGCTGCGCTCGCCATCTCGGCAGCACGGCGCGCGCGCTCCAGCTCACCGGTGCGCTGCTCCACCAGTTCTTCGAGGTGGTTGCGGTAGCGCTCCAGGTCTTCGGACATGCGCCGCTTCTCGGTGATGTCTTCTTTCACCGCGAGGTAGTTGGTGATGCGGCCGTCGGGGCTGCGCACCGGTGAGATCACCACGTACTCGATGTAGTGGCTGCCGTCCTTGCGCTGGTTGTTGAGGAAACCGCGCCAGGGCTGACCGGCCACCAGGTTGGTCCAGAGCTTGCGGTAGCGCGTGCGCGGGGTCAGGCCCGACTGCAGCATGCGCGAGTTGCGACCCAGCAGCTCGTCGCGCGAATAGCCCGAAGACCGCGTCGCCGCCTCGTTGACGTATTCAATGTTGGCGGCCAGATCGGTGATGACGATGGCCTCTGAAGCCTGCTCGGCAGCCATCGAGAGTTTGCGCAACCAGTTTTCGTCTTCGCGGCGGCGGCTGATGTCGCGCAAGACCCACATCTGGTTCCCGCCGTCCAGCGGCGTGACCACCTCTTCAAAACAGCGCAACTGGCCGTCGGGGTGCCAGTAGTCCCGCTCGGTGCCCTGCGCGGCGTTGGCCAGTTGAAACGGGTCGCCGTCGGGGGAGGACCCACCGGGCGCACCGACAAACAGGCGCTTGATGGACCGGTTGTTCAGCTCCGCAGCGCTGCGCCCGAGCATCTGCTCGGCCTGCGGGTTGGCATCAAGAATGCGCTCCTGTGCATCCACGATCAGGATGCCGAAAGGCAATTGCTGGAACACCTGGTCGCGCGCCTGCCCGACCGCCTGACGCTCGGTGACGTCCAACATCACGCCGTTGACGATCAGCCCCTGCCCGTTGGCCGGCGTCTCCACACGGATCACATCCTCGATGTGCCGCCACCCGCCGGCCGCATGGCGCAGCCGGTAACGCAGCGCAAAAGGCTCGGCCGCCTCCAGACCTTCGGCCTGTTCGTCGAGCACCCGTTCACGGTCATCGGGGTGCAGGGCGCGCAACCAGGCATCGGGCTGTTCCAGCCATTGTTCGGGGGTGTAGCCCAGGTCGCGGATGCGCGGGCTCACGTAGGGCGCCGAGGGGGCACCGTCCAGCACATCGCGGTAAACAATGCCGGGCAGGTGTTCGGCCAGCTGCCGGAAC
>Ga0209262_10000320_pt1 | contig 24050 bp, 17 predicted proteins | sample Lowcelwee11metaG_FD_187171 | JGI IMG/M metagenome (GOLD analysis project Ga0209262, IMG submission 187171) | Freshwater pond sediment microbial communities from the University of Edinburgh, under environmental carbon perturbations - Low... | ecosystem: Environmental > Aquatic > Freshwater >...
CGGCACTTGATTATGTCGGGATAGAGACAGTATCTGCTCCCGTAAATGCGACAGCCATGACCCATATTCATCTTGATGTCTGGTCAGCCGACATCACCAATTTCGGTGTCAAGCTGGTTGACTTCGGTGCTAATGGCATATTCGGGGGAGGAGATGATGTGGAACACCAGGTCAACTTTGCCTCACCGGCCAAGGGTGAATGGGTGAGTTATAACATTCCGCTGAGTAATTTCACAAACCTGACAACCAAGGCCCACCTGGCACAGTATATCCTGGTCGGCCAGCCGTCGGGAGGTACAACCGTATGGGTTGACAATATCTATTTTTACTCTGACGGTGGCAGTGCACCCACGGAACCTGCCGCAGCAGCCCCGACACCACCCGCAAGAGATGCCGCCAGTGTGATTTCAATGTTCAGCGGTGCCTACACCAATGTGACTGTTGACACATGGAAGACCGACTGGTCAGTGGCAAACTATCAGGAGGTAACCGTTGCCGGCAACCCGACGAAGAAATACTCGGCACTTGATTATGTCGGGATAGAGACAGTATCTGCTCCCGTAAATGCGACAGCCATGACCCATATTCATCTTGATGTCTGGTCAGCCGACATCACCAATTTCGGTGTCAAGCTGGTTGACTTCGGGGCTAACGGCATATTCGGGGGAGGAGATGATGTGGAACACCAGGTCAACTTTGCCTCACCGGCCAAGGGTACGTGGGTCAGCTACAACATTCCGCTGAGTAGTTTCACAAACCTGACAACGAAGGCCCACCTGGCACAGTATATCCTGGTCGGTCAGCCATCAGGTGCGACAACCATATGGGTTGACAATATGTACTTCTACAATGACGGGGGAGGCAGCCCTGCAGGTCCGACTGCAGCCGCACCTACACCACCTGCCAGGAATGCAGCCAATGTGGTTTCTATCTACAGCGATGCCTATGCTCCCATTACCATTAATAATTTTGACGCCGGCTGGTGCGGAGGTGCTGCTGTTACCCAGGTTACAGTTGCTGGAAATAATACCCTCAGGAAGAATGCAGGGATAGACTGCCAGGGAATAGACTTTTCCTCTAACAGGCAGGACCTTTCTTCATTCACACATATCCATTTCGACTTTTACACTGATGATACAAACCTGACTGGGGATGTTTTCAATGTGAAACTGGTGGATTTTGCAGGTGGCGCCAGTGAAGCGTCTGCGCTGGAGGTTAATATCAACACAGGAACAACACCGAAAATAGTTGCAGGTACATGGGTTTCCGTGGATATTAGTATTACTGCCCTGGGAGGGGTTGTCACGGGTAACCTGACAAGAAGCAATGTTGCTCAGATTGGAATTACAACCGCTAACCTGACCAATGTGTGGTATGATAATATTTACCTCTGGAAATAATATTAATCAGCTGAGGCTTCAGTTTCACCGTCAGGAAAACTGAAGCTTCAGCCTATTTAAGAAACAAAAAAGTCATAATAAGAAAAAATCCTAAATATGAGATCAAAAGATGTATTATTTATCAGTCGCATCCTCCTCATGTCAACCCTATTTATATTGGCAGGATGTGAGGATAAATCAGGACTTGAAGATAGAACCTATGAGCTGGTCTGGCAGGATGAGTTTGAAACCGATGGAGCCCTGGACGATTCAAAGTGGGCCTATGACCTCGGAGGGGGCGGTTGGGGTAACAATGAACTTCAGACCTATACCAATGATCCTCAAAATGTTATCATTGAGGATGGATCGCTTAAAATAACTGCGATCAATAACGGGGGTTCCTTTACTTCCGCAAGGATCAAGACCCAGGGGAAGTTTGACCAGGCCTACGGTCGTTTTGAGGCACGGATAAAATTGCCGTGGGGGCCCGGAATATGGCCTGCATTCTGGATGCTGGGAGCCAATATTGAGACTGAGCCATGGCCTCAGTGCGGCGAAATTGATATAATGGAATACCGCGGACAGCAGCCAAACCGTATTTATGGAAGCGTGCATGGCCCCGGATACTCCGGAGGTGCAGCCATAACAAAAGGCTATGGTCTTGAAAACGACAGGTTTGATGTTGAATATCATATATTTGCCATTGAATGGGGAGAGGATTACATTCAGTATTTTGTTGACGACGTAATCTATCAGGAGATCAATCCGGCTGACGTCACAGGCGAATGGGTATACGATCATCCTTTCTTTATGATACTGAATGTAGCTGTGGGAGGAAACTTTGTTGGTTTTCCGACACCCGATACCCCATTCCCACAGACAATGTATGTTGACTGGGTGCGGGTTTACCAGGAAGTCGAATAAACCTTTAAATGATTATCTGACATCCAGAACAGGAACAATCTGTCATAAAAAACAATACCATTATTCTCCGATTAACTCCATATCGTTGTCCTCTAACATTCCATAACTGAAATCACATGAGTCACTATCAAACAGCCGCTAGAGACAAGGTGCCATTTGCTCAAAAGGCAGCATTTGGTGCCGGTCACCTTGTGAACAACCTGTTACCGGGTTCACTTGGAATATTTATGTTTTTTTTGCTTACAGCCTTTGGAATGGATCCGTTCCTGGCAGGTTTGCTTGGCGGCCTGCCCAGGATATATGATGCCATTACCGACCCCATAATGGGATTTATTTCGGATAATACAAAATCAAGATTCGGACGCAGAAGGCCCTACATCTTTATTGGAGCCATATTGAGCGGAGTATTGTTCGCCGTATTATGGCAGCTATATCCACATAATTCACAGATGTATAACTTCTGGTACTTCCTCATATTTTCCATTATATATTTAACGGGCAACACCATCTTCTCTACCCCCCTTATCGGCCTGGGATATGAAATGAGTTCGGACTACAATGAGCGGACCAGGCTGATGGCATTTTCGCAAACTTTCGGACAGGTTGCATGGATGATAGTACCATGGTTCTGGGTGCTGATTGCCAATCCTAACCTTTTTGAGACACAGGCAGTCGGAGTAAGACGACTCTCTGTTGTTGTAGGTGCAATCTGTATCGTCCTGGGCATCTTGCCGGCAATATTCTGTAAAGGTATTGACGCCTCTCATATGGAGAACAGAAAGGAGATAACATTCAAAACCCTTGTTTCAAACCTGAAAGACCTGATCAGGGGAATTGGCCTGGTTTTCAAAAACAAGCCCTTTGTGAAACTTTGTGCTGCTACTTTCCTGGTATTCAACGGCTTTCAGCTGGTGGCTTCATTCAGTTATTTCATTATCGTATTCTATCTGTTCAAGGGCGATTATGGCCTGACCGGAAACTGGCCTGCATGGTTCTCCACAGCATCTGCAGTGGCAACGGCATTCCTGGTCATTCCTGTTATCTCTGCGATTGCGAATAAGGTTGGTAAGCGCAACGCCTTTATCATCTCAACCGCCATTTCCATTGTAGGCTACGCCCTTAAATGGTGGGGATTTAACCCTGAGAATCCCTGGCTGATATTTATGCCTATTCCCCTCATGGCTTTTGGTATCGGCGGATTGTTTACGTTGATGATGAGCATGACAGCCGATGTGTGTGACCTGGATGAACTTAATAACGGTATGCCACGAAAAGAGGGAACCTTCGGGGCCATATACTGGTGGATGGTAAAACTGGGACAGGCAATTGCCCTGGTTCTGGGCGGACTGGTACTGAAACTGGTAGGTTTTGATCAGAATGCCGCTGTTCAGACTGCAGAAACAATAATCAGGCTTCGAATTGCTGATATAGCCATTCCTGCACTTACTGCATTCATTGCAATAATTGTTATGTGGAAATACGACCTCACTGAAGAAAAAGCCCGCGAAATAAAGGCTGAACTGGAATCAAGAAGAGGAGTCCTGTAAATAAATCTGATTGATCGTGAAGTGCATAAAACCCTAATAAAAATCCCGGATCTGAAACAGCTATGACAAATCGGATTTTGTATTTACCAGTGATGATTTTGTGTGCAGCTTTTGTGCAATCCTGTAACCCAAGGGAATCCATGCTTACAACAAAGAAAATTTACATCACATCTGAAAGCGGCGACAAAATTGCTGAACGTGAAAATGTTCAGTTTTCAAAGGGCAGGGCAAAAGGGACTGTGCTTACTGTAAATCCCGATTCCGTAAAACAGACAATGGACGGCATCGGGTCATCTTTCACCGAATCATCAGCCTTCGTTCTATCCCATCTTGAACCCTCAAAGCGGTTGGAGGTCATGGATGCAATATTTGGCGAAAAAGGAGCAAATTTTTCCTTGGCCAGAACCCATATCGGTGCATGTGATTTCTCCGTTAAAGGAAAATATTCGTATGCAGATAAGACCGGAGATAAGAAGCTTGATTCTTTCTCCCTGAAACCTGACATGGAGGGATTCAGCAAGACTGAATACCCGGGAGTGATAGATGAGAAGTATGACCTGCTGCCGATGATCAGGGAGGCACTTGCCATAAAGAACAATCAAACCGATAAAGAGCTGAGAATAGTCGCCTCAGCCTGGACAGCCCCCGCGTGGATGAAGGATATAAACGACTGGTACATTACAGGTACCCCTGAAAATAATTACCGGGGGACAGGCGGTTCGCTTAAGATGGAGTATGAAGAAACTTATGCTGATTACCTGATTAAGTACCTCGACGCATACAGAGCCGAAGGCGTTGATATCTGGGGAATTACTCCTGTAAATGAGCCCCATGGAAATAACGGGCAGTGGGAAAGCATGAATTTTACCCCCGAAACACAAAACGAATTTATCAGGAAATATCTGGGCCCCAAACTAAAAAGCGGCGAAAATTCAGAGGTCAGACTTCTTATTTATGATCAGAACAGGGATGGCCTCGAACACTGGACGGACGTAATACTCAGTGATCTTGAAACGTCAGGTTATGTTTACGGTACCGCCGTACACTGGTATGAAAGCACATTCAGGGTGTACGAGGATGTATTTGACAGGGTTACCGAAAAATTTCCTGATCATGCCATTATCCACACAGAGGGTTGTATTGATGATCTTGGCAAACCCGCCCCGGCCGGAATAACAGACCCCGGTAAATTCCAGGAAACTGACTGGTTTGACAACGATTCTTTCTGGTGGAACAAAAATGCAACAGACTGGGCATATACTGCTACATGGGAAGGGGTGAAAAGCGAAGATCATCCCATATATGCACCTGTGCATCGCTACGCAAGGAATATTATAGTCAGCATAGACCACTGGCTCAGAGGCTGGATAGACTGGAACGTGGTACTGGATCATAACGGCGGACCCAATCATGTTGGAAACTATTGCGGCGCACCAATAATGATAAATACTGAAACAGGGCAGATATACTATACCCCGATCTACCATATACTCTCTCAATTCAGCAGGACAATAAGACCCGGAGACAGGGCCGTTCAGACATCCATGATTATTGACCGGCCGGAAGATGATGCTCTGTATGCATGTGCAACAATAAGCAAAGACAATTTACTGAGCGTACAGGTGCTTAACACAAACAGTGAAAAGATCATATATAATTTAGAAATAAAGGGCCAGATAGCAGAAATTACCATTGACGCCAATGCTTTGCAAACGGTACAGGTTCAGCTATGAACCCGGAGACAATTAATCAATGTCAGCGTGGCATCTATATAAAGAATGGAAGGTTATTTGAAGATGGATAAGAAAGATATTTTTATCGGTAATACACATTTAAAGCTGCATCCTACAGAGGTAAAGGGGCAAATCGTTGAAATTGAGGGCGAAAAGTACTACAGGATAAGTAATTATAACCTGATGCCCGATTTTTTTATTACAATAGTCAGCGACTCCGATCACTGGATGTATATCTCCAGCAACGGATCACTGTCTGCAGGGCGAAAAAACCGCGATAATGCACTTTTCCCCTATTACACCGATGATAAGATCCACGATTACCGCGATAAAACAGGAAGCAAGACGTTATGCCTCGTTTCAAAAGACAACCGCACTTACCTGTGGGAACCATTTGCAAGCGATTTTGAAATGTTTTACCGTATTGAACGTAACCTCTATAAGAGCATACACTGCAACAAGATCATATTTGAGGAACGAAACATTGACCTTGAAGTCAGCTTCAGGTATGGCTGGTACAGCAGCGAAAAGTTCGGATGGATAAAAAAGTCAAGCCTGAGCACCGGCAGTAATGAGGGGGTGAATGTCAGCATACTTGACGGGATCAGGAACATCCTTCCGTATGGAATCGATTTTGCTTTTCAGAATGAATACAGCAATCTGCTGGAGGCCTACAGGAGGACGGAATTGCTTCCCGACAGCAAATTAGGCCTCTTCCTCTTAAGCTCAATCCCGGTCGATACCGCTGAACCAAGTGAAGCACTTAAAGCAACCTCCGTCTGGTCAGTGGTGCCAGGCCCAGATGCCAGATACCTGATATCTGACAGGCAACTTGATGTTTTTAAGACCGGAGGAGAAATAAAAACCGAATCACTTGTACTGGCATCAAGGGGAGCATATTATGTAATGAATGAGTACCTGCTTTCAAAAAACAAGGAAATATCATGGTACATAATAGCTGAGGTAGCCAGAGACTCAACCGATGTTGTCAACCTGGATGCTTATATTAAAACCAATAAAAATCATCCTCCTGAACTCGAGGAAGACATCGCTGCCGGGAACCTGAAACTGACAGGCATTGCTGCCGGAGCTGACGGATTGCAGATGGGTAATGATGAGTTGATCAATGCACGCCACTTCTCAAATACACTTTACAATGTAATGAGAGGCGGAATATTTTCAGATAATTACCGCATTGATGCAGATGACTTCAGGTTGTTTTTACAGCAGTGTAATCCGGATGTCGGTGAGCAATTCATTGAACAATATCCCGATCTGTCCGGTAGAATTAATTTCGATAAACTTCTGGCCCTGGTTAAAAGCACAGGAAACCCCGATATGGAGAGAATCTGCTATGAATATCTCCCTTTAACCTTCAGTCGCAGACACGGTGATCCAAGCCGGCCCTGGAACCAGTTCTCGATAGAAACAAAAAAGGCTGATGGCAGCAAGAAGCTGGATTACCAGGGGAACTGGCGGGATATTTTTCAGAACTGGGAAGCATTGACATTATCATACCCGGAATATATTGAATCTGTAATATGCAAGTTCGTGAACGGGTCTACAGCAGATGGCTACAACCCTTACCGGATTTCAAGGTCAGGATTAGACTGGGAGCGTCCTGACCCTGCCCATCCATGGTCAAATATCGGATACTGGGGCGATCACCAGGTTATCTATCTGCAGAAATTCCTTGAGCAGTCTGACAGCTATCACCCGGGAAGACTAGAAGAGCTGCTGACAAGAAGAATTTTTGTCTACGCAAACGTTCCATACAGGATAAAAACTTTCAGCCACATCCTTAAGGATCCAAAAAATACAATTGTCTTTGACTCTGAACTGAACAGGGAAATTGAGGCTTTAACTGAAAAAAGGGGATCTGACGGTAAATTACTTACACTGAAAAACGGTGATATATACAGGGTGACCCTCATGGAAAAAATACTCTGTTCACTCCTTTCCAAATTGAGTAATTATATACCCGAAGCAGGCATCTGGCTTAATACACAGCGTCCCGAGTGGAATGATGCCAACAATGCACTCGTCGGAAACGGAGCCTCGATGGTGACCCTCTGCTATTTAAGAAGATCACTGGCGTTCTGGGCGAAAATACTGGAGCGAACAACAATTACCGGTTTCGACTTATCGGAAGAAATCGCGTCATTCTTTCAGAAGATTCACATGGTTTTCGCAGACAACAGAAACCTCATTAAAACAGGATTCTCCGATCATGACAGGTATATTATTGCTACAGAGCTTGGAAAAGCTGGCAGCAATTACAGGGAATCTGTCTACAGCCACTCATTCTCCGGAAAGGTATCTGTGGTTACCGTTGGCCAGATGAAGGACTTCACAAAGAATGTTCTTGACTTTATTGATCAGTCAATAGATAAGAACCGGCGTCAGGATGGAATGTATCACTCCTATAACCTGGTATCATTCGGTGATCGCAAGGTTTCAGTAAGGTCATTGTATGAGATGCTCGAAGGGCAGGTTGCAGTTCTGAGCTCGGGCTATTTAGGCACCGGTGAAAGTCTCAAGGTGCTGGATGCATTGAGATCAAGTAAACTTTACAGAAGTGACCAGGATAGTTATCTGCTCTATCCGTTTCGTGAACTGCCGAAATTTATTGAAAAGAACAATATTCCTGATGACAAAGTACTTGTATCAGAATTGCTTACAAAATTGCTGAATGATAAAAACAGGTCCATAATTACCAGGGATGATTTAGGGAAATGCCATTTTAACGGAACTTTCAGAAATAAAGATGTACTGTCAGCGGCACTTGATAAGCTCGACAGAAAACAGTATGGCACACTGGTACGGAAAGAGAGAGAACTGATCCTGAGTATTTACGAATCAGTATTTGATCATCAGTCATTCACCGGACGGTCAGGTACTTTTTACGGTTATGAGGGTCTGGGCAGTATTTACTGGCATATGGTTTCCAAACTTCTGCTGGCAACAAGGGAAATATACCGTACCGGTGAAGAGTTAAAGGCTGATGACCAGACTCTCGGAAGAATTAAGGATCATTATTACAAAATCAGGAACGGACTGGGGACACATAAATCGCCTGCCCTACACGGGGCAATACCTGTTGACGCTTACTCTCATACCCCTGCCGGAGCCGGAGCCAAACAACCAGGACTCACCGGTCAGGTAAAGGAGGATTTAATATCAAGATTTGGTGAACTGGGTGTAGTTATAAAAGATGGAACTATTATTTTTGCACCCTCCATGCTTAATAAAAGGGAAATGATGGATCGGGAGAAAGTCATCGATTTCATAGACCTGGAAGGAAAGATAAGAAGAATTGAATTGCAGTTGAATCAGCTGGCTTTCACAATATGCCAGGTACCGGTGGTTTATACTGCAGGTATCTCTCAGGAAATCACAATTGAATATACAGACGGAAAACAAAAAGCAATAAAGGGCTGCGTTATAGATCCAGATACAAGTCAGGAGGTATTCGGTCGAACTGGCAAAGTGAGCAAAATTACATTAGCGGCCCCCTTCAGGTAGAAACAAATAAAAACAAAAGAATATGTCATTCAGAAGCGATAAACTGTTATCTCTCGTAGGAGAAGACTTCAATAACAAATCAACTGAAGATCTCAAAAAACTTTTCAGGAAATTCCTTGAAAATGGAATCCATGGTCTCTGCTACAGCTCATACCTGGAGGGCCAGGGTCCGGGAAGCATTATTACCGGGCAACAGATCAGGGATAGAATACAGATTATTAAGCCCTGCACAACCTGGATCAGGACTTTCTCGTGTACAGACGGAGGTGAGCTTATTCCTGCAATTGCCAGGGAAAACGGGCTGAAAGTGATGGCAGGTGCATGGTTAAGTGACGATAAGGAAAAAAACGATATCGAAATAGAAAACCTCGTCAGGCTGGTGAAAGAAGGTCATGCTGACCTGGTTGCTGTAGGGAATGAAGTATTATATCGCGAGGAGCTTACTGAGGAGGAATTGCTGGAATATATTCACAGGGTTAAGGAACAGGTCCCGGAAGCAAGCGTCGGATACGTCGATGCCTATTATGAATTTGTTAACCGGCCTGCAATACGTGAAGCCTGTGATGTATTCTTCATTAATTGCTATCCCTTCTGGGAGGGCTGCCATATTGATTATTCACTGGTATACATGAAAAACATGTACTACAGCGTAATGCAGGTTGCCGGAGGAAAAAGAATTGTCATCAGCGAAACCGGCTGGCCAAATATCGGATCATCTTTTGAAGCATCCGAGCCTTCCACAGACAACGCCCTCAGATATTTCATCAATGCCCAGAGATGGAGTAATGAAGATAAAATTGAAATGATGTATTTCTCAAGCTTCGATGAAAGCTGGAAGACCGGACCGGAAGGCGATGTAGGCGCCTACTGGGGACTATGGGATAAAAACGGAAAGCTGAAATACTAATCTTTTATCTGAGCCTTGTGGCCAATTACTTCCAATCAGTTATCCCTTACGGGAGAGCAATATGCTATTCGGGTTACAGGAATGGCCAGAGTCCTGAAACAGATATCCACCCCTCCTTTGAACAGGTCAGGGAAGACTTGCTGATGTTGCATGGCCGTTGGGATTATATCCGCCTTTATGATTGCAGCCCGCATGCTGAAACTGTCCTGGAGGTTATCCGAATGGATAAGATGAACTTCAAGGTTATGCTCGGAGCCTTTATCACGGCGGAAATGAATAATTACGGCTGTCCATGGGGTTCAGTAATACCTGAAGAAGAACTGCTCACAAACAGGGAGCTGAATCTTAAAAAGATTGAGAAACTGATCGAATTGGCTAACAGGTACCCTGACATTATTTTTTCCACCTCAGCAGGTAATGAAGCAACCATTGACTGGACTGACCATTATGTCCCGGTCGAAAATGTCCGGGAGTATGCAGGAATGCTAAAGAAAGGGACCCGCCAGCCAGTAACTTTCTGCGAAAACTACCTGCCATGGCATGATAAACTGCAGCCATTGGTTGACGAGCTGGATTTTATTTCCATCCATACTTACCCTGTCTGGGAACATAAGCAGATACATGAAGCCCTGGAATACACCAAGCAAAATTTCCTGGGGGTCGCGCAAAAATATCCCGGCAAACCTGTAATGATTACTGAGGCCGGCTGGGCAACAAGTTCAAACGGGAGAGGAATCAACCCTGACAATGTAAGCGAAGAGTACCAGGAGATATATTATAATGACCTCATGAAATGGAGCGCAGATAATGGTGTCATTACTTTTTTCTTTGAGGCTTTTGATGAACCCTGGAAGGGCAACCCCAATGAGCTGGAACCTGAAAAACACTGGGGCCTGTTCTATGAAAACAGGAAGCCAAAGAAAGTTATGAAAGCATATTTCCCATGATGCCAGAGAAATACCGGCACTTTTTAATCCTGAGTGCCGCTTGCATTATTTACTTTTAGGTATATTTGTCTCTGCCGGATCAAGCCGGACTTAACTATAATTATTGAAATACGAAATGGTTAAAGTTAGCCAGAACAGAATCCCTCATGAATTCTTCGTCACAAAAGGATCAGGATGCAGCGAATATGCAATACATCCCGGATCATATCACATGGCGCTGCATGATGCAGGAATAGCTGAGTATAACATCATGAATTACTCATCCGTACTGCCTTCAACCGCTAAACTGGTGACACTTGATGAGGTTGACATGCCCCCTTACGGTTCTGAACTATGTACAATCATGGCTGTCGCCAACGGCTATTACGGCGAGCATATCTCAGCCGGAATAATCTTCGCCTGGATGTACAAGGATGACACCTGTGAGGAAAAGGTTGGCGGACTGGTGTGCGAACTTGCAGGTTACTTCGACATGGAAGCACTTGAGGAAAGGCTTTATACAGTGCTCAAGGACCTTCATGAACGCACATTTGCTCAGTACTACCTCGGTGAACCGAATGTGATCAATGAGTCGCTCACAGTTGACAAGAGGTATGGCACCGCACTGGTGTCACTCTGCTTTGTGAATTTCACGTAGAGACGCGGCTCTTTCTGCATGCAGACCGGAGGGAGATGTCATTAAGTTTATAATGAATAGCTTCTCTATGAGCCGTACCGGTCGTTTTTTCCGAATTTTTCACCCCCCTCAGCGGTGGCGTCTTCCCGTAATAATCATTCTCGGAGCTGTTACCGGCATATTCCTCTTTCTTCTGAGGATATCAAATGCCACATCATATCTCTCCGATGACCCGAGGGTATGCATCAATTGCCATATCATGACTCCCCAGTTCGCAACATGGTCACACAGCGCCCACCGAAGCATCACTGACTGCAATGCCTGTCACGTACCCCATGACAGCTTTGTAAGAAAATATATGTTCAAGGCCAGTGACGGCATGCGGCATGCAACAATCTTCACCCTGCGCCGCGAACCGCACTCCATATACATCAGGGAGGCCGGGAGGAAAGTGGTCCAGGAAAACTGCATCAGGTGCCACACCTCTCTCTTCAGTGACGGGCCGGGTATGCCGTGGGAGGCGCTTGCCGGACGCAGAGAGCGTCAGTGCCTTGACTGTCATCGCAATACGCCGCATGACAGGGTTAACAGCATCACCTCAACTCCGGGTGCTATCACCCCTGGGAAAAATGACAAACTATAACCATCGCTCAAAATTATAACCTATGAAAACCATCAAGGAAGTGATCTCGGAAAAGCCATGGTTCGGATGGCTCCTTTTCCTGGCAACAACAGTGGTTGTATTTTTTCTCGGCATACTTGCTTCATCGATAGTGGAGAGACGCAGCGAAGCTAAATATGCATACCGCCCTCCCACAGACCTGCAGCCTTTTGAGTCAGACAACAGCGTATGGGGTAAGTTTTATCCGCGTGAGTACAGAACCTTTCTTCAGACCGCCGATACTTCCTTCAGGAGTAAACATGCCGGAAACAAACCCATTGACGTCCTGGAAACAGATCCTGAGCTGGCTGTTCTGTGGGCAGGATATGCTTTCTCAAAGGATTATTCCCAGGCGAGAGGACACTTCTGGGCGGTGGAGGATATAAAAAATACCCTCCGCACCGGCGCACCCATGACTCCTGAGGCCGGACCGCAGCCCGGCACATGCTGGGCATGCAAGAGTCCCGACGTTCCCAGGATGATGGAAAAGATTGGTATCGAAAGCTTCTACAAATCGACGTGGGCAGCCCTCGGACCGGAGATGAATAACCCGATCGGATGCGCAGACTGTCATGATCATGAAACTATGATCCTTACCATTACCAGACCCGCCCTGAAGGAGGCTTATGAAAGACAGGGAAAGAACATCGCTGATGCCGGCCACCAGGAAATGCGCAGCCTGGTCTGCGCCCAGTGCCATGTGGAATATTATTTTAAAGGAGAGGGTAAGTATCTCACATTCCCGTGGGACAATGGGATGACTGTCAGCGATATGGAAAGTTATTACGACAGTTACGGTTTCTCCGACTGGACCCATGCAGTCAGCAAGGCCCCAATGCTAAAGGCGCAACACCCCGATTATGAGCTGTTCAGACTTGGCATTCACAGCCAAAGAGGCGTTGCCTGTGCTGACTGCCACATGCCCTATGTGAGCGAAGGAGGGGTTAAATTCACAAGCCACCATGTACAGAGCCCTCTGAACATGATAGCCAGCACATGCGCAGTGTGTCACCGGCAGAGCGAGGAGGAACTCAGAAACAATGTATATGAACGTCAGGATAAGATCGCAGCTCTGAGACACTACCTTGAAGAGATACTTGTATCAGCTCATTACGAAGCCAAAGCTGCATGGGATGCGGGAGCAAAAGAGGAGGCCATGCAACCTCTCCTTGCACTGATAAGGCAGGCACAGTGGAGATGGGACTTTATTGCCGCCAGTCACGGCGGTTCATTCCATGCACCGCTCGAATCTGCCTCTGTCCTCAGTAACGGTATCATGAGGGCACTGGAGGCAAGGATCGGGCTGACGGCCATGCTGCAGGGCATGGGAGTCAAAGAGGTATTGGTCCCTGACCTCTCCACCAAGGAGAAAGCTCAGAAAGCGATAGGGCTCGATATGGAAACCCTTCTCAGGGAAAAGGAAGAATTCAGGAAGCAGATCCTTCCTGCCTGGGAGAAGAATCCGCCTGAATTGAAAAACTAACATATAATATCCTGAAATAACTGACATGATGCATCGATCTGCCATGCCCATCCTGATACTGTTTGTGTCATTGCTTACCTGTTCAATCGCCTTCAGTCAGAACAACGCCGGCCGTCATACATTCTCCCTTGGCGGTAATGAATTCCTGCTTGACGGCAGTCCGTTCCGGATCATCAGCGGAGAGCTGCACCCCGGCCGCATTCCGGCCGAGTACTGGCGTCACCGCATACAGATGACAAAAGCAATGGGGTGCAACACGGTCTCGGCATATCTCTTCTGGAACCATCATGAGGCACAGGAGGGCATCTATGACTTTCGTACCGGCAACCGTGACATATCAGAGTTCATAAGCATTGCACAGGAGGAGGGCATGTGGGTCATTATCAGACCCGGTCCTTATGTGTGTGCCGAATGGGAGTTCGGAGGTATCCCACCCTATCTTCTCCGCACACCTGAGATAAAGGTAAGATGCCTTGACCCCGTCTATATGAAGGCTGCAGAAAGATATCTCTCGCGCCTGGCTGATGAACTGCGTCCCCACCTTATCACCAATGGCGGTCCGGTGCTGATGATACAGATAGAGAATGAGTACGGAAGCTATGGCAATGACCGAGGTTACATGGCAGCCCTGAAGGAAATATGGGAAAGTTGCGATATTGATGTACCCTTCTTCACGGGCGACGGTCCGACGACATACATGCTCGAGGCAGGGACCCTGCCCGGTTGTGCCGTTGGACTGGACTCCGGGTCCGATGAAGCCGACTTCGAGCTGGCACGGAAGATGAACCCGGGGGTACCTGTCTTCTCCAGCGAGACTTATCCAGGGTGGCTGACCCACTGGGGTGAAGACTGGGCCAGGCCTGACACTGCCTCACTGCTTCGCGAAGTGAAGTTTCTGATGGACACCGGTAAATCTTTCAACCTGTATGTGATTCACGGTGGCACCAACTTCGGCTTTACTGCCGGAGCCAATTCGGGCGGCAAAGGTTATGAACCCGACATTACCAGCTATGACTATGACGCCCCTATTGATGAGCAGGGAAGAGCAACACCAAAATACTATTCCCTGCGCAGGCTCATAGGATCATACCTGCCTAAGAAGGCTAAGCTGCCTCCTGTACCTGATCCGATACCTGTCATGACCCTCCCGGAAATCACCCTTACCCCCATCGCCTCGGTATGGGACAATCTTCCGGCTCCCGTACGTTCGGTACAGCCTGAGCCCTTCGAGGCGTTCGGGCAGGACTACGGTTTCATGCTCTATTCGACAGTGCTCATTGGTCATAAGAGCGGCAAACTAATGGTAATTGACATTCATGACTATGCAACAGTCTTCCTGAACGGAGAGTTTGTCGGAACGCTCGACAGGAGACTGGGTATCAACTCAATAGAACTGCCCCGTACCGAGGCAAAGGATCCGCTCCTGGAGATATTCGTCGAGGGGATGGGCCGCATAAACTTCGCCAGTGCCATGATTGACCGCAAAGGGATAACCGACAGGGTTGTACTTAACGGCATGACCCTAATGAACTGGAACGTATACGGCTTCCCGATGGATGAGCCGTTTGTGACAGGTCTGAAAGAAACAGTGGCTCATTCTGACAAACCGGGTATCTTTTTCAGGGGCACTTTCAATGTCGAAGATCCCGCCGACACATTCATTGACATGACAAATTTCATCAAGGGCTTTGTCTGGATCAACGGAAACAACCTGGGGAGATACTGGGAGATAGGTCCTCAGCAGAGGCTCTATTGTCCGGCTTCATGGCTGAGAAAGGGCGAGAATGAAGTGATAGTCTTTGATATGCGCAAGACCTCGGGAAGCACAATCAGAGGCTTCGAAACAATGAATTGAGTATTCTTATTTTATTCCTGTCAGCAGGACCAGCAAGTGGTATATCCCTGCCGCCAGGAGCATGGAAACGGGTATTGTCAGCAGCCAGGCATAGAGAAGATTGATAGTCACACCCCATCTTACGGCCGTTATGCGCTTCGTCAGTCCGACACCCATGATGGCACCCGTAATGGTATGGGTTGTGCTCACAGGGATTCCGAATGCCTCAGTGCCAAAGAGAAGTACCGCTCCGGCGCTTTCGGCTGCCACCCCCTCGAAAGGGGTTAGTTTGGTTATCTTCGTCCCCATGGTCTTGACAATTCGCCAGCCTCCCATCAGTGTTCCGACACTGATAGCGGTGTAACACCCGAGCACTATCCAGTGCGGTATATCGTGTATCTTGCCGTTCACCATTTCGATCTGCGCCCAGTGCGGTATCGCCGATGCTTCCACTCCATGGAAATATACCATCAGTGCCGCTGCAATGATACCCATTACCTTCTGGGCATCATTTCCTCCGTGGCCCAGGCTGAACAGCGCTGAAGAGAGAAGCTGAAAACCCTTGAAACGCTTATCTAGCCTGAAAGGGTTGCCTTTCCTGCTGATCCACAACAGTGCAATGGAGAAAAGGTATGATATTATCATTCCGAGAAGAGGTGCAAGGAAGATGAACGCCCCTATTTTGACAATCTTTCCGGTGTGCACCACATCCCATCCTGTATAGGCAATGGCCGCCCCCGCGAAACCCCCGACAAGTGTGTGCGAAGAGCTCGACGGAATTCCCATATACCAGGTCAGCAGATTCCAGATAATAGCAGCTATGATACCTGCCATTATTACCATCAGTGTAATGGCGGAGGTATCGACGATCTTTGCAATAGTGTCAGCAATATGGAGCTCAAAGACAAGATATGCCATGAAATTAAAGAAGGCAGCCCAGAGAACTGCCTGAAAAGGGGTAAGCACCTTCGTTGACACTACGGTAGCTATCGAGTTTGCTGCATCATGGAAGCCGTTGATAAGGTCAAACGCGAAGGCAAGAATAACTATGATTATCAGCAGTTTAAATTCCATCAGGCGACTTTTAAGCTATTTTGATAATTACTGATGAGATGATGTCGGCAACATCGTCACAACGGTCCGCAGCCTTCTCAAGCGCCTGCAGGATATCCTTCTTCTTTATCAGTTCTATCGCATCCTTCTCTTCAAGGAACAGCTTGGCCAGGTATCTGTGGTTGACATCATCGGCCAGCTCTTCAAGCTCACTTATCCTGCGGCAGTTTTCAGTGTACTTTGAGAGGTGCAGCACGTCCTTGAGACCGTTGAATGTAGTGTTTATTTCGATAGATGCCCGGTGGATGAGATCTGCCATCTCGACGAACTCTGATGGTATCTCGCCAACATGATAGAGCGATATCTTCTTTGATGCTCCGAAAATAAGGTCGACAACCGAGTCTGTGGCATGCACCAGGTCAAAGATATCTTCCCTGTCGAACGGTGTTATGAAATTGCTGTTCAGCGTCATAAACAGGTTCCTCGATATCTGGTCCCCCACGCTTTCTGACTCCTTTATCTTGTCAACAAGGAGATCACGTTTCTCCGGGAGAGGTTCCCTCATAAGCTCCCTGAGGAGCTCCGCAGCCACAATAAGATTGGCCGATGAGTCTTTGAATAGAGGATAGAACTTGCCCTCCTTGGGGGCAAGGAACGAGAATATCATATCAAGTTTCATTTAATAGCGAATGTATAGTTTGACAACCTCCCAAAAATAGACTAAAGAGTTCAGTCATAAAAGGAGATTTGTCTTAATGTTCATTAAATGTTAATTACTAATCAACTCATGGTACCCTTAACTTTAAGTATCTTAGCGACCAGTATAATGCATTCCCGTCATGAAAATCACATTCTACGGTGCTGCCCGTGAGGTAACAGGCAGCAAGGTCCTCATAGAAACAGGACATGGTAAGAAGATCCTTATCGACTGCGGGCAGTTTCAGGGCAAAGGGCTTGAAACCGACAGGATGAACCGGTCGCTTGCCTTCTCTCCCGCAACGATAGACCATATCATACTTTCACATGCCCATATAGATCACTCGGGACTGATTCCTTTTATGTACCGTCATGGGTTTGACGGTTCTGTAGTGTGCACAAATGCAACTCGTGATCTCTGCTCCATAATGCTGGCCGACTCGGGTAAGATACAGGAGCTCGATACCCAGACATTCAACAGGAAGAGGGCAAAAAAGGGGCTGCCGCCCGTTGAGCCGCTTTACACACAGGCCGACGGCATAGCCTCAATGAAGCTCTTCATCGGTGTGGCATACGACCGCAAATTCCGTATTGATGAGTACACTACGGTCAGATTCACCAACACGGGCCACATGCTTGGCAGTGCCGTTGTAACTATTGAGCTCAGGGAAAAAGATGGCATTAAACGGCTTGCCTATACGGGTGATATCGGAAGGCCGGTAAACAGGATACTCAGGAGCCCTGAGCCATTTGCACAGGCTGACTTCCTTATCACCGAATCTACATATGGCGATCGCCTCCATTCCTCGTTAGAAGAATCGGACGAGGAGTTGTTCTCAGTAGTTCACCACACCTGCGTTGAGAAGAAAGGAAAACTGATCATCCCAGCTTTCAGTGTTGGAAGAACACAGGAGATAGTCTATTCCCTGAACAAGCTCTATAATGAAAAGCGCCTGCCACCGGTGGAAATGTATGTTGACAGTCCCCTCTCCGTCAATGCAACCAATATCTTCCGTCTTCACAGCGAATGCTTCAACGAGGATGTAATGAAGGTGATGCTGACAGACCCTGATCCTTTCGGGTTCAACTCACTCTTTTACATAACCTCGAAGGAAGACTCGATGAGACTGAACGACATAAAAAAACCGGTTATCATTATCTCTTCTTCAGGAATGATGGAGGCCGGGAGGGTCAAGCATCACCTTGCCAACAGCATCGCCAACCCGGCCAATACGGTTCTGGCAGTAGGGTACTGCGCTCCGTCAACACTTGGCGCCAGGCTGTTGCGCGGTGAGAAGGAGGTCTCGATACACGGCAACAGATACCCGGTCAATGCCGAGATAAGAAAAATAGACTCTTACTCCGGGCACGGAGACTACCGCGAAATGGGAGATTATATCTCATGCCAGGACCCGGCTAAGCTGCAGAAAGTATTTCTTGTTCACGGTGAATATGAAACCCAGATGAAATACCAGAGCTATCTCGAGTCGAGAGGATTCAGGAACATCTCCATTCCGGAGCAGGGTACGACCGTTACACTCTGATTTAATTCACGAAATGATAATTATCATCACATAAATCTTAACATTTCAGTTAATTAGCCCGTAATTTCAATAACAATTCATCATTTCAAAAATTCGTATATATGTTTCTCCTACAGAATTTTGAGTTTGTACTCTTTGCCCTGACCCTGGTGGGAGTGGCGCTGCTCCACAAGCAGACCATGTGGGTTGCACTGACAGGTATGACCCTGGTCTTAATCTACAAGCTTGTCTTCAATGATCCGGCTGACCCGTTTCATCTCTTTGAACATCTGACACATGAAGCCAGGACACTCATCAACCTGATGGGATTGCTTCTCGGTTTTGCCATTCTCTCAAAACAATTTGAGGAATCGCATGTCCCGGACATGTTGCCCAGGTATCTGAAAGGAGGCTGGCTGGGTGCATTTATGCTGTTGATAATGATCTGTATCCTTTCATCGTTCCTCGACAATATTGCTGCGGCACTCATCGGGGGGACAATTGCGCTTGTAGTGTTCAAGGGTAAGGTACATATCGGTTACCTGGCAGCGATTGTAGCCTCAAGCAATGCCGGTGGCGCAGGAAGTGTGATAGGTGACACAACAACCACCCTTATGTGGATTGACGGTGTTCCCGCACTGAACGTTCTTCACGCATATGTGGCTGTACTGCCTGCGATGATTGTGCTGGGTATACCTGCATCGATAATGCAGACCAGATATCAGCCTATACTTAACACCGTCTCCTCAGATATCAGGGTCGATTACAAAAAGCTTCTTGTTGTAGGGATGATCCTTGTTGGAGCTATCCTCACCAATGTTCTGCTCGACTTTCCTGCTGCCGGAGTGTGGATAGGCATTTTACTAGGAGCACTTATGACATCAACACCCTGGGTTGAACTCAAACACTCGATGAAGGGAACTATCTTTCTCATGGCACTTGTGTTCACTGCATCTATGATGCCGGTAGAAAAACTCCCGGCTGCATCATGGCAGAGCAGCTTCATTCTCGGATTTGTGTCAGCTGTATTTGACAATATACCGCTTACAAAGCTCGCACTGGTGCAGGGTGGTTATGACTGGGGCATGCTTGCTTATACCGTAGGATTCGGAGGCTCCATGATCTGGTTCGGATCATCTGCTGGAGTGGCAATTACCAACAAATTCCCTGAAGCCCGCTCAGTAGGCAGGTGGATCAGATATGGCTGGTTCGTACCCCTCGCATATGTAATCGGGTTCTTTGTGCTGCTGGCAGTGATGGGCTGGGAACCGGTGATTGGTTACAAATAGCAATTGACGATATATAATCAGAAAAAGTCCTGCAGTAATGCAGGGCTTTTTTTTCAGAATGTAAACCCGGCGGAGATATTGAATGATTTTATCAAGAGGGTCTGGGATCCCCTTGCTGTATTCAGGAACTGAAATGAGGGATAAATATTTATCCTTTTCCAGGTGCCGTACAGTCCCAGCTCGAACTTGCCTCCCGGACCGGATACCGACTCACCAATGTTATCACTTATAGGCACCATACCCAGTTTTGAAGTGTACTGCAGTTGAGCACGATAATCATAAGTATAGAAGCCAAGTGCAAAGGTGCTGTAGATCCCGACATGATCCCAGCCGGCCTTGAGAGATACACCGCTGTATATTCCAAATCCTGTCAGGTAAAGCCACGCCTCGGAGATCTGGAAGTCATCTTCGTAACCGTCATACCTGTCAGAATAACTGTAAAACGCACCTATCCTGTATGTCATGAACGGATACTTTGACGGCAACTCAGCATCAAATGTAACTCCGTAGCCGTCACCCCTGTAGAAGTTGAAGTCGTTGTTGGCATAGGCTGGTGTAACATCCTCGGAATAAACACCGTAGGGGGCGTATATATATGAATAACCTGCCCTCATGGAGAATGAATTATCCTGTGCAGTGGCAACCTCTGCAAGAAGAACGAATATGGGTATGAATAGATATTTCATCTGTCAGCTTTTTCCAAAAATACAATAATAGGATAATAAACAGGAATAAAAAAGGCCGTCGTCTGACAGCCCCTTTGTTTTAGTATCTCGGTTCACGATCTCTGTCGCGGAAGTCGCGGCGAGGCCTGAAGGGTTTCTTCTCGGCCTTCGGCTCAGATCTCTTGACAATAATCTGGCTGCCATCGAGCTCTGAGTTGTTAAGCTTTTCAATAGCCTCAAAACCGGCACGGTCATCAGCCATCTCAACGAAACCATAACGCTTTGAAAAGCCGGTCTCACGGTCCATAATGATTTTTGCGGAGATCACCTCTCCGAATTTGCTGAAAAGTTCCTGAAGGTCTTCTGCTTTTGTAACAGAACTCAGCTTGGCTACAAAAATGTTCATCTGAAAATCAATTAAAATGTTAATAAAAGGGTTATTATAAGCAGGTTCACCCTTTGCTAAAAATCAGCTAAAGAAATAAACCCACCCGTTAAGCACAAAGATATTTAATTTATTTTAACATTTACAAATTAATTTAATTATTTGAAAATGACCTGTTGAGGCCGGGCCGGGCTTTATCTTTCTTTCTTTACCACGGGGCTTTCAAGCCAATCTTCAAGTTTAGAAAAAACTATTTCCTGCTGTTCAGGGGCAAGGTTTCTTATCCTCGTGCCATGGGCCCCCTCTTCCCTGACGATAACCGTACACCCGTCATTTTCCCCCGGATCGGCTGCCGCAGCTGACCACGGATCATATTCACCGTAAATAAAGATGAAGTTCTCCGCCTCTTTTTTCAGGTAGCTGTCAACTCCTTTACCGGTTTCATAGTTGTAGATATAATCTATCCCCTCCGGGGCAGAAAAGAGAAACTCAGGACTGCCTGTGTCGCTGGCATACCTGAGCAACCCTGCAAACCTGTCAAAGTCATACCCGTAGTACCCCAGCTCAGTCATTGCCTGGTAAAAGAAGGGCTCGAAGTACTTAATACCCTGATCGGCAAAATATTTGAAATCAGCCACCCTGGCAAGATGATTGAATATCTCATCATCGGTCCCCTCAAGAGGTATCGACTCGCAGGTCAATGTACCCCATTGCCAGAAGGCAAACTCATATTCAAGAACGGTCATCTCGTAGGCGATCTCAGGTCCGCCAATCCTCGTAAAGGTAAATCCCTTCTCTTCAGCGAGAGTAAGCAGTTTCGGGAACATAATGTCAAATTTCTCCAGCGCAAGTTTCTGAAACTCAAACACCCTGTTCCTGCACTCTTCTGTCCCCACATTTTCAAGAAATGGCTTCATCCTCGTATCTTCCGGTCCGAAAGCAAGAGGACCTACATACGGTACCCTCACATCAACATCATCAGGATAATAATAACTGTGAAACATCACTGTCTGACCACCCTTGCTGATCCCCGTTGTGAGCCACTTGCCGGTAAAGACAGGCTTGAATAACTCTATTATACGGTGATGATCAGTAGCAGCCTGCCATGTAGTAAGATACTGCCAGTCAATTGAATCAGGACAGGAATCCTCAAAATAGCGGTGCTCGATGATTATCTGGTTGCATTGCAGCATGTCTGCCAGTTCACTCTTGCCGTTACGGGCTGAATAGCCTTCAGTTACCACCACCACCGGTTTGTCAGGCCCGACATAGCTGAGGAATACCTGCTGTGTGAATACAGGTCCGTCAGGATTATTGTGATCAACTGGTTGTATCAGGTCAATCTCGTATGCCTTGAGAAACATCGAGTCAGCCTCAATCTCTTTTATGGATTCAGCCGGAAGGTTTGCCAGCCTCTCCTCAAGTGTCATTGTTTTTTGTCCGCACCCTGCAGACAAAACAAGCATTGAAGATGCAATAAGGATTAATGTGCGAGTCATGTTAATTCTTGTTATCAGTTCAGTAAAATATATTTTTATTTCAGAGGGGCCGTTTTCATCCTTAACCACTTTCTCACATCCTGGTCAAGATGTCCGCTCAGCGATTTATAAACGGTCTCGTGGTAGTCGTTGAGCCACTCAAGCTGTCTCTCTTCAAGAAGTGAGACATCAATCAGGCTGGTGTCGATATAGCATAATGTGACTGTTTCAAATTTCAGGAATCTGCCATGGCCTGTCTCACGGTCGTCAGCACAAAGCATAAGATTCTCTGTCCGGAAACCGTACTCACCCTCTCTGTAAACAGCGGGCTCATCTGATATGAGCATGCCGGGTTCGATGATTGTCTTAAGGTCTCCTGATGCAGCCGTGCCGATTGTCTGCGGCCCTTCGTGAACATTAAGGAAGCTTCCTACGCCGTGACCTGTGCCATGTCCGTAGTTCAGCCCGTTATCCCAAAGTGCCCTTCGTGCCAGCACCTCGATCTGGTAGCCCCTGGTGCCGTACGGAAAACGAACCGTTGCGAGGTCTATCGTTCCTTTCAGCGCCAGGGTGAAGTCGCTCTTCATCGTGCCGGACGGTTCTGACAGTGAGACGGTTCGCGTTGTATCAGTGGTGCCACCGTAATACTGCCCTCCTGAGTCAAGCAGGAAGATACCTTTCTTTTTCAGCGGAGTATAACTGCCAGCTTCGGCCACATAATGAGGCAGGGCCGCATGTTCATTCAATGCCGCTATGGTTGCGAATGACAATCCCACGCACCCCTCCTGTTCAAGCCGAAGGGCCTCAAGCTTCTCAGCCGCAGTGATCTCGGTCAGTTCCATGCCGCTGTCAAGGCTCTTCTCCAGCCAGTGGAAGAAGCGGGTCAGGGCTACACCGTCCCTGACCATCACCTCGCGGAGGTTTTTTATCTCCGTCCTATTCCTGATTGCCTTCATCCGTGTCGGGATGGTCACTTCCTCCGTGATATTCACCTTTCGGCCTACTGCCCTGTAAAGAGCCGCAGAGGTTGTTGAGGGAGAGAGAAGCAGTGTTGAGCCTGCCGGCAGAGAGCCTAAGAGTGATGTCACCGTATCATAAGGCAGTAATACCACTCCGTCACGGTCAAGCTCAGCCTTGAGTGCCCCGGGAACCTTCTCCTCGTCGGCAAAGAAGAGTACCTGGTCCATGCCTGCAAGAGCAAAGGAGAGGAGCAACGGACTGTAAGCAATATCCCTGCCTCTGATGTTAAGCAGCCACATCACATCGTCTGTTGCAGTCAGAAGCTGCCAGTCAGCCTTCATCGCGGCCATCTTCTCACGCACACGTGATATCTTGTCCTTCCTGCTCTCACCGGCGTACCTGATCTGATGTATAAAAGCCTTCTCCGCGGGCAGTGGCGGCCGCC
>Ga0209262_10000321_pt1 | contig 24031 bp, 24 predicted proteins | sample Lowcelwee11metaG_FD_187171 | JGI IMG/M metagenome (GOLD analysis project Ga0209262, IMG submission 187171) | Freshwater pond sediment microbial communities from the University of Edinburgh, under environmental carbon perturbations - Low... | ecosystem: Environmental > Aquatic > Freshwater >...
CTCCATCTTCACGAAGAAAGATTTATTGTAGGGGCGACCGGCCGGTCGCCCTTACGGCATTCAAGCGCAATCAACCGGTTTGACAACCTGTCCTTGATTTGCCACAATTTTCACCATGGCGAAAGAACATCCCAGAAATATGATCTTTGAGGACGAGACGTTCACCCTGGAGCAAAGCGTCGAGTGCCCTATACCCGGCTATCTGGTCTTGCGGGTGAAGGGGGAGGCGACCGGCCTGGCCCAGCTGCCGGAGGAAACGGCGCGGGCTTTGGGCGAGATGCTGGCGCGCACCTCCGCTGCCATCGAGCAGGCGGTCGGGGCCGAGCGGGTCTATGTCCTGTCATTTTGTGAAATAGATCCCCGGCTGCATTTCCACCTGTTCCCGCGCACGGCCTGGCTGCTCAAGGAGTATTTCAAGGCCAACTTCAACGCCAACGAGCCGATCGACGGGCCCATGCTGTTCGCCTGGGCGCGCGGCGCCTTCGGGCCGGGCAGCCACGTGCCCAAGGGGACGCCAGCTGGCGCAGCCGCCGCCGAGGCTGTCCGCGGCATGCTGGGACGAAAAACATGACCTTGAAAAGAATATGCGTTTTTTGCGGTTCGAGCCCCGGCGTCGATCCGCAATATGCCCGGGCGGCGGAGAGCCTGGGGGCACTGCTCGCGCAAAAAAAGATCGGCCTGGTTTTCGGCGGCGGCAAGGTGGGCATGATGGGCCGGCTGGCCCGGGCCGCCCTGGAACACGGCGGCGAGGTCATCGGCGTCATCCCCAGGCAGCTTTATGAAAAGAAAGTGGCTTTGGCCGGTCTGGCCGACCTGCGGGTGGTGGGCACGATGCACGAGCGCAAGGCGCTGATGGCCGAACTGGCCGACGGCTTCATGGCGCTGCCGGGCGGGCTGGGCACCCTGGAGGAGATCTTCGAAATACTGACCTGGGCCCAGTTGGGCATTCACGACAAGCCCTGCGGCCTGCTCAATGTCGGGGATTATTTCACGCCGTTGCTCGCTTTTCTCGACCAGGTGGCCGGGCAGCGATTCCTGGATGCGGCGCACCGTTCGATGATCCTGACCGCCGCGGATGCGGGTGAACTGCTCGGGCAATTTGCGAACTACCGGCCGCCGGTCTCCGACAAGGCGGCCTGGGCGCTCGACCTGGGGCAGGTTTGAACCTGTTTGTTTTGTGATCGGGTAGGGAACGCAAATTTGCGTTCCCTACGGAACGGGAATTGATCCGTTATTTCGGTCCCGCCGCCAATTCCGCGATGATCTCCAGCACCTGGTCGTGCACCGCGCCGTTGGTGGCCAGGATGCCGCGGTTTTTCGCCAGGGTCTTGCCCACTGAAAAATCGAGCGGCTTGCCCTCGATGTCGCTGACCCTGCCCCCGGCCTCTTCGACGATCAGGCTGCCGGCGGCATGGTCCCATATCTTTTCCCGGTAATCAGGGGTGGCCGGGTTGGGGATGCGCAAATAGATCTCGGCCAGCCCCGAGGCGACGATGCCGTACTTGACCTGGCTGTCCATCTGTTCCGGAGGGTTCGAGATCCGCAGGCGCCGGGAAATTTCGAGCTGGGTGTCCTTGTCGCTGTGCGATGATTCATAACTCTCGACGAATTTCATCTGCGGCGATTCGGTCTTGGCCGAGGCGTACACGCGGGCGGCGATGCCGCCCTGGGCCGGGATCTGCCAGCTGCCCTTGCCGCGGATGGCCCAGAACATGGTGCCGCCGGAACCCACCGGCAGGTTGGGGCAGCCGAGGATGCCCAGGCCGACCCGGCCGTCCTGGACCAAAGCCAGGGCGATGGCGAATTGCTCGCCGCGCAGGAACCCCTTGGTGCCGTCGATGGGGTCGAGGGTCCAGTATGTCCCGTCGGGCTCGTCCCCGCCCATGTCGATGAGGTCGCAGATCAAATTTTCATCGAGGGAGGGGTCAAAGCGCTTCAGGTAACGGACGACACGGGCGAAAATCTCCAGGTTTTCAGGCTGGCGGAGCGCCTGCGCATCCTCTTCGCCCACGATGGGGACGCCGGGGAAATGAACTCCCAGCGCCTTGCAGATGAGGGCCTGGGCCGCGAAGTCGGCGATGGTCACCGGGCTGCGGTCGCTCTTGGTCAGGGTATCCCTGCCGGTCATATCCTTCTGGATGGCGGCGGTCATGGCCATGGCGGCGCCGACAGCCCTCAGGCCGATCTCTTTTTCCTTTTGCAGCATGTGAATCCTATCCTTATGTTCCGCGCCGGATCGACCCGCTGCCTAGCAGCGGTCGAAATCGTCCTGGTAGCGCGTGATGTCGTCTTCGCCCAGGTAGCTCCCGGTCTGTACTTCGATGAAAACCATCTCTTCGCAACCGGGATTTTCCATGCGGTGCTTGCTTTTTTCAGGGATGAAGACCGCCTGGTGCGGCTCCAGTTCGGTTGTCTTTTCCCCGAGGGTGAACAGGGCCCGCCCCTGGATCACCACCCAGTTCTCGGCGCGCCGCTCGTGGCTCTGCAGGGACAAGCGTTTCCCCGGCTTGACCATGATGCGCTTCACTTTCAGGCCGGACTCCTCGAAAAGGATCTCGAACCAGCCCCAGGGCCGCTCTTCCTTATAGTTCACAGCCGGTAGTCCTTTTTGAGCAGGGCCAGGTCGGATTCGACCATCATTTTGACCAATTCGGCGAAATGGACCTTGGGCTGCCAGCCCAGTATTTTTTTTGCCTTGCCATAGTCGCCCCTGAGCAGGTCGACTTCGGCCGGGCGGATGAACTTCTTGTCCAGGACGACGAAATCCTTGTAGTCGAGGCCCAAATGGGAAAAGGCGATCTCGGCCAGTTCCTTGACCGAATGGGTCTCGCCGCTGGCGATGACGAAGTCGTCGGGATTTTCCTGCTGCAGCATCAGCCACATGGCCTCGACATAGTCCAGTGCGTAACCCCAGTCGCGCTTGGCCTCCAGGTTGCCCAGGTGCAGTTCCTTGCTCAAGCCCAGCTTGATCCGGGCGGCGTTGTAGGTCACCTTGCGGGTGACGAACTCGATGCCGCGGCGGGGCGACTCGTGGTTGAAGAGGATGCCCGAGACCCCGAAAATATCGTAACTTTCCCGGTAGTTGACCGTGATCCAATGGCCGTAGATCTTGGCCACGCCGTAGGGGCTGCGGGGGTGGAAGGGGGTCAGTTCGGTCTGGGGGATCTCCTTGACCTTGCCGAACATCTCCGATGAGGAGGCCTGGTAAAAGCGGATGCGCGGGTTGACGGCGCGGATGGCTTCCAGCATGCGCGTGACGCCGATGGCCGTGAACTCGGCGGTCAGCACCGGCTGGTCCCAGGAAGTCGGGACGAAACTCATGGCGGCCAGGTTGTACACCTCGTCGGGCTGAACCTCTTCAATGATCTTGCTGATCGAATACTGGTCGAGCAGGTCGGCCTGGCGGATGTGAATGCGGTCCTTGATGTGCTCGATGCGGTCGAATTTTTCCATGCTGGAGCGGCGGACCATGCCGTAAACCTCGTAGCCCTTTTCCAGCAGGAAATCGGCGAGATAGGAACCGTCCTGCCCGGTGACGCCGGTAATTAATGCTTTTTTGGCCATTGTCGCTCCTTTTCCGATACTCATTTTAGCCGAAGCGGCGGCAGGAGTCAACTTGCGTTCGCGGCGGCCCGGCCATTGCCGGCGGTTGAAAACGTGCGGTAAAAGTTCTATAATCACGGGCGGAGAAACGGCATGAGCCTTGATGATTACATAGAGATCCTTCTGGTCAGAATGAAAATCGCTCATAAACAGATCGATCGTCAGCTGCTGCAATGGCTGCTGGAATTGCGGACCCTGCGCGGGCAGGCCAAGCTTCTCGAGAGCGAGAACGGGCGTCTGAAGCAGGATTATGAGAAAGCCATCAAGCAGAGCGAGCGCCCCTGAAGCTACACGAGGTTCGAAGTTCGATGTTCGGGGTTCGATGTTGAAGAAACAAGCGAGATCGATTCAGGCGCATTGCCTAAGATAGCCCTTAGAAATTCCCGAAAAGATCGAGTCCGCTTGACTTTTGAAGTCGTATTTCGCTGAAGGCTTTACAACGTCGAACCTCGAACGTCGAACCTGCTTTTGTCAACCCAGGGTTCTCTTGAACTCGTCCTTGAGCAAAGGCACGACCGCGAACAGGTCGTCGACGATGCCGTAATCGGCTTTCTTGAAGATGGACGCTTCCGGGTCCTTGTTGATGGCCACGATGACCTTCGAAGTTTTCATGCCCACGAAATGCTGGATGGCGCCGGATATGCCGCAGGCGATGTACAGCTTGGGGTTGACGACTTTGCCGGTCTGCCCGACCTGCATGTCGGAGGTGGCAAATCCGGCGTCGACCGCGGCCCGCGAAGCGCCCAGGCCGGCGTTCAGGACATCGGCCAGTTCCGCCAATAGGGTGAAATTTTCCTTGGACTTCATGGCCCGCCCGCCGGACACGATGATCTCGGCCTCGGTCAGGTCGATCTTTTGCGATCCGCTGCGCATGACCTCGACGATATGCGTCCCCAGGTCGCCGCTGTCCATGGCCACGGTCTTGAGCACCGGGGCGCCGCTGTTCGCCGCCGCTTCCACGGCGATGACGTTGGGGCGGATGGTGAACAGGGCCTTATCACCGTCGACCTGATACTCGGCGAGCAGCTTGCCCGAGTAGACGGGTTTGACGGCGCGGCGGTTCTCCAGGTCCACGGCCAGGCAGTCGTTGACCAGGCCCGCCCCGGTCCTGGCCGCCAGGCGCGGGAAGAGGTCCTTGCCCTGGGCCGAGCAGATGCCGCAAAACACGTCGAGCTTGAATTCCAGGATCACCGCGGCCAGGGCGCGGGCGTAGCGGTCGGGCTGGTACGAGAGGTCGGCCCCCTTGACCTGGATGACGGTCCCCACGCCCCGCAGTTCTTCCATGAAAGGCTGCGCTTCCTGGCAAAAAACCACGGCATGCACGTTGTGGCCGCCTTTGGCCGCCAAACTGAGCAGCTCGCGGTTCGATTTCTTGAATGCTCCGTCCTTTAATTCGATGTATAGTCCGATGTTGGCCATGATCGTCTCCTATATTACCTTTGCTTCTTCACGCAGCAGCCGGACCAGTTCCCGGACGGCGGCGGCGGGTTCGCCCGGGATGATCCGCCCCTGGGGCTTTTCAGCCGGGGAAGACAGCTTGAGCAGGCGAACCTTGTTCTGGGTTTCGTCGACGCCGGTTTCGGCCAGCGGGATCTTTCGGATCTCGATCTTCTTGGCTTTCATGATGCCCATCATCGAGGCGTAGCGCGGCGTGTTCAGACCCTTGGCCGCCGCCACGACACAGGGGGCCGTCATCTCGATCACTTCCCTGGCTCCTTCGCCGATCTCCCTCTCCACCCGCGCCTTGCCGCCTTCGAAGGCGAAAGCCAGAACATTGGTGGCCGCCGGGATGGCGAGCTCTTCGGCCAGAAGGATGTGCAGCTGGCTGGCGTCATCGTCGATGGCCTGCTTGCCCATGAAAATGACGCCGTATTCCTTGTCGGCGCGGATGACCTGGGCCAGGGCCCGGGCCGTGCTCCGGCTATCCAGGACGACGGAGCTTTCCACGTGCACGGCGCTATCGGCGCCCATGGCCAGGGCGGTGCGCAAGGCGTTCTGCACCCGGTCCGGCCCCAGGCAGACCGCGGTCACCTTGGAGCCGGCGTTTTTTTCCTTCAACTTCAAAGCTTCTTCAATGGCATACTCGTCATAAGGGCTGACGATCCACTTGATGGCGGCCTCGTTGATGGATTTGCCGTCCTTGACCAGGATACTGGCCTCGGTATCGGGAACTTGCTTGATGCAAACGTAAATGTTCACTTTTACCTCCTGAAGATCGACTGAAATTGTCTGCTGGCGATGAATTTCGCGGTTAAGTTGTATTTATAGCCGAAAAGCGGCCGCGTGTCAATAACCGCGGGCGCAGGCAGCGGCTATATGTGGATGAAAAACCCGCCGCTGACGCGGGTCTTGTTCATGTCCGAGAAATGAAGGAAGCGGAGATCGAAACGCAGGGAGAACATGGAGGTGAAAAATATGTGCGCGCCGCCTCCGATCATGGTGTAGAAACGGTAGTCGCTGAAATGGAAATCCAGTTTTTCAAACTCGCCTCCGACTCCCAGGAGGGCGTAGGGCGCCAAGCTCCCGAATTTGGGCCGGATCTTCACGGCGGCGCTCAAGGAGTTCCATCCCGTTTCGTTGATGCGGCAGCCTTCGAATTCGAGCTTGAGCATGGGCACGATGGCGCCGGTCCCGGCCGACAGTCCGTAAAAGAACCCCGTGGGCTGGTTGATGGAGCCGGCGATCAGCCCGGCTTCCAGGGCGAACGCGTTCAGGGACAGGCAGAGGATCCCGGCCAGGAAGATCGTTTTTTTATTCATTTTTTTTTCCTACCTTTTGCAGCAGCGGCCTGCCGTAATAATCGACGTCCAGCGCCGGCCACGATTTACGGACATACAGGGAATAGTTTTTCTGGAAGAGGGGGAAGATGAAGCCGTCGCTGATGATGGCTTCGCTGATGCGGGCGATCTGCTCCATGAGCAGTTCCTGGGAGTTGCTGAAACGGACTTCGTCCAGTTCGCTGAGCATGCGCAGGTACCTGGCGTTGAACTGGTTGAAGTTGGACTCTTTCAGGATGCGGCTGATCTTTTCTTCGGCCGGTGCTTTCTTTTGAAATATCTTGTCGATCAGGACGTATTTGATGGCCGACGAATCCAGAAAAGCCATGAACTGGCTGTCGTCGACGAACTGGGTTTCGATCCTGAAGTTGCCGTCCTTGAAGAAGGCGGTCAGGTCTTTCTCCAGGTTGGACAGGGAGGCCAGGATATACAGCTTGAATTCGGAATTTTTCAGGATCGAGGCGGTCTTTTGCGGCGACAGGGTTTTGATCTGGATGGTGACCGGCGATTCCTCGTCTGCGGTCAGGGAGCGCAATTCGCGGTAGCGGGACCCCGTGGCCTCGTTGAATCTTTTCAGCAGGGAATACAGCGCGATCTTCGTGTTCTGGCCGACATCGCTTTGCAGGAAGCACAGGTAGATGTTCTGGTATACCCCGGAATCGAACTCCAGGCAGCTGTCCTTGAACTGGTTCGGTCCGGCCAGGAACAGGTCGGGCGCCGGGCTCTCGCTGAAACTGATCCTGACCGAGTCCAGGTAGGTTCGGCCCCCGGCATAATAGGGATTGGCTTTCAAGGTCATGTGGTTGTTTTTTTCCCATTCGTGGGGGTAGAACACGCCGGAAAAGGACTGCTCGTCCTCGGCCAGCACCACCAGTTCCGGGGCGGTCAGCAGGTTCAGGATATCGGGATCGTCGGCCAGCAGTTCGACCGCGACCTGGTTTTCGCTGACGCGCACGTCCTTGACCGCCTTGTTCAGTTTGCTGGCCGTGAAAAGTTCGGAGCCCATGAATACTTTCAGCGACACCTGGATGTTCTTGGCGGTCAAGGCCTTGCCGTTGGAAAAACTGAGGTTGTCCCTGACGGTCAGGAACAGCGTCTTGGCCGTCGGGTCGTAGCGGGTTTCCTGGAAAACATTGCTGGATATCTCCCCGCTCTTTTTCAGGTAAAAAAAGTTTTCGTAGATCAGGGAATAGAAGATCAGGTTGGAATAATTGGCGGTATTCAGGTGGAAGGAAGTGGGCTCGTTCAGGCGGATGGTGATCTCGCCGCCGTAATAGGGCTTGATGGCGGCGCCGAGCAGCAGCGCCAACGGCACCAGCAGCCAGCGTTTTTTATTCATTACCCTTGCCCCAGAATTGGACCAGCAGCCGCTCCAGGCCGTCCGCCCTTTGCCTGACGCCCGCCCAAAACCCCTTTGCCTTCTGCCACGTCCCGGCCGAGATGAATTGGACCTCGCCGGAGATCTTCGCCGCGTATACCAGCTTCTGCCCCCCGGAGCGGATGTCGTAGAAGAGCAGCTGGTCGGAGGAGGAGCTGTGGTCGCTGACCGCCAGCCACTCCCCGTCGAGGGCGGCCAGGGAAGCGCCTTTTTTTTCGGGCAGGGGCGTTTTTTCCTCGAACTCCGAGGTATACAGGCGATAGCGGTAGTCACGGTCGATCAGATGCACGGCCTGCAGACGCCCTTCCTGGGTGGAGAAATCCAGGGCCATGGCCGGGCTGGTTTTCTTTTCGTAGGCGGCCGTTTTTTCGTCCGGGTCGCCGAAAGGCATGAAATAGACCTTGTCCGTGAAAAAGTTCCGGCCTGCCTCGTAGCGGGCGCCGACCAGGTAAGGGATCTGGTTCAACTCGATGGCGCGGAAGGGGACGAAGTCGATCTTGCGGGCTTCCAGCCACTGGCCGCCGCCGTAGGTCAGGACCTGGGCGGTCGGCGAAAAATTGTTCCCGGCAGTCAGGAACAGCGTCTGCGCGGATCGGAAGAGCAGGATCCGGCCCTCGTGATGCAGCACGGGGTAGAACGGCCGCGTCCATTTGAGCTTGAACTGGGAATGTTTCTCCAATCGCGTTTCATTCGCCAGGTAGATGATGATCTCGTCGGGGTAATAAAAAAAATATTGCTCCTGCCCGCCGTCGACGTCGATGGACCGGATGTCCATCAGGTTCTTTTTGCTTTCGAATTCGAGCAGTTTGGAAAAGCCAAGTTCGGAAAAGGCGAAATCCCTGGTATTGAGCCATTCCATCTCCCCCAGGGCCAGGGTTTTTTCGAAGTATTTGACGGCCACGATCCGGTCCTGCAGGCGGGAAAAAACGGTCAGGCCCAGGCCTGCCTTGCTTTTGTTCTGGATGAGCTTCAGGCTCAGCAGGTAGTCCAGGTTCGCCGTCTGGCTCAGGTTGAATTCCCCCCGGCCGTCGGCGAATTGGATCAGCAGATCGGCAACGCGGATGTTTTTTTCATTCTCCAGCTTCGAGATCAGCATCTGGTAGATCTTTTGCATGGCCAGGTCGTTCAGTTCCGAGTCGTTCTCGAAGCGCACGACCGCGACCCGGATATCGAACCTGCTTTTGAAGAACGTTCCCAGGTAGGCGGCGCCGTCGCCGATCAGCGCTTCGGCGCCCTGCTGGGCCAGGCCGCTGGCGGCAAATGAAAAGAGCATCAACAATGAATAGATGACCTTTTTCATGCGGGCGCCGGTTATTTTTTTTTCAAGGTGATCTTCAGGTTGATGTGGATCTGCTTGCCGTCGGCATCCGCGGGGATCTCCAGGGTGATGGGCAGATCGATGACCTGGCTGGTCGGCTCGAGACGCACGGGCAATTCCCCGGTGTCTTCGTCCGTCTGGTCGCCGCCGGCGACCCGGACGGCATCGGTGTCCTTGCGATCTTCCTCGGCGAAATTGATCTCAGGGATCTCGATGTCCGATTTTTCGTTCTTGATCTCCTGGAGCTCATCCAGGTTGAAGACGTCGTCGTCGCCCTGGGGACGGAAAGAGTCCTCGGCGTCCACCATGGGGGAAGACAACTCGAAAACCTCCTCGGCCTCGGTGTCGGCGACGCGGATCTCCTCGGCCAGGTCCCTCATGACGACTTTTCTTTCTTCGGGCTTCGGAGTGGAGGAAGTCATCTCCTCGCGGGAGAACATGACGGTCTTGTCCTTCTGGAAAATGGAGAGCTGGTTCTTCAGGTGCATGATGACCAGCTTGATGACGGCATGCAGTCCCTCCAGCACGTTTTCGCCGTTGGTGGCCACGGTGGGGAAAAAAGACTTGTTGTCCTGGTTCAGGTCCTTATTCAGGGAGGTGATGGGCAGGATCTCCTTCAGGTCCCTCTTGTTGAACTGGAAGATCAGCGGCATCTTTTCGAACTGCAGGTTGTTGAGCTTCAGGTTCTTTTTCAGGTTGGTGAAGCTTTCGGTGTTCTGTTCGCGCATGACCACCTGGGAATCGGCGACGAACACCACCCCGTCGGCGCCTTGCAGCACCAGCTTGCGGGTCGTGTCATAGGCCACCTGGCCCGGCACGGTATAGAGCTGGATCTTGATGGAATAATTGCCCAGTTTGCCGATCTCCATGGGCAGAAAATCGAAGAATAGGGTGCGGTCGCCGTCGGTGTCCAAGGTGATCAGCTTGCCCTTGTTCTCCACTTCATCGCAGTTGAAAATATAGCGCAAGCAGGTCGTCTTGCCGCTCAAGGCCGGCCCGTAATAGACGATCTTGGCCGTGATCTCCTTGTTATTGTAATTGACGAAAGCCATTAAAAGGGATCCTCCTCGAAGCCGGGTTCATCGCCTTCGCGGGCGCTTTCCATGGGCGGCATGCCCTGTCCGCCGGCTTCCGGGAAGGAGTCGTTGGCGCCGGCGAAACGATTGCTGGGATAGGAGGATCCGGAGCCGCCGTCCTTGCGGCGATCCAGGACGGTGATGGTATCGGCCGTGATCTCCGTGGTCGAGCGGTCCTGACCGTTCTTGTCTTTCCATTTGCGGGTATGGATGCTGCCTTCGACCAGCACCATGTCGCCCTTGCCGACCCCCTTCTCCACTTTCTGGGCCAGCGCCCGCCAGGCGACGATGTTGTGCCATTCCGTGGGCAGGTCTTTCCAGGCGTTGTTGTTCTTGTCGAAGTACCCTTCATTGGTGGCCAGGCTGAACTTGGCCAGTTGCTGGCCGCTGTTGGGCATGACCGTAATCTCCGGATCCTTCCCGGTCCGTCCGACCAGGATAACTCGGTTCAAGCTGCGGACTTGGCTCATGTTATTCGCTGAACTCCTTGATTTTCTGTTGGGCCAACGAGGCCTCTTCGGACAGGGGGAAGCGGGAGATCAATTCCTTCAGGATGGCGATGCCTTCGCTCTGCCTGCCCATCTCGATCAGGGCGTAACCTTTCTTGAGAATGGCGGCCGGGACTTTGTCGCCGTCCTTGTACTTGGCGAGCAGCTCATTGAAGGTGCTGATGGCTTCCTGGTACTTTTTCTTGGCGTAATGACATTCGCCGATCCAGTAAAGGGAATTGTCGGCCAGCCCGCTGTCGGGGAAACTGCGGATGAACTGGCGGAATCCCTCGATGGCCAGGTCGAAATTCTCTTTGATATAATCGGAATAGGCCGCGTAATAGATGCTGGAAGGGTCCTGGGCCAGGGAGCTCTCGCCGCCGGCCGGGGCGGCGCTGTCCGCCGCGCCCCCCGGGGACGTCCCCGCAGCGCCCACGGGGATGTTGGCCAATCTGTCGTTCAGTTTGCCCAAGGAATCCTTCAGTTCGCTCAGCTCTTCCTTGAAAAACTGCATGCTGAGCATGAAATTTTCCTTGCTTTGCGCCAGGTCGGCCTGGTTCCTGGCGACGGCACTGATCTTTTCGTCGTTGATCAGCGATTTTTTTTGCAGCTCAGCGACCATGGCCGAAAGCTTTTCCACGGCCGCGGCGAGTTTTTGCAGATCGTCCAGGATGATCTGGGTGTCTTTTTTCACCGCCTGAACGGGCAGGGCGAGCAGCAGCAGGGCGACCAGTGCCGGAACGAACCGCAGCTTCATGGGCGTTATTTCTTGGTGATGACGAACTCGGCGCGGCGGTTCTGGAAGTAGGTCTCTTCGTCGACGCCCTGTACCAGAGGTTTGCTCTTGCCGTAGGAGATGATCTTGACCTTGGCGGGGTTCAGTCCCAGGGAAACGAGGTAGTTCCTGGCGGCTTCGGCTCTTTTTTCACCCAGGGCGATGTTGTACTCGATGGTGCCCCTTTCGTCGCAATGGCCTTCGACCAGGACTTCCACGCTGGCGAACTTGAGTAGCCAGTTGGCGTTGGCCTGCATGATGGATTTCATGTCTTCGCGGACCGTGTATTTGTCGAAGTCGAAGTTGATTCTTTTTAGTATCTGGTCCTTGTTCAACTCTTCGAGGGATTTCTGCTGAAAGAGCTCTTCTTCGCTGAGGACCGGCTTTTCCACCATGGCGATGGGCTCCTCAACCTTTTCAACCGTCGGTTCCTGGACCGGGGCGACCTTGGCGGCTTTTTTCCCGCAGGCATTGAACATCAGGATCAGCGACAGTGCTACCACTACTAACAACAATTTTTTCATGGGTCCTCCTCAATTTGTGTTTTTTTCTGGTTTACTCAAAAAATATAATATATTAATAAATAATTGTCAAATTTTTGCTTGAAAGTTCTATTTTGGGAATTTCTGCCATTTCGGCATCTTGTTCTCGCCGCTGCTGGTGATCTGACGGACGTTGCGGCCGTCGTAATCGACGAGGTAGAGCTGGTAGCGGCCGCTGCGGTTCGAGGAAAAGACCAGGTGGCGGCCGTCAGGCGACCAGGAGGGGTTTTCGTTGCGGCCGGCGTTCTCGGTCAGCTTGCTCATCTCGTTGCTCTTCAGGTTGTAGACGTAAATGTCGAAGCGGTTCTCGATGCGCGAAACGAAGGCCAGTCGCATGCCGTCCGGGGACCAGGCGGGCGAGTCGTGGTAGGAGCCTTCCATGGTGATGCGGCGGATATTGCTGCCCTCGACGTCCATGATATAGATCTGCGGGGTGCCGTTGCGCTGCGAGGTGAAGGCGATCTCCCTTCCGTTGGGGCTCCAGCAGGGGGAGGTATCGATGGCCGGGTTGAAGGTCAGCCTCTTTTCCTGCCCGGTCTTCATGTCCTTCAGATAGATCTCGGCGTTGCCGTGCTTGGATGATGTGTAGACGATGCGGTCGGCGACCGGGGACCAGTCTGCCGCATAGTTGCTGCCGCCGCTGGAAAGCAACTGGGTCTTGCCGGAGTAGATGTCGAACATGAACAATTCGGGGCTCAGGTTGCGGTAGGATGTGTAGAGGATCTTTTCGTTGTCGGCGCTCCAGGAAGGCAGCATGTCCAAGGCGTTGCTGAAGGTGATGCGGGTCGGGCGGTAGCCGTCGTAATCCATGATATAGACATCCCGGTCGTTGCCCGATTCGGAAATGTAGACGATCTTGGAAGTGAACAGCGGTTTTTCGCCGAAATGCTTGAGCATCTCGTCGGCCGCCCGGTGGGCGATCAGGCGGGCCAGGTCCTTTTTGCCGCCGAAATTACGGCCGAAGATGAAGCGTTCGCTGGCGACCTCGTAAACCTTGAAGGAAAAGATCACGCGGTCGTCGGCCGTGACTTCCAGCTGGCCGGAAATGAGGATGTTGGCCTGGATGGAGGCCCAATCCTTGAAATGGATGGCGTTGGCGTTGAAGCGGGGGATATAGGAATAATGCTCGCGCGGCACCATCTTGAATATGCGCGAGAACTCCAGGTCTTTCCAAAGGGTCTCGTAGACCGCGTCCCGGATGTCCGTCTTCTGGGCGGCGGTCTCGCTGAACTGGAATGCGGGCATGGCCACCGGGATCATGGGCATGCCCTCGGTGATGCGGATGGTGATCTCCTCCTGGCCGCACAGGTGCAGGGCCAGCAGGCAGACGCAAGTCCAGAGGACGGTTTGACGGATTTTCATCATTTCTCCCATTCGAATTCAAAATGGACCACCAGGTATTGCGAGGAAAAATCGTTGGGCAGGGGGGCGAAGGGCGCGGCATTCTCGATGGCGCGCCGGGCGGACAGGTCGAGGGAGGCATTGCCGCTCGGCCTTTCCACGCGCAAGTCGCTGATCTCCCCGTCGCGGCGGACGATGAAGTGCACGCCGGTAACGTATTTTCCCTTCAGCCCCGGCGCCACCAGGGAACTGTACCAGGAGGACGAAATGCGGTTGCGCAGCAGGTCGATATAGTAAGCGTGCGGGAAGTAGCCGCCGCTGCCCGGGCCGCCGGGCCCGCCCCAGCCGCCGCTGCCGTCACCGCTGCCTCCGCCGCTGCTGATGCCGGTTTTCAGGCCGTCTTGACCGCCGGCGATCTGGGCGGCGGGTTCGCTCTTGGCGACCGTCGCTTGCTTGCGCACGACCGAGACCATCCTGTTTTCTTCGACCTTTTTTTTGCTTTCTTTATCGGGAAAGCGCAACGGCGAGCGGAATTCTTTTTCGACCGTCAGGTTCTTGACCCCGCCCTTTTCCTCGATCAAAGCGGCCTGGGCCGCGGGTTCCTGTTTTTGCGCCAGGGCGGCGACGCGCCCGCCGCCGCCGTTCCCGCCGCCGCCGCCACCGTTTCCGCCGCCCAGGCGCACCAAGTCGACGTAGTAGGTCATGCCGCCGGAAGGCTTGCGGGCGGGCTGGATGATGAAAAGGGCGGCCAGGGATACGTGCAGCATGAGCGAGAGCACCAGCGTCGCCCTGAATTTCATCGGCGCGACTTCTGCTCCACGATCATGCCGACGGTGTCCACGCCGGCGAGCTTGATGATGTCCATCACTTCGATGATGGTTCCATAGGAGAGGCTCTTGTCGGCCTTGAGGAAGACCACCTTCTTGTCGCTGTTTAAAAAATAGCTTTTCAGGCGGGACTCCAGGAAATAAAGGTTGACGATCTGGTCGTTCATGTAGACGTAGCGGTCCTTGGTCAGGGTCAGGACCAGCCCCCCGGAACTCGGGTTGCTGCGGGTCTCGGCCGAAGGCAGCTTGACCGTGATCCCGGCCTGCATCATCGGCGCCGTGACCATGAATATGATCAGCAGCACCAGCATGACGTCGACCAGCGGCGTGATGTTGATCTCGGCCAGGTTGCCGTGGAGGCGGTGCAGGCGGTTCCTGGGTTGGACGTACATCAGTGGAGCTTCTCGCTCAGGTTCAGGAACTCGAGGATGAAGTCTTCCATCATGGCGATGAGCACTTTAAGCTTGTTCAGCAGCAGGTTGTAGAAGATGACCGCCGGGATGGCGGCGAACAGGCCCAGGGCGGTGGCGATCAGGGCTTCGGCGATGCCCGGGGCGACGGTGGCCAGGTTGGCGTTCATCTGGATGCCGATCTGCTGGAAAGAGGACATGATGCCCCATACTGTCCCGAACAGGCCGATGAACGGGGTGGCCGAGGCGCAGGTGGCCAGGAAACCGTTCAGGCGCTCGAAGCGGGTGATCTCCTGGTTGGACGCCCGCAGCAGCGCCCGGTGCAGGCTGTCCAGGTCGAGCTTTTCCAGTTTCTGGCCGCTGGAGCTCTGCTGCGAGATCTCGCGGTAGCCGAAACGGAATATTTCCCCCAGCGGATTGTTGCCGTACAGCGCCTTGGCGCTGTGGATCTCGCTGAAATTCTTGTTTTTCTTGAAATATTCGAGGAACTTAAGGCTGTTTTTTTTGGCCCGGGAATACTCCATGAGCTTGAAGATGATGATCGCCCAGGAGATGATCGAAAAGGAGAGCAGCAGCAGCAGCACGAGTTTGACCACCGTGGAGGCGTTCTGGATCAGGTAGACAAAATCGCCGTTGGGGTTGCCGGGATTGATCGCGAAGAGTATGTGTTTCATCTCTTCATTTTTATCATAAATCCCGGCGGTTTTCAACCCCAAACAGCTTTTGCTTCGGCCCTGCCCGGGGAGTTTGCGCCCGCAGCGCGGCAAACGGCGGTTTTTTGCCGCCAAGCGGCCATTTTCAAGGCCCGCAGCGGTCGGGGATTTGCTTTTTTGCCCGAATGATTATACAATTTACCCCGCAGGTGAAGCAGATGAAAACAAAAATCAAGGAATTGGTCAAACTGCGGGAAGAAAAAGACGCGGCGGGAGGCCTGGATAAACTGGCCCAGCGCCGGGCCCGCGGCCTGATGACGGCCCGGGACCGGATCGAGTACCTGTTCGACCCCAACACTTTCGTCGAGTTGCAGGGTTATATGGCGCACCACTCGACCAACTTCGGCCTGGAAAAGAAGAAATTCCTAGGCGACGGCGTGATCACCGGCTTCGGCAAGGTCAATGACCGGGTGGTGTACGTCTATTCCCAGGATTTTACCGTGCTCGGCGGTTCGCTTGGCGAAATGCACGCCAAGAAGATCGTCAACATCATGGACCTGGCCCTGAAGGCGGGAGCCCCGGTCATCGGCATCAATGACTCGGGCGGCGCCCGCATCCAGGAAGGCATCAACAGCCTGGCCGGCTACGGTGACATCTTTTTCCGCAACACCATCTCCTCCGGGGTCATCCCCCAGGTCTCGGTGATCATGGGGCCCTGCGCTGGCGGCGCGGTCTATTCGCCGGGCATCACCGACTTCATTTTCATGGTCGATAAATCCAGCTATATGTTCGTTACCGGCCCGGAGGTCATCAAGGCGGTGAACAAGGAAGAGGTTACCTTCGAGGAGCTCGGCGGCGCCCAAAGCCACGCCACCATATCCGGCGTCTCCCATTTCGTCGGCCGCGACGAAAAAGACACCCTGGACATGGTCAAGGAGCTGCTCAGCTACCTGCCGTCGTCCAACCTGGAGCCGGCGCCCGACAGCGAGGCCAGCGATCCCTTCGACCGCATGGACGACAAGCTGAACGAGATCGTGCCGGTCAACCCCAACAAGCCCTATGACGTCAAGGAGCTGATCCTGGCGGTGGTCGACCAGCAGAAATTCCTCGAGGTCCACAAGAGCTATGCCCAGAACCTGGTGGTCGGCTTCGCCCGCATGGGCGGGAAGTCGGTCGGCATCGTGGCCAACAATCCGGGCATCTTCGCCGGCACCCTCGACGTGCACGCCTCGCTGAAGGGGGCGCGCTTCATCCGCTTTTGCGATGCCTTCAACATCCCGCTGATCAGCTTCGTCGATGTCCCCGGCTTTCTTCCCGGCCGCGACCAGGAGCAGCTGGGCATCATCAAGCACGGGGCCAAACTGCTCTACGCTTATTCCGAAGCCACGGTGCCGAAACTGACGGTGATCACGCGCAAGGCCTACGGCGGCGCCTACATCGTCATGAGCTCCAAGCACCTGGGCGCCGACGTGGTCTGCGCCTGGCCGACGGCGGAGATCGCGGTCATGGGCCCGCAGGGCGCCATCAACATCATATTCAAGAAGGACATCTCCGAAGCCGTCGAGCCGGAAACGGTTCGCGAACGGCTGATCTCCGAATACAAGGAAAAATTCGCCAATCCCAAGGAACCGGCCGCGTACGGCTACGTCGACGAGATCATCCTGCCGGTGGAGACACGCCCCTTCCTGATCAAGAACCTGGAAGCCCTGGCCGGCAAGTCCCAGAAGCTTCCCTGGAAGAAGCACGGAAACATTCCCCTGTAAAGGAGCGGCCATGAAAGAAAAGGTCCTGATCCCCACCCGGGGCGTCATCGCCCTGGACATAATCAATTCGCTGAACAGCATGGGCATGGAGACCCTGCTGATGCATTCGCCCGAGGATTCGTTGAGCCTGCCGGTCAAGCTGGCCGACCGCAGCTTTAAATTCTATTCCTCGCGCCTCGAGGACAGTTATCTGGACAGCGAGGCCATCCTGGAAAAGGCGCGCGAGGTCCGCGCCGATTATATCCATCCCGGCTACGGCTTCCTGGCCGAAAACCCCGGGTTCGCCAGGCTCTGCCGCGAGAACAACATCCGCTTCATCGGGCCCGAGGCCGGCGTGCTCGCCGCGGTGGAGGACAAGGTCAGGCTGCGGCAGACCGCCGCCGCCATCGGCCTGCCGGTCCTCAAATTTTCGGAACTGATCAAGAGCCCCCTGGATTTCGAGGCCTGCGGCAATGATTTCAGCTACCCGCTCATCATCAAGCCGCTGAAGAACTCGGGCGGCCGCGGTATCCGCGTCGCCGACTACCGGCGCGACGCCCAGGAGCAGGTGGCCAACCTGCTCAAGCGCGAGGATAACGTCCGCAACGGCATCTTTTTCGAGGAGTTCCGGCCCTACGCCCACCACATCGAGATCCCGTTTTTCCGCGATGCCAAGGACAACATCCTGTTCCTGCCCGAGATCGAGTCGTCCATCCAGCGCCGCTTCCAGAAGATTTTCCAGGAATCGCCCTCGCCGAACATCGACGAGCGCATGCGCGCCTGCCTGTACGAGCGCTCGCAGGCGCTGCTCAAGAAGATCGACTACGTCGGGCTGGGCTACGTCGAGTTCATCGTGGAGAAGAACGAGTGCCTCTTCTCCGAGATCAACCCCAGCTTCCAGATCAATACCCTGATCTCCGAGGTGCACCTGACGTCGAACTTCCTGAAGAAGCAGGTGGTGATCTCGCGCGGCGAGCTGCTGCACGACGTGCACGGAGTGCGCATCGTCAAGCCCAAGCATCACGTGCTGCTGGTCTCGCTGATGGCCGAGGACCCCTACAACAACTTCCTGCCCTCCACCGGCCAGATCAGCCACTTTTTCCACTATTCCACCATCCGCAACGTCTTCAAGACCACCCTCTACACCGGGGCAAAGGTGACGCCGATGTACGACCCCTTCATCGGCAAGATCCTGACCTATGCCGTGGAGCGGCCCAACGCCATCAACGATATGCGCATCTTCCTGGATAACATCATCATCCGCGGCATCCGCACCAACCTGGTCTTCCTGAAGCACCTGCTGGAGAACGCCGACCTGCGCAACGGCGACACCATCATCGACTTCCTGCACCTGAAATTCGACTTCAGCAAGCTGAAGAATACCGAGGAGCAGTCGCTGATCGCCGCCTCCCTGCTGGCCGCCGATTTCCACCTCGACAACCGCAAGAAGAACTACAAGGCCAAGCTGGAAAAAATGAAGCAGCCCGGGTTGCTCAAGCGGCTCTTCAGCCCTTACTGAGGTGAACCATGAAGTATAAGTTTCACGTGGATAAAAAGGTCGTGGAGGCCGAGATCGCCAACAGCGCCACTTTCCATTCGCCCACCGAGATCAAGATCGACAAGAGCAAGCTCGAGATACTGATCGGCGAGGTCAGGGACGAGGAAGTGCTCTCGTTCTTCGTCGACAACAAGCTGCACCAGGTCGAATACGTCCGCGACGAGAACGGCTACCCCCAGGGCATTTACGTCGACGAGGAGTTCTATTCGGCCTCGCTGCTCAAGATCGACCGCCTGTTCCTGTACAAGGAGAAGCCGGTCAGCGCCACCAAGTCCGGCTCCGTGCGCAGCTTCATCCCCGGCTACATCAAGAAGATCTACTTCCGCCCCCAGGACAAGGTCGAGGAGAACGACATCGTTCTCATCCACGAGGCTATGAAGATGGAGAACGAGATCCGCGCCCCCAAGTCGGGAGTGATCAAGGCCATGGGCGTGCAGGAAGGGGACAACATCCTGGCCAACCACCTGCTCTTCGAGATCGAGTAGGACCGCTTTCCTTCAAGCAAGCGGCCATCCGTTGCGGCCTTGACTTGAGTTCCCATTCTATTTACAATACTGCGCGGAGGAATCCCAGTGCCAGCGCGATCCAGAATGGGACTTCGTTTCCGGCCGCGTGAGCTGCTCAAGCACCGTTCTATTTTCCTGCTTTTTATTCTTCTTTGCCCTTCCCTGATCCGGCCGCAGGAAGTGACCCTCCCCGCCGAGCTCATCACCAGCGATTCGGGCATGGCGGCCGAGTGGGCATCCACCATCTTCCAGGACCGGCTCGGGTTCATGTGGTTCGGCACCAGCCTGGGCGTGGCCCGCCACGACGGCATCCACTTCAAGGTATTCCGCCGCGCCAACACCCTGCCCAGGCCCATGAGCAACGATTATGTGCTGGCCATAACCCAGGACGAGTCGGGAGATCTCTGGCTGGGAACCCGCAAGGGCTTGAACCGTTTCCATGCCGCCGCCGAGACGTTCTCCGTCATGCTGCACGATCCCAAGAACCCGGAATCGCTCAACGGCAATTCCATCAATCACTTGTTCATGTCGAGTTCGCGTCCGGGCCTGCTTTGGGTGGCGACCGCCGACGGCGGGCTGGGGCGGCTTGACCTGAAATCCGGAAAGTGCAAGAGGATGATCCTCGACCCCTCCCGCCGCGGCTCCCCGGGCAGTGGCGACGTCCGCAAGGTGTTCGAGGATTCCCGCAAGCGGATATGGGTGGCGGCGGCCGACGGGCTCTACCGCTTCCTCCCGGAAAACCAGAGTTTCGAGATTTTCCGGCATGACCCGAAAAACACCGACAGCCTGAGCGATGACGGGGTGGCGGAAATTTTTGAATCGAAAAGCCGGCCAGGCATCCTTTGGATCGGCACGGAAAACAATGGCCTCAATCGCTTCGACAGCGAACGCCGCACCTGGCAACGCTTCTTGCTTCCCGCGGCGGGATCCGCCGCTGCTGATTACTATTGGGTCGGTTTCATCAACGATTGCCCCACCATGCCCGATATGCTGCTGGTCGGCACCCAGCAGGGGCTCTACCTGTTCCACACGGTCCGCAATACCTGGCAGCGGGTCATCCTGCAGGACCAGTTCCGGCAGACGGGCGACCGCAACAATGAATCCGTCCTGGGAGTTTTCAATGACCGCTCCGGGGTGTGCTGGATCACCATCGAGGGCCCTCGATGGTGATCCAGCACACCGCAACAGGCTTTCTTCCGTTCCCACGTGAACTCGGCAATGGGCGGGGACTCGGTATCGCGCAACATCGTCCAGGGACTGGCCGAGAATCCGGACGGGCGCATCTGGCTGGGAACCTATGGCGACGGGCTCTTTCGCTTCTCTCCCGAGGCGGGAACGTTCGAGCATTTCGATCTGGGGCCGGGCATGGGCCCGGGCACGGATTTCGCCTTCGTCAACATCCTCGCTACCACCCGCCGTAAAGAGTTGTGGGCGGCGACCCGCGGCGGCCTGATCCGCCTCGACCTTCTGAACGGCGAACGGGATGTTTTCGCGGCCAAGGCCGGTGACCCCGCTACCCTGGGTTTCACCAAGGTGGCTTCGATCCGCGAGGATTCCCAGGGCGACGTCTGGATCGGGTCGGATTTCTGCCTGCTGCGCTGGCAGCGCCAGACCCGGACATTCAAGCGCTACCTTCACGATCCCGGCGACCCGGGCAGCTTGAGCGGCAGCCATGTCAATCCCATCCTGGAGGATCGGCAGGGGAATATCTGGGTGGGAACCGAGAACGGGCTGAACCTGTACGAACCCGACCGCGACCGCTTCAGCCGTTTTTATCTCGATTCGCCCGACCCCAGCAAGGAAACGCAGAATTACGTCATGATCCTGTGCGAGGACCGCTATAGTCGCCTGTGGGTCGGGACCTCCAACGGCCTGAACCTGATGGAGAGGAGCGCCTCCGGCGTACGCTTTATCCACTACAGCGCCCCCGGCTCCACGCTGCGCAATTTCATCATGGGCATGCTCGAGGACGATGCCGACAACCTCTGGCTCACCAGCGCCGGAGGCCTGTCGCGATTCGACCTGCGATCGCGGACCTACTCGTTCTATGACGGCCGTGACGGGATCCCGCCCGGAAGATTCTTCTATGGTTCGTACCTGCGATCCAGGAGCGGCGAATTCTATTTCGGCGGGCTCGAGGGCATGCTTTCATTCAAACCCTGGCTGGCCCGTTTCAACCGCTTCGTGCCGCCGCTGGCCTTCACCGACATCCAGGTGTGGCGCCGGCCGCTGCCCATCGGCGGCGATTCGCCGCTGAGCCGCTCCATCACGCTGGCTCCCGACCTGGTCCTGCCCCACGACCAGAACAGCCTGACCCTCTCCTTCGCGGCCTTGAGCTACATCCGCCCGGACAAGAACCAGTACGCCTACCGCCTGGACGGCCGCGACGGCTCGTGGCATGAGATCGGCTTCGAACACAGCGTCACCCTGGACAACCTGAAACCCGGCCGCTACCGGCTGCGGATCAGGGGCTCGAACAACGAGGGGGTCTGGAACCGGGAAGGGATATCCCTGGCCCTGCGCATCCTGCCGCCTTTCTGGCAGACATGGTGGTTCCGCGCCTTGATGATCCTGGCGTTCGGCGTGAGCTTCGCGCTATGGAACCGCTCCCGCTCCAGGCGCCTGGCCGAGCGCATCCGCACCGAGGCGGCCATGGATCACTATTTCGACAAACACCACGTTTCCACCAGGGAAAGAGAGATCATCCAGCTGTTGCTCAAGGGCAAGAGCAACAAGGAGATCGAGGACGCGCTGTTCATTTCCATGGGCACGGTGAAAAACCACGTTTACAATATTTTCCAGAAGCTCGGCGTGAAAAACCGCGGGCAACTGGCCGCGCTGTTTAAAAATATCCAGGTCAAATAGGCAAGGGTCAGATTCCGCTTGCGCCTGCCGCGCATCCGACCGGTCGCCGCCCTTGCCCGGCCGGGGTCATGAGCCAGGGAGAACGAAATGAATGAAGCGCTTTCCGGTTTGCTGGTGGCGGCGGTCACGGCCCTTGGGGTCGCGGCCATATTTTTCTGGACCGGCCGGACGAAAAAAAAGAAGATCGAGGCCTTGCGGGCCCTCTGCGTCCAGCGGGGCTGGAAATACCGCTATGACAGCGGCTCCCTGCACCAAGGCCATCGCATCGAGGGCGACGGCTGGGTGTTCGAAGCGGTGTCGCGGTCCGGCGGCCGCGAGAGCGCTCCCGGGTCGTCCGACTGGGATCATTCCTCCCAGTGGGCCGCGGCCGGGGAAGACCCCGGCCGCAGCACCTTCATCCTGGGCAGCCGGCTGGGCGGGATGCTGGACATCGCCAAGATGCCGCCGCAGCTTCTTTCCCGCTTCCTTGGCGAAGAGATCGCGGGTCTCCAGCCCGTCTCCGCCAACGGGAGGCTGGACTCGCGCTACGTCCTCTTCGCCAGGGAGAAGCGGCCGGCCATGGGCCTGCTTTCGTCGCGGGCCGAGGAGCTTCTCCTGGGCTGGCCGGCGGCGCTCCCTCTGGTTATCCGCTCCTCGCCGGCCCGGCTTTCGCTGGCCCTCGCCAACAAGCGCCTGGAAAAGCCGGAGGATGTCGCCCGCTTCATCGAGCTGGGCGAAAGCCTGGCTGGCCGCTAGGCCGCGACAAAAAATGGCGTAAAAAAAGGGCGGTGCCAGGCGGCCCGCCCCTTTTCCGATCTCTGTCAGTCCTGAAGTTCCAAAAGCCGCCCCGGCGTCCAGGGCGCCCTGGCGGCGTCAAGTTCTTTTTCCAAGGCGGGGATGTCTTCCCGGGCGATGGCTTTCAGCGTGACCAGCAGCGGCACGAGTTCATCCCGGACGATCTGCGCTCCCTGCAACTGGCTTTGGCCCGGGTCGGAGGTCGTGTTGAACTGGTTGTAAATTATGGTCGACAGGCGCGACCAGACGGGCAGGCGCGTTGGCGGGATCTCCTCGTCGCTGGCCTTGGGCTCCAGGCCGCGCATGGCGAATATGACCTCGTCGAGCCTGGTTTCAGCGGCTTTCGCCCGTCCGAGCAGCGTGACGGCGCCCTGGGGCATGGCCACAAGAACCCGCTGGATGCGGGACAGCTTGCCTTTCAACTCCGCGGCCAGTTCCATGGCACCCTGCGCAACCCGGGTCAGTTCGGCCACCTGGCCCTGAAAGCGTCCCAGTGCGGGTCGGTCGGCGGCGGGCAGGCTGGCGTTGGCCGCCGCCTTGACCGTGAATTCCCGGCTCTCAGCCAGGGGAATGACCGCAGCGGCGATCACTTTGGCCACGGTCACCTTGTATTTGCCGGGCATGACCATCAGGCCCGCCTCATCCTTGGCCAGGGGATCGAACTTGTCCGCGGCCTTGGCCGGGAACGGCGATGGATAACTCAGGTCCCAGGCCAGGCGGTTGACCCCCTTGGCGGGCTGGACGCGCAGCTCGCGGACGACGTTGCCTTGGGCGTCGCTGATGGTGAACAACAGGTAGGGGGGCGTCTCCATGTTCTCCAGGCGGAGTTCCTCCCAGCCGGGATTGGGAATGGGTTTGCCCGCCGTGAACAATTCCTTGTCCTTTTTTTGCCTGATCTGCTTCTGGGTCTGGTACGCTTCCTTGAGATAATACGTGAAGACGGCGCCGTAATCGGGATTGGGGGCGGTAAAATAGGTGGCGCCCTGGCCGTATTTCATCGAGGTCTGGACAAACAGCAGCGCGTCCCTGACCGGGAAAAGCCGGATCTCGCTTTTCACGGTGGCGGGGGTAATATGGCGCAGCGGGGCGTAGTCGTCGAGGACGTAGATGCCGCGTCCGAACGTGGCCAGCACCAGGTCGCTCTCGCGGCGCTGGATGGCGATGTCCCTGACGGCCACGGTGGGTATGCCGCTTTTCAGCTGGATCCATTCGCCGCCGCCGTCGTGGGTGAAGAAAACTCCGAATTCGGTGCCGGCGAACAACAGGTCGGGATTGACGTGGTCCTGGGCGATGGCGTGCACGGTGCCGTTCGGCGGCAGGTTGCCGGCGATCGATCTCCAGGTCCTGCCCTTGTCGGCGCTCTTTAAAAGGTAGGGCTTGAAATCGTCGCGCAGGATG
>Ga0209262_10000322_pt1 | contig 23993 bp, 19 predicted proteins | sample Lowcelwee11metaG_FD_187171 | JGI IMG/M metagenome (GOLD analysis project Ga0209262, IMG submission 187171) | Freshwater pond sediment microbial communities from the University of Edinburgh, under environmental carbon perturbations - Low... | ecosystem: Environmental > Aquatic > Freshwater >...
GACGGCGACCGTCAGGTGCGCCTCCTCGCCCACTGCTGCGCGGCTCGAGGCGATTGAGTAGAGGCGCGGCGCCAGCGGTCGCAGTGCCTGCACCAGCGCATCCGGCTCCCAGGTGGCTGGGTAGCGCTGCAACACGTCGACGAGCTGCAGGTTCTTGAGGATGCTGCGCAGGCGTTCCTCGTGGCCGGCCGTGAGGATCTCGGCGAATTCGGCGCTGCCGGCGCGTTGCGCATGCTGCACCAGGAACGGCTTCGTCAGTCGCGTGATCTCGCGGCCCTGAACCAACCATTCGCGCAAACTGCGCTGCTCACCATCGACGGCCACGGATTCCTTGCCCGACGCGCCGATCGCCGCCAGGACGGCGTCCACGACGACGGCCGGGTTCTCGTGCCAGATCCCCAGCGCGTCGCCGGGTTCGTACTCCAGGCCCGAGTCCTCGAGCGACAGCTCGATGTGGCGGACGTCCTTCGACGCGCCGCGACCGGTGATCCGGTCGTTGGCGAGAATCGTGGCGAGGAACGGCTGCTCGCGGCTGTAGCGAGGCGTGGCCGGCACGCTGCGCAAGCGCGTTACGTTCGCGGCCGGTGCAGTGCCGAGCGCATCGCGCGCGCCGGCCACGACCTGCTCGAGCCAGGGCGTGACCAACCGCTCGTAGTCGAGGTCGCAGTCGACGCGCGGCAACAATCGACGGCCGCCGAGGGCTGCGAGCCGCTCGTCCACCTGGCGGCCCGTCTCGCAGAACTTCGGATAGCTCGAGTCGCCGAGCGCGAGTACCGAGTACGCGAGGCTCTCGAGCTTTGGCGCGCGCTTGCCGGCGAGGTGCTCGACGAAGCCGCGCGCGTCGTCCGGCGGGTCGCCGTCGCCGTGCGTGCTGACGACGACCGTCAGCAGCCGCTCCTTTGCGAGGTCCTTGAGCGGATAGTCGCGGGCGGCATAAACACGCACGGCCAGCCCGGCCGCCTCGGCCGCACGGCCGAGCCGCTCGGCGATGCGCCGACCGTTGCCCGTCTGCGAGCCGTAGACGACGGCCAGTCGCGCGATCGCATCGCCGCGCGGAGCGACGCTCGGAGCCGCCGCGACCGGAATGTCGACCGCCGCAGCAACGCCACCGTGACCGCGCGCATAGGCGACGCCGGCCGTGAATCCCGACAGCCAGTGCAGCGAGACGGGCTCCAGCCCGTCCACGACGCGACGCAGCAGCTCGCTGCGCTCCGGATCGAGCGGGCCCAGTGGCAGGGGAACGGCAGTCGTCGCAGTCATGGCATCGCCTCCAGCCGGTCAGGCTGTGGAGAAGATGCTAGGGACGAACTGCGCTCGAGCGGAAAGGCCGCGTGGTTATGACTTCATGATCCAACTCGGCCGAGCGCCCGTTCGGCCGCGGCCGGATCACCGTTTCGAAGGACCCTGCGTGCGGCAGCGAGTACGCGCCGATTTTCTCTGCCTTACCTATTATTATTCAATAGGTTATTAGACCTTTCTGAGATCGTTCCTAGGGGCAAACGACCCACCAACCGAACGTCAGGCCGGAAAGAATTCGATCGGCTTCGTCGTCGTCATCGGCGCCACGTCCTTGGCCTCGAAGCGGAACATTTTCACGCGCGCGACCAGCTTGCGTTCGAGCTCGGCGTCGCCGAGTTCGCTGCTGACGATCCGGGCGGCAGTGACCTCGCCGGACGGCGCGATCGTCACTTCGAGCACGACCTTGCCCTGCAGCGCTGGATTGTCGCGCAGCGCGCGGCTGTACAACGCGTAGATCGCGGACTTGTTGCGATCGAACACGAGCTCGACTTCCTCGCGCGTGCGCGATGCCTTGCTGCTCGACCCCGAGCGCTGCGCCTCGGCCGCCGGCGCGGCCTCGACGCTCGAAGCGACGCGTGCGGTCGAGTGACCCGCAAGCCCGGTCGAACCGCCACCGAATCCGCTGCTGGCCTTCGCGACCGCGATGCCACCACTGCCCTCGCCCGTGCGGGCCGTCAGCAAGGCGCGATCGACCCGCGTCTTTTCGCCCGCGCCGGCATTCAGCGGTTGCGCGGCCGTATCCTGGTCGACGTCGAGCTCGCGAAGCTCGGCGAGCTGGTCGGACAGCGCCAGCAGCCCGCTCGCCGCCGCCTTCTTGCGCGGATCCGGCTTGGGCGGTGCATCCACCACGGGCGCCGGCGCGGGTTCACGCACACGCTGCTCGACCTGCGGCTGGATCACGGGCTTGGGCGGTTCCGGAACCTCGACGACCTTGGGTTCGGGTTTCGGCTTAGGCCGTTCGAGCAGGAACTCGACGACCCGCTCCGGCACCGCGGGCGGTGCGGTCTGCGCGCGCTCGCGCTCGGGCAGCAACGGGATGATCACGCCGAAGCCGATGAACAGGCCGAGCACCGCGCCGAGCACGCGACGCACGCGCCGCTCGTCGGCCTCCGAGGGCGTCCAAGGCAGATCGTAGATGCGATAGTACGCAGTGCTCATGCTGTGCCCCGTCCGTCAGGCCCCGGCCCGCGCCATGAGCGCCTGCTCACGCTCGACCACTGCCAGCGAAACCTTGGTGTAGTCCGCGGCTGAGCAGCTCGCGACGATCTTGCGCAGCACGGCGTACGGCAGCGATTTTTCGGCCATCACGGTGACTTCGCGCTGTTCCGACGCACCCGGGAGTAGCGGCGGCGCCTCGCGGCCGAGCGCGGCCTGCAGCGCTTCGATGACGGGCTCGGTCGAGCCGCCGACTTCCGCGACCGATACGACAGCCTCGCCATTCACGTACAGCATGTCGCGCGTCACGGTCACGACCGTCGCCGGCCGTGGTTTCAGTTCCGACGCCGAGTGCGGGATCGAGATGTTCTGCGTGTTGGGCAGGATCTCCGTGTCTGCGGAGTGCACCAGCAGGTAGACCACGAGGATCATCAGCATGTCGATCATCGGGATCAGCGTGAGCGGGCCGTGCCCGCCGCCGGCCTTGCCGTGACGCGCGTGGCGTGCCTTGCCGGTGCGGATCATATCGGAGCGTCTCCCAGCGCGATCTGCGGGAACAGTTCACGGCGCACGACCTTGCCGCCGTCCGTGCTCTGGCGGACGCGGACTGCGTCCATGACCTGCACGATCGTGTCGTAATCGACGTCTTCCGCCACCAGCAGCGTGGCGTTCTGCTTGTCGGGGAAGCGCGCCTTGACGCTTTCGAGGTACTCGGACAGCCGCACGACGTCCTGGCCGGTCGCCGTGGCCGGCACGGTCTTCAGCACGCCGACGTTGCGGTCCGCGACCTCGAGCCCGCCCCGCCGCACGATGACCTCGAGCTCGAGCGCCGGCACCTGCGATTCAGCCTTCGCCCCCGGACCGGGCAGGTTGACCTCCAGGATGCTGGTCTTCGAGAACACGGCCGTGAAGATCAGGAAGAACGCGAGGATCACCATCACGTCCAGCATCGGCACGATGTTCAGGTCGTTGCGACCGCGGTAGCGCGCGTGGTTGCGCAGCTGCCGCCGGGCGAGCTTCGAGCTCCTCATGCGCGCGCCGCCCCCAGGATCTTCTCGGTGACACGGGCCGACGTCGCCGCGCTCGCCGGCTCCGCCACTGCCTGCCGGCGTTCGGTGATGCTGTTCAGGAACTTGATCGACGCGACCTCGAGGCTGTCCACCAGCTCGGTGGTCTTGGTCTCGAGATACATGTGGCAGAGCAACAGCGTGATCGCGAGGCCGAGGCCCAGCGCCGTGTTGTTCATCGCCACCGAGATGCTGGCCGACAGCATCGCCGCCTTCTCCGCCGGGTTGACCGCCGCGACGGCCGCGAATGCGTTGATCAGGCCGATCACGGTACCGAGCAGGCCCATCAGCATGCCGACGTTGGCCAGCGTGGCGAGGTAATGCGTGCGCTTCTCGAGGTGCGGGATGACCTCGATCAGGCTCTCTTCCATCGCCTTCTCGATATCCTCGCGACGGTGGGCGGTCGAGATCCGCGACATGCCGTAGCGCATCACGGTGGACAGCGCCGAGTCGGTCTTCTCCGCAAGCTCCATGGCCTTGCGGAAATTGCCGATCTTGATCAACGGCGCGAGTTCGGCCCACAGGCGGCGATTGCCCTTGGCGACGCGGTGCAGGTAGATGAAGCGCTCGACCGCGAACCCGAGGCCGACCGCGAACACGGCGGCAATCGGGTAGAGGAAGGCTCCACCCTGCTTGAAGAAGTTGACGATCATGTCGAAGGCATTCATGGCTCTTTGGCTCCGGGGGACGTACGGTCGGGACTTTGCGACGTCAGGTCGCGGAAATACGTGATCTCGCGCCGGAATTCGTCACGATCCAGCGGCGAAAGCACCTCTTCGATCAGGCTGCCCATCGGTCGGTCCGGCCCGGCCGGCGGCTCGGCGGCTTTCCAGGGCACGATGCTCATGACCTTGGGCAGCTCGCGGTTGCCCGTGATGGCGGTCGAATCGAGCTGCAGCCGGTCAATCGCCCGCTCCTGCGGCTTCGGCTTGGGCGCATCGGTGGCCGATGCGCCGTAGCCGGCGCCCAGCGCGAGCACGGCTGCGACGATCTTCCAGGCATTCATGGCTGCACCTCCGCGGTGCGGGAAACCTGTCCGAGTCGCGTGCGCAGCTCGACGAGCCAAGCCGCGACCTGCGGATCGACGTCGCCGGAGAGCGACTGGTAACGTTCGTAGTGCACCAGTGCCTGCGCCGGCTCGCCGAGGTAGAGGTCGAGCAGCACGGCCAGGTTGCGTTCGGGCTCGGCATAGGCGGGGTCGGCCGCGATGGCGCGTTCGTAGGCGGCGCGCGCCTCGGCGAAACCGCCCAGGCGACGCTCGGCGATGCCGAGTCGATTCAGGCCCGCCGGGTTCGTCGGGTCAAGCTGCAGCGCGACCAGCAGCATCTCCCGAGCCTCGGCATCGCGTTCGGCCTCGAGCGACTCGCGGGCAGCCGTGAATTGCGCCGCGACCTCGGGCAGCGTCACGGCGGTCGCGTCCGCCCCGTCGAGACTCTCGATTCGCGCGTAGCGACCGGGCTTCATCTGCGCGAGCGCCGCATAGCTCTTCTTGACCCAGTCGTCATAGACACCCGTGGCGGCACGACTGGCGTTCTTCTCATGAATGCCAATGGCCTTCTCCTCGAATGGGAACGCCTGCTCCTCGAGCAACAGGTCGTACTGCTCGAGTTCCTCGGCCGACAGGTCGCCGGGCCGCTCGGACTCCATCAGCGACTGGCCAAGGTGGCGATACAGGTCCGCCATTGCAAAGCTGGCCTCGGTGGTGACTGCGGCGATGCCGTACTCGGCGGCCTGCCCGTAACCCGCCAGCGCTGCTTCGAGTGCCTTCTTCTTGGCCAGCAGCGAGCGGTCGAGCGGAGCCGCGAGCTTGACGGCCCGCGCGGCACCGTCGAGCGGTCGCGCGATCTCGAGCGATGCTCTGGCAGCCAGGAAGCGGCTGCGATCGGTCCGTGCGGCACCCGCCGCACGATCGGCAGCGATCAGGTCGTCCAGCCAGCGCACGCGGTCGGCGCCGTCGTTGGCCTTCGCAGCCAGTTCCGCCAGCTCGTGCCGTGCCTCGATGGCCGGCTCGAACGGTGCCGGGTAGCGCCCGACGTATTCGGCATAGGAGCGGCGCGCCGCCGCGACGTCCTCACTATCCGTGTATAGCTCGGCCGCCTGCCACAAGGCGGCGCGGCGCACCTCGGCCTCCTCGGCCGGATTCGCGGCAACACGCTCGAGCTCGACCGCAGCCTCGCGCTGACGCCCGCCCTCGAGGTAGGCCACGGCAAGCTTGCGCGTCGCATCGGCCTGCAACGGATGCTCAGGATGATTGCGGCGGAATGCCTCGAGCACGCTCGCCGCCTCGTTCCACTGCTGCGCGGTCACGAGCAGCGTGGCCGCGTCGTACTCCGCGGTGGCACGGACCGGCGACGCGGGCGCGACGCTCGCGACGCGGAGGAACTCGCTGACGGCACCGGCGACGTCGCCCGCCGCCTGCTTCGCCTCGGCTTGTCGGTAGACCGATGCCGCCAGGCGCTCGGTGACCTCCGCACGCAAGGGGTCCTGCAGCGGCAACCGCGCCGAGAGTTCGCCGTAGGCACGCTCCGCCTCGACGAAGCGTGCGGAATCGAAATACGTGTGCGCGAGCACGGTCCACGCCACCAGCTGTTGGCCGGCATCGGCACGAGGACCAAGCGCGAGCAGCCGCTGGGCGACGGATTCGGCCCGCTCGCGGTCGCCCGCATCGAACAGCGCCTTGGTTGTGCGGGCGAGCACGCCCGGCACCTCGGTCTGCTCGGGGAATGTGTCGGCGAAGCGCAGCGACGAGTCGATCGCGCGCAGCCGCAGCGCGGCGCGCTGCGCCTCGGGCACTTGCGCCTCGGCCTTGTCATAGGCCACCAGCGCTGCATAACCGGCGCGACCCGCAGCCGGATTGGCCCCGTACGAATAGGCCGCCCGCTCGTACTCGGCGGCGGCGGCCTCGAAGTTCGCTCCTTCGAACAGCAGGTCGGCGAGCAGCAGTCGCGTCGCCGGCGCCTGCGGTGCATCGTCGAAGCCGTCGAGGTAGTCACGATACCAGCGCACGGCGGCATCGCGATCCGTGGAGGAACCACTCTTCTGCGCCAACGCGTGGTGGTGCTGCGCGAGGTCCAGCAGGTTGGACTGCACGGCGTTGCTCACGGCCGGATCGAGGTTGGGCCCCTGCGTGCGCCAGAACTCGCTGCGCGGACCGTATTCCTCGACGAGCTGGCGCTTGCCATCCAGCACCAGCGAAGTGAAGCCGCCCTTCGCATAGGCTTCGGTCGCGCCGACCAGCAGCAGCGGCGCGTCCGGATCCAGTGGCCGGCGACGCGCAAAGGCACGGTACGCTTCGGCACCGTCCTGGTAGCGCTCTTTCTCGACGTACAAGTCGCCGAGGGCGCGATACAGCCGGGACTCGTAGGGCGCGGCGCCATGACGGTCGAGCGCTGCCTGCAGCGATACCGGGCCTTCCGACGCCGCGAACGTGATCGCGAGCGCCCGCATCGCGTCGGCGGACAGTTCCTGCTCGGGTCGCGACAGGTCCGCGCCCGGCCGAACCCGGCCACCTTCGACCAGCAGGCCGTCGAGCAACGCCAGGAACGAGGCGCTGCTCTCCTCGTCCCGCGACTGCTTGAACAGCGACCAGCCGTGCTTGTAGAGCGCCTGCTGGCGAAATGCAGAACTGGCGTTGCGACCGAGCACGGCGGCGTAGGCACGCTCGGCGTCCGCGTAGCGCTGCGCGCTGAAGAACGTCTCGCCGCGCCTGAACTGCGCCTCGTCGTAGTACGCGCTGTCCGGGTGACCCGCGACCAGCTCGTCGAGCCGCGCGAGCGCCGCGTCGGGCTCGCCGAGGCTCTCGTGCGCGCGTGCGAGCTGGTAAATGGCCACGTCCGTGTCCGCACCCTGAGGCTGCTCGGCGAGCAGCCGCTCGTAAGCTGCGATCGCCTCGCGCGCGACCGCCGTCGCCCGCTCGCTGGTCGCGCCGTCCTGCGCGCGCAGGTTCTCGGCTTCCGTCAGCCGGAGGTCACCCAGTCGCCGCAGCGCCTGCGCGCGCAGCGCCGGATCCGTCTCCGGGATCTGCAGGAATTCCTCGTAGCTGCGTGCGGCGAGCCCGACGTCCGCGACGACCGGCTCGTCGGGCCGTACCGGGGCGCTGCGCGTCGCGAGGTCGGCGAGCGTCGCCGGGCCGCGCGGTTTGCGTGCTGCTTCGGCCTGCGGCACCTGGCAAGCCAGGCAGGCCAGCACCGCCATGATCAGGCGCGCGCTCATTGCCCAGCTCCGGCGGTCGCACCGTCATAGAGCGAGGCGAGAGCGAACTGCGCCTGCATCGCATAGCTCGCGAGTCGCCGCTTCTGCGCCTCGAGTTCCTGCACCGCGACGTTCGCCAGCATCTGCTGCTGCGCTGCGGCCGTCGTGTCGATGCGTGGGCCGATCGCATCGACCCGTCGTGCGAGGTCGTCCACGCGTTGTGCAAATCCCGCCGTGTCCCGCGGCGCAGATTCGCCGGCCTGCTCGACGAGCGCGACGCGCTCGCGGGCCTCGGCCAGCGACGCCCCGGTCTCGCGCAGCGACTGCTCGGCTCGGCGCAGGCGCAGCTTGTACTCGGCGTCGAAGTGCCAGAGCTGCGTTCCGCGTAGCAGGCGCGCCCGTTCCGCCAGGGCCTCGCGCTGCGGGCCGGGCGGCAACCCGGCCAGGACGTGCTCAATTCGCTCCAACGCGGCCCACTGCTTGCGCTCGGCGTCGGTCGCCATTGCCGCCACGTCTCGGTTCGCCGCGATGGCGGCGACGCGCTCCGTCAGTGCGTCCTGGCGCTGCAGGAGACTGTCGAGGTCGGTGCTGGCCAGCACCTCGGCCTTGCGGGGCGCGCGCGCGGCGGTGGCCATCTCGCGGGCTTCGACCATGTGATCGAACGCCTCAAGCGACTCGCGCGAGCGCTCGAGGTTGCGCTGCATGATGCGCAGGTCGCGATAGTTCTTCAGGCCTTCCTGGAACTCGTGCGACGCGAGGAGGTGATACAGGTACCGCGTGTGCGGCGCGTCCGGCACGTTCTGCAATTGCCAGAACCAGCCGACGGTCTCGTCCCGTGGCGCGGCGTCGAGGATCGCATCGAGGAAACCACCCTCGCGTATGGCCGCGATCGATTCGTCGATGCGGGTGGATTCCAAGGCGTAGGCCTGCACCGCAAGGCGATACTGCTGCGCCGCCTGGCCGTTCGACGCGAGCTGGGCGTAGGCGTAAGGCACCGCGAGGAACGATTCCTGCACCGCGGAATCGAGCAGGCGGCCCTCCCGCAACTCGAGCCAGGGCACTAGTGCGCGCTCGGGGCGCTGCACGTCCGTCTCGGCCCAGCCGAGACCGAGCAATGCGCGGTTCGTGAACGGGCCATCCAGCCGGACGCGGCTCAGCGCCGCGACGGCCGGTTCGCCGGCGCGCTCCTGCAGGTGGGCGAAGCCCAGTGCGAGGTTGGCTCGATCGCGCAGCGACCGCTCCTCGTCGGACTCAGCCGCCATCGTCCCGACCGACTCGAGCAGTCGCTTGCCCTCTTCGGCTGCGCCGGAGCGCACCATCGCGACGCCGAGATTGAACCGCGCGTACGGCGCCCAGTCGTCGTCGCTCGCGTGTTGCAGCGCGCCCACGGCCTCGCTGAAGCGGCCCTGCGCCATCAGCACGTTCGAGGCAAGCAGTCGGCGCTCCGACTCGAGCGCGCCCGGCAGCGGCGCGCGAATGCGCTCGAGGCTGCGCCATGCCTCGGCGTGGTAGCCGCGCTGGTAGCCGATGCGAGCCAGGTAGAAGTGCGCGCGGTCGCTGACCGACTGCGGTACCGGCCCAGCCAGCAACCGGTTGAAGATCCGCGAGGCCTCGGCGTGCAATCCCAGCGACAGGTAGAGGCCGCCCGAGAGCAACTCGGCTTCCGCCGAGTGATGCTCGATCCGGTTCAGGTCGCGCGACACCTCGAGGCGCACCAGTGCGTCGAAATAGTCGTCCTGGAAGAAGTGGAACAGCACGTCGCCGTAGTCGAGGTCGCGGACCTTGCCGGGGGGCGGCAGGTCCCGCGCTGCATCCTCCGCATGACCGGTGCCCACGCCACTGGCGAGCACGCCGGCGACACAGATCAGCGACCAGCGACGGTGACGCGATCGGCTCATGGGTCAGCCTCGCGAGGCCCCTACTCCCACTGGCGCACGACGAATTCCGGCTGCAGCGCGGCCTGCCGGTCGCTGATGCGGAGCTCGAGGTACTTGGCGCCGACGGCCTTGTCGAACTTGAGCGTGGTGCCGCGTCGATAGTCGCGCTCGTGCGGGCCCTTGCCGGTGAAGAACGCGACGATCTCGTGCTCGCCGGCCTTCAGGTTGCCGAGGAACAGCTTCTGCACGCCGCCGCGGTGCAGCGCCTGCACCTCGCGGTCCGTGTACAGGTAGTTCGCGACCTCCTTGTCGTCCACCTTGAGCGTCACCGAGTCGAGCGCGAAGAACGTGCCGACGTCGAGCGACAGGAACACCGCGACCTGCGTGCTGGCCGGATACAGTAGTTCCTCCTCGAGGCGGAACAGGTCCCGGTTCAGGTCCACGAGCTGCTTCTTGAGGGCCTGGACGTCCTGGTCGACGCTGCGCAGGTCCTGCGCAGGATCGGCGGCGTGTCCCGGCGCGCCAAGCAACAGGCCACCGCACACCACCAAGGCTCCGGCGCAAACTTGCCAGCGCAACCGCGCCGCAAGCCGTCTGATCGAACTGCTCACAGGTTCAACTCCTCGATCTGCCGGGCGATCTCCTCACCCGAAATGCCTTGCTGCGACCAGGCGCCACGCACGACGCCGTCCCGGTCGAGCAGCAGCGTCAGGGGCAGGCGGTCGACGTCGTAGAGCCGGCCGACGGACTGCCGCGCATCGAGCAGGGTCGGAAAATCGAGGCCGAGCGACTGCGCGACCGCGGCAGCGCGCGCGTCGTCGCCTTCGAGATTGACGCCGAGCACGACCGGAGTCGCGTCGCCTGCCGCCGATGGCAGCGAGTTCAGTTGCGCGAGCGTGTCACGGCAGGGACCGCACCAGCTCGCCCAGAACGCGAGCACGACGACGTCGCCGCGGTACTCCGACAGGCGGAGGTTGCGGCCGTCGGTGGCCTTCAGGGCGAAGTCGGGCGCCGCGCTGCCCGGTGCCGGGCGCGCGTCGGAGACGATCGGAAAAACGAGCAGGCCCGCCACCGCTGCGGCGAGCAGCGCGAGCGTCTCGAACAGTGCCCGCCTGCGGGCACGCGCAAATCGATCCATGCGTTGCATGCTGGCAACCCCGCTGTCATGGGTGGGACCCGAAGACCGGAAGCTTTGCGTCCCCGTCTTTCGACGGGTTTGCCCTTGTCAGTCGCATGGGATCGTCGTCTGCGCACCGCGGCCGTGTCAACGAAACGCGCGTATCGCTGCACGCAGAATGCACTGCGTCACACTTTGCCGCGCGGGCCAGCGCGCAACTCCTATTGCGGCGGCGCCAGACCGGCCGAATAGAAGATGCGGCCATCCTTGTCGACGATGACCGCTTCGACGCCCGACAGCCGGCTCACGAACTCCATGCCGCGCTCCACGCCGAGCACGAACACGGTGGTCGACAGGCCGTCAGTGAGCGTCGCATCCGGGCCGATGATCGTGGCACTCCGCACGGCCCGCGCCACCTCGCCCGTGCCGGGCACGAGAATGTGGTGGTAGCGCACACCATCCTCCTCGAAGTAGCGCTCGTAGTCGCCCGAGGTCGAGATCGCCTCGTTCTCCAGCGGCAGGCGCGTCACCATCCGCCCTTCGTTGCGGGGATCGCGGACGCCGACGATCCACGGCTTGCCGCGGCGATCGCCGAGCAGGCGCGTGTCGCCCCCGGCGTTGACCATCGCGTGCTCGATGCCGAGTTCGCGCAGCGTCTCGATGCTGCGATCCACTGCATGCCCCTTGCCGATGCCGCCGAGGTCGATGCGCACGCCCTTGCGCAGGAAACGGATCGTGTTCGCGCCGCGATCCACCTGCACCTGGCGGTAGTCGACGCCGGGCAGCGCGGTCGCGACCTGCTCTGCGCTCGGTCGCTGGTGTGCGCGGTAGTCGTACAGGTAGCCGACGCTGGCATAGGTGATGTCGAAAGCGCCATCGCTGAGCCGCGAGAACTCGAGCGCGCGTTCCACGACCTCGATGATCTCGCGATCGACCGTCACGGGCCGCTCGAACGCGTGGGCGTTGACTGCGGAGAGCTGGCTCTCCGGCTTGTACGTGCTCATCAACTCGTCGGTGCGCCGCATCTCGGCGATCACCGCCGCCATGGCCCGCGTGGCGAGTTCCGCATCCTCGGTCCAGAGCTCCACGGCCACGCGCGTGCCCATGATCGCTTCCTCGCGGTAGAACCACTCGGCCCGGGCCGGCGCGGCGCCGAGCAGCAACGCGATCATCAGTGACGGCAACCACCGCATCGTTCATTGGCTCCGTTGGGCTGAACGTCGAACCGGAGGCAAGACTAGCGGCAAGGACGGGCACTCACAACGACGGCGTCGAGGCTGTCCGCGCCTGCGCCTCGGTGTGCAGCCGCCGCAGGAAACCGCGCACGGTCGGTTCCGCTTCCGCTGCGCTCATCAGCCGTTGCTCGACCAGTACCTGCGCGACGTCGCGGATCGACCGCCGGCCATCCACCAGCGACGACACGTAGGCGAGAACGCGCAGTTCCAGCTGGCGCCCCGCGAATTCCGGCAGCAGCGGCACTGGCAGGTCGGTTCGTTCCAGCCATTCGGGCGATCGGCGCACGCGCGCCGGCGCCGCCGACTGCTCGCGCTTGATGGCGGTGAACGTCACGACGGTCTCGAGCCGCGCATGCCGGCTCGCCGGCGAGCCGAGATACGGAATCGCATCCTCCCGCAGCCCGTCCAGCGCGAAGCCGGCGGCGGCAACGATGTCGAGCACTTCCTCGGTGGCGTAGCGCCGGACAGGATCGTCGCCCGAAAACGCGAGCGAGCCGCTGTTGACCCAGCGCCCGCCGGGCCTCAACCAGCTGTTCAGGCGGCAGGCGAAGCTTGCCAGGTCCTCGTCGATGATGTCGATCAACCAGGGCGTCACGACCGTGTCGAATGCGGCGTCGGCGAAGGGACCTTCGGTCACATCGGCGCAGAGCAATTGCAGTCCCGGCGCCACCGGGCCTGGCGCCTGCAGCTTGCGCAGGATCGCGTGGCTGTCGATGTCGCGCGGCGCGATCGGAAACTCGTAGAGTTCGAGCGTTTCGCCTGCCAGCAGCCGCTGCGCGGCAAGCAGGAACAGCGGATTGAGGTCGGCCGCCACGAGCGTCGGCGGACGCCGGCGCTGGTGAAGGTCGTAGGCAAGCCGGCCAGCGCCCACGCCGAGCATCAGCGTGCGCCCCGGCACGGACGGGCCGAGTGCGGCGTCAATCAAGCGGAAAGAGGCTTCGTTCTCGACCTCGCCCCAGCACCAGTCGCGGTGCAGGTTGGCGTAGTAGCCGGTCAGGCCCTGGCTCGCCGGCAGTGACACGCCGAGCGCGCGGTAGATTTCCGGCGTGGCCGCCGCTCCGAGGCCGAGCGGCGCGAGCAGGGCCCGGAGTCGACGCGCGTGATCGGTGCACGCCGCCGCCAGCAGTTTCAGTCGATTGCGCGTCGTCGTGCGCGTGACGGATGGGCCGAGCGCGGCTCGGTAGCGACCCGCCTGGGCATCGAGTTCCGCCAGGAAAGCGTGACCCCGGGCGCGCCAGTCGCCGAGCACGGCCGCGGGATCGACCAGCAGGAAGGGTACGCCGTCGAGGACTGGAAACTCCAGCGCACAGGCAGTACACGACACGACTGCTCCGGATGCGAGCGACCCGCGGCAGCGCGGGCAGCGAAGCAGATCGAGCGGCAGGGACTGGCGTGGACTCGCCATGCGTGCCGCCAGCCTATCACGGTCGCGTCAGCCGATGCGTCCGTTCACGATCGGGTTGAACGCGATCAAGCTGTCCTGCGCGGCCGCCGAACCAAGGCCATTGCGCGGGAACTTCTGGCCGAACTGCCCCTGCTCGCCGTGCAGGGCCATGTAGTTCAGCACAACCGTTTCGACCAGCAGGTTGACGTTGTTGGCCGCCGGGCTCGACGCCGTCTCGACCGATGCGTCGCCACGGAAGTAGCCGATCTGCTGGTGGCGCGCCGCACCCCCCGCCCCGGTATCGAGCAACTGCGGCCGACCGCGTGGGTTGTAAACTAGGAAGAACGACGCGGCCGTGGACTGGTTGTCGCTGGTCCACATGAACTTGCCGCGCCCGTCGGGCGAGTTGTCCACCTGACCGCTCGCGGACAGCGATCCGTCAGAGAAGACGTAGAGCATCAGCGGCATGCCGCGGCGGGCGGCGTACTCGAGGCAGGCGCCCATGCAGCGCCCGGCGCGCAAGTCGCGCACCTCGCCGGTCGCCCGGCCCTGGCCGTGATAGTCGTAGCCGCCCATCGTGATCGTGCCGGCGCCGGCGTAGCCGGACAGCACCATCTTCATGACGGCCGCGGTCTTCTGGAACTCGCCATCCGCGTCGTACTCGGCCTGCGAGAAAACCCCCGTGCTGCCCACGATGTCCGGGTCGAGCTCGGGGTTCAGGCTCGAGGGGTCGCCGAAGCGGTCGACGACGTCGGCGGCCTTCACGTAGCCGCAGCTCACGAGCTCGCGGACGACCTCGTTGCGGGTCACGGTGGTCCGCTTCGGATCCGGCCAGTTCTGTTTCGGATCGATGACCTGCAGCTTGCGATGACTGATGCGCTGGATGGCCTCCATGACGACCACCGTGTCGTCGACGCTCAGCAGGTTGGCCAACTGGCCGGTGTCGACGAGGCCAGTGACGTCGCTCGCGCGGTCGACCTTGGTTGGACGGACCGACAGGTCGATCAGGCCGGCCGGCGCCATCGAGTTACCACCCGAGTCCGAGGCGCGCGAACCAATCAGCGTCGCGAGCGAACCGTCCGCGCCGGCGCGGTAGATCCCGTACATCGGGTTGTGCGGGTTGTTGCCGGTGTCGTTCTCGGAGCGCGCGGCAATGACCGCGCCATTGATGCCCGCGGCGGTGGCGGGCGAGATCCGGTCGAGGATGCCACGCAGGAATGCGCTGTCCGAATGGAACGCGAGGCCGAGCGAGGTGTCGGTGAAGCTGGTGCCCGTGACCGGATTGGTCAGGCTCGGCACCATGTCGCCCGGCAGGCCCATCTTCCCGTATCCCGCGGTCGTCAGGAAGTCGAGCTGGCCGCCCGGACCGCCGATCAGCACGTTCGAGCCGACCATGTTCGCGCCGCCCGCAAGGTCGACGCAGATGAACGGGATCTTGCCTGCGCCGAGCACCTCGATGCCGCAGGTGCTGCGCAGCGCCTCGAGGTCGGGCGATAGCGCCGCCATCGCAGCGCGCGGGTTGGCAAACAGCCCGAAGACCGTCGGTGCGACGACCGTGCCGAGGCCCGCCGCGAAGCCCTGCGCGAGGAAGTCGCGGCGGGTGACGGGTCGCTTGTGCGCGCCCTCGTGCCGGATCGGCTCGTCGAGCGCCAGCTGCCGGGGGAGTGCCTTGCGAATGATCATGTTGCCTACCTCGAATCGTGGCGCAGGGCCACGGTCAGTGCACCAGGGTCACGGCGCTGCCGAGCAGTGCCGCACAGCTCGCCTTGACGATCGTCTCGGTCCGACCGACGGCGCAGCTGCCGCCGCAGGCCGCGAGCCGCGTGATCATCGCGTCGAGGTCGCCACGAACCTCGGTCGCGTTCGGCTCGGTCGCGACGTTCTGCGCCATCATCCGGCCGACCAGTGAGTCGAGCACGATCGCCCGGCCGGTGGGGCTGAACGCCACGGCCGGGCTCGCCGCGAAGTCGAAGCCGGGGAAGTACGCCGCCCGGGCGCCGGTGTCCTCGACCAGCGCGTCGCAGTACTGGATCGCCAGCTGCGCGATCGCGACGGGGTGCGCCGAGACGAACGTGTCGATGTTCTCGATCGTCGGCAGCGCCTGCTTGACCTGCGCGTAAGTCGCCTGCACCGACGGGCGGGTCGGACTGACGCCGGTGAGTTCGGACATCGTCGCGTTGATCTCGTCGAAGACGCGCAACCCGACGTCGGCCGCGCGCTGCACGTCCGGCGGCGGGGCGGGTGCCAGCGGCACCGGATCCGTGCGCACGTTCTGGCGGCTGCCGAGCACGTCGAACGTCAGGAAGAACTCGTCCGCCTCGGGCCCCTTCTCGAGCCCGATCACGGTGCCGATCGTCGACAAAGGCTGGCCCAGCGGACCGAAGAGGGAGTCCGTGATCGCGGTATCGAGCGTGCGGTACGCCTGGCCAACCTGCGCCTCGCTGCCGTTGATGCCGATGCGCATGCCGGCGAGCGGAATGCTGCCCGGGCGCGCCGTCGGATCGAGGCTGATGAAGGTCGGCTTGTCGAACAGGTAGCCGTAGCTGTCGAACTGGCTCACCTCGAACAGGATGTAGGCCTGCGGCACGTCGACGAGGTGGCTCACCGAGAACAGCAGGTAGAACTTCTCGCCGACGCCCGCCTGGAAGTTCTGGTCGATCTGCTCGGGCGTCAGCGCGCGGTTGTGTACCGCGACCAGGCGGAAGATGCCCTCGAATTGCCGGTCCCCGGAGACCTCGTTGCCGAGCACGAACGCAAAGGTGTCGTCCCAGTCCGCGATCGTGCTGCTGGCCGACGGGTCGGCATCGCCGGTGAACTCGCCGTTCACGTAGATGCGACGGCCATTGACCGGGTCGTAGGTCGCCACGACGTGCTGCAGCGTCGCCTGCAGGTCCTCGTCGTCGTCCGAGGTCGTGAGCTTCGGGTCGCCGTTCTGGTCCGTCGCGCTGGAGCGGTTATAGAAATCGTAGCTGTAGAGCGTCTGCCCGAGCATGAAGTTGCGCGAGGTCGTGCCGCCCGAGTAGGAGACGATGCGCGTGTCTTCCTGCGCGACGTTGCCGGGGGCGACCCAGGCCTCGATCGAGTATTCGCCGGTGCCCAGGATGAGGTCGTGCAGCTTGCGGCTCGCGGTCGTGGATCCCTGCGCCTTGCCGCTGCGCACGTTGATGCCCCAGCCGCCGACCCAGGTCACGTCACCCGACAGGTTGAGGTTCAGCGCCGGTTCGATGCCGCTGGTGTCATAGGCGACCCGGCCGCTGCCCGTCTTGAATTCCCAGAGGCCGATCACGCTGCCGTTGTAGCGGTTGCCGCCGCTCGCGACGGTGCCGTCGTACAGCGTGAGTGCCTTCGAAAGCACCAGCGACGGGTCGACCTGCGTGAGCGGGATCGACGCAGCGAACGCGTTGATCGCCGCCTCCATCTCGCTCGAATTGGCGGCACAGTCACTCCAGCAATTGTGGAACTCGTTGCGCAGCCGCAGGACCAGGCGCGACAGCGCGGGCTGGTCGAGGTTGATCTTGACGCGCGCGGCAGCGTAGGCCTCGTCGACGTCGGCCGACGCGAAGAACGGCGACTGCGAGCTCGCCGCGGACGGCGCATGGCAGCGGGCGCAGTACTCCTCGAGCAGCGGATGGACGGTGCTGCCGAAGAGGTCCGGCGCGGCCGGGAAGCTCTTGCTCGCGCCCGGATCCCTGATTGGCGGCGCCTCGAGGTCGACACCGGCGCTGCCGCCGGCCGTGGCACCTGCCCAGTTCGAGATCCAGGTCGTCAGGATGTCGGCGCAGGCGGCGGTGCTGGCGAGCCAGCAGTTGTGGCCGCCGGCGACCTTGGTCACCAGGCGCGAGTCGCGCGGCGAACCAAGCGTCACGATGCCGTTGGCCGCCGCGTATGCGAGGTTGATGTCGTCCTGCCGCACGAACTGCGGCGCCTGTCCGCCCTCCGTGTGGCACTGGCCGCAACGGTTCGTCGCCTTGAGGTTGTCCCAGACGTTGATCTTGAAAGACTGCACGTCTGCCGTGGCCGGGGGAGGACCGCTGTAGGTCGGCGCCGAGCCACCGGTGGTCACCGGGTTCTCGACGGTCTCTGCACCGCCGCCGCAGCCCGCGAGCAGTGCCAGCAGGCTGGCCGTCACGAGGACGCGGGTCACCATTGATTGCGAACCGAGCATGCCCATGACGTTCTCCTACTCGCCGACGCAGTAGGTGGCCGCCTCGGCGAACACCCTCTTCAGCCGGTAACCATTCGCCTTGAACGACGCAGTCATCGTGTCCACGCGCGCACGGTCCTCGGCGTCGCTGGGCGCGCGGAAGCAGACGTTGCGGAAGACTTTCTCGACCTGGCAGCGGGCGAACTGCTCGGTGCCGGCGAGTTCGCGGCCCATCGACTTGGCGCCCTGCCCGCGCGCGGGCAGCGAGGCATCCCAGCCGAGCAGTGCATTGCGGCCCTGACGCCAGTAGTTGTCCCAGCTGTCGTCCGGAGTGATGAAACCCGGCCGGAACGTGTCGTCGTTGTTGAAGTACTTGGGCCGCACCTGGCCGGCCGAGTAGACGATGCGGCCGGCGTCCTCGTCGTAGTCGTAGTACGCATACGCCTGCGCGAGGGGGTCCATCCCGGCGTGGCAGGCGATGCAGTTGTTGAGGAACACCCGGCTGTCCCCACCCGGGCTGCGGCTCACGTCCTGGCGGATGCGGTCGGCCGGGCGCGTCGGATCCTGCACCTGCTCGAGATCCACGCACAGGTGGTTCATCAGCGTGAAGCGGAACATCGCCCGGTTGGTACCGGCGACGAAGAAGGCCTGCGCGGCCGCGCGCGTCGTCACGACGCCGGCGGTCGCCGCCGGCGGGAGACCGGTCACGGAGGACTGCGTGGTGCGAACGAGTGCGTTCTTCAGGTTGACGCCACTCGACTCGAGCGCCTCGTAGTGCGCGTTGCTCGACGCCGAGAACGCCGGCACGCCGCTCGCGCCGCTGCCCACGTACAGGATGTCCTCTGACAGCACCTGGTTGAACGGCACGTCGTCGCGCACCATCCCGATGATGGTCGCGACGTAGTCGTTCAGCGGCGCAAATACCGTCTGGTCGCGATTGGTCCACGGCATCGCGAAATTCTTCAGCGTCACGTCGTAGAACGCGCGGTGGTCCATGGCCTTGTAGGCGGCATCGAGGCTGCGGCCGGCGGCGACGTCGGCGGTCATCGCATCCAGCACCGCGGGTGTCGGCGGCACGCCGGCAAGCCGGTCGTGGATGCGCTTGGCCTGGCTGCGCGCATCCGCCGCAGATACGCCGGGCTGCAGCAGCACCAGGGCCGCGCCGCAGAGCAGCAGCGCGCGACCGCAGCGCGCGGCAAGACTGCGGGCGCCGCCGCGAATTGCGGCAAGGCACCGACCGTCGACAAACGAGTCCTTGCGCATTGACCGATCTCCCGTCGTTCTGCTCGAGCTGGCGCCGGATGCGCCACACGGGGCGCAATGTGGATTGCCGCAGTCGCTTCGCCAAGCGCGAAGTCGGGTTCTGCGAGACGCCTCACACAAGCCCGGGTTCTGCGATGCGCCTCACACAACCCGCTGCGGCGCATGGAGCGACGCACCTCATGTGAGAGAAAGTGCGTCGTCACAAGCAGTGCCGTGCGGCGACGCGCAAGGCGCGAGCCGCGGCGCGACCCACATCGAGGATCGTCGGATGCGCAGAGTCAATCGAAACGTTTGCGGCACGAACCGGTCGTGCGGCCTGCTCGCGAGCGCCGTGCTGTTCGCGGCGGTCGCCGGCTGCACGAGCAGCGACGGCGGCGGCAGCCTGGCGCCGAGCGGCGGCCAGAACCCGGATCCGGTCGTGCTCGACTTCCCGATCGCCTACATCAAGCGGCCCGTTCCAGCTGCCGACCTCCCCGCGAGCGACGCGCGCGAGCTGCTCGACTTCCAGCCGGGCGCCGACCTCTACGTGCGCGACCGCGCCTCGCCTTCGGCGAGCGACCGCAACGTCACCACCGAGATCACGCTCGGCGAGGGCGACGTACGCGACGTCGAGCCGTCGTACGACGGCACGCGGCTGGTCTTTGCAATGCGCGAACCGCTGATCGAGGGCGCGGACGAGGAAGACCAGCCGACCTGGAACATCTGGGAATACGACACGACCGCGCAGCAGCTGCGGCGCGTGATCCAGTCCGACATCGTCGCCGAGGAAGGCCACGACATTGCTCCCCATTACCTGCCTGACGGACGAATCGTCTTCACCTCGACCCGCCAGCGGCAGTCGCGCGCGATCCTGCTCGACGAGGGCAAGCCGCAGTTCGCGGCCGATGACGAGGATCGCCGCGAGCCGGCCTTCGTGCTGCACGTGATGAATGCCGACGGCACGGGCCTGCGGCAGATCTCGTTCAACCAGAGCCACGACATCGACCCGGCCGTGCTCGACGACGGCCGCATCGTCTTCAGCCGCTGGGAGAACGCCGGACCAAACAACGAGATCAACCTCTACACGGTGCGTCCCGATGGCTCGCAGCTCGAGCTGCTGTACGGCGCGCAGAGCCACGCGACCGGCACGGATGGCGCGGACGTGCACTTCCTCGAGCCGCGTCCCGCAACGAACGGTCGCATCCTGGTGCGTGCACAGCCATTCGAAGCGCTCGACCTTGGTGGCGAACTGCTCGAGATCGATGTCGCCAATTACGTGGAGATCACGCAGCCCACGCTGCCCAATCGAGGCGCGCTGTCCGGGCCTGCACAGGTTCCGGCAACGGCGAACGTGGTCTCCACGATCGAGGGTCCGTCGCCGGGCGGCCGCTACAGCTCGGCCTATCCGCTGCGCGACGGCACCAACCGGTTGCTGGTGAGCTGGACGCAGTGCCGCCTGCTCGAGGAACAACGCATCGTACCGTGCACCGAGGACCGCCTGGCGACGGGGACGGCCGTCTCCGCACCGCCGCTCTACGGCATCTGGATGTACGATCCGGCCCAGCGGACCCAGCTGCCAGTCGTGGCACCGACCGAAGGGGTGGTTTACACCGAGGTGGTCGCGATGCAGCCGCTGCCTTTGCCGGCGGTGATCCTCGACGCGGTCGCGGGAGTCGACTTCGACGCCGACCTCGAGTCCGAAGGCGTCGGCATCCTGGACATCCGCAGCGTCTACGACTTTGACGGTGCGGACACGGCGCCGGGCGGACTCGAGGCCCTGGCTGATCCGCGACAGGCGACCGCTGCTCAGCGTCCGGCGCGCTTCCTGCGCATCGAAAAGGCCGTCAGCCTGCCAGACGACGATTTCCTCGACTTCGACAACAGCGCGTTCGGCGTGACCGCCCGCTTCGGCATGCGCGAGATCCTGGGCTATGCCCCGGTTGAGCCCGATGGTTCCGTGCGCGTCAAGGTGCCTGCGAGCGTGCCGTTCGCGGTTACCGTGCTCGATGGCGACGGCCGGCGCATCAGCCCGCGGCACGAGAACTGGCTGCAAGTCCGCGCCGGCGAGGAACTGCGCTGCAACGGCTGCCACGATGGTGGAAGCGGCGAATCGCACGGTCGCTCCGGGCTGTTCGCAGCCGCGAACGCCGGCGCCACGACGACCGGGCTGCCGTTCCCGAACTCGAACCCGGCGCTGTTCGCGGATTTCGGCGAGACCATGGCGCAGACGCGTGCGCGCATCAGCTGCCAGACCGACTGCGCGGCGCTGGAACTGTCGCTGGACATCGCCTACGAGGACGTCTGGACGGATCCCGCCACCGCGGGGCGACCAGCCGATGCCGCGTTCGCCTATCGCTATGCGGACCTCGAAACGCCGGCGCCCGCCACCCCGGATTGCCAGACGACGTGGCAGTCCGGCTGCCGCGTCACGATCCACTACGAGGCGCACATCCACCCGCTGTGGAGCAAGGCGCGCGTGACGCTTGCGGCCGACGGCGTCACGGTGCTGGCCGACGACACCTGCACGAGTTGTCATTCGGACCAGGACGCCGCTGGCCAGTTGCGGGTGCCTCTGGGCCAGCTGGAACTGACGGACGCGCCATCGAGTGATCAGCCCCTGCACAAGCATGCCTACCGCGAGCTGCTCGCGGGCGACAACGAGCAGGAACTGGTGGGCGCGAACCTGCAGGACCGCCTCGTGCAGGTCGGCGTCGATCCGGTGACCGGCGAGCCGCAGTTCGAGCCGGTGCGGGTACCGGCCTCGATGTCCGCAGGCAATGCCCGCGGATCTGTGCGCTTCTTCTCAATCTTCGCACCCGGCGGCAGCCACGCAGGTCGCCTGACCCCTGCCGAGTTGAAGCTCGTCTCAGAATGGCTCGACGTCGGGGCGCAATACTTCAACGACCCATTCGCCGCGCCGCTCGACTAGCGAAATGATTCGATCCCTGCTGACCGCCGCCCTGTTGCTGGGGCCGCTCGTTCCGGCAACGGCGCCGGCCGCGGGCGGCGGCGAGCGCGTGGTCGTGCAGGACGCGTACCTCGAGTTCCGCACCGGACCGGGCCGCGGCTTCCCTGTCTTTCACGTCGTCGACCGCGGCGAGTCGGTGGAGCTGCTCCGCCGCCGCACGGACTGGATCAAGGTCCGGGTCGATGGCGGCAAGGAAGGCTGGGTCAATCGCAGCCAGCTGGAACGCACTCTGACGCCTGGGGGCACGCCGGTCGCGCTGCCCGGCGCGTCGCCCGAGAGCCGGACCGCTCACCGCTGGGAAGTCGGCCTTGCCACGGGTGACTTCGACGGTGCCAGCGTCGTCTCCGCCTATGGCGCCTGGGCCATGACGCCGACGCTGCTCGCGCGTATGGACGCGTCGCACCTGCTCGGCGACTACTCGAACGGCTGGCTGGTCACGGCCGGGATTGCCCATGTGTTCATGCCGGAGTGGCGCGTCTCGCCGTTCGTCGGCATCGGCGGTGGCGTCGTGCGGATCGAGCCCAAGGCGACGCTCGTGCAGGCCGAGGACCGGACCGACGAAACGGCCTATGCCGGCGTCGGACTGCGCGGCTACCTGACCAATCGCTTCCTGCTGCAGGCCGAGTACCGCGGATACGTGGTCTTCACGAGCCGCGACGACAACGAGGAGATCGATGAATGGACCGTCGGCTTCACATACTTCTTCTGAGCGGCATCGCACTGGCCAGCCTCGCGGGCACCGGCGCGTCCGCCCAGGAAGCGGTGGCTGCGCCCGAGACTCCACAGGTCGTCGAGCCCCAGGTCGAGCGGCGCGAGGTGCAGCGGCCCGAGATCGACACCGAGAACTTCGAGGCCGGCGCCTTCATCGGCACGATCTCGATCGAGGACTTCGGCTCGAGCTTCGTCTACGGGGCGCGCATCGCCTACCACTTCACCGAGGACGTGTTCGCCGAAGCGACGATCGGCACCGCGGACGCGGGCCGCACCAGCTACGAGGACCTGAGCGGCTCGGTCGACCTGCTTACGGACAGCGAGCGGACGTTCACCTACTACGATCTCGCCGTGGGCTGGAACGCGTTGCCCGGCGAAGCGTTCTTCGGCGGCCGCCGTGCGATGCCCTCGGCGCTGTACTTGACGCTGGGCGCCGGCAGCACGCGCTTCGCGGGCGACGACAATTTCACGGTCACGCTCGGGGCCGGTTATCGGCTGCTCGTGACGGACTGGATGGCCCTGCACCTCGGCGCGCGCAACATCGCCTTCGACAGCGACCTGCTCGGCAAGAGCAAGACGACGCAGAACCTGCAGGTTGCCTTTGGCCTGACGGCCTTCTTCTGATCGAGGAAAACGAATCATGCGTATTGCCAGCCTCCTCGCTGCCCTGACCGCCACTGCGCTGCTGGCGGGCTCACCCGCCCAGGCCGCTGCCCCGGCAGCGGCGCCGGACTTCTCGCTGCCGGCGCGCGACGGCAGTGCCGTCCGGTTGAGCGACCTGCGGGGGCAGGTCGTGATGATCAACTTCTGGGCAACCTGGTGCGGACCTTGCCGCCAGGAAATGCCACTGCTCGAGCAGATCCACGCCAAGTACGAGCCGCTCGGCTTCACGCTGCTCGGTGTCAACGTCGAACCCGACAGCGCGCCGGCAAAGGAGTGGCTGAAGGGCACGCCGGTCAGCTTCCCGATCCTGTTCGACCGCGAGAACGCGGTCAGCGCCCAGTTCGGCGTCGAAGCGATGCCGAGTTCGGTGCTGATCGACCGCGAGGGTCGGGTGCGCCACGTCCACCGCGGCTACAAGCCCGGTGACGAGTCGACCTATGCGGACCTGATCCGCAGCCTGGTCAAGGAGTGAACATGAACGGAGCACGCCTCGTCGCCGGACTCGCCTTGCTCGCCGCGCTCTCGGGCTGCAGCAACGTCGAGCCCTGGGTGAAGCCCTACGAGCGGCAGAATTTCGCCGACCCGATCATGAGCCCCGAGATGCACCCAGTCTCCGGCGCGTACCTGAGCCACGTGTTCGAGGCGCGCGAGGGCTCGCGCGGCGCGTCCGGCAGCCATGGCGGCGGCTGCGGCTGCAACTGAGGATCGCATCGTGCGCACGCCGTTCCGGGTCCTGCTGCTTCTCACGCTCGCGATGCCGGCGGCCCGCGCTGCGGTTCTGCCGGACGATCGGGCCGACGTGCTCTATCACCGCTATGAGGGCGGCGGCGTGACCATCGACGGCCCGTCGGTCCTGGTGCGCAAGAAGTTCGCCGAGAAGTACTCGTTGAGCGCCAACCTCTACGTGGACATGGTCTCGAGCGCCTCGATCGACGTCGTG
>Ga0209262_10000323_pt1 | contig 23986 bp, 21 predicted proteins | sample Lowcelwee11metaG_FD_187171 | JGI IMG/M metagenome (GOLD analysis project Ga0209262, IMG submission 187171) | Freshwater pond sediment microbial communities from the University of Edinburgh, under environmental carbon perturbations - Low... | ecosystem: Environmental > Aquatic > Freshwater >...
GGGAATTAATAGAAGGAGCAGGTTGTGAGCTAAAATATTTACCATCTTATTCGCCGGACCTAAACAAGATTGAAAACTGCTGGTCATGGATAAAAAGTAGGATTCGCAAACAAATAAGTCAGTTTAATTGCCTTCGGGATGCGATGGAGTATGTACTAGAACAAGCGTCCTAACCACCTTGGCGACTGCTATATTATCCCAAAACAAAAAACCCGATGTTTTTACACCGGGTTTAAAGCAGGGTTAATGCAAATGGAAATTTAATACAATCTGCAATATTAAACAAAAACTAATTCTGCAAAGTCTTTTGATGACTGTTTTCTACCGCCTTCAAAATAACTTCTTCTACTTTGCCAGGGGCTCCTAATTGTTTAGCTTGTTCATTATTCACCGCTAAAAATACGCCACCAGCATTACCAGCTACTACCACTAATTTTTGTTGAGCCGTCCAACTTTGTTCTGTACCAGCATTTAATAAACCTTCAAACTGTTTTTTACCATCTACTTCTACCAATACCCAAGATTCATCTTTGACAATCAGACTCACATTCACCGGCTGTGTTTTACCAGAAGCCGTTGGTGTATTATTATTGCTGACAGAAATCTGAGTATGAGTACCCGCCGCCTGTGGTGTAATAGTTTGAGCCGGTGGTTTGCTACTCTTGACTAAAGTTACTTCCTTTTCAGTCGGAGGATTCACCGCTACCAAACCTTCTGAAGCTGGTAAATTATTTGTAGTCACAGCTAAATCATTTCTCATCAAGCGAGGTAGAATACTCACCGACAAAAAGATTAAAGCCACATAAACTACATAAAGATGATGGGGACGTAATTGGGGTAAGCTAAATTTACTTGGTTTAATTTCTGACTGCACCACGGGAGAAACTACGGGTAATTTGGCAGCCAAACTGTCTCCCTCTAAACCCATAATATCGGCATATTTTTTAATTAAACCTTTGGTATAAATTGCTTCCGGCAATGCCGATAAGTTACCACTTTCAATCGCTTCTAATAAATCTAGTCGGATCATGGTGACAGCCGACACTCGTTCTAAACTAATCGCATTAGTTTCTCGAAATTGGCGTAATTGCTCACCGATTTCTTTTAATTTGACTTGTTGTTCTGTCACTAAATCTGGTTGATTTATGGTAGTTTTTCCTTTATTTAAAAATAAATAATCTTGCTGATTAATCATACCCTGCGCTCCTTGGTTCGTAAAACTGGTGCAATATGCCGTCTTACCTTATTGTAAATGAGTTTTTGTTGTAGTAAAAGTAATTAGATTTTTTAAAGAGTCAATTTCTTTTTGTGCCAGTTGCCGGTATTGGCCAGGAGCTAATTCATCTTGATTCAGAACATTTAAACTAATCGGACCAATAGCAGTCCGATGTAATTTGATGACCGGATGACCTAATAATTCAGCAACCCGACGAATTTGACGGTTTCTGCCCTCAGAGATGACTATTTCTAATAGGGTTTGACAACTTTTATCGGCATCGATCAATTTTACCTGAGCTGGTAAAGTTGCTTTGCCGGATAAGATTACACCCTGTCGCCATTTATTCAAGGTTTCTAGGGAAGGATGGCCCTTCACTAATACTTGATAGGTTTTGCCTAATTCATGACTAGGATGAGTTAATTGAAAAGTCAATTCCCCATCATTAGTGAGAATTAAGGCCCCTGTAGATTCTATATCTAGGCGACCAACCGGATGAATACCTTGACCCCATCTTAATTCTTCTGGTAATAGGTCTAATACCTTGGGACGACCTTGGGGATCTTCACAAGTACAAACCACGCCAAAAGGCTTATTAATCAATAGATAGATAAATTGAGGGCGAGACTCCTGTTTAATCTCTTTACCATCCACGGTAATACAATCACAATCAGGATTGGCCTTTTGTCCTAAAGTAGCTAGTTGCCCATTCACCATAACTTGTCCGTTCAGAATTAACTGTTCGGCTTGCCGGCGGGAGGCAATTCCCCACTGTGACAAAATTTTCTGTATCCTCTCCTCCATAAATCTACTATTGACTGGTTAATTTTGATTAATCAAGTTTCTATAATATTTTGATTGGGAGGAATACATATGTTTTAAATATTCCCTGATATTTCCTTGTTAGTCACTTAAGTGAATAAAACTTAATTGATACTGAAGGAAATTTAATATTGTCTATCTCAGGAATTTTTATGCCGATTGATAAACCCGCACTTATATTAAGCATACCTGATTATCTTTGTCAAATTGAATTTTTTATCAAATTTTCTCATAAGTTTTTTTGTCTGTGATTAATTCAATCTAGGGAAAACTAGTCTGGTTATTTATGGCTATTTGATCCCCGCATTTTTTACTAAAATTTGCAGAAGACGATCCCCAGATCATACCTGGACTAATGGCAGTCAGCAGAGATTGCCCCATAAATTTGTCTGGAGGGGCAGTAGCAAATATATCTCAGTAGGTTGGGGATGAATCTCTAAGGGGTGTTATAATTGCCGTCGGTTTGGACGTTTACCAGCGGGAGCGTTAGAACCTATTATAAATAATACAGATAAAGTAAATCATGGTCTTACCAAGTAATAGTTCTGAAGTTTTTTCCACATCTGCCAAAACTGATACAGATATTGACACTTTGCCTAATATTTTTCCTGATGATAGTTTAGTAGTAGGGGAAGATGTTACCAAAAAGAGTGGTAGTCATATTATTAGTAAGGTTTTGTCGCCGGCGATTCGGGTTTGGTTGCGATCGCAGTTAGAGGAAATTAAGTATTTGGATTTTGCGATTGAGGGAACGGATCGGCAAATTTGGCGAGGTGTCATACCGACTATTCATCTTGATGCGAAAGGGGCGGTTTATCGGGGATTACATTTGAGTTTGGCACAGTTAAAAACTGGGGAAATAAAATTTAGTTTTGGTAAGGTGTTGAAGGGTAAGGGCTGGCATTTAGATCACGCCATTCAGGTGCAGGGAAATATTCAGGTAACGGTGAGTGACCTGTTAGTTTCGGTACAGTCTCCTTTATTTCGAGGGGCGATCGCTGATCTGTTGCGGAAATTTTTACCAGGAGAAATATTTAATATTTTACCATCACCGTTAGATATTAATGATTTACACTTAGCTATTAATGTAGATAGCAGTTTAGCGAAACCAGAACCTGTATTACAACTAACTGGCAAAATCAGGCATATTGATCAGCAGTTAATACCATTTACTTTACAAACCAGATTAAATTTAGTTTCGCCACAGGAATTACTATTAAAGGGTCTTACCTGGTCAATGGCAGATATGCAACACATGGATGATCTGAAAATATTTTTGGGATCGGATGTCTATGTTAATAACTTGATCGTGGATGCTACCCAATTAGCTATTCAGGGGGGATTTCAAGTTAATCCTTAAAAATTACCCTCACCCCAACCCCTCTCCCAACTTTGGGAGAGGGGCAAGAACAATTTTGCTAGATAACTAAATAACCCACGTCGCTAATAGCGGTAACAATAAAGCAAAAAAATAATAAACCAGCGGGGCTGTAAATACATAACTATCAGTCCGATCCAGAATACCACCATGACCGGGTATTAACTGCCCAGAATCCTTCACACCGGCATCCCGTTTCATCATCGATTCAGTTAAATCACCTAATAAACTCACTACCCCAATAAATAAACCTAAAATAATCCCCGACCATAACCAAAACGGCCATTCTAACCACCAAGCCCCTAATATTGCTACCGCAATGCTGCCGGCAATGCCAAAGGCAGCTCCTTCCACAGTTTTCTTCGGACTAATATCAGATAATCTGGTTTTACCAAAAAATTTACCAACTAAATAGGCTCCTATATCCGCCGCCCAAATACAACAAAAACTTAAGAAGGTCGCAGATAAACCGGCAGATATATCTAAATAGGGTGATATATAACTAAAAATTTCCCCTAACCAACTGTTTTGCATGGATTCTATTGGCAGAAAATTTAAAATAAAGTCGCTATGATTATGGGGAGGTGGATTTAAACTAGCATTTTCCCTAGTTACCCAAGCTAAATTGTCTAAAGGATGAAAAGCGACCCGTAATTTCACCCAATAAATCGGTAAATAACCACCGTAAAATAAGCCTAAGACGGAACAGGCAATATCAGCGATTGAGGCGGGTTTTGGTTGAAATAATAGATAAAAACAAATTAAAGTACCGGCTAAGGCAAACATGGCATCCACTAATTGTGGTTCCAGAATGGCCGTAATGATCAAGAGTTGACTAACAACTAAAGTAGTTTTGCCGGCTGGTTTCATACCCTTGGCCCTGGCTAGTTCAAAATACTCTAATTGACCTAGATAGATAATTAAACCGATCGCTATGCCAAAATACCAACCACCTAAAATAATGGCGGCTAGGGCTAGGGCGATCGCCACAATGGAACTAATGACACGAGGCCAGGACATTTTTATATTTTGCTGTGTATTGAGTAGGGGACGAACAGAGTTAGGCAGGTAATTACTCTAAACCTGTGATTATATATTGTTTTGTTGACTAGATAACCTATTCTTAATTTTCCCTTTGAAGGTTTAGGATCGAACTTGCTAGATCAATTAATAATTTTTCTAAAATGTTATTTGTATTTACAGTAATTTTCCGGTGGTTAGGATACAAAAACATGATATTTCACCATATACCGTAGGGCAATTCATGAATTGCCCCTACTCAGTTAGCAAAAAACAGTTATATTTGCAAAATTATTGAGAATTATTGGGAATTATTAAAAATCTATGACAACTCATCCCCTTTATGTTGCTTTTATTTGGCATCATCATCAACCTTTATATAAAACTCGCATTGTTTCTGGTTTACCGGAAGCTGGTAAATATCGTTTACCCTGGGTAAGATTGCATGGTATTAAAGATTATTTAGATTTGGCTCTGACTTTAAGTAAATATCCGAAATTACATCAAACTTTTAATTTAACTCCTTCTCTCTTAGTGCAAATAGAAGAATACGCCCAAGGCACGGCAATAGATCCCTATTTAGCCGTCACTCTCACGCCGACAGAACAGTTAACCCTAGAACAGAAAAAATTTATTATTCAGCGGTTTTTTGATGCTAATTATTCTACTTTAATCGCTCCTCACCCTCGTTATCGGCAATTGTATGATCAATATCAAACTTGGGGGGAAACTGGTTGTTTAGAACACTGGAATTTAGCTGATTATAGTGATTTATTAGCTTGGCATAATTTAGCTTGGTTTGATCCGATGTTTCACAATGATGCACAAATTGCTCAATGGTTAGAAAAACAAGCTGGTTTCACTTTGAGCGATCGCCAGCGGATCTATTCTAAGCAACAGGAAATTATGAGAAAAATTATTCCTCAACATGATGCTATGCAACGGGCGGGGCAGATTGAGATAATTACTAGTCCTTACGCTCACCCGATTTTACCCTTACTATACGATACCAATTGCGGGCAGGTGGCGATTCCTGACATGATTTTACCGGCAAAACGATTTACTTGGGGGGAGGATATTGCTCGTCATTTAGGGCGATCGCAGGAAATTTATCAAAAATATTTTAGTAAAATGCCGATGGGTTTATGGCCGTCGGAACAGGCGGTGAGTCCTGAGATTATTAATGATATTATAGAATCTGGTTTTCATTGGCTCTGTTCTGATGAGGCGGTATTAGGCTGGTCACTCAATCATTATTTTCAGCGCAATGCAATTGGTGATGTACTAACACCAGAAATATTATATCGTCCCTATCAATTACAAACTCATGATGGTGATTTGAATATTGTCTTTAGAGATCATCGTTTATCGGATCTAATAGGTTTTAGTTATAGCAATTTACCAGCGAATCAGGCGGTAGAGGATTTAATTAGTCATTTACAAAGAATTTATCGGCAGTATTATTACGCTTGTCAAAATGATTCGGCTAATCATGAGCAACCCTGGTTAGTGACGATCGCCCTAGATGGGGAAAACTGTTGGGAATTTTATCAGCAGGATGGTACAGCATTTTTAGAATTATTGTATAGAAATTTAAGTGAATATACAGAAATTCAGTGTGTGACTGTTTCAGAATATTTACAGCAATTCCCGCCCCACCATTCTTTACCAGTGGAAAAACTGCATACAGGTTCCTGGGTGGATGGTAGTTTAAGCACTTGGATTGGTGATCCGGCGAAAAATCGGGCTTGGGATATTCTGACCGAGGCAAGAGAAACTTTAGCCAAATTTCCCCAAGCCACCCCGGAGAATAACCCAGAAGCCTGGGATGCTTTATACGCTGCCGAAGGTTCTGATTGGTTTTGGTGGTTAGGGGCTGGTCATAATTCCCATCAAGATGCCATTTTTGATCAGGTATTCCGGGAACATATTGGGACGATTTATCAGGCTCTCAATTTACCTTTACCGCCAACGGTATTACAACCAATAGAAGTACATCAAATAACCACAGATTATAAACCCCAAAGTTTTATTCATCCGCCGATTGATGGTTTCGGTCATGCCAGTGATTGGGAAAAAGCGGGTCGGATTAAAATTGGGGCAAAGGGTGCTATGCACTCTTCTAATCTGGTAGAGAAATTATATTATGGTGTGGATTATGAGAATTTTTATTTACGCTTAGATTTTAACCACGGTGTGAAAATCGGTAAGGATACGCCCGCTACGTTATATTTATTCTGGTATTACGTTGATCAGCCTTTGCATAATAGCCCGATACCGTTAATTAATTTACCAAATCAAGCCCCCTTTAATTATCTATTCCATCACAGTTTAGAAGTAAATCTGCGTCATCCGGCACATTGGTTACAGGAGGCTGGTATTAATCACGAGTGGCATCCCCGGTTAAATCGGGCGAAGGTGAGTAGTCAAAGTTGTTTGGAAATAGCTGTGCCATGGGCAGATTTACAGGTAAAGCCTGATTGGTCTTTACAATTAATATTAGTTTGGGGTGATATAGAATGTTTTACTGGGGCGGTATTAGAAAATAAATTAATTTCTTTACAGGTTCCTTAATATTCTGTAAAGCAACTTTTATCCTAAACTAGTAGGGGCAATTCATGAATTGCCCCTACTGTGTGTTTATTAACAAGTTGTTGTATATCGATAGTAGCGATAAAACCAGGTTTTTCAGATGATTAACCAGGATTTTTTCTATACCATTCAATCGTATTTTGTAAACCCTGCCTTAAATCAACATTAGCAGTAAAACCAAATTTTTCTCTCGCTAAAGTCGTATCCAAACAACGGCGGGGTTGCCCATTCGGCTGATCCGTTTGCCAAATCAATTCACCCTGAAAACCCATCAATTCACAAATTAATTCCACCAAATCCTTAATAGTGATCTCATGATTAGTTCCCAAATTAATCGGATCAGGTTGATCATAGGATTGCGTCGCCATGACAATACCCCTAGCCGCATCAGTAGAATAGATAAACTCCCGACTCGGACTACCATCCCCCCAGACTGGTAAAGTGCGATCGCCCCGTTCTTGCGCCTCATAAACTTTTCTGATTAAAGCCGGGATAACGTGAGAACTATTAGGATTAAAATTATCCTCCGGTCCGTATAAATTCACAGGTAAAACATAAATACCATTAAAATCGTATTGTTGTCGGTAAGCCTGCAACTGTACTAATAAAGCCTTTTTCGCTATACCATAGGGGGCATTAGTTTCCTCTGGATAACCATTCCATAAATCCTCCTCTTTGAAGGGAACCGGCGTAAATTTGGGATAGGCACAAATCGTCCCGACACAAACAAATTTTTTCACCCCTGCTTCATAGGCCGAATGAATTAATTGTGTTCCCATCATTAAATTGTCATAAAACAATTCGGCTGGTTTTTCCCGATTTAACCCAATACCACCCACGTGAGCGGCTAAGTGAATAATAATATCTTGATTTTTCACCACATCTTGACAGACAGATAATTGACGTAAATCCTGTTGACGGGAACGGGGAATACTAATATTTTCTAACTTAGCCCCGTGTTGTATTAGTTGGTCAACTACTTGTTTTCCGAGAAAACCGGCTCCGCCCGTTACTAATATTTTTTTGTCCGTTAAGTTTAATTCAGTCATGATTTGTATTAGGTAAGGTTAATTAATTAAATTAATGTTCTTTCTATTTTTGCCCCTCTCCCAAGTTTGGGAGAGGGGTTGGGGGTGAGGGCATAATATGGCTTGATTTTAGCACTTAATCAAAAACCCGGTTTTTCAAAAAAACCGGGTTTTTATACCAGAAAATTTCTGCTAATTAAGCATCATCTAAAGCAGCAATACCAGGTAATTCCTTACCTTCTAATAGTTCTAAACTAGCACCACCACCAGTCGAAATATGGCTCATTTGCTCGCCTAAGCCTAATTGTTCAACCGCAGCCACAGAGTCACCACCACCAATAATAGTAGTCGCTCCATTCTTAGTTAAGTCCGCTAAAGAACGGGCGATCGCTTCTGTACCTTTAGCAAAATTAGACATTTCAAATACGCCCATCGGACCATTCCAAATGACGGTTTTACAATCAGCTAAAGCATCCTGAAATACTTTAATTGAATCAGGACCAATATCTAAACCCATCCAACCATCAGGAATATTATTCACATCAACGATTTGGGTATTAGCGTTATTATCAAAATTATCAGCAATAACTATATCAGTTGGTAATAACATAGCAACGCCTTTTTCTTTTGCTTTCGCTTCCAGAGCCTTAGCTAACTCTAATTTATCTTCTTCCACTAAAGATTTACCAACATTTAAACCACGGGCTTTATAGAAAGTGAAAATCATGCCACCGCCTAATATTAGCTTGTCGCATTTATCTAATAAAGTTTCAATTACACCAATTTTACTAGAAACCTTAGAACCACCGACAATCGCAGCTAAAGGACGCTGAGGTTGTTCAATTGCTCCCTGTAAGAATTTTAATTCTTTTTCAATTAAATAACCCGCTACCGAAGGACTTAAATATTTAGTGACACCAGCAGTGGAAGCATGGGCCCGGTGAGCTGTACCAAAGGCATCATTCACATATAAATCAGCCACAGAAGCTAACTTCTTACAGAACTCAGGATCATTAGCTTCTTCCTCGGCATAGAAACGAACATTTTCTAATAAAATTACATCACCATTTTCCATAGCAGCCACAGCGGCATTAACTTCCTCACCAATACAGTCAGAGGGTTTTTTAACTTCTTTTCCTAATAATTCTGATAAACGTTGAGCAACGGGAGTTAAACGATATTTTTCTGTGACTCCTTTGGGCCGACCAAAGTGACTGGTTAAAATTACCTTGGCACCATTCGATGTTAAATATTGAATAGTAGGCAGAGCCGCCCGAATCCGGGTATCATCAGTAATATTGCCACCATCTAAAGGCACATTAAAATCTGCCCGCATTAATACTCTTTTACCGTTTAAATCAGCAGCTGATAAATTTCCGACAGTTTTTTTTGCCACGGGATAAAATCTCCTAAAATTTGTCTTTTTTTGTTTAATATTTCCCTACAGGAATAATTTATACCAAATTAGCGGCCAAATCAGCCCAGGGGAGTGATAACTTAAGTGGTAACTTAATAATTGGTTCACAACAAACATTCTATTGGAGATTGGGTATGTTTAAAACAGTTTTATTTCCTATTGATCGCAGCCGGGAGTCCACAGAAGCGGCGGCGAAGGTAATTGAAATTATCAAGACTTTTCAGTCCCGTTTGGTCCTTTTATCGGTGATAGAGGTAGGCCAGGAAGTACCAAATCCACATTTTCCTGATATGAGTTCAGCAGAAGTAGTGGCCCAGTTATTAGAGGCAGCCAAGGCCATGTTTTCGGATGCTGGTATTGAAGCGGAGGCAATCGAGCGGGAGGGTAATCCGGCTTTTACTATTTGTGATGTGGCTGATGAAATTGAGGCAGATCTAATTGTTATGGGCTGTCGGGGTACGGGTTTAACAGAAGAGGGAGCGGTGGATAGTGTCAGTAATCGGGTGATTAATTTATCGCCCTGTCCGATTTTAGTCGTACCTTAATTTGTTTAATTTTTACCTTGCCCCCTTATTCAGGGGGTTTGGCGGATCAATTAGGGGTATTAATTGCCTCTACAATTTTTTATTTGAATTATTTGAATGAACAATCTATGACAAAATTTTTAACTGTTGCCTTTTACAAATTTGTAGAATTATCTGATTTAGAAATACTGCAAAAAAATTTAATACAAGAATGTGAGCAACATCATATTAAAGGTACTATTCTCCTGGCGAAAGAAGGTATTAATAGTACGATTGCTGGTTTGCCGGCTGATATTCATCATGTATTAACTTGGTTAAGACAAGACCGCCGTTTAGCAGATTTAAGTCATAAAGAATCTTGGGCAACAAAAATGCCATTTTATCGTTTGAAAGTGCGATTAAAGAAAGAGATTGTCACGTTAGGTGTACCGACAGTTGATCCGACGAAAACGGTTGGTCAATATGTGAAACCGCAGGAATGGAATAAATTATTAGAAGATCCTGATGTAGTTGTCGTCGATGTGCGTAATGACTATGAGGTAGCTATCGGCACTTTTACCGGGGCGATTAATCCCCACACCCAAAGTTTTTCGCAGTTACCAGTTTGGGTAGAACAGCAGGCAATTTTACGAGAAAAACCAAAGATTGCTATGTTTTGTACAGGTGGTATTCGTTGTGAGAAATCTACGGCTCTATTAAAATCTATGGGTTTTCCAGAGGTTTATCACTTAGAAGGCGGAATATTAAAGTATTTGGAGACTGTGCCAGCGGAGGAAAGTAAATGGCAAGGGGAATGTTTTGTTTTTGATGAACGGGTTGCCGTTGGTCACGGCTTAATACCAGGGGAATATGAATTGTGTCGGGCTTGTCGTTATCCGATTAGTGCTGAGGATAAAAATTCTCCCTTATTCATCCAGGGGGTGAGTTGTCCCCATTGTCATGATCAAACGACACCGGAGCAAAAGAAAAATTTTGCCGAACGTCAACACCAAATAGAATTAGCCAAGGCTCGTCATGATCAGCATATTGGTAAACGGTATGAGCGTCATATTAATCATTAAAAAATAGCATGAAAAAAAGTAGGGGAAATTCATGAATTTCCCCTACTTTTTGATTAAAAAAATTGTAAATTACCAGTAATCAAAATTTAATGGCGATAAACTTCATTAATGACTGCACCATCTGCCCCTAATAGCTCAATATGTAAAGGCATTTGACCGGCTGCATGGGTAGAACAACTCAAACAAGGATCATAACAACGAATACCAGCTTCCACTCGGTTTAACATTTCCTCAGGAATATTATTGTTATGAATATAATGTTTAGCAATTTGCGTCACCGTTTTATTCATCGCTAAATTATTTTGACCAGTCGCAATAATTAAATTCACCTTTTGCAAAATGCCATTTTCATCTACTTGATAATGGTGGAATAGGGTTCCTCTTGGTGCTTCACTCACACCCACTGCATTTAAGTTATTTACGCCGGCATTTGCTCTCGTCCGTTTCGATAATACATCAGGATCATTCACCAATTCTTCAATTTTCTCTAAACAGGTGAGAATTTCAATTAAACGGGCATAGTGATATAAGAAAGAGGAAGTCGGTACTTCCTTTGCCCGATCCCGGAATTCTCTTAATTCCCGGTCAGCCTGATCATTACCAATATGGGTACAAACATTTAAACGAGCCAAGGGACCCACCCGATAAATACCATCAGGATAACCGTAGGGTTTATAATAGGGGAATTTCAGGTAAGACCATTTTTCCACTGCTTCCCCAATAAATTGCTCGTAATCATCTTCACTTAAATTATCAGCGACAATATTACCGTCACTATCAGTAAAGCGTAAATGACCGTCATAATGTTCCCATTCGCCGTGTTTACCAACTAAACTCATGAATAGAGAGGGAAATTCACCAAAAATATCCACCTCGGCTGAAAATTCCTGATCAATTAACCTTTTGAATATTCCTAAACCAGCTTTCACTGTCTCAAAGGATTCCGGTAAACGACCTTTAATCCAATCAACACTTTCCTGCGTTAAGGGCGATCGCACACCACCGGGAACCGTCCAGGCCGCATGAATTTTCCGGGCCCCTAATAGTTCAATAATCGTTTGACCGAATTGCCGTAAGCGAATACCCGCCCGTGCTAAATCAGGATTTGCCTCCATTAAACCAAAAACATTCCGTTTTTCTACCTCACAACCCCAACCCATGAGAAAGTCAGGACTACTCAAATGGAAAAAACTTAGGGCGTGGGATTGGGTTAACTGAGCTAAATTCATCATCCGCCGTAATTTTTCGCCGGCGATAGGGACTTGTACCGCTAATATTTTGTCACCAGTTTTCGCCGCCGCTAATAGGTGACTAACCGGGCAAATACCACAAACCCTAGCTGTAATCCCAGCCATTTCAGTGAAAGGACGACCTTCACAAAATTTTTCAAAACCTCGATATTCTACGACGTGAAAACGAGCATCAGAAACTTCCCCCGCATCATCTAAAAATATTGATATTTTAGCGTGACCTTCAATCCGAGTAACCGGATCAATAACTACTGTTCTTGCCATATTGACTTGCTCCTGTATTTTGATACTGCAAATATTTTTTTATCTAATTTGTTGATAGCAACCCTCGTTTAATTCTTCTTGATCCCCCAACCCCCTTGAGAAGGGGGCTTTAATTATCCCCTTTTTTGAGGGTAGTTATTTTTACAGGACTTACGCACTGAAACGAAATCTCGTTGTTCTGGGCATTAGCTATGAGCCTGAAAGGCTGATTCTTTCGTTGAATAGTTAACTAACTGCGTAAGTCCTGTTTTAATGGTTCCCCCCTTAAAAAGGGGGGTTAGGTAGGGATCATAATTGCACCTATTAGCAATGATTAATAAAGGATTGCCACAACAATTTCACAATCTATGAGATCAGCGAAAATGGAAATTTTCACCTAAAAATTTTAACCAAATTTGATCATTTCCCGCCCACTCATATCCGGTGCTTCCCCTTTTAATAGCGGTTCCAGAGTCGCTTTAATCCGATCAGCCGAAGGCGGACAACCTGGCATAAAAATATCGACGGGTACAACTTGATGCACAGGTAATACTTGTTCTAATAAGGGTGGTACAATGCCAGGTTCATCCGGTAATTGCCGAGTATCATCAGCTAATTCCAAATAGGAACGTTTTAAAACTGATTCCGCTCCCCCTAACATATTCCGCATACCGGGTACATTAGCCGTCACAGCACAATCACCAAAGGAAATTAAAATTTTCGTATTTTTGCGAACCTTGTAAATTAGCTCTAAATTTTCTTCGTTAGCAATACCACCTTCTACTAAACACACATCAACATTTTCCGGGTATTCCTTCACATCAGTACCGACCGGAGAAAATACTACATTGACGTGTTTAGCGACTTCAAACAGCCACTCATCCAAGTCTAAAAACGACATATGACAGCCGGAACAGCCCGCTAACCATACCGTCGCAAATCTTATCTTGTCCATTCTTTTTTCTCCCGTGCTAATATCAAAAATTCTAATTTACCCCGATCATGTTCTGCTTCTCCCGTCGTGGTTCCCTTGCGGAATAAGGCTCCCGTCGGACAAGCATCCACACATTTACCACAAGAAGTACAAGCGTCCACTTCTCCCCAGGGCTGATTCAAACCAGAGATAATATAACTTTTTTCGCCCCGACTAGCTATATCCCAAACGTGCGCTCCTTCTATTTCGTCACAAACTCGCACACAACGGGTGCAAAGAATACAACGGTTATGATCTAAACCAAATTGTTTATGGGATAAATCCATTTCTTTTTTCGGGAAACGATAGTCAAAGCGACTATGATCCATTCCTACTTCAATGGCAACGTCTTGTAATTCACAATTGCCATTAGCTACACAAATAGCGCATACATGATTACCTTCCGCAAATAATAGTTCGACGGTCATGCGGCGATAATCTTGCAGTTTTTCCGTATTAGTGGAAACCTCCATGCCTTCAGTCGCTTGGGTGACACAGGCAGGGAATAGTTTGGTTGTGCCTTTTAGTTCAACTAAACACAAACGACAAGATCCCACTGGTGACAAACCTTCTAAATGACATAAAGTGGGAATCGGAATACCTGCTTCCCTAGCTGCATCTAAAACAGTTGCTCCTTCCTCAACAGCCACATCTTGACCATTGATGATTAATGTTACTACCGACATAATAATAAAATTCTCCTTTACTGGTTAGACTTGATGAGCAGTGGCTACTTTGCCATTATCCCGAAAGGGATCGGTTTGCAAGAGTTCCAAATATTCCTGCCGGAAATAATGCAAGGTACTTAATACGGGATTAGGGGCGGTCATACCTAAACCGCATAAACTGGTATCACGCACCATTTCACACAATCTTTCTAAGGTTTCTAAATCTCGCAGGGTTGCCTGTTTTTTCAAGATTTTCGTCAGCAGGGAATACATTTGTTCCGTACCCGTCCGACAGGGAACACATTTACCACAGGTTTCTTCCCGACAAAAATCCATATAAAACTGTGCGACATCTACCATGCTAGTGGTTTGATCCATGACAATCATACCGCCAGAACCCATAATAGTTCCCAGTTTACTGAGAGATTCATAATCCACAGAAGTATCTAATAATTCTGCTGGAATACAGCCACCAGAAGGTCCGCCAGTTTGTACTGCCTTCACTTGACCACCGGGTGAACCGCCGCCCATTTCTTCCACAATTTGCCGTACCGTCGTCCCCATCGGCACTTCTATTAACCCGGTATTTTGTACTTGTCCAGTTAAAGCAAATACTTTAGTTCCCTTACTTTTCTCCGTACCAATACCGGCATACCAGGCGGCCCCTTCTCGAATAATTGGGGCAATATTAGCGTAGGTTTCCACGTTATTAATTAAGGTCGGTGCTCCCCATAATCCTGATTGAGCGGGATAGGGAGGCCGAGGTCTGGGTTGACCTCGTTTCCCTTCCACGGAAGCAATTAAAGCAGTTTCTTCCCCACAGACAAAGGCTCCCGCCCCCACCCGAATATCTACTTTAAAATCAAAACCAGAATTAAAGATTTGGCTACCCATTAAACCTAAACGTTTTGCCTGTTGAATCGCTTTTTGTAAACGTTGAATCGCTAAGGGATATTCTGCTCGCACATAAACAAAACCGTGATTGGCTCCCACCGCATAGGCGGCGATCGCCATACCTTCTAAAATCCGATGGGGATCACTTTCTAATACACTCCGATCCATGAACGCCCCAGGGTCTCCTTCATCTGCATTACAGATCACGTATTTTTGTTGGGGGGGCATTTTAGCAATAGTCGCCCATTTCAAGCCAGTGGGATAACCACCACCACCACGACCTCGCAAACCACTAGCGGTAATTTCATTTACCACCTCGGTGGGGTTCATTTCATTCAATACATGATGTAATTGCTGATAACCACCAACCGAAATATATTCCTCAATACTTTCCGGGTCTATTATGCCACTATTTTCTAAGACAATCGGCATTTGTTTGGTAAAGAAAGGATGATTCAAATCGCCCTTCTGAGCTGTCGACGTACCACCAGCGATCGCACTAATAATAGAGGGAGCAGTTTCCGGTGTCACCATTTCATATAAAACACCCGCAGGCGCTACTTCCACCAAGGGACCCCGGCCACAGAACTTCATACAACCAACACTACACACTTCAATGTTGTCCTGTTGCCCCTGATCCTTCACCGCCTGACTCAAGGCATCCCTGACCATACCAGAATTAGACGACAAACAACCAGCAGCCGTACAGCAAAGTAACCGAATCGGTTTCTGATCAGCTTTCGCCTTTTCACCTATTTCTAATAATTCTGACAATTCCATATTTATTTTTACCTCTCATAATATTGGGATCAATGCTAAATAGTTAGTTATCTCTGGAAAATTCATCAGATGAATGAGATTAACCAGATTAATCAAAATTAACCTGATCCCTCAGCTATCCATTCTTTGACTTTAGCGATCGCCATTTCAGCCGTTTGTTTACCACCCACTGCCCCATCATAAACGGCAGCCGGAGCAATCCCACAGGCTCCAATACAACGGGCGGTCATCAAGGAAACCAGACCATCTTCGGTAGTTTCCCCTGGATGTAAATGATAATCTTCGGCTATTTTGTCTAATAAAGCGCCTGCTCCTTTTACATAACAAGCCGTACCGAGACAAACTACACAGCTATGTTTCCCCTGGGGCTTGAGGGAAAATAAATGATAAAAAGTAGCCACTCCATATACTTTACTGAGTGGCAATTTGAGCGATCTGGCAACATGATCTAAAATGGTTGGCTCCAAAAAACCAAAAGTTTCTTGAGCTTTATGTAAAACCTCAATCAAAGCATCCTGCCGATAATTATTCCGTTTCATTACAATATTTAATTGTTTTAAACGTTTATCGTCAGGGGACAGTCCCACTTTTTCCGATTCCACAGTAACACTTGGCATAAGCAATAGTCCTTTTTTTACTAATGGATAAAACTTGTTAACCTTTATCAACCTAGAAAGTTAATGCTAATTTTCCTAATATTGATGTCAATTAGAACACAAATTTTATTTCCTCTCATATTTTCCTACATTCGATAACTTATTGCAGAAATATTAAGATTTTCTTTACTATTCATTTAAAACTTTTTTAATAAACAACACTTTGATTGTTTAATTACTTTTTAACTTTGGCAGTGTTTGGGAAATTTGCAGGAACATAATTTTTGCCTAAGAAAAAGTAGGGTGTGTTAACTCTGTTAACGCACCATCAAATATTTAAATCTCCACCAATAATTTAATTTTCATTTCAGGTGTGTTACGCTATCGCTCACACACCCTACAGGCTTCCTAATTCACTGTTTATATACATCACTACGATGAGCGATCGCTACAACAAACACGGGAATCACTTCATCTTCTGAAAAACTTCATACATCAGAACGAATATTTCTCCAACTTTGATAATCAGTTTGCGGGGTTGCTTTATTTGCCTTGATTCTTTCTAGTAATCCAGGAATTGCTAAGAGTTCTTGGGTTGCATCTTCACTTTCCTTATCGGCTAGGTAAGCAGCAAAATCAGCAAGCACCTGTAATCGTTCAGGGGATAGTTGCTTAAGTGATTCATTTAACTGGTGTTCTAACTCAGTTACAGATATTGTCACCGAGGATTTGTCTGACATAGGGGAATTGTTTATAGTATTCATCGCTTTTGGGTTAATTTCAAATTCAATACTTGATGTTTAATTTGAATCATATAATTTTACGATAACGTTATCTTAGCAATACTCATCAAAAAATACTACTTTCCCAAATCTACAGAAAATAATACCTAACTCTCTCACTAGGAAAAATTCATCAATGGTAATAACTAGACTGAGAAAAAAACTGTTATAATTTTGCAGGCTTTAATTTTTCAACTGAAAATTGCAAGCTAACTTTTAAATATTTTTTAAAATAAATCAACATCAATCACATGATCAATTTTTGGCTATATAGTGCATCCTTAGCCCTCACATCAATATTCCTAGCAGAAATAGTGCGGGATTGGTTTCATATTGCCGGCCATATTTGGCCACCTTTAATCAAATGGCATAATTTACATCACCGAGTATTTCGTCCGGATCTGACTCCCATTAGTACAGAAATATATCAACAAGCTACCTGGTTTCATGACGTACCCGAAGCCGTTACGATGTTGGTTTTTAATATTATTTTCTGGATCGTTGCTTATATTTGGTTGCCTGCATATCATTGGGGAGCAGGTATTGGGGCAATTTACACTGTCAGTTTTCTGATTCCAGCGATCGCCCGTGCTAAGGGAATAGAGGGAGTAGCAGAAGCGACGGATATAACCCATGCCCCCGGTCCTTTCACGGAACCACCTACCCATTGGTTAGTGAATAGAACCTATCATTGGCGACACCACTTTGATGACACCGAGGCTTATTTTTGCGGTACATTAACTTTAACTGATCGATTATTAGGGACAGCTTTATCATTGCAAGGTAAAACAGTGGCGGTGACTGGGGCAAATGGCACTTTAGGGCGATCGCTCTTAAAATATTTACATTTAGCGGGAGCGAAAACTATTGCTCTCACTTCCCAGGAGCAACCGATTAATTTGTCTATTGATCAGCAGGAAATCACTGTCAAAACTATTACTTGGCAAATTGGGGCGGAACAGGAATTATTAGATATGCTGAAAAAGGTTGATATTTTGATTATTAATCATGGTATTAACGTGCATGGCGATCGCAGTTTAGAGGCGATTAATCAATGTTATGAGGTGAATACTTTTTCTGTGGTCCGACTGATGGAAACTTTTTTCCAAACGGTGCAAACTAATCAGGATATTGCGAAAAAAGAAATCTGGGTGAATACTTCGGAAGCCGAGGTGAATCCGGCTTTTAGTCCTTTATATGAGTTGACGAAACGGGCGGTGGGAGATTTAGTCACTATGCAAAGGCTAGATGCTCCCTGTGTGGTGAGGAAGTTAATCTTAGGACCTTTTAAAAGTAATTTGAATCCGGTTGGTATTATGTCGGCGGATCGGGTGGCGAAGAAAATTATTAAGTTAGCTAAGTCTGATTTTCGTAATATTATTGTGACGGTTAATCCTCTTACTGTGATTGCTTTTCCGATTAAGGAGTTTTTTGTTTCTCTCTATTTTAAATTTTTTACTAAGAAAAAAGAATTAGGTAAAGGGGAATAGGGCATTCTGTTTTCTACCAATACAATCCCCGGACAGTAGGGGCAATTCATGAATTGCCCTACGTTGGTTAAGAAGATTATGCGTGGGTTGCCTCAGATTTTTTTTATTAAATAAGTTTAATATTGATCTGCTCATTTACATATTCGGCAAATTCAATCCCATTAATACTAATACCGCTAAACTAATCAGTCCTAAAGCTACCCAAATAAATTGATTATCTGGAGTATTCATTTCATCGGGACTGACTGGTTCTATGACAAATTTCTTTTTCGGTGGTGGTGCTGGGGCAAGATTTTCGGTTCTGCCGATCTTTGACTGGGAATCACTTTCACTGAGATTTTTTAAATCGGGAATTTCTACTACCCAATCTTTATTAGTATTCAGTTTGGGTGCTTCTAATACAAATAATACTCGCTTTGCCTGTTGGCGAGTTGTTAGACGAGGATGTTTAGTCAGTTTCCTACATAGGGCGATCGCTTCATCGTTTTTATCACCAGCCTTATAGGCTGTGACTAACCACATTTGCATCTCACCCCCTAAATTAGAAGTGGGTTCTACCTGGGCGATCGCCCCTTCTAAAAAATCAATACATTGGCGATAATTACCCCGTTCAAAAGCTAATTTGGCGACCTCGTATTGTTGCACACTGTCTAAATTTTCGCCGGTCATAATTTGTTAATAGTTAGTTATTTAATAATATTTAATTTACGGGATGTTGACCATAAAAAGGTAAAACTGTTGACCAATCATTATTAGGATTAATCTGCCAAGCCAAATAACCTAATTGTAAAACAGTTATAGCTGATACGCCTAAACCACCAGTTAATGGGATTAATTCATAATCATTTTGCCAATTGCTTAAGGTATTTTGCCAGGTCTCTGGGGACATCACCTGATCGGCTAATAAGGTTTCTATTCCCACAAATTCCCCATTTTCCCCAAACTGCAAACCATAAATAGCTGTAAATAATTGTCCTCGATGGGCGGGCATTTCTACGGCTAAATGAATATTTTTAGGTGGTGTATTAGTGGCTGTAACCGATTGCTCAAATAGTTGTACACCATGATTTTTTTGCCAGAGAAAAACCGCCATAGCCGCTAAACTAGAAATACCAAATAAAGGAATATTTAACTGCTGGGCAAGGGTGCGAGCGGTGACAATGCCTAAACGGCTACCAGTAAAGCCACCGGGTCCTTGGGCAACTGCTAAAAAAGCAAAATCTGACCAATTTTGCGGTGGTAAAAATTCCTGTAAATAACTATGTAAATATTTTGATAAATCTTGACCTAAGTCCCAAATCCCTTGGCGAATATTATCTTGAATATTTTGCATATTAGGTGACTTATCAGGTAAGCAACCTATCGCTAAACCAAAATCTGTACTAGTGGTATGAATAGCTAAACCAAATTTGCCGACAGTATTAGGGGAAGTTGTCATCATAGAAGTTAATAATAGTCAATCATAGTTAATCAAACCTAATCAGAGTTTTCTCTGACAAAGAGTAAGGGCAAAGCAATAAAAAAGCTCCCTAATAATAAACCAAATTGACCCCGTAAAACAATTCTTAGATCCATAGCGGCGATCATTACTAAAATTCCTACACAGTAAAATAAATAATCTTCCCTAATACTTTTCTCTGTGCCTTTATAAATATTTTTAAAATAATTTTTGACAAAAACAAACCCAGAGGATACGACAAAACCGAGGAAAGGATACAGGATAATCAGGTGTTGAGTGAAAAAAAAACTCATAGCCGACCAGGTTAATATATCTAACCAAAAACTTTCATCCCGGCAACGGGCTAACCAAAAGTCTTTACTTGTCAATTCTGTACAAATATCTCGGAAGTTAAGTTTCACCCTTAATATTTTATTTTGTAATTTTGCTTGATAATCAATAGCGAGTTTTTTTTGCCATTCTATATCGGTTTTCCCTTGAATTTTCCCTAATATTTCTACATAGTAAATATTATTTAGTTGCAGTTGGGTTAATTTTAAGGAAATCACTGGTAATAGTTCATGATATTTAACTTTTGCCTCCGCATCCCGACTGAGAATAATAATTAATTTTCTATTGACAATTTGCGTTTGGATTTTCACCGGATAGGCGGCTAATAATTTCTGTAATTCTTGTTTGACTTTCGCCTGTTGTTCGGCAATATGTTCGGGAATTTTAACTAATTTAGCAAAGGTATTAGCGGAGGTATTGCTAGTATTAGGCCCTGATAAATCAGCATTTTCTTGATGTTTCGGTTGATGAAATGTGTAATGGAGATTTTGCATATATTCATCGGTTTTTGGGTTTAAATCCCTGAGAATAGCAGTGACCGATTGATAACGATTTTTTGGGGCGATCGCTAACATTTTATCAAGAATTTCAGCTAATTCATCACTAATCGGGGTTCTCAAATAATCCCGCCAAACCCAACTACCTTCCATACTATCAAACAAATCAAAGGGAGATATGTGGGTTAATAAATGAATACAAGTCACCCCTAAACTATAAATATCACTAGCATAAATCGCTTTGCCCATCAACTGTTCGGCTGCAATATAGGCGGCACTACCAATCACCGTGCCAGTTTTCACTAAACCCCGATTTTCTACCCGTTTAGCTGCCCCAAAATCTACGAGAAATAGTTGACCAATTTTACCTTTAGATTGCCATTCTTCACTACTATTATTAATATCTTTCTGATCATTAACTATTGGTATTTGGTAGGAACTAGGTAATAATTTCCGTTTAATAATATTTTCTGGTTTAATATCCCGGTGAATTACCTGAGATTTATGAACATATTGTAAAACTGGTAATAAGTCATTTAATAATTGTCTAATTTGAGTCTCTTGAAACATTCCCTTTTTTTCCAATACTTGAGCTAGATTAGGACCAGGAATATATTGTTGGATTAAATAGTTATCCCCATCGTATTCACCATAAGCTAAGAGGCGAGGTATTTGGGGATGTTTTCCTAAGTTGGCTAATTGTTCTGCCTCTGCGGTGAATAATTCCTGATTTTTCGTAATATTTTGGGGACGCTGACTAGAAAATAACTGTTTAATTACACATAATTTTTGTTGATCATCTTTCGCCAATAGAGTACGCCCAAAACCGCCCTGACCAATCACTTGAGAAGCTCGATAAACAACTATTTTTTGCTGAATATCAGACAGACTTAAAGATAAACTTTTCCCACAATTTTGACAAAATTGATAATGATCAGGATTATCTGGTTTAGCACAGTTTTGGTTAAGACAATAACTCATAAATTCATCATGATAATTCAATAAAATTCAATAAAATTAACAATACCGTAGGGGCAATTGATCAATTGCCCCTACTAAACTCGGAGGAAAAATGTTATATTGGCAAAATACTCAATTTGGTACTAATTCCCCCGGACGTAAACTCACCCATTTACCCATTTCTTCCACAAAACTATCACAACCAACCACATCCCATTCCATTTGAATTTCACCCCCATCCGTCCGAATATTTACATTAATAGTCGGGGCGATCGGATCAAAATCAGGATCGTTAGTCAGATGACTTTGCTCATGTTGAGTCTCTACTGCATGATAGGTAATACAGCGATCTACTAAGTTACAGTTAATACAAATGCACATGAAGCACAACTCCCTAGTATTAATTAGTTTAGACCATAGTGATGATTCTCTGTATTTTAACCGATGTATTGCTAACGTTTTTTTACTAAGACTTTATAATGATCTTCAGTAATTTTTGGGATGTCAGCACCAGGTTTGATAAAATAGAATGATCACTATAATTAATTTTAACTAATAATTTTTAATATACAATTTATGCCTGAAATCTCTTTCCCTGACTTATCTCCACAAAGATGGCCGTTTGACTATAAATTGTTGCCAAAATCAATTTATTTAGTTGGGGGAACTGTGCGGGATGCTTTATTAGGTAGAAAGGGGGATGTTTTTGATTTAGATTTTGTTGTACCAAAAGGGGCGATCGCCCTAGCTCGGTCCATTGCCGATCATTATCGAGCCGGTTTCGTCGTTTTAGATGCAGAAAGAAAAATTGCACGGGTAGTTTTTCCAGAGGCAACGGTTGATTTTGCTGAAATGGTAGGAGATGATTTATTAGATGATCTACAACGGCGAGATTACACCATGAATGCGATCGCCTATGATCCTTTTACAGGAGAATTAATTGATCCGTTAGGTGGTCAGCAAGATTTACAGGCAAAAATGATCAAGATGGTGAGTCTGCATAATTTAGCAGAAGATCCACTGAGATTATTAAGAGCTTATCGGCAGGCTTGTCAGTTAAATTTATGGATTAGCACTGATACTTTAGTGAGCATTAATAGTTTATGTGATTTATTGCAACAAGTCGCCCCGGAAAGAATTAGAAATGAATTAAATTATTTATTGTGTCACAAGCAGGGTATGCACTGGTTAATGAGTGCTTGGGATGATAATTTGATTACTCATTGGTTTCCCCAAGCAGGTAAACGCTGGAAAATTTCTTTAGATATGGAATTGGCTGCTGATGAGTTATGTCGGGTTTGGCCGGCCTTAACGGAGCAATTATCCATACCGGCTCGTCAATCTCTTAAGTTACCGCTCAGGGCGATCGCTAATCTTGCCATGTTAACCGAATCAGAACCGGCAGTAGCAGAAAAACAATTATTATCATTAAAGTATTCTAACTTAGAAATCAAAAGCGTTTTAGCAGTATTAAATGGTTTATTAGATATTCCCAAATTTATTAACCGGCAAATGAATGTGAGAGATCAATATTTTTTCTTTCAAAAGGTCGGTAAAATGTTTCCAGCTTTAGCAATAGTAGCAGTTGCTCATGGCATAGAAATTAATCATATTTCTTTATTAGTTGATCGTTATTTAAACCCTGATGATCAAGTAGCCCATCCCATATCTTTAATTAGCGGTGACGAGTTAATGACAGAACTAAATTTACCAAAGGGGCCTCAAATTGGCAAATTATTATTAGAGATTCAATTATCAGCAGTCGAAGGAAAGATTGGTACAAAAGCGGCAGCCTTAGATTTAGCAAAACAATTATTAGGATAAAATACCGATAATACAAATAGCGAGCGAGACGTTCGCACTCCGTGATATTCTTCCCCATTACCTATTACCTATTACCTATTACCTATTACCTATTACCTATTACCTATTACCTATTACCTATTACCTATTACCTATTACCTATTACCTATTACCTATTACCTATTACCTATTACCTATTACCT
>Ga0209262_10000324_pt1 | contig 23974 bp, 26 predicted proteins | sample Lowcelwee11metaG_FD_187171 | JGI IMG/M metagenome (GOLD analysis project Ga0209262, IMG submission 187171) | Freshwater pond sediment microbial communities from the University of Edinburgh, under environmental carbon perturbations - Low... | ecosystem: Environmental > Aquatic > Freshwater >...
GCACTGACCCGCTTGATAATGGCCGGAGTAATATCTCCGAGTTTTGCCATACGCATCGCCACTTCGGCACGCAGATCATCAGGGAAGATATAGAGGGTCTCCGCTGCTGCAGAAGGGTCCATATGGGCCAATATCAGGGCTACGGTTTGAGGATGCTCGTTCATGATAAAGTCGGCAAGCTGCTGCGGTTTGATTTTAGACAAAAAGGCAAAATTCTGAGCACCCTGCATCGTTTTGCTCAGCCGCTCCAATACTTTTTTAGCCTCATCAGGCCCTAACGCTTTGTAGAGAATTTCACGAGCGTAATCGAGACCGCCCGTATTGAGATATTGGTTGGATTGGATAATGGCATAAAACTCTTCTAAAACAGCTGCACCGATATTTTTTTCAACAGAGCGGTTAGACGCAATGTATTTCGAAATTTCGGTAATCGCTTCGACATTCATCCGTGAGAAGATCGTGGCAGTAACATCTTCACCCAGCTGCATCATCAAGATTGCAACTTTTTCGGCCATCCCCATTTCATCGAAAGCCATTTGCTGATTGGGGTTAAGATTCACGATTGTGCCTTGTCAAAAAGTTACTGAAAAGAAGCGCTTTGATTAGCACTCCATCTCTATGACATTCCAAGGAAGCCCTTGTGTATTCATTTCATCCATAAACGGATCCGGATCGAGCTGTTCCATATTAAATACACCTTTTCCGCTCCAGATACCTTGCACCATTAATTTTGCACCGATAACGGCAGGTACACCTGTGGTATACGATACACCTTGTGATTTTACTTCGGCATAGCACTCTTCGTGATCTTTAACTTGGTAAATATAGATACGGCGTTTTTTACCTTCTTTTAGCCCTTCGGCTACGATACCGATGTTGGTTTTTCCTTTGGTACGCGGTCCGAGTGACGCAGGATCAGGAAGCAAGGTTTTCAAAAATTCGATCGGGACGATTTTTTGTCCTTGGTGTTCAACCGGTTCGATTCCGAGCATACCGACATTTTCGAGACATTTCATATGGGTAAGGTAACTTTGACCGAACGTCATGAAAAAGCGGATACGTTTGAGCCCTTTGATATGTTTAACCAATGATTCCATCTCTTCGTGGTAGAGAAGGTAGCTGTCTTTCGGCCCTACTTCAGGATAATCCCATACCTGCATAATCTCCATCGGTGCGGTTTCGATCCACTTACCGTTCTCCCAGTAGCGCCCTTTTGCACTCACTTCACGAAGATTGATCTCAGGATTGAAGTTAGTAGCAAACGGATAGCCGTGATCCCCTGCATTACAGTCGAGAATATCGATCGTATGGATCTCATCAAAATAGTGTTTTTGAGCATAGGCGCAGAAAACGTTCGTGGCACCCGGATCAAAACCGCTTCCGAGCAATCCCATAATCCCTGCTTCTTTGAATGCAGCATCTCTCTCCCATTGGAGTTTATACTCGAATTTCGCTTCATCAGGATGTTCGTAGTTGGCCGTATCGAGATATGGGGTTTTGGTTGCGATACACGCATCCATAATAGTAAGGTCTTGGTAAGGAAGAGCAACATTGATCAAAACATCAGGAGAGTATTTTTGTATCAAAGCGATCACTTCATCCGTATGATCCGCATCCACAGTTGTAATTTCGAGTGCACCTTTTGGAAGTTCGCTTTGAATTTCTTCACAACGTCCGATACTTCGGCTTGCTAAAATAATACGATCAAATAGTTGATTATTCATGACACATTTGTGTGCCACAACGCGCCCTACTCCGCCGGCGCCGATAATAAGTACAGTTGCCATAGCAAACCCCTGATTTAAAAATTATAGAAATTATAAGTGAAAGTCTCTTACAAAAACGTTACAGACAAAATGCGTTATAGAGAGTAAGTCCCCAAATGAGCGCCAACATTGCTAACGAGAGAAACACCAGTGCCGCACCGGCATCTTTAGCCCGTTTTGCCAGTTCGTGGTGCTCATATGTCACCAGATCGACCGTTCGCTCAATCGCACTGTTGATGATCTCGGCAATAAGAGGGATAAATAGTGAGACGGCAAGTATCGATTTGGTGACAAAATCAGTCGGAAGTGAGCATGAAACGGCCATTCCTACTACAAATAAAAGTATTTGAAGACGAAACGATTTTTCATTTTTTGTTACTTCAACTAAGCCGTTTAAAGCGTATGTGGTGTTTTTAAAAAGTGTGTAACGAGGCTTATTGAGCGCCATAATTTTCCTTCAAATGGATAATTGCATTATACACAATGTGAGGTTCACTATCCATAGCAATGGGTTCGCCGTAAATGATTCGTATGTTGCGTCTAAACCAAGAGCGCGAGGAAGTGTGACGTGAAGAGGAACGGGAAAATATACTCCCGTATATACCGTCGATATAAAAAGGGACGATTACCCCCTCTGAATCAAAAGCTATCTTTTTGTATCCGTGTAAAAGAGAGGCAACTTCACCATCATGACTGATGGAGCCTTCGGGAAAGAGACCGACTATTTCACCCTCTTTCAATCGATTGCGTGCTTGTTGAAAAGCTTCTTTGGCCCCTTTTGCCGATATGGGAATGACTTCACCCAGCTCCATTATCGGGCGAATGAGCGGTTTTTCATATATAGAGCGTTCCATGAGATAGCGAATACGGCGTTCTACTCCTACTTGGACTAATATCCAATCAATCCAGCTGATATGATTGCCTAATAATAAGACACCTTTGTCATTAGGGATATTATGGGTTTGCATGGGGATAATGTTGTAGCGTAATGCCAATAACCGTTCGAAAATCAGCCATATAAAATACTCTTTGTATCGAACCAGAGCCCCTATGCTTAAAAGTGCTGATACACCGAGCATCGCATACATCAGCATCAATGCATCCCATCCCGCATAAGCGAATAGGGTCGTAATGACTAAAAAGAGTGTCATAAAGATATTTTGTATCCAGTTATTGCCGGATAAAACATAGGAGAGATGAGTATTGGACGTATGGGCGAGAATAAGAGCATTCAGAGAAACAATAATCATAGCTCCCCCTATCCCAAAGCCAAAGAAAATCAACCCGATAAACCCCAAATTATGAGTTGTCGGCAAAAGAGCCAGCATCAGGGTAAGGGTAAATGCACCGGCTACGATTAACCCTTTGTGAAGATAATGGCGTGATAAGCGGGCCGCAACAATCGAACCGAAAATAATTCCAAATGCGGCAAGTGCCATTAATCCTTGTACGATAATGGTATTTTCAACCCCCAATTTCGACTTAGCGTAGGCACCGAATGCCGCTAATATAACCTGCGATATTGACCAAAAAAGAGAGAGGAAAAGGATCGCATCAAAGATTTCTTTTTTGCGGCGAAGGAGGATCCAGTTTTTTCGAAAGGTATATCCGCTAAGATATTTTTTAATATTAAATGGAATCTGAGAGGTATTGGAGTGGGAATGAAGTTGAAGTGTAAGGATAAATTCTATAATACTTCCGACAACGAGAAACCATCCAAGCGGCGCAATTTGCCGTAAAATATCTGCTTCATTACTATACTGATGGCTCAATGAGTTTTCAAACATCACCGTATAGGCAATAATGCCAGAGAGAATGGCAACTGTGGTTACCGATTGTACCAACGCATTGAGTGAACTGTATTGTTTTTCGCCGGATATCTCTTTGATATAGCCGTATTTGGCCGGAGAATAGATTGCTGATTGGATGGCTAAGACAAATGTAAGGGCAAAAGCCCACCAAAATAACCCTTGATAATAGCAGTAGGTTATCATCAAGGTTATAACTACGGCGGCAAATGCTCCATAGCGCATTACATTCACTTTAGAAAAACGGTGTGAAATATATCCGGAGGGGGTAAAGAGAAAAATAAACGGCAGTAAAATAAGAGAATTTAAAATTGCGGTATAAATTATCTGAATCTGGTCATCATAAATTTTAAAAACGGTATTTTGGATAATAATTTTATGACCCAAATCGGTAAAAGCGTTTAGAAAAAGTGCTAGAGTATATGGGAAAATCCCTTTGATTCGTGAGATGCCCATTAACCCAGCACCGTACTCCAACCTTCATATAATCCATGCTCTTGGATTGCCGATTCGTACAGTGATGTTGTTGTCTCTTCAACCGCATCAGGAGTGATAGCTTCTATCTTGAGCAGCACTACCCCGTAGGCATAATCGCTTTCATCATCGGTTACGTACTCTTTGACCGAATAGCCGTGGGAAGCAAGCTGCGCGACTGAGCGCTCCATAGAACTTTTGGTTTGGAAGAAAAGATAGTGTTCGACTTCTCTAGGAAGTGTTAAATCATCCCCCGCTTCGACCAGAGCGTCAATAGTATGGCGATTTTGAATACTCAATAATCCATAGGCGTCAGGATAAAGATTGTCACTGTACATCTCCCATTTCGTATCCTTGGACGAACCGCGTTCATAGACAAATCCCCCATGGCGATTCATTACCTCAGAACTGATATTTTCAAATCGTTTCGATTGAGGTGCATAAAAATAAAATTCAGCCCACCCCTCTTTCATCACTCTCCCCGCGAAAATAGCATCCAAAGAGGTATTGAGCGTAGCCATTAAATCTGTGCTGAAAGCTTCCAATGTCTCCGTAACGATGTCAGCTTTGACAAAAAGCCAGAGAAGCCAAGGACGTTCCTCTTGTGGGGCTTCTTCGATGAGATCAAGTTCAATATCACAGCGATACGGTACATTTTCATCATCGAGGAGTTCGTAAAATTCTATCATTGAGTAAAAACCTTATTTTTTTGCCATTATAAGGTCTTTATTCTTGGTTTTCTCCCAAATAGCTCTTATGTAGCTTCACTTTACTTGCTAGATCTTGAACACTTTTCGCTTCTATTAGGGGATGAGACTCTTTTGTTTGAAGCGTTTGAATAAATAATTGCATCTGTGCGGTTGCTTCGGCAGCAACCTCTTCCAGGCTTTGACGCACAGCACGGTATTCTTGACGCTCATAGGATTCAAGAGTAACTATCAACTCACTGAGTTTCCCTTTAGCAAGGAGAAACTCTTTATGGAGTGTTTCAGCCGAAGAAAAAAGGCGAGAAAGCGGCACCAATGAGTCGGAGAGTTCCTTGGAGTGAGAGGTCATTTCACGCATCTGTTTGGAGGAGAGAACCATTTGCTGCATAATCAGTTCACTTTGCTCGCGTGAACCTCGCAGCAACGCATCATTTTCGAGCAATGAGGTGACGATAGATTCGCTTTTAGCTCCAAGTGACTGAAGATGATGGGAAAAATCATGAACGATACGATCCAGCTCTTTTTGCAATACGGCAATAGTATGATCCGGATTTTGGTTATGAGAGAGTTGAATGACATGATCATGTAACTTTTGAATATTGGTAAGGAGTTCTTTTTGATCGTCACTGCTTTGTCTGGCAACATTTTTGAGCTGATTGAAGTGATCTTGTTCTGCGACACGAAGCAGATCGATATGACGATGAACCACATTATCTAAACTCGGGAGTTCCGAGAGTGTAAACTCTTCAAATTTTCCCATGGCTTTTTGTTGTTGTGCCAAAAGAGACTCAATCTTAGTGATAAAGTGTTTTTGATTCGTCTGAATAACACTCAGTGCGTCAAACTCCTCTTTAAAAACATGCCGTATTTGGTCATGAGTTGAACCTTCCATCTGGGTGATAAGTTCAAGACGATCTTTAAAGAGAGCTATCGAAGCAGTTAAGGAGGTCATTTCATCGACGATTTCAGTGAGACGCAAACGATCGGTATGGGTATTCATGACCGATACCGTCTGGTTCATTATACTCATAATGCTAGAGAGGAGAATCCCTACGCTCAAAGACAACAGGGACTCTTTGATGACACTTATATCGATAGCAGGGCTAAGGATAAAATGTAAGAGTGCTCCGATAAATCCCAAGGCAAACACCACTGGGGTATAATTGATTTTACTAGGGTCTTTGTAGACAGCGGTATGTCGTAAAAACAGTAGCGACATAGCGATCATAACGAGCATTAAATCGACGCTAATCATAAGGTACCTTTTCTTGTAGTGATAATATCCAATAAAGTGTGCGGTGACGAGGCAAAATAATCCCCCTCACCCTTTGAACTAAAACCCCATCCTGCAAATACACCGGTGATTCCAGCTTTTTGAGCGGCTTCCATATCTTTAGAGTTGTCACCGATCATTAAAGCATAATCCGTACCGAAATCATAATGGTAGTGATCGAGGTGGCGATGGAGCATTTGTGGATGAGGTTTTGGCATATCAACATCATCCGCCCCGATAATAAGTTGAAAAAAAGAGTCCAACTCCAAATGTTTAAGCATCCGTTTTGCAAATATACTCGGGGCATTGGTGGCTACCCCCATAATGACATTATTGTCATAAAGTGTACTCAAAAGTTCACGAATCCCTTGATAAGGGGTGACATTTTGAATACACTGTTCAAAATAATGGGTTTCAAACAGTTCCTTTGCCCGTGCTTCATAGTGGGATTGCCCATAAAAAATCTCAGATAAATTACGTTCGGGAGCATTTATGGCATCAATAACAGATTGAACACTAAGCGGGGCAAGATTGTAGCAGGATGAACGGACATGATTGATAGAGAGGGTAATGTCCAATCCTGAATCAATCAGGGTACCGTCCATATCAAAAAGTGCAATATGGCGCATTTATTTCATTTTTTCATAGAGTTCTTTAAGGGTTTGAACAAAGAGCGGATGTTCATTCGGACAGCGGCAAACACGATACGCTTCATAGCCAAGTTCATGAGCTACTTCCGCATACTCCATAGAGAGTTCAAAATCGGTTTCAGAGTTATCGATGGTAAATGCGATCGGAACAATGATAACCCGCTTGTTTTGGAGTCCAATCAAAGCTGTTTCCAACGAAGGTTCGAGCCATTTCATCGGACCTACTTTGGATTGATAGGCTAAATGGATAGCGTTAAAGTTTAACCCTTTCTCTTGCATCAACGTTTTCATAAGTTCAACATGGGCTTTTACGTGCCTTTGATACGGATCACCTTGGTCGACGATTTTTTGAGGGAGTCCGTGCGCTGAAAAGATAAGATCGAATGATTCGGCATTATCTTCATTCAATGCTTCTTTTATACGTTCCAACAAGCATTGATTGTAAGTTTTATGGGCAAAGAAATGTTTAATCTCAACCATGATCACATCCCAGCCTATTTTATGGGCAGTTGTTTCAAAGTCATCCAGTGAGGATTGGGTTGTAGTAGAAGAGTATTGAGGATAAAGTGGTATGAGGTAGACTTTTTCTACCCCCTGCTCTTTTAGCCGTTGCGTCACTTCTTGTGCCATAGGTGGAGTGTATCGCATCACAAAATCAACGATAACTTCACTACCTATTAATTCTTGAAGCGACGTAACGACTTTTTTTGTATGTTCGACAATAGGAGATTTACCTCCGATTTGCCGATATATATCTTGAGATTTTTCGGCACGCGTCAAGGTAATCATACCGGCGATAAACCGGCGTAATAGAGAACTTTTTGTACGTATAATATAGGGATCGTTGAACATGTTGTGTAAAAACATCTCAACTTCACCTAAATTGTTGGGACCGCCCATATTTAGTAATACAATTGCTTCTTTCATAATGCTGATTATCCGTTCGTTTTTGAAGAAAGTGTACCATAACGCTTCGTTAAATCAACAGATTATAAAAAAAAATAAAGCTTTTTGATCTATAATGACTGTAACGCAGAAAAATGAGGAGGGTTAATGCTGATAAGGCGCACAGTGTTATCACTGATTTTACTGATTACAGCGGCACAAGCTGATACCCATCGGCGTGAGCCTTCCCTCTTTTTAGAATACGAACGAGAATTAAAAAAAACAAATGATTCTCTCAATGATGAAGACCTTTCATTTACAAAAACTACCCCTAAAATTCTTGTTACTAAGTCAATCCAAACTCCTGAACCGGTTGTTAAACCGACAGCGGCACTTGAGACGACCATTCTAAAAAATACGAAAGTCGATACCGATTTGATCGGAGAAGATTCTAAACCATTTTTAGTGGTTTCCAAGCCTGCTCCGCTTTGCCCGGATGAGGTCAAGGTTGCGGAAGCTCCAAAAAACGTACCGCAAAAAATTATCAAAAATTTTAAAAATGTTAAAGAAAAAGTCCTTTCACGAGCGAAAGATTTCCTTGGAACGCCGTATGGTTTCGGCGATAAAGACGGAGGGAGAACCGATTGCTCTGGGTTTACACAGCAAGTGTACCGACAGTTTGGGATATCCCTTCCTCGTAGTGCATCGGAACAAGCACTATTAGGTGAAAGTGTCAGTTTGGATGATTTGCAAGTGGGTGATTTGCTCTTTTATCGTACCTACAAGTCAGACCCTTCCCATGTTGCTATTTATGCCGGTGATGGAAAAATAATCCACGCTTCTTATGCCGCTAAAAAAGTACAATACGATTCAATCCAAAAAGCGTATTATCGAGATCGTTTTATGTATGCTAGACGATTGGCGTTTAACGATCCCGATCACGACGAATAATTATGTCTACCCTTTATACGACATTGGACAAACACTGGCTTTGGAAAGAGGTTTATACCAAGCTTGATATCTCTTCTCCGGCATATCAGTATTGGACCGATACACGCCATATTAAACTCAATCGCTACGTATTTTTAGAAAAGCACACACTCCCCTCGAAATATTCCCATATAGAAGAGGACTTAACCGATCTCTCCGGCTATCTTCCGACCCAATACGCTGCATCTCAGCTTGGGATAGACAGTCATATTTTCGGCTATAAAAAAATGAGACTTTACAATCAATTCGAGTATAAATTTGTCAATGATATTAAATTTGTTAATCTAAAACGTTTCTTTCTCGAAAACGGGATTAAAATCGGTAAAAAAAGCTATGTCCATCTCGCACGGCTTGATGAACTGATTATCACTGCTGACTCACGCTTTTATCGCATTGATGATAACTACGGAGTCGTTGTTTACGATTAGTTTTTTTTGGCCCATCTTGGGAAAAAACGGGATGGAGAAAGGGCAGAATTAACGGGAATATGATATACAAGATATTCTTTGAGTTTTTTAGACAAATAGGGTGCGAGGACGAAGCCGTAACCGCCAGAACCGTTAATCATCGTCAGATTGGGGTAATAGATGTATTCGTTTGGATCAACATTCTGTCCATGGCGAATATGGGGATACTTTTCCAGTGTTGCTGTAGCATCGACCAAACTTCCTAACATCGGAAGATAGTCGTTTGACCCTGAGCGAAGTCCCATATAGTCTTTTAATATATTAATATTATTTAATTTAAGAGTTTTAGAGGCTTTATCGAGGAGCACTTTTCTCCCCTGCTCCCTATCATAGGGCTCTCCTGAAAAAGGCGAATAATGGACATCATGGGTCGCTCCGATGGCAACGATTCCTTCTTTGCTCAATGGAGAGATCGAAACATGGTGGTGGAGGATACACGGAATATGGGTAGAGGTTTCGATATCGATTCTATGCCCCCAAATACCCCGTAAACCGACATAGTCGATGGGGAGAAGCTTCGGATAGGCACCGATGGAAAGAACAAGGTGCTTGGCTCTCAAGTCAGCGACCTGCCATAAACCGTCGTTGTGAATTAGTTTTTTGACCTTGATCGGATAAAAATCGATCCCCTCCGCCATAGCAGTGCAGACACCTTGTGCATCGACAACGGCACCTTCAGAGAAATAGATATAGCTATCCGCTGAGGCTTCTGAGGTTAGGAGGGATTTAAGCTCATTGTCGATGTTAGAGTGTTGTAGTGTGGTTTCACGTTTGTAATATTCAAGCTTCACTGATTCTTGGGGAGAGTTAGCGATATGCAAAAGCGGTTTTGTGAGGGTAAATTGGGGGAAATGGGTCGTGTAAAATGTGAGAGCCTCAGCGTGGGCTTGGCTCATAATCTCTTTGAGTTCTCCGGCTTTGGAGATTTTAGGCGAGATAAACGCCCCCGCCGCACCGCTCCCGCCTGAGGCAATACCGTTTTGATCGATCAGGGCGACGTTTAGACCTGCTTCTGCGAGAGTATAGGCGCTACAACAGCCGTTTATCCCTGCACCGATGATGAGGACATCATACTCCAAACGTACCTGCTTCAATGCCTAGTTTTTGACAAATACTCGTAAATATCTGAATGTTCAAATCTAATATCTCTTTTATCTCTTCTCTTGGGGGGAGCCGTTTATGCGGTGATGGGTATCGTTGCTTGGTATGATAAGTTGTCGCGATGGCGAGAAGATGAATTTCAGCATCTTCCAATTCCATCCATTCACCAACAAGCTCATTGAGCTCTACGAGGTTGTGCGTTTTTACAATAGCGACATTTTCATACGCTAAACACGATTTGTATAGCTTTTCGATACTTTGATGGAGGATATAACCTATCGTGTCGGTAAAATGACCCGCTTCGTAGAGGATTTTAGCCGAATCGAGATCGTGGTACGCTTTTTCTACCCACTCTATAGCATGGGGCTTATTTGCCATAAAGGACTAACCCTTTAGACAAAATGTCCTCTTTGTAAAATGGATCGCTTCTCTCTGATAAAAATCGGCTGCTGGCGGATAAAACATCAAATCCAATTTTATATTCTTTCATCAGATCTCTGAGTTTCATTAAGGCAGATGCTTCGAAATTCTCTTCGGCGTTATCTTTGACTAAAAACAGATCGATGTCACTGTCATTGCGAGGTGTTCCGTATGCGTAGCTTCCAAAGAGGATGATTTTTTCAGGGTTTAGAGAGAGGAGACGCTCAACGATTAGTGGCTGCAGTTCTTTGATATTGATCACTTTGTTGCCCTCCTCTTTTTTGTAGAAAGTATAACATGAAGTTGACAGAAAGTGGATTCCCGATCAAGTCGGGAACCTCGAAGAGGTTCTTCTGCCCTTTGGATATAACGATAATATTAGAGCGTAATGTTTTTGATGTCGGCAATCGAATAAATCTCGGCGTAGATCATTCCGACTAACGCTTTACGGTTGGCACGGACGCTCAAATCTTCGGCATTGACCATAACATTGTCGAAGAAGTTGTCCAATGGAGCTTTGAGTGCGAACAACGCATCCAAACGCTCTTCAAGGCTCTCGTAATCCCCATTCAAAACCGCTTTTGCCGATGCGTAAAGATTGCGTTCCGCATCGTTTTCAAACAACAATTCGTTGACACTGAACTCTTTGTCCATTGCTTCGTCTTTGAGAATGTTGCTGACCCGTTTAAAGGTGGAGAACGCTTCGACAAACGAATCGGAGGATGCGATGGTATTTACGGCGCGGATTTTACGGTCGATGTCGAGAACATCGAGTTCTACGTTAGCGTCTTTAGCGACGACCGACTGTATAATCGATGGATTAACACCCACATAGGCACCTGCCAGTCGCTCGATGACAAACGTTTCGATGTTCTTTTTAAACTCTTTACCTTGCGGATAGAGCGACGCGAGTTGATCGATCAATGTTGAAAAATTAAGGGGGATTTGATGTGCTACGGCAATTTTAATTATCCCGTTGACGGCGCGGCGAAGGGCAAACGGATCACGTGAACCGGTAGGAATCTCACCGATGCTGAACATACCGATCAGGGTATCGAGTTTCATAGACATTGCGACGATTGCACTGAGCATTGTACTCGGCAAGGCACTCTCTTCTCCGCTTGGGAGATACTGCTCTTTAATCGCCGTGGCGACTTCGACAGGTTCCCCCAGTGCTAGGGCGTAGTAATACCCCATAAGCCCCTGTAGTTCAGTAAATTCATAGACCATTTCCGACATCAAGTCGGCTTTGGCCAACTCCATAGCCCGCTCTAAATGGTTAGGATTAATATTATCATATATCAAATTGGCGATAGTGGATGCTACGAGATGTTCGCGCTTAATTTTCTCAGCCAACGTCCCCAAACCGTTCATAAAGACAACTTTTTCTAACCCTGCGGTACTCAAACCTTTTTTGAGGTCATTGCGGTAGAAAAAGAGGGCATCAGAGAGACGCGGACGGAGAACACGTTGATTTCCTTCGATAACATGGCTGAAATCATCGGTAAGTGCATTCGAGACCACAACGAATGCATTGATAAGTTTCCCCTCTTTAAAGACGGGGAAGTAGCGTTGATGCTCTTTCATCGAAGTGATGATGACTTCGGGAGGGAGTTCGAGGAAACTCTCGTCAAAACTTCCCAATAGAGGTGTCGGGTGTTCGGTGATGGCGACGACTTCATCGAGTAAATCTTCGTCTACTTCGATTGTGATGCCATTCTCACGTTCGAGTTTGGCAAAATTGGCCAAGATGGATTCACGGCGGCTCTGCGGATACAGATCGACAGAGCCCTCTTTGAGAAGATCGAAATAGTGATGGATCGAGTTTACTTTTTTTGCTTCGAAATGGCTGATACGGTGGACATACGTCTCAGAGGAGGAACGTACGCCGAAGAGTTCAATATCCACTAATTCTTCGCCGAGGGTGACATTTACCCAGCGGATCGGGCGGATAAAACTCTCTTGCGAAGATCCCCAGCGCATTGATTTACCGAAACTGAGGCTCTTGATCCACTGCTCAATCATCTCGCCCAAAATCTCACTGCTCGCGCGACCTTCTACACTGCGGCTATAGTAAAGAACCTCTTTGCCCCCTTTTTCGGCACGGGAGAGTTGGTCGAACTCCACACCGCATTTTTTGGCAAAGCCGAGTGCGGCAGGGGTAGGTGCGCCATCTTTTATCGCGATTTCAACGGGTGCACCGAAAAATTCCTCCGTACGATCGTCTTGCGCAATTTTAAACTCTCGGTGCCATAGTACCAAACGACGCGGCGTATAATAGAATTCAAATTCACCTAATAGGGCATTTTTCTCCAATATCGCTACCCATTTTTTTTCAATCTCAGAGAGTTCTTTGAGCAAAGGGACAGCAGGGAGTTCTTCAACACCGATTTCAATCAAAAGAGGTTTTAACATAATCACGTATCCATCAATCATTATTTAAAGCCCGATTTTACCTTTTAGATGGTTAAAAAATGCTGTTGGTTGATGGTTGCTTTGGAAAAAATTAATTAAGAGATAAAGTATCCGATTTAGGTCTAGTTAAAAGTTTTGGTGTGTACAATGTCTCCATTCATCTTAACTTTCATAAGGAACCAACATGCCAACAATCAATCGTTACGTCGACATCAGCACAGTAGATCGCGAAGCTAAAAAAGATTATATCGACCGTCACTCACCGTTTATTCACTGTGCGTCAAACGCTAAAAAAGGGGAAAAATTCGCTGTTACCGTAAAAATGGGTAATGAATATTCTCATCCGGATGATTTCGATCACTTCATCGCTAACATCGCATTGTACAACGGTGAGACGTTGCTTGCTCGCGCTGATTTCGTCCCTGGAACACTCGGAAATGAAAAAAATCATGCGGAAGTAACTTTTAACATCGTTCCAATGGGTAAAAAATTAACCCTAGTTGCTCACGGTTACTGCACCAAGCACGGTGTGTGGGAATCAACTCCGGTAGAAGTTGAAGTGGAAGAAGCTTCACAATGCTGCGGCGGCGGACACTGCTCGTAAACACTTTGCTTTCCCCTCTTGGGGAGAGTGTTTTTATCTCCTTTTAACCCCATCTTCTTTATACTCTTCAAAAATTCATAGAAGTGAACCCCTTGGACTCTTTTCAAAATCTCGCTTTGCTCGAAAATCTTTATCGTTTAAAATCACTCGGCTATAGCTATGTCGATCCAATTACCCCCAACATACAAACCTCTTTAAACTCATTGCCCGATACCCTCAGCGTGTTGGGAGAAAGCATTTCCCAGTGTTATTTGTGTGATCTTAGCAAATCCCGCTCCCAAAGCATGGTCGGCTACGGTGATCCGCGTGCAGAGTTGATGTTTATCGATGGATACGTTTCAGCCGCTGAGGACGAAGAAGGCGGATATTATGTCGGACGATCGGGTGTGATGCTGCGAGATATGATTGAGAAAGTGCTTCATAAAAATGTTGAAAATATCTATTTTACCCATGCGGTCAAATGTAAACCTTTTGGCTTTCAAAATCCTTCTCCCAGCGAGTGTAGCAGTTGTGCACCGTTTTTATCGAAGCAAATCGAATTGATACAACCCCGTATCATTGTCACCTTGGGGCCTGATGCGTATCATATTCTTACGGGTGAATCAGGAGATTTTGAGCGTGTTCGTGGAGAAGTCATCACCTTCGGCGATGCTTTATTGATACCTATGTATCACCCTTTGTATTTGGTTCGAAACCCTTCGCTCAAAAAAGAGGCTATGCGTGATTTGCAAACCATCAAGGCTCAATTATCATGAATATTATACGAACCGTTTTTATTCTCTTTTTGCTGTTTTTCTTTGCAGAGGGGAGAACCCTTGTAATACAGAGATCTTCGGATATAGTAGACTCGCCGCAAGTGTTGATAGAGCCAGAGGGCCAAAGAAAGATAGCTATTATCTCTTCTCCTAAAGTGATCGGGAAATATTCACAAACACTTTACAATGTTTCAATGGCAACCCTTATGAGTCTAAAAAATAACAATTTCGTGATTAAACGCTACGATATAGCAGATGAATCATCCGCTTCGCTCAATGAGGTGTTAGAAAAAGTACGTCACGATGATATGGATGCCATACTCGCCCCTCTAACAGCAATCGGGGCTAAAAACTTGGTGGGTTTAGATACCCAAATACCTATCTTCATTCCTACCGTGCATAAACGTGATCTCCCATCAGCCGGAGAGAATGTTACCTTCGGAGGGATTGACTATGTGGCTCAGATTGAAGCGCTGCTTCCGTATATGTCCGATTCAATTGCTATTTTCTATGATAGCTCCAATGTAGGGACTCAGTTGAGAGTATCAACCGAAGAGGTCTTTTTAGCCCATAAAAGTGAGAAGAAAAAAGTAACTTCGTTTGCCGTAGATACCAAAGGGGATACTATTATTTCCCATCTTGCCAAACCCTCTAAATTTAACAAATCGAGCGTTATCCTCCATATTCCGGTCGTTAAAAGTGCAATATTAACGGCACATATGACGTTTACGGGTGTAAAAGAGCGCAATATTCTCTCGACACAAATCAATATCGACCCTGCCCTTTTGACGCTGACCCAATATGGTGATCGGAAAAATATGATCCTTGCCAATTCTCTCGTTGAATTTCCTCCAAGAATATACGAATCGAACGCATTGATGAACAATGACATTACGTTTGATTGGATTCAATATGCGACGAGTGTGGGGATAGATTATCTTTTATCTGCATTGGATAATACTCCAAGAGAGTATACGATGCGTCTAATTAATAATCAGGTGATCTATCCGGTCGAATTAGTCCGTCCAAAAGAATCCGGTTTTGAATCCATCACCGCACAATAACGCTATCTCTCTCGATACAATCGGGATATTTAGCCATTTAACCCCTTATCAGCGTAAACAAATAGAAGAGATCGGTATTCTTCGCCGCTACAATGAACATGAGATTGTATTCTATGAGGGTGATAAGAGCGACTATTTTCACTTTCTTGTCGAGGGTGAAGTCTCTATCTATAAATCAACGGCTTCTAATGAAACGATGCTGATTCATCGCTTTCAAGCCCCATCCTTGATTGCCGAAGTAGCAACCCTCAAACAAGTCCCCTATCCCGCTTCGTGCGATGTTTTGCAGGCCGCTATTATTCTCAAAATTTCGCGTGATCCTTTTTTGAATTTATTGCAAAACGATCCCTCATTGAGCATTGCTCTCATCTCCTCGTTAACCCAAAAAATATCGGCTTTGGAGCGTTCGCTTCAACGCCACAGTGCCCCAAACGCTATGGCAAAAGTTGCACGGCTCATACGTGAGGATTCGCATACATTTAACCGCCTCAAAGGGATCGAAATAGCACGCTTGTTAGGTATTACCCCCGAGACACTTTCACGAATGATCAAAAAATTGAAATCCGAGGGGATAATTTCCGTTTCCAAGAATGAGGGGCTGAACCTTTTGCTACCCAATGAACTTACTATCTACTGCGGATAATTATTTTCCTTTTAAGAGAATCAGTGATAGAGTTAACCCATCTAGATATGAGGAGCTTCAGATGGGTAAAAGAGGGATTTCGCTCTTAAAAGGGATCGAAGCACAAACTGTTTATGAATTGTTAAATAAAGCGTATTGCGATGAGTGGCTTGCTTATTATCAATATTTCATAGAGGCAAAAGTGGTGAAAGGGTTGATGAAAGATGCCGCTATCGTTGAACTCACCCAGCACGCTGCCGATGAGCTTCGTCATGCTACGATGGTGGCTGATCGCATTATCCAGCTCGGTGGAATTCCTGCCCTCCACCCCTCAGAATGGCTGACGAATAGTAATTGCGGATACGACGCACCGACGGAGCCGGATGTCCGTAAAGTATTAGAGCAAGCGATAAAAGGGGAACAGTGCGCTATCGGCGTCTATTCGAATATCCTTGATATCACCCGTGAAAAAGATATTATCACCTATGATCTCGTCTCTCAGATTTTAGCCGACGAGGTTGAGCATGAAGAAGATCTGCAAGCACTCTTTGAGGATATCGAAGAGTTTATCGAGCAATTCAAGAAATAATGATGCGATATCGTATTTTCATTACCCTATTTCTTTTCTCTCTCTCCCTTGAGGGGGCTAACATACTCGATTTGGTCGGGTTGCTCGATCGAAACGATAATGTGGCATTTGAAGAGCGTGTTAAAACCCTCCAAGATGCGAATAGTGCACGTGAGGATAATAACAAAACCATATTGATGTATGCGTGCTGGGTGGGTAATACGGATGCAGTTAAACATCTCATTTCTAAAGGTGCGGACGTCAATGCCCAAGATTCCGGCGGGGCTACCGCTTTGCATCTTGCCGCTTGGAAAGGTCATGTTCCAATAGCCCTCTATTTACTTGAAAACGGTGCGTCAGGTCAGAGCGTAAGCAAAGACGGTATGACACCTCTGGATATCGCTTTGATGCAAGGGAACCAAGAGATAGCGGATGCTATTACGAAAGCAGCTCCAAAACTGAAGCCGTTACTGTAGAGTGGATAAAAATGCTTTTTCTGAGAGGGGAATTTTAATCATTTTCCCCGAAAAATCAATATAAACCAATACGATTTTCATCGAAAAAAGCTTCTCTTCGCCTCTAAATACTTCCTGTAGAAATGTAAATGAAGCATTTTTTATCTCGATTAGTGTCGTTTTTACCTCTAAAATATCCCCGAATTTGGCACTTTTGAGATAATCGGCATCGATGTGTTTGGCTACAAAATGTCCCCCCTCTAAAATCGGAGAACGTCCCGCATCAAAAAAGAGCTGACTACGTGAGCGTTCGCAGAAGTTTAGATAGTTGGAGTGGTAGACGACACCGCCGACATCAGTATCTTCGTAATAGACTCGTATGGTCATTAAAATCCCTATAAATTATGAATTAAAAAGTATTAAATTATAACCATCGATAGCTACTATCTCCCCTTAAGGGTAGTTACATGTTTGCTTGCGACGATATTCATCAGTGCTTGGTTATTCATCGTCTGGGTATTGCCGTTGGTCGTTTTGTTGGTTGCTGTGGTGGTGAGGCTGATCGAAGCGATTCCTGCTTCGGAGAGTGTTCGGAGTTCGTCGGATTGGCTGATGCCGTCTTGGTTCTTGTCTTGCCAGATACGGACATTGGTATAATTGGTATCGTTTGCATCAAATACGCCATCATTGTTGGTATCTTCTCCCGTTAGCGCCGCGAATCCATCAGTAGCCCGTACACCGTCCACCATCGTCTGATCTCCGAAGAACTCGCTTCCATCATCGATAGTACCGTTGCCGTTACGGTCGTAGACCAACAGTGCACACCCCAGGGTGGTCTCTCTGGCTTCGCCATTCACCTCCTCGTCCGCTTTGACCCATCCCGTACCTGTTTTTAATCCATCCCCGTCCGCATCGAATACCACATCATTGATCGCGTTGATCCCCACTGTCTCGATACCGTCTCCGTCCATATCCAGTACCAGCGGATCGTGGCGGGGTGGTGTCCAGTTCTGGGCGGCGTTCCAGAGGTCGTTAACTAAATATTTGATATTTAAGTCGTAGTTGTTTTTTATCATCCAATCTTTTAAAGCATCTAATTTTCTTTCCAAATCGTCTTGAATTTCAAAAGGATTATAACCATGCTCATCGGCGTAATCGAGGACAGCGAGACCAAGGCCAATGCCCAATAGTAGACCTTCAGCTGGAGCTAATACTCCGCCAAGCATAGCTAACTCAGCAACTCCCAATCCTACACCGGCTAAAGCATTTAGAGCAGATTCATAATCATGCCTTTCGGCTGTTCCATTATGGATTTTATCCAACAAGAACGCCAAACTTGTCATGGCGCTTGGATTGGATGATAGGAACCCAACATATGCTTGTTGAGGGCCAGGAATGTAACCTAAATAGCCTAAATCCCCTGCGATTTCATTTGCTTGTTCGATATTTGTCATTTTTTTCTCCTATTTAATTATGCTTACAATTAAGCCGATCAAGATGAGAACTCCACCCATCTTAGAACACACCTTCCACATCCATGGACCTGAATTCATGTCTCGTAATGCTTTTCTTTCACGAGGTGTTAATTCTTGATTATGTGCTTTTTTTTCTTCAATTACTGCTGTAAGTTCTTGGAGATATGCCCCACTTTTATAGAACCAATAAATTTTCCATTTCCACCAAAATCCAAATCCAATAATTAAAATTCCTATAACAATCAGCATCGTTGGATCAATCACGCCACGCTCCTTACATTTTCAAATTTTTCATTATTCATTTTCAATTCTCTCCCTACCTTTATTTGTAATGTAGAAGTGTTCCGACTATATATTTCGGTTTACCCCGAATAATCGGTTTAGCTTTATGCCACCATGCCCACATCGGTGGAAACATAATAAGCCTTCCCGATTTTGGTTTAGCCATAACCCCAAACTGTGGGAAATCGGTCTCTCCACCCTCGAAGTCGTCACTGAGATAGAAAAAGACCACCAAAAATCGTCTGGCAGAATCGAGATTTGTCATGGTTGTACTCACCGCTGTAACCAAGTGATAGTTGAGGATAAAGGGTCGAATAGACGCTTCCCAACCTAGCTTCTTCAATAGAGGTGTCAATTTTTTAGTAACCTATAACAAAACTTAACTAAAAAATATACTATTATACTTAAGGTTATAAATAGTCGTATAAAACAATAAATAATGGTTAAAAATTAATCAAAAATAATAAATTTAAAACACCTTATTATTATTTGATGCCGATAAGTGTGGAAAAAGAAAGAAAAAAGTATTGGATAATATAATAATTAGTTATTAAAATCAATATGTAACTATTTGAAACAATAGTAGAGCAGTCTATCTTTTTTGAAGCATTCTTATTAACGAATCGACAATTTTCATGTCCAAATGTTCTTGCATTGATTCCTTCATCAGTTTGATCGCTTCGAAAGTACTCATAGGGCTTTTATAGGATCTTTTGGTCGTTAATGCGTCAAATACATCGCATACGGCGATGATTCGTGCGAATAGCGATATCTCATCGCCTTTGATCTTATCGGGGTATCCATTGCCGTTTATTTTTTCGTGGTGATGACGAATACCGGATAATATTTTCGGCTCGGTGATTCCTAGTTTTAGAACGATTTCATACCCTAAACACGGATGACCTTTCATCGTCTCAAATTCTTGTTCACTCAGTGTCCCGTTTTTATTGATAATGTCGTAATCTACTTGACTCTTCCCAATATCGTGCAATATCGCAGACATCCCAAGCTGCTCCAACTCTTTTTCATTGACCCCTAAAAAATTTCCAAGACTAAGGGCATAAATACTGACATTGAGCGAGTGGGTATGAGTATAGTAATCATGAGCGGTTATTTTTAAAAGAGACTCAATCGCAGTACTGTCACGTAAGATCACTTCAACAATAGTATTAATTAGCGGCTTTGTTTTTTGAATCGTCTCTAATGACTCAGGATTATGAAACATCTCATTAATGACAGATGTTGCCCGTTCGTATATGATAAGCGCTTTGCTATCCATAGGAATATCTTCGGCACGTGCGATGGATTGTATGTGCTTTTGGACATAGGCTTCATAGCGCAGTGTGTCTTCATCCTCGATATAAAGGCGTTCAACTTCACGTAAACGACTTCTGCTGTTGGAATCAACAACCATGTCACTTTGCAAAAAAAGGGTCATCGCTGTTTTGTTCTCATTCCTGAGATAAATGGTGAAATTTATCTTTTCACCTTCGGTGATAACCCGTTTATCAATTGATTTGTAACGTTTAATTTTAGCCATGAGTTTCCTGTTGTTGTATTTTACCTATTTATGTTCTAATAATTTAATCGTATATTCTAACAATTCATACACGTACTACTAAGTCGTTTAGTGGGATAAATTAGCTATTATTTTCCTTATGAATCTTCCTATACACGACGTTATCAGCGATATACGCTCTGCACTTTTAACCTCAAACCGCCTCATCCTCCAAGCACCTCCGGGAGCGGGAAAGACGACATCCGTTCCCCTTGCACTTTTGAATGAGCCGTGGTTGGAGGGGAAACAGATTATTATGTTGGAGCCGCGTCGTATCGCCGCAAGGAGTGCCGCATCGCGCATGGCACACCTTCTGGGTGAAAAGGTGGGAATGCGGATCGGGTATCAAATCCGAGCCGAAAAAAAGGTGAGTGAACAAACAAAAATCCTCGTCGTCACCGAGGGGATTTTGACCCGTATGCTCCAAAGCGATCCTTCGTTAGAGAATGTCGCCCTTATTATTTTTGATGAGTTCCATGAGCGCCATCTTCACAGCGATCTCTCCCTCGTCTTTGCCCTGCAGTCTCAGGAGTTTTTACGCGAGGATTTGATGATTATCGTGATGTCGGCAACGCTGGATACCGACGCATTGCAGAGATTGCTCAATCACCCTCCCCTCATCACCAGCGAGGGGCGAAGTTTCCCGATTACGATAGAGCATCTTCCCCCAAATACGCCAACAATTGAGCCGAAAAAGATTATTCCTACACTGATGGATTTAATCCAAACCATTATTCATTCTGATGAGGGGAGTATCCTCGTTTTTTTACCCGGATCTCGTGAAATCAAGGCCCTTGAGGGGATGCTCAAAGAATATTGCAAAGAGAGGGAAATCGATATTTCTCCGCTCTATGGCGAACTCTCCAAAGAGGCTCAGGAGCGTGCTATCGCACCGTCACTAAGGCGCAAAATCGTCCTCGCTACCAACATCGCCGAAACGAGCCTCACCATCGAGGGGATCAGAATCGTTGTCGATTCGGGGCTGGAAAAGGTGCTCACATTTGACCCTCGCAGCGGAATGGAGCGGCTCGTAACGCAGAGAATCTCCCGTGCCTCAGCCGATCAGCGCGCAGGTCGTGCAGGGCGTTTAAGTGAGGGGAAATGTTACCGCTTATGGAGTGCGACGAGCCATCAGATGCTAACTTCTCACAAAGAGCCGGAGATTCGTCTGTGCGATCTCACCCCTTTGGCATTGGAACTGGGTTTATGGGGAGATACCGAGCTCTCATGGCTAACCCCTCCCCCCGCCAAAGCACTCGAACACGGTGTGTCTCTTTTGCAGATGATGGGTGCTATGGATGCCAAAGGCTCGATTACAGCTCACGGTAAAGCTATGATGGGGTTAGGAATTCACCCCCGTTTGGCCCATATGATACTCATCGGTCGAACATTGGGATATGAGAGTGAAGCTATATTATTGGCCGCTTTGCTCAACGAGCGTGATCTCTTCGCCCGAAGCAGTGAGCGGACATCCGATATGCGGGAGCGGTTTTGGCGATTGTGTGATGCGTATAATGGCAAAGTGCTTCCGCCGATGATGGCTGAGAACGGAGAGTTTATCCTCGTAACGGCTAGAGATTTATCAAAACGGCTTAATTCATCATTGCATTTGTCAGAGGACTTTACCTCAGAGATGATCGCCCTATTACTCTCCCTCGCCTATCCCGATAGGATTGCCCGCCTCCGTAGTCCTAAAGGGGATAAATATCTCCTCAGCAACGGCAAAGAGGTGAGATTAGCTCAGGAGGATGATTTGATCGGTGAGGAGTGGCTGATCGTCACCCAAAGCGGCGGCGGATCAACAACGGGGCAGATTTACCAATGCGCTCCGCTTTGTATCGATGTGTTGGAACGGCATAACCATGAACTCTTTAGCACAGATGAGACGATAACATGGAACGCTGAGTCAGAGCGGGTTGAAGCGAGAGAGATCACCCGTCTCGGGGCTATCATCATCGAATCTCGTCCCCTTGAGCATCCCGATGCGACGGAGGTGAAACGTACACTCTTGGAGGGGATACGGACAAAAGGGATTGATGCCCTCCCTTGGTCAGCATCATCGGTTTCACTGCGTCATCGTCTTCAAACCATGCACTATCACTCTAATGAGAATTCGTTCGGCGATTTCGCTGACGAAGCGCTCCTATCCTCTTTGGAAACGTGGCTTTTCCCCCATCTGAGTACCCAAAGCTCACTCCGTGAATGTGAAAGTCTTGATCTCTACGCTATCCTCTCCTCACAGCTTAGTTGGGAAGAGACACAGCGATTAAACGCCCTCCTCCCGACACACTTCAGTGCTCCGAGCGGCACTAGCGTAGCGTTGGATTACTCAAACCATGAAGCGGTTGTTTTAGCGGTGCGGATACAGGAGGTTTTCGGTCTTGGGAGCCATCCGAGCGTGTTTGAGGGGAAAATACCGCTTTTGATCCATCTTCTCTCCCCTGCCCGCCGTCCGATCCAAGTAACACGGGATCTGGTCGGTTTCTGGAACGGATCGTATAACGATGTCAAAAAAGAGCTAAAAGGGAGATATCCTAAACATTACTGGCCTGATGACCCGCGTAATGCCGAGGCAACGAGTAGGACAAAAAAATATATGTAGTTTAAATGCTGACGCGATCTTCCATCGCCTTTGTCAGTGAGAGAATATCGACGTTCTCTAAACTCACCCCCGTCGGAACCCCCTGTGCGATTCGGCTAAAACGGACATCACAATCCATAAGCTTATCCTCGATATAGAGCATTACCCCCTGATTGGCGATGGAGGGGGTCAGGGCAAATATCACCTCTTTGATCCCGCTTTTGACCACTCCGCGCAAATGGGAAAGATCAAGCTCTTCGAGGGATTCAAGGACAAAATAGCGACCGTCAAATAAACCGTTCTCTTCAAACGTCAAAATATCTTTGGCATTTTCAACAATACAGAGGATTTCATGGTTACGACGTTCGTCACTGCAAATCGAGCAAAGCTCATCTTCACTCAATCCTCCACACGAGCGGCATTTTTTCAGAGAAGTAATCGCATTTTCGATCGCATGGGCGAGTTTAAGGGCGCCGAAACTGTCATGCATGACCATGTGATAGGCTAAACGGGTTGCCGATTTTTGCCCGATCGTGGGGAGTTGCTGCAGGGCGTCAACAAGGCGGTTAAATTTCTCTAAGGAACGTTTCATAATCGTATTGTAGCAAAGGATGTTCCAAAAATAGTTGAGTCATTAAGACTAAACTTTGCTAACACTCTTTTCAATATGGTATAATTCCGAAAAAATATATTTTTGGAGTTATTGCGTGGAAGAAATGAGCTACTATGAGATTCTAGAGATCACCAAAAATGCCAACGGAGACGAGATTAAAAAAGCGTATCGTAAAATGGCAAAACTCTACCATCCTGACCGTAATCCGAACGATGACACGGCAGAACATAAGTTCAAACTCTGCAACGAAGCCTACCAAGTTCTAAGCGACGATCAACAACGTGCTATCTATGACCGATACGGTAAAGAGGGTCTTCAAGGGGGCGGCGGTCGTCGAAGCAGCGGCGGCGGATTTGATGATTTGGGAAGTATTTTTGAAGAGATGTTCAATGGCTTTGCCGGAGGGGGACGTAAACAATCTCGCGCGGCAGCAGATAAATT